>Ga0065707_10000760_pt1 | contig 16028 bp, 14 predicted proteins | sample SwiRhicommuniRL3_FD_59094 | JGI IMG/M metagenome (GOLD analysis project Ga0065707, IMG submission 59094) | Switchgrass rhizosphere bacterial communities from Rose Lake, Michigan, USA - RL3 v2 (version 2) | ecosystem: Host-associated > Plants > Roots > Rhizosphere > Soil | place: East Lansing...
CGCGGCGGTTCAAGCATGCTCGGATGCCAGCGAATCACCATTTGACGCGCGAGAAAGTAATGTCGGCAATCGGCGATCACGGCGGCCAGCGTCTCCCACGACACCGCTTTGGGCGCAAAGATGCCGATGACCGGGTCCCGCCGCTGGAACTGTGTCACGTCGAGCGATATCGATTCCCCTTCGAGTCCCGCGAGCAGGATCTCGCCGGCACTCGCCCCTCTTCTCCGCCGCGCATCGGCCTCTGCCTGTCCGCCAAGAATCGAGAGGGTGAACGCAAGCGGCGGCGAAAATGGCGTCGGGTACGCGTGTGAGATGAAGATCGTCGGAATCCCGAGCGCACGAGCGGCCGCGGTGAATCCGACCTCTTCGGGATTCGTGTCGCTCGACACGACGATTGCGTGGGGACGCTGTCCGCGCAGAATCGTTTTGCCCCGCGCGTACCACGCGATCACACCGGCGACGCGGCACGCAACGAGGAAGCCGTGTGTGGCATCGATGCGACGCACGACGCGCAATGCCCGTACGAATGACGCGCGCGATGTCATCAAGTCGAAAACCGTCTGGGGGATTCGGCCCAGGAGGGCCCCCATTCTGGTGTTCAGCTGTTCACACTCACCCGGCTCGAGCCAGGCCGCGATGCGAGCGACCTGCCGCCGGGCATTGACGTGTCTGGCGACCGACAGCAGCGACGCGTTTCGCTGGCGCGGTGCGGTAATCGTGAGAAAGACACCCAAGCCATAGCTGGAGACCAGCAGGGCTGATGCCGCGGTGTTCTTGAAAGCTTCATGAACCGCAAACACGAGCCGCACCAGCAAGTGCGACTCTTTCAGGTTTGCGAACAACGCTTGGCGAACCGGATCGGAATCGGCGCGAATGACGGTCCGGACGGCGCTCAGCAGGCAGGTCAATTCGACTTGGTGTCCTTCGTGGCGATTGTCAGGAACGCAATCAGATCGTCCCGCTCCCCTTTGTCCGCGATCCCGGCAAACGCCATGCGGTTGCCTGGAATGAGCGCCTGCGGATCGGCGACGTATTGATCGAGCGTGACGGCATCCCATACGACATCGCTGCGCTTCATTGCCGCGGAATACCGGTACTCCTCGAGCGATCCGGCTTTGCGTCCGATGACGGCCTTCAGCGTGGGGCCATCGTAGTCGCCGGAGCCATCGAGCGAGTGGCAGGCCGCGCACTGCTCGAAGATGGCTTTCCCTCTTTCAACATCAGCGCCGCGCACGCGTGATGCGAAAGTTGTCGCGATCAGCATCGCGCAACCACCAACCACGAAGCACCAACCACGAAACGCGCGGCGCATCTACGTCATCAACCCCGGTCGCTGACGGTAGCGCTTGTTGATCGCATCAGCGGTCCAGTATGCGAGCGCACCCACCGGCCCAGTCGGGTTGTAGGCGGAGTTATGCGGAAACGCGCTGGCACCGACGACGAACACGTTCGACACATCCCACGATTGCAGGTACTTGTTCACCGCGCTGTTGCCGGGCGAGGTCCCCATGATGGCGCCGCCGGTGTTGTGCGTCGATTGATACGGAACGATGTTGTACTCGCCGAGCGTGCCTGGACCGGTCATGCTCGTCGGCTTCAAGCTGCGCGCGATCTCGGCCGCCTTCTGGCCGACGTACGCAATCACCTTCTTGTCGTTCTCCAGGAAGTTGTAGGTGAGGCGGAGCAGCGGCTGGCCGAAGACGTTCTTGTACGTCGGATCGAGGTCGTACGCGTTGTAGCGGTTCGGCATGTTGCTCGCGGTCACGCCGATGTTCATCGCGCGCAGGTACCACTTGGCCGTCGCCTTCTTCCACTCGGCGCCCCAGCGGGGTGTCCCCGCCGGCACAGGTCGGTAGCCGATTGGCCGCCCATTGCTCTGCCCGACCGTAATCGTCGCGCCGCCAAGCGCGCCCATCGCCGCTCGGTCGAATTGATCACTGGCGTGGAAATCGTCGATCGCGATGCCAAACGCGCCGGTTGCCATGAACGGATTGAAGATCTTGTCCTCGAAGAACAAGGTGACACCNCCGCCACCGGGTTGNTAGCAGTAGTTCTTTCCGACAATGCCCTTCTGCGTCGTCGCNTCGTACGGCGTGCCGATGCCGGACAGCAGCATCAAGTGGACGTTGTTGATCGCATACGCGCACAACGCCACGATTGCCGCAGGCTGCTCGTACTCCTGCCCCGTCGAGACGTCGGTGTAGGCGACGCCGATCGCCTTCCTCTTCGTCGAGTCGAGCATCACCTTCGTCACCCACGAGTGCGTGCGCAGCTCGAAGGTCGGCTGCGCCATCGCTTTCGGGATGACGGTGATGTGCGGGCTGCCCTTCGCGTTCGCCTCGCAACCGAAGCGCTCGCAATGACCGCAGTAGACGCAGGCGCCGAGGCGTGAGCCATCCGGATTCGTGTACGCGCGCGACGCATTCGCGCACGGACGGGGGAACGGGTGATACCCCATTTGCGCGGTGGCGTCGTTGAAGAGGATCTGCGAGTAGCTCGGCTCGAGCGCGGGCAGCGGATAGTCGCGATCACGCGGCTGCTCGAAGAAGTTGCCGCCTGGCTGTTTCGCGCCGCGAATGTTGCCCGCCTTGCCGCTGACCCCCGCCGTCCGCTCGAACTTGTCGTAGTACGGCTCGAGCTCCGCGTAGGTCATCGGCCAGTCCTGTATCGGCATGTCAGCAGGGATGAACGACTTCCCGTGCCGCTGCTCGTAGTACGAGCGAGCCGCGTGGTCGATGCCGGTCCAGCGCCACGTCACACCGTTCCAGTGCACGCCGGCGCCACCCAGACCTTCGCCGGGCAGAAACGATCCGAGCTGCCGCATCGGCAGCGACGGCTCCGATGGACTGTGTCGGAAAGTCAGCGTGTCGCGCGCCGGATTCTGCATCAGCGCGTTGCGCACCGCGTATTTCAGCTCGTCGCGAATGAGCGGTATCGCGAAATCCGGGTTGGTCGAGCGCGTGCCACCGCGCTCCAGTGCGACGACGCGCATTCCGGCCTCGCTCAGCTCCTTCGCGAGAATGCCGCCGGTCCATCCAAGGCCGACGATGACGACGTCGACTTCTCTTAGCCGCGTTGGCATAGAAGGTGTCCTCTAAGAATGACTGCCGAGCGCATTTATGACAGGTCGAGGATGCTTTTCGGCTCGGCGTCGTACTTCTTGTTGCGATAGGTCTTGATGTGTTCTGAGTAGATCGCGACCACTCCCGGAAAGCCGATCATCTTCCACGCGACCTTGTCGCGATTGCCGCCGTACACCGGATCCGCGAAGAACCCCTGCATTGTCGTCGCGAGCAGCAGGTTGAAGAATTCCTGAGCGGAGATGCCTTCGAATGTCATGCGCCCCTGCTCCATGTCCTGGAGAACCTTGATCTGCTGATCGGCTGTCAGGCGATCGAAATCCTTCTGTAGGGTCTTGCGGCAATCCGCGTTAGCCGCGGCGATGCCGGCGCGGAAAAACTCCGCCGGCGTCAACGGCGATTGATAGCCCTGCGTCGGAACACCTTTCTGCCACGGCCCCTGCATGTAGGTCCGATCGCCGCTTCCCCACGCACCGGCGAGCTGGCGATCGATGAACACCGCGACTCCACAATCGGTCCCACCGGGCGTCAGATCGTCTGCCGGAATCAAGCGATCGACAGCCGCTTCGATGAAGGCCGCTTCGGGAGCGGTAAAGAACGTATACGCGTGCGAGACGGCGGCGACACTCGACGGCGCGACAACGGCTGCGGGTCGCGTTTGCGCTTCGGCGCTCTCGACCCCCACAGCCGCGGCAATTCCGCTTGCGCCGACGGTGCCAACTGTCTTGAGGAAATCGCGTCGATTGGGTTGTTCGCTCATGAAGCTCTCCGGCGGCGCGTGAACGACGCCCTACGCGGTAACGGCCGCGACGATATGACGTGACGAGATGCCGTAGTGATCAATGAGTTGTTCGGGCGTGCCGCTGCGCGGAATCTCGCGGACGCATAGACGTTCGACGGTAAAGCCGCCGCCGGCCAGAGCCGCCGCAACCGCATCGCCGAGACCACCCGCCGCGTAGTGATCCTCTACCGTGATGATGCGCCTGGTCTCACGTGCGCAGCGTAACAGCGAGTCCGAGTCGATCGGCTGAAGCGAATACAGATCGATCACGCGGATGCTCGTACCGGTCTTCTGCAGCTGGTCGTATGCCTTGAGCGCTTCAAATACGGTAATGCCGGCACCGACCACCGTTGCGGTGTCGCTGGCGCTCTCGCGCAGAATTTTGAGACCACCGATGGCGAACCGCTCGTCGGGCCCGTAGAGCACCGGCGTTTTCGGGCGCGACGTCCGCATGTATGCGGGCCCCGGATGGTAGGCCATCAGCTCCAGCAGCCGTTCGGTGCTCATCGCGTCGCACGGGTAGAGAACCGTCATGTTGGGCTGCGCGCGCATCATCGCAAGATCCTCGAGTGCCATTTGCGACGGTCCGTCCTCGCCTATCGAGACACCCGCGTGCGACCCTGCAACCTTGATGTTCACGTTGCTGATGCACGCCATCCGGATGAAGTCGTACGCACGCGTGAGGAATGCGGCGAATGTCGAGGGGAATGGAATGGCGCCGCGCGCGGCGAGCCCCATCGCCGAACCAATCATCACCTGCTCGGCGATGAAGTTTTCAAAGAAGCGGTCTGGGTGTTTCGCCTCAAACTTCTCGCTGAAGGTGGAGTTCTTCACGTCGCCGTCGAGCGCGACAATCCGATCGTCGCCATCGCCGAGCTTCGCAAGGGCGGTTCCGTACGCTTCGCGCGTCGCGACGCTCTCGCCAAGCTTGTATGACGGCGTCCCGACTGTCGCTTTCTTCAGCGGCGCGGCGGGCCGGCTCTGGTCGCGGCGCGTTCGTGGGCCGTCGGGCGGTTGCGCTGATTCATCTTCGGGTACGAGCTGCGATTCGAGGGTCCGCAGCACCGACTCGAGCTCCTCGCCCTTCTTGAACGCCTTGCCGTGCCAACCGCCCTTCCCTTCCGCCAGCGGGATTCCTTTGCCCTTGAGCGTGCGGGCCAGGATCATCGTCGGCTGCCCCTTCGTTTCCCGCGCCTCCTCGAACGCATCGATGAGCGCGCCGACGTCGTGGCCGTCCACGACGAGCGAATGCCACCCGAAGGCTCGCCATTTCGATGCGTAGGCCTCCATGTCGTGGTTCCAGATCGAGGGTCCGCTCTGCGCGAGGCCATTGACGTCGGTGATGCCGCAGAGCGAATCCAGACCATCGTGCGCCGCGGCTTCCGCCGCTTCCCAGACGGATCCTTCGGCGGATTCGCCATCGCCGAGCAGCACGTACGTGCGGTAATCGGATTTGATGCGCCGGGCGTTGAGCGCGATGCCGACGGCTGCGCAGATGCCCTGCCCGAGTGATCCCGTGGCGACGTCCACGAACGAGAGTCTCGGCGTCGGATGTCCTTCCAGATCCGAATCAAGACGTCGCAGCGTGAGCAGATCGTCACGCTTCAGCAATCCGACTTCCGCCCAGGCCGCATAGAGAACCGGCGCGGCATGTCCCTTCGACAGAACGAAGCGATCATTGTCGGGGTTCTGCGGGTTGCGCGGATCGTAGCGCATCTCCGCAAAGAACAGCGCCGCGACGATTTCAGCCGCGGATGCACAGGAGGTCGGGTGGCCGCTTCCCGCTTCGCTCGTGGCGCGGACGGAATCGATGCGCAGCCGCGTCGCGACGTTTCGCAACGCCGCAATGCTCGGACGTGTTTGTACAGGAACCAAAAGGACCTCCGAAGGGGATGATTATAATCACCCGATGCTCGCGCTACGGTACGTGTACGTCCTCGCGCTTGTGGTCTGGCTCGGCGGCATGCTGATTCTCGGTGCGATCGTCGCGCCGACGACGTTCGAGGTCTTGCAGGCAAGCGCGGGCGCACAGGGACGTGAGCTGGCGGGCGCGGTGTTCGGCTCGACGCTCGCACGTTTTCATTACATCGCCTACGCCGCGGGCGCGCTCCTGCTGCTGACGCTGGGCGCGATGCGCGTCCTTGGCCCACGCCCTGCCCACAGCGGCGTCCGCGCCGCCATCGTCGCGTCCATGCTCGGCGTCGCCCTCTATTCCGGCTTGGTGGTGCTGCGCCAAATCGATGCGGTACAGGCGGACGCGGGTGGACTGCCCTCTCGTCTACCCGCAAGCGACGAGCGGCGCGTGCGCTTCGACGCCCTGCACGTGCTCTCGACGCGCCTCATGATGTTCAACATCGCCGGCGCGCTCGTGCTCCTCTACTGGGAGGCACGCGAGTAGGAATGGCCAAACATCGCGTGACGCTGATTGCCGGCGACGGGATCGGTCCGGAAATCACCAGCGCCGTCGTGAAGATCGTCGAAACGGCGGGGCTCGACGTCGAATGGGAGCCGCATCTGGCTGGCGCGGCCGCTCTCGATACGCACGGATCGACGCTTCCGACCGAACTCCTCGATTCGATCGTTCGCAATAGGGTCGCCCTCAAAGGGCCGCTGACCACGCCGGTCGGCGGAGGGTTTACGAGCGTCAACGTCGGTCTGCGGAAGGCGCTCGAGCTGTTCGCAAACCTCCGCCCGGTGTGGAACATCCCCGGCGTGCCCTCACGCTATGAACGCGTCGATCTCGTGATCGTCCGTGAGAACACGGAGGATCTGTATTCCGGCCTCGAGCACGAGGTGGTTCCCGGCGTCATCGAGAGCCTGAAGATCATCACGTTGGAGGCCTCGACGCGAATTGCGGAGTTCGCGTTCGAATACGCGAGACGCCACGGCCGAACGCGGATCACCGCCGTGCACAAGGCGAACATCATGAAAATGGGCGATGGCCTGTTCCTCAAATGCGTTCAGGAGGTCGCGGCCAATTATCCCGACATCACGCAGGACGATCGGATCGTCGATGCGGCATGTATGCATCTGGTGATGCGGCCGGAACAGTTCGACGTTCTGCTGCTGCCGAATCTGTACGGCGACATCGTGTCGGATCTCTGTGCAGGACTGGTCGGCGGCCTCGGGGTGGTGCCCGCGGCCAACCTCGGCACCGATATCGGCGTATTCGAAGCCGTGCATGGCAGCGCACCCGATATCGCGGGACGCAACATCGCCAACCCGATGGCGCTGTTGCTGTCGGCGATCCTGATGCTGCGCCACATTGGCGAAGCCCCGATGGCGGACCGGATCATGAAGGCGCTCCACACCGTGCTTGCCGATGACCGCGTGCGCACGCGCGATCTCGGCGGCACGGCGAGCACCACCGAATTCGCCGACGCAATCTGCCGCCGACTCGCTGCATAGCATCTACTTCGACCTTCGACCTTCGAACTTGCGGTATAGTCGGCGTAGTTGATGGTCGACGAGATCACCCAGGCCGTCCTCTCCCGCGACGACATCGCGCGGTACCTGCAGGACAGCCATCGCAGCGACGACACTCGCGAGCGTATCCACGCATACCTGGAAGAGCTCCGGACGACGCAGCGATATTCGATTTATCGCGCGCTCAAACATCCGCTCTATCCGATTCTGCGCAAGATTGAGCGCATAGGCGAGAACATCGAGGTCGTCAAGGCGGCCGCTCGCGCGGGGCGAGTCGTATACGCATCGAACCACAGGAGTCACACCGACTACCTCGCCGAGCCGCTCGTGCTCGATGACAACGGCATCCGCCCGCCGATTATCGCAGCGGGGATCAACCTGTTCGGCGGACCTCTAGGACTGCTCCATCGCCACGTGACCGGGGCGATGCCGATCCGCCGCAACACGAAAGATCCGGTGTACCTCGTCACGTTGAAGGCGTACGTGGCCGAACTGCTTCGCCGTCACGACCTGTTCTTCTATCCGGAAGGAGGGCGCAGCTACAGCGGGGAGCTGAAGAGCCCGAAGACGGGGCTGCTGCATGCGGCGCTCCAGGCGGACGTGCCGCAGATTGCGATCATCCCGACGGCGATCGCCTACGACCTGGTGCTCGAGGACCACGTCCTCGCGCGTCAGCGGGTCAAGCGGACGCAGAAGGCCTTCGCGCGCGAGCTCGCTGAAATGGTGCGCTACGCGGTCGGCTACCGCTCCCGCGCGATCGTCACCTTTGGCAAGCCGTTATCGATCGAGGGACTCGACCCCACTTCGCGCCGCGAGGTGCTCGATTTCGCGCACGCGCTGATGGCTGCCATCGGCCGTCTGCACAAGGTGTTGCCGACCGCAGTGGTGGCCAACGCGATGCGTCCCTCCGTGACGCGCAAGGAACTCGAAGCGCGCGCCGACGCGGTGATCGACACGCTGCGCTCGGCGGGCGCCAACCTCGGTGTCGAGTCCGGCGCCGAGGCGGTCGCTGCGGCGCTCGAGCCGCTCGAGGCGCGCGGCATCATCGTTGCTGAACGGGGACGCGTCCGTGTTCGCGATCGCAACGTCCTGCGCTACTACGCCCGCACGCTTGACCACGTCCTCGCCTCGCCTTCGCGTCGCACTCATTGATTCAGAGGGCGCGTTCTCTCAGGCGCGCCGTCATCACGCGCCGGCCTCATAGATGTACGCCGGAGCCAAAGCCGTCTTCTACGCGCTGTCACGAAGCGCGACGCTCAAACGGCTGGCGTCGAAGTACGGCATGCGATCGCCCGACAGCTTCGCGCGGCGCTTCATTGCCGGTGAAACGGTCGAAGAAGCCATCGAAGCTTCACGGCGCGTCCAGGCCGAGGGACTCCACATCACGCTCGATTACCTCGGTGAGAGCGTCCGCACTGCGGAGGAAGCTGACGCGGCCACACGCGCGTACGTCCGGCTGCTCGATGTCATCGTTGCGGCGGGAATCGAGCGGAACATCTCGCTGAAGCTGACGCAGCTTGGCGCCAGCATCGACCGCGCAACCTGCGTCGACAACCTGCGCCGCGTTCTCGAGCCGGCCGGACGCCTCGGGTTTTTTGTCCGGATCGACATGGAGAACTCGCCGTGGACACAGATGACGCTGGAGATCTTCGAGACACTCTGGCAGCAGGAGTACCGCAACGTGGGTGTCGCCCTGCAGGCGGCGCTTCATCGCACCGCCCGCGACATACAGCGGATGAACGAGCTCGGTGCTCGGGTGAGGCTGGTGAAGGGTGCGTACAAGGAACCTGAAACGGTCGCGTACCAACGCAAGGCGGACGTCGATGCCGCGTTCCTCCGCCTGACGCGAATGCTGCTGGACGAGGGAACCTATCCCGCAATTGCGACGCACGATCCCGCCATGATTGACGGGACGCGCGCCTACGCCACCGAGCGCGCGATTACCAAAGATCGATTCGAGTTCCAGATGCTGTATGGAATTCGACGCGACCTGCAGGCGAGATTGTCCGCGGAGGGCCATCCGGTGCGCCTCTACATCCCGTTTGGACGCGAATGGTTTCCCTATTTCATGCGACGTCTGGGGGAGCGGCCGGCCAACCTCGGCTTTGTGATGCGAGGAATCCTTCGAGAAAAGTAACTATTCTTCTTCGCCCGGCGCCACGACGACCGAGCGAAAACTGTCATCGATTGGCCGCTGGGTATCGGCGTCCACTCTTCAGACAGGGATTCTTGGAATCCCATCACTTGATTGCCTTGTTTGATGGACAAAAGGCGCCGTCGTCGTGTTCGATGCCGATCACCAATTCGTTAATCCATTAAGGACCAATCGCTTAGGCATTCGACCGCACGCGTGGCATTTCTCTTGAAATGTCGGGGTCGCAGATGCGGCGCCCGGGGAACGAGACCTGTCAGCCGCTCGTCATACCGGGCAGTTACTTGGAAAGGGGTTTCGGCGCAATGGTTACCGACAGGGTTCGGCAGTTCTTGTGTGGTCTCCACGGTCACGATGCGCTGCTGCACTTCGGGCAAGGGCGCATCTCGCTTCAGTGCGCGTCCTGCGGGTACGAGACACCGGGCTGGGATTTCAAGACGGCCAAGGAGCATCCGCAGACTGCTGCATCGTCACAAGTGGCGCGGATGCCGCTTGTGGATCATCGACGCGTGGCGTAGCTTTCATCACATCGAGCATAAGAAACGGGTGGCGCGAACCACGGTGTTCGCGCATCTGGTTTCGGCGGAGGGCCAGGTCACTGCCTGGCCCTTCTTTTTGTACGCGCGAAGGATAATTCCGGCGTGCCCTCGACAGACATCTCATTCGACACAGCACGCCGTATTGCAGAGGCGGCCGCCGCGGCTGGCGGCCGGGCGCTCGTAGTCGGCGGATGGGTGCGAGACCGGCTGCGTGGATGCCCATCGAAGGACATCGACATCGAGGTATTCGGTATCACCGAGCAGCAGTTACCCGCGTTGCTCGCACCGATCGGTCGTGTCGAACCGGTCGGTCAGAGTTTTCCGGTCTACAAGGTCGTGCCGCCTGGCGGAACCGCCGGTGAGATCGACGTCGCGCTTCCGCGGCGAGAGTCGAAACGGGGCCGCGGTCACAAGGGCTTCGAGGTTCATGGCGATCCGTCGATGAGCGTCGTCGAAGCTGCGCGGCGGCGCGACTTCACGATCAACGCCATCTCGTGGGATCCGGTGAACGGCGGTTACGAAGACCCGTTCGATGGCCGTGGGGATCTTGAACGGCGCCTGCTGCGCGCCGTCGATCCGAGGACGTTCCCTGACGATAGCCTCCGTGCGCTGCGTGCGGTGCAGTTCGCCGCGCGGTTCGAGTTTGCGCTCGAAGACCATACAGCGGCGCTATGCCGCGCGTTGCCGCTGGACGATCTTCCCGCGGAGCGGATCTGGGGCGAAATCGAAAAACTGCTCCTGCAAGCCGCTCGTCCTTCAAACGGACTCCAGCTCGCGCTCGATCTTGGAATCATCCGGCAGGTCACGCCCGAACTGCTGCCGATTGTCGGGTGTGAACAGGAACCTGAATGGCACCCCGAAGGCGACGTCTGGACGCACACATTGATGGTCGTGGACCGGGCGCGCGAACTGAACGCTGATCTTGATCGACCTCGGCTGATCAGCGTAATGCTTGGCGCCCTTTGCCACGATCTTGGCAAGCCGCCGACCACCGCGATCGTGGAGGGGCGGATCCGATCGCTGGATCACGAGCAGGCCGGCGTCGAGCCGACAGTGTCGTTGCTCGACAGGCTGAACATCCACAGCATCGACGGCTTCGACGTTCGCGCGCAGGTCATTGGCCTGGTCGCACATCATCTGAAGCCAGGAGCGTTCCGCAAGGCTCCTTACGTCAGCGATGGCGCGTTCCGCCGTCTCGCTCAGAAAGTCGATTTGGAACTACTCGCCCGCGTGGCCCGCGCCGACTGTCTGGGCCGCACCGGACACTTCGACTGCAGCGCGATGGATTGGTTCCTCGAACGGGCGCGTGCGCTCGGTGTCGAACATCAGGCGCCTGCACCGCTCCTGCTCGGCCGCCATCTGCTCGCGCTCGGGCTCACGCCTGGGCCACGGATCGGCGAAATCCTCAAGCTCGTTTACGAGAAGCAGCTTGACGGTGAGGTCACGAGCGTCGAGGCGGGGATTGAAGAAGCTCGCCGGGTCATTTCTGAATCGGCGACCCGATGATGTATTTCGAGTAGTCCTCCAGCGCAACGTTTCCGCCGGATAGAACGGCGACAACGTCCTCACGAGCTGGCTTATCGCGCAACACGGCGGCGACGCTGGCGGCGCCGCTGGGTTCGGCGACAAGCTTCGCGTTGTCGAACAGCCATTTGACCGCGGACGCGATTTCGCCATCATCGACCGTCAGCACTTCGTCGACCAGGGCCTGAACATGCGCGAACGTGAGGTCGCCTGGCCGAACCGCGACCAGGCCGTCTGCGATGCTCGCGGTCTTCGGCAACGTGACGGGATGACCCGCTACTCGAGAGGCAGTCATCTTTGGCGCGCCGGCCGGTTCCACGCCAATAACTCGAACGGTGGGGCGCAGCGCCTTCACCGCTATCGCAACCCCCGATATCAGGCCGCCGCCCCCAATTGGCACGTAGACGACGGTGACGGATGGATGCTGCTCCACGATTTCGAGTCCGCACGTCCCCTGTCCCGCGATGATCCACGGATGGTCGAACGGCGGCACCATCGTCAGTCCACGCGTAGCGGCTTCCGATTCCGCTCGCGATTTCCGATCCAGTACGGTCGTCCCAGCAAACAGAACCTCCGCTCCCAGGCGCTCGGCCCCCCTGACCTTGACCCGGGGTGCGGTCTCCGGCATGACGACCACTGCGGTGACTCCCAGCAATTGCGCCGCAAGCGCCACCGCCTGGCCGTGGTTGCCCGACGAATACGTAATCACCCCTGCGGCGCGGGCTTCTGGCGATAGCTGTGCGAGCATGTTGTACGCACCGCGGATCTTGAACGCGCCCGCCGGCTGCATGTTCTCGCATTTGACGGCGAAGGCCGGTTCGCCATGGACGCCGCCGACGTCGATAAGCGGCGTGCGTCGAGCGACACCGGCGATCCGCGTCGCCGCTGCACGAACATCGTCAAGCGAAACGAGCGAAGTTGATGCGGGAGCCGTGGCCATAAGGCGGCTTAGTATAGTGGGCGTCATGGCGCGCTACACGCTGGTGTACGGCATCCGGCTCGTTCCCGAAGGAACGCTGACGGGCGTCGAAGAGAGCCGGCTGAAACTCAAGAATGGGGAAGAGGCCGGACTGACGCTACACACAATTGACGGGACGATTCCCCAACTGCGCAGGGCGCTGGACCGAAGTCTCGACGCATTTTTCGAACTATTGCCAGGTGCGGAGGACGAAGACAGGGATGAGTAAGGAACCCGGTTTGCACGCTCCCGCTGACGTGGCGGACTCGTCTGTTCCGGCCGCACCCGAAAAAGATCGGGCGCAGGTCACGCAAAGCACTTCATTCCGGGAATTGAACGATCGACTCGTCGGCGAACTGATCGACGCAGTCAAAAGCGTGCTCCGAAAGGAGGCGTCTGACAGACTTCGCGACATATACCTCATCGGCGACATTGAAAAAGACACGGCTCGCGCGGTGATCGAGCGGCTGCGAGAGTTCGCCAACGAAAATTCGCGTCCGATCACGCTGTACATCAACAGCGCGGGCGGCAATGTGACCGACGGTCTGGCGATTCACGATGCGGTTCGCGAGATCGTCAGCCACGGCGTCGAGGTCACCATCGTCGTGCAGGGAATGGCGTACTCGATGGGTTCGGTGGTGCTGCAGGCGGCCAGCACGGGCCGCCGGCTCTCATACCCGCATTCCTGGATCATGATTCACGAGCCCGCGAAGTGGGCCGGGTGGCAGTCGACATCCGCCGCTGCGCAGCACCTCGATCGGCTGAAACAGATGCAGGCGCAGATCTATCAGATTCTCGCGACTCGATCAGGAAAGCCGTTACAGAAGATCATCCGCGACACCAAGCGGACGGACTTCTACCTCGATGCGAAAAAGGCGCTGGAGTACGGGCTGATCGACGGGATTGTGGAAGGCGCTACGCCGCCTCCCGCCTCGCTCTGAACTCTTCCATAAGGCGCGCGACGTTTCCCGACACGGAATGCAGGGTCGGCGACCAGCCGAGCGCGCGCGCCCGCGGGCTGCGGACGCGCTGATCCAGGGCGAGCGCATCGGCGTACGGTCCCATCTTCGTCCGCGCCTCGGGGAGTGGAACGTGGCGGATGTCGGGACGCATCCGGACGTGTCCCGCGATCGCATCGACGATGTCAGCGACGCTTTCGTCGGCCTCGTCGTTGGCGTGAAACACGCCGAATGCCTCGGGACGGGTGGCCACGCGCAGGTAGACGTCCGCGAGGTCGCGAACGTACACGCACGGCCAGTGATTTTTCCCTTCACCGATGACGCGAACCAGCCCGTTTGACGCGTCTTTCAACAGGTCNGCAATGATGCCGCACGTTCCNCCGTAGACAATCCCTGGCCTGACGACAACCGTCCGAAGCAGGCTGTTNGAACCTGCATCGAGCACGATCCGTTCGTGCTCCGACCGCCACGCCGAGTACGCGGTTGGTTGCAGCGGTGCATCCTCCTCCACCGGTGCACCAGTATCCCCGAGCACCCAGACGGCCGACGTGTAAATGAACGCCGCGGGCCGACCTGACGCCGAGCGGTTCGTCGCGGAAGCGAGCAATGTGTCCACCGCCTGCCGATCCATCTTGTCGCGTCGCACAGAGGAATCGAGTGCCGTGTGGACGATAACGTCCGCTTGTTCGGCCGCAGGCGCATACGCGGCAGGATTGCCGAGTTCGCCGACAATGGCGTGCACGCCACGGCGCTCGAGGTATTCAGCCTTCGCGGGCTCGCGCACGAGCGCATCTACTTCGTGCCCTGCGCGCAGAAACGCGTCGAGTACAACGGAGCCGATATAACCGGTCGCGCCCGTGAGAAAGATGTGCATGGGGAAGGCGCTTATTCTATCGCGAATGCCGCCGCGCGAGACGATCGACATCCTTGAGTCACATCAATTCGATGTGAACGCGCTCGAGCGCTACCTTTGCACGCAAATATCCGGTGTGCGTGCGCCGTTGCTCGTGCGGCAATTCCGCGGCGGCCAATCGAATCCGACGTACTACATTGAGACTTCGACGCGACGCCTGGTCCTGCGGCGCAAACCGCCTGGCCATCTGCTCCCCTCGGCGCACGCCATCGAACGCGAATATCAGGTGATGAAGGCGCTGGACGGTACGGACGTGCCGGTTCCGAAAACGCATCTTCTCTGCGAAGACGCCGATATCATCGGCACCCCCTTTTTCGTCATGGACTACGTCGAAAGCCACCCGATGACCGACGCGGCGCTTCCCGATCGCTCACCCGAGGATCGACGAACCATCTATCACTCGATGAGTGAAACGCTGGCGCGCCTTCATAACATCGATTGGCGCGGGGCCGGACTTGGCGAGTTCGGGCGACCCGGCAACTACGTGACGCGACAGGTGCATCGATGGACGGCGCAATACCGCGCGTCGGAGACCGAACGCATCGATGCCATGGAACGCCTGATTGCGTGGCTTCCGGCGAACATCCCGGACGATTCTGGCGCCGCGATCGTGCACGGTGATTACCGGCCGGGCAATCTCCTGTTGGATCCAACCAAGCCGCGTATCGCCGCGGTTATTGATTGGGAGCTCTCGACCATCGGGCATCCACTCGTGGACCTCGCGCACCACGCGCTCTTGTTCCGCACGGGTCCGGAGGATTTCGGTGCGTTCGGCAACCGCGCTCTTCCCGCGGGTGTTCCGGGGGAATCTGAGCACCTGCAGACATACTGCCGGTTGACGGGGCGGGCGTCGCTGCCCGATTGGAATTTCTACGTTGCGTTTGCGCTGTTCCGGTTTGCGGCGATTTGCCAGGGAATTATGGGACGCGTCGTTGCGGGCACCGCCAACGACCCCGATGCACGCAGGGCGGGCGCGCGGTCGCGACCGCTGGCGGAACACGCCTGGAGGCTGATCTCATGAATGCTTCCTCAGCTCGATCCTCGCGATCTGCCGCCGATGCACTTCGTCGGGGCCGTCGAGGATGCGCATCGTTCGCGCCGTCGCGGCGAGGTAGGCGAGCGGAAATACCTGACTGACGCCGGCGGCGCCGAACAACTGAATCGCCCAGTCGAGCACGCGTGCCGTCATCTCGGGGACCGCGACCTTGATTTCGGCAATCGCCTGCTGCGCCGCCTTGTTGCCCGAAACGTCCATGATCCAGGCGGCGTGTAGCACGAGCAGCCGCGCGCGATCGATTTCGATGCGCGCCTGCGCGATGCGTTCCTGAGTGACGTCGTTGTCGCTGAGCGGCTTGCCGAAGGCGACCCGCTGCTTCGCGCGCTGACACATCAGCGCCAATGCCCGCTCGGCCACCCCAATCTGCCGCATGCAGTGATGAATGCGCCCGGGACCCAGGCGCCCCTGCGCAATCTCGAATCCGCGTCCTTCACCAAGAAGCAGATTCTCCCTGGGCACGCGCACGTTTTCGAATAACACCTCTCCATGGCCATGTGGCGCATCGTCGTACCCAAACACGTTGAGCATGCGGACGACGGTAATGCCAGCCGCATCGCGTGGGACCAGAATCATCGACTGCTGTTTGTGCCGGTCGGGATTGTGAGGATCCGTTTTCCCCATCACGATCAGCAGCCTGCA
>Ga0065707_10082370_pt1 | contig 16025 bp, 11 predicted proteins | sample SwiRhicommuniRL3_FD_59094 | JGI IMG/M metagenome (GOLD analysis project Ga0065707, IMG submission 59094) | Switchgrass rhizosphere bacterial communities from Rose Lake, Michigan, USA - RL3 v2 (version 2) | ecosystem: Host-associated > Plants > Roots > Rhizosphere > Soil | place: East Lansing...
GATTGCACAGTGGCCGGCGAGCTGCCATTGAGTTTCCGCTTGAGCCGCACATCCTCGAAAATGCAGTTCTCGATCAACAGATGGCGGTCGGGCGCCACGCCCGCCTCGAGAGCGTACTTTTGCAAGTCCGGGCAAATCGTGATGACGGCGTTGGCCGCGCGCAAGCAGCTGTCTTCCAAGGTCTTGAACATGCCGACCAGCAGTTTCGATTCCGTGAACTTAAAATTGGAGAGCTGCTGCGGCAGGCTCGAATGCATATCGTAAATCAGATTGAAGCGAAATATGGGCTTAAGCATGCGGCACCAGAATACCGACTCCTCATGCGCGTGCACCACCCGATAGCGATGCCGCAATAGAAGCGCGATCGTCCAAAGGATCATGAATCCGTCTAAAACTAATTTTTTCCAGGACGGCCCCACCGGAATCGGCTCGAAGGCGCGGATGCGTGGAATGCGCACGATACGCACGCCGGGAATGTCGACGTCCTGCCCTGTCCCGTAAGCCAGAAGGTCGATCTCAACGCCCTGCTGCGCCATCACCAGCGCGCGGTAGTAGACGCTGAGCGGCGTCCCACGCGGCCAGAAGAACGGCTGCGGCGCAACCACCAGCATCCTCATGCGGCCGCCTTGCGCAGGAAGCGGTTGTAAAACTGGATGCCTACTTGATTAAAGGCAAAGCGCAGCGGGCCCGTGGGGGCGCCGAAACGCGGCGGCGAAGTATTCAATGTATCGAGCCATGCATGCAGGCTGCGCCAGGGCGCGCGCTCGTCGATGGCCGCCGCGGCGAAAAATCCAAATCGTCCGACGCGTTCGTAATCGTGCGCGAAGGGAAACGGGTCTGTGCCCGGTATCACGCGGAAACCTCCGCGCTCTGCATCGCTCAACAATTGCGGCACAGCCCATCCGGCCATCCGGCTGCCGTTATCGCCCACGGCCAACTGCCGGACGCCAAAAGATTCCAAGGTCTCGCTCACTCGCCTCCCCCGACTCCCCAGCCATTTACCAAAACCCCAAGGCAGCACCGCCATGGACCCGGTATCCCGTACGGCTCGCACGGTATCCGGCAAGGAAAGACCATCGGGAAATTCCTGCCGGGTGCCGAGCGCCAGCACTTCCAGCCCGCCCTGCGCGCGCACCTGCCGACCGCAGACAATCACGATTATTTCGCCTGCGCCATTACGGGAAATTAATGTTTCAGCCTCGTCTGCAGCGGGTTCGAGTCGCCATTCCCCCGGTAAACGCCCTGCCGTCAGTTGCTCGAATACCCTTTCACCAAACGCCTGTGTCAGCAGCAGCATGCCGCGGATTGCTCCCTCGCCCCCGGAGGTGATTCCCCGAAAATTACGCGCCGCCGCGCTCAAGGTGGCCGCAACGAGATCGAGGCTATGGAAATGGACGTGGCCATCGACGGGGCAGCCCGTCGGGCGCGCATGTTGTGTCAAGTTCATCGGTTTCACTCTGCCCAGCACGGTATCATTCGGCCCGCCAAAAAAAACGGGGCCGCTGCCTCAAAGAAAGTTTATCCGTGGCTGAAGCGCCGAAGTTATCGATCATCGTGCCTTTCTACAACGAGGAGGACAATATCCGCCGCATGCACGCTGCCATAGCAGCCGCAGTCGAGCCGATCGGAACGTCCTTCGAGATGGTTTTTGTGGACGACGGCAGCAAGGATGCCACAGCGGCGCTGGCCTTGGACATTGCCCGGCACGACCCGCGCGTCAGGTTTGTACGATTCCGCCGGAATTATGGTCAAACCCCCGCCATGGCGGCCGGGATCGAGCATGCGCGCGGTGAGGTGTTGATTACCATGGACGGCGATCTGCAGAACGATCCCCAGGACATCCGCGAATTTCTAAGGCAGATCGATGAGGGTTACGACATCGTGGTGGGCTGGCGCTTCAACCGGCAGGACAAGCTGGTATCGCGAAAGATTCCCTCGCGTATCGCGAACTGGCTCATCGGCAAGGTTACCGGTGTGCCCATCCGCGACAACGGCTGCTCCTTGAAGGCGTTTCGCGCTTCGCTGATCAAACAGATTCCGTTGTACTCGGAAATGCATCGGTTTATTCCGGCGATGGCCTCGATGGCTGGCCCGCGGATTGCCGAAATCAAGGTGAGACACCATGCGCGGCAATTCGGCCAATCCAAATACGGCCTGTCGCGCGTTTACAAAGTCCTGCTGGACCTGATGGTCATCAAGACGGTGGCGTCGTTCGCCTCGCGGCCCCTGGTCTGGTTCAGCCTGCTGGCGTTGCCGCTCGCGGCGCTGGGTTGCGCAGCGCTCGGCGAAGCATTGTGGGTATGGCATGGCGGCGCTCGCGCATTGCCGCTGCCTATCGCGGGCTGTGGCGTCATTCTGCTGACTTCGGCATTTATGCTGGCTGCAGGCGGAGCGCTCGGCGAGCTCGTCTACAAACTGGGCGATATCCGCGAACAGGAGTTTTCTCAATTGACCGCACGACGATGGAAACAGGCATGAGCGAGAGCAAGATTGGAATTTCAGTGATCGTGCCGGTAGGCGAGCGCCACGCCGACCCCTGCGAGCTGTATGCGGAATATGCAGCAGCCCTCACCGCCTTGGGAGGCCCGTTTGAATTGATTTTTGTGCTTGATGGGCCGCAACAAGACTTCGCCGCCGGCCTGCGCCAGCTGCTGGATTCCGGGGAGCGTTTTGTCGTGATTGGCCTCACACGCGCCTTCGGCGAGGCTACCGCCATCATGGCAGGCTTTGCGCACGCGCAGGGTGAGGTCATCGTCACATTACCGGCCTATCATCAGGTGGCGGGCGCGGAGGTGGGCAAGCTGTTGGCCGCTCTCGAATCTAACGACCTCGCCATCGGCAAACGCTGGCCGCGCGCCGGAGGACCGCTCGAGCGGCTGCGCCGCTGGATGTTCCACGGACTACTCGCCTGGATTACCCACATCCGCTTCAACGATCTTGCGTGCGGCGCCCGCGCATTCAAACGCCGCGTGCTGGAAGAGATTCAGCTCTATGGCGATCAGCACCGCTTTCTCGCCGTGCTGGCCGACAGACAAGGCTTTCGCGTCAGCGAAGTTGAGCTGCGTCAGTCGCCGCAGGACCGCCGCCGCGGCGTCTACGGCCCGCGCGAGTACCTGCGTGGTTTCATCGACATCTTCACGGTGTTCTTCCTGGTGCGCTTCACCAAGAAGCCGCTGCGGTTCTTCGGCATGATCGGCGTGGTGTTGTTTGGGCTGGGTGCGGCGTGGACTCTGTGGCTGGTGGTGGATCGTTTGTTTTTTGCTCAAGCGCTGGCCGACCGTCCCGCGCTGTTGCTGTCCTCGCTCCTGCTCGTGCTGGGTCTGCAGATTTTTGCGCTGGGCCTGCTCGGCGAATTGATCATCTTCACACACGCGCGCGGCCTCAAGGATTACCAGGTGGCTGAAGTCATTCAGTTCGAGCGATGACGATCCCCGCCCCGTTCGAACATCGGCCTGACATCAATGGCCTGCGCGCCGTCGCGGTCCTGTTGGTGGTGCTCTATCACGTAGGCGTACCCCATATCACCGGCGGATTCGTGGGCGTGGATGTGTTCTTCGTCATTTCGGGCTATCTGATCACCTCACTGCTGGTGCTGGAGGCCGAACGCACCGGGCACATATCGCTGGCGGATTTCTATGCGCGGCGCGTACGCCGCCTGTTTCCGGCGCTCATGCTGGTAGTGCTGGCTACGCTAATCATGGGCGCCATCTGGCTGCTGCCCGTGTTCGGCGAGCAGGTGAATCTCGCGAAGTCGGCCATCGCGACCTCAACCTATCTATCCAATGTTTATTTCTGGATCTACACCGGCGGTTACTTCGACGGTCCGGCGGATCTCGAGCCCTTGCTGCATACCTGGTCGCTCGCGGTCGAAGAGCAATTCTATCTGGTGTGGCCGCTGCTCGTGATGGGCGTAGTGTGGTGGCGCCGTCATGACACCGCCAAGCTGCGCAGCGACTTGTTGAAAGTCATAGTGCTCGCAGCAGTGGTATCCCTCGCCTTGTGCGTGTGGAGCACACATGTCAAACCACGTCAGGCTTACTATCTAATGCCGCCGCGCGCCTGGGAATTTGCCATCGGCGGCCTGCTCGCGCTGCTGCTGCCGGGCCGCGAGCAACGCTCGCGCTGGGGTGGAAGCCTGCTGTCTGCTTGCGGCTTACTGGCTGTAGTGGCTTCGGCATTTTATCTGGACCGGCGCTCTTCCTTCCCCGGATTCAATGCGCTAGTGCCCACGCTCGGAGCGGGTGCCGTAATAGCCGGCGGCGTGCTCAATCGTCAGGCGCTCGGCGCGCGTTTTTTGACTTTGAAGCCGATGACGGTGATCGGCCTATTGTCCTATTCCTGGTATCTGTGGCATTGGCCGCTGCTCGCCATCACTCGGGCTGTGGCACTCGAAAAATCCAGCTTGCCGCGCGATGCGGCGCTGGGCGCCGTAGCGCTGCTAGCGGCGGCGCTTACGTATCGTTTCATTGAAAATCCGGTGCGCACTCAGCGCCCTGGGCCGTTCGCCAAAACCTGGAGCACGCTCGGCGCCGGCGCGGCCATTTCAATCTTCATGGCGCTGTGCGCGGCCGCCTTGGGGGCCAGCACCCATTACACGAGCAAAGAGCCGCGTTATAGCCAGGCCATGATTGCAAGCCGCGACACGCCGCCGCTGCGCAAGGCCTGCCACTACGATGCGCCATTCAAGGGGCTGGCCGACCGCAAGCAATGCACTTTCGGCGATCCGGAACATATCGAGGCGCTGCTGTGGGGCGATTCACATGCCGATCATCTGTCCGGTTTGATGCAAGCGTTCGTCGCAGATCAGGGCGCCGGTGGAATCATGCAAAGATCTTTCTCCAGCTGCCGGCCATTGCAAGCGCAAGCCGCCGAAGTTGCACAACTTTCACCTGCCTGCGTGAAATTCAATGCTGCTGTGGAACAGGAAATCAGCGAGCTCGCCGGGCGCGGGCTGAAAGGCGTAGTGCTCTCCTCCATGTGGAACGCCTTCATGCACGACATGAAGTTCGAACCGTCTTCGGCCTTTGTCGCGGCGGATCGTTTGTCGCCCGAAGAAAAATTGCGAGTGCTCACTCAGGCCGTAGATGCCACAGTGACGCGGCTGCAGGCACAAGGCTTGCGAGTTTTGCTCGTGGCGCCCACGCACATCATGCCGCGGCTGGTCCCGGAATGCCTGGCGCGACACAAGCCTGAAGAATGCGCCGCCGTGCGTACAGAAGTGGAGGAGCGGCGGCAGTTTGCGTTGACGGCGCTCAAACACGTGCAGGCGTCGCATCCGGACAGTGTCAGGCTTTGGGATCCATTGAATGCCATCTGCGGCGACCGCCTGTGCATGGCGAGTCGTGACGGCACGGCGATGTATACGGACGATCTGCACTTCTCCGCATCGGAAGCGCGGCATCTATTGAGCAGCGCCGAGCCAGACTTGCTCTGGCTGGTGCGCCGCTGACTCAGTCCATATTGGCTCTGAGCCACAGTTCCAGCACGTAGAGCGCCCATAGCTTGTGTGAATGATTCTGCTTGCGGCTGCGATGCTCCGCGAGCAGTTGCTGCACAGCGGCGTAATCAACGAGGCCACGGCGTTCGATGGTTTCACGAGTCAACACGGCCGCTACCGCCGTACTCAAAGCGCCGCGGTCGCGCAACCAGACCTTAAGCGGCACGGAGTGTCCCAGCTTGTCCTTGCGCTCATTGACGACATCGGGCAGGACGCCCTTCATCGCCACGCGGAACAGGCGCTTGGTGCGCTCGATGCCTTCGAGCTTCAGATGCGCTGGAATTTTTGCGCCCAGCTCGACGAGCTCGCGGTCATAGAACGGCATGCGCGCTTCCACTCCAAAATGGCGCAACAACAGCAGGCGCGAAAAGTAAAAGCCGGAAGCCGTGGTGTAGTCGCTGTAGAGCAGCGTTGACATGCCGTCGTCCGGCCCGCGGTAGCCCGCGAAGGACTGACGGATGCAATCGAATGGATCGACGCCTTCGAGTTTGTGCGCCCACTCCCGCGTCAGCAGTTTCGGAAATTGCCGGGGCGCGCTGTAGGCCCGCCAGCGAAAATGCTCGAGCTCACGCGGAATGCCGGGCGGCGGCAGGATGCGCTTCAGGATCACAGGCAGGTTGCGCTTCTTGTCCGAGTCCGGCAGCAGAGACGCCAGCCGCCAGGCGCTGTCGCTCAGGAAACGCGGCACGTGCAGCGCGTCGTACCAACGCAGCAGCTTTTGCGCAGCGTATACTGGATGGCTCGCCCAAATCTCATCGCCGCCGTCGCCGGTGAGTACATATTCAACGTTGCCGCGCGCTGCACGGCCTAGTATCCAACTGCCGATCTCGATGCCGATGTCGCAGAAAGGGACCTCCATGTGCGCCACGGCTTCGTGAATGTCGAGCGACTCCTGCTCGCCGAACTCCACTTCCGTGTGTTTGACCTGCAATGCCTCTGCGAGTCCGCGCGCATAGACCGATTCATCGAAAGAGGCGCCGGCGCAGCGGAAGCCAAAAGACCTGATTTCACCCGGCCAGTGGCGGCGCGCAAACGTGACAGCGGAGCTGGAATCCATGCCGCCAGAGAGAAATGCACCGGGATCGGCAGGGCCAAGCCGCCGCACCACGGCTCGTTCCAGTGCTTCTCGATAGCTACGGGTGATTGCCGCTTCGTCGGCAGGCACCGGATTTTCAAATGACAGCGTGTACCACCGCTCGAGCGTGGCGCCGCGTTCATTGGAGAAGACGAGCGAGCCGCCGGCTGGCACGCGCAGCACGCCTTCATGCAAGGTGCTCGTGCCGGGCAGATAGCAATAGACCAGAAATTCCGCCAGCCCCGCTGCGGATAAGGCGCGCTTCACAAGGCCGGTGGCCACCATATCGCGGATACGCGAGCCAAATACCAGCTTATTGCCCTGCGCGCAGTAGTACAGTGGCTCGGCGCCGAACCGGTCGCGAATCAAACGCAGCTCGCGGCGCGGCGCGTGCCACCAGGCGATCGCAAAGCTGCCGTCAATCTCATCCATGGCGCGCAGGCCGCGCTCTTCCAATGCCCCGAGCAAATGCGTCGCCGCGCCCTGCGCGGAGCCCGAGGCGAACAATGGATTGCCGGAAAGAATGAGCCACGAGCCACTGACGGCATTACGCGCGCTGCGCTCCAGACGATCGAGCGAAGGAACTTCCCAATCGCGCAACAGCGCGGCAATAGCTTCAGGCGGCGGGCCTGGGGTACGCACGAAACCATTGGGAGGATGAATGCCAGCCAGTTCGGATGTGCCGCCCAAAATCATGATGTTTTAATTGCAACTCCAAGCAGCGACCCGAAACTTTCCCAGGCTTGAAACCACCCTCCAGCGGGATTCCAGCAGAGCGGGCACCGGCGGCGCAATCCCCGCAGGCCCGCCTACCTTTTCGCGGTTGAACAAACGCTTGAGCGGCCCTGCATTGAATGATTTGAAATTATCGAGCTGCTGTGGAAGGCTGCTGTGCATGTCGTAGACGTACATGGTCTTGAAGCTGCGCGCGAGCGGCGCGCAGAACAATGGAATGTCGAGCAGCAGCTTGCCGATGAAGCGTCCAATCTTGATGCCGCGGACTCCGGGCGCCCGCGAAGAGCGCAGGCTCCTGAGCCCGGACATCGCAATATTTTCCCCGAAGGGATACGTGATGCGGCCCACTCGATGACCCAGCTTCACGAGCGAGCGAACGCGATGTAATACGCTGAAAGGCGTGCCGCGCGGCCGGGAAAAGGGCTGCGGCGCGACCTGGAGAATGGTGAGAATAGCTTGGGGCGATGGAGGGTGCATAGCCGGAAATTGTAACCTGTAATGTGCTTTTCTTGATGTGATACATTGTACATTGGCAGGACCGAATCCGGCCGGTCGGCATCATCAGATGGTGTTCGTCAACGACGATAGCAAGGACGGTGGCCTGTGCCGGGCGCGACTCTGAGTTTTGCATCCATTGGTGATTGTACGGGCAAACTCGAACGTTTGGCCGCCGATCAAAGCGTACAGCGCTTCGAGGTTGGCCCGCGGTGAGCCATCGGCCGCGAAGATCCGTTCCTCGATCCGTTCGAGCTCACTTTCAAGGCCGTCGAGGATGGGGAAATACCGGTCGACGACCGCATCGACCAAAGCATAGAGCACGTAACCGGCTCCGTGACGCAGCAACTCGGGCTCCCGCTCACAGCGTTCCCGGACTTCGTGAAAGCCTCGCTCGGCGTGACTGCGCACCGTAAGGATGTAGTTCGGCCCCGCAAACACGTTGACTTCGCCCACGCGGCACTCACCGTCGATGGGTTCGACGATGTGCAGTACGGCGAACAGCGAATCCGCGTACTCCTCGATCTTGGGCCGCTGGTGCCCGTGACGTGCATCCTCGACGGCGAGTGGATGCAGATCGAACTCAGCCTGCATCTCCTCGAGCACTTTGGGGTCCGGGTCGCGCAACGCCACCCATACGAAGCAGTTCGGCTGACCGACATAGCGATGAATCTGGTCGGTCGGAATGTCGGCCACCTTATGGCCGTCCCGGTATAGAACGCAGCTGATCAACATGAGCGCTCTCCGATGCGACGTGCGGTCGGCGGTACGCGTGCACCGCGCAAAGCCTGCGCTTCAAATCTTAAACGAGCAGCTCTCGGTTGCCGCGCATGCAGGCCGCCAGCGCTACACCGGCGCCAGCACTGCGGCTCGGCTTGTGGGCACATCCAATGATGCCCTCTACACTGTGGTCGGCGCTTTTGACCGGCACGCATACGAATGCGCGCGATGCCGGCTATACCGTATTCGGCAAGAACATCGGCGATGATCAAATCGTCGTCGGGTTGGCGCGTAGTTTCTGAATTACTAACACCGTCTTCACGCCGCCAGGACTAAGATCCGACGGGGTTGAAAGACTTATGAGGGAATGCCTGTGGAAATTGCAATCATCGGACTCACTGCGCTGCTCGTCTTTTCGACCTGGCTTCTCTACCAGATGGCCGCCGCATTGCAGGTGAAGCCCAAATGAGCGTCATGAACTGGCTCGGTCTCGCACTGTCGCTCGCGATCGGCGTTTATCTGGTGATTGCGCTCCTTCTGCCGGAGAAATTCGAGTGACCGCTCAAAGTATTCTGCAGCTGGCGATCTACATCGCCGTATTGCTGCTGCTCACCAAACCCCTTGGCGCGTACATGGCTGCCGTCTACAAGGGCGAGCGCACCTTTCTCACGCCTGTGTTGCGCCCACTCGAGCGGCTCGTCTATCGCATAGGAGGTGTGACTGAGGATCGCGAGCAGAGCTGGAAGCGTTACCTGTGGGCGGTAATGCTGGTGAACCTCGTCGGCCTGATCGCCGTGTACGTGTTGCAACGCCTGCAGGGGATATTGCCATTCAATCCTCAAGGGTTTGGTGCGGTGAGTCCCGACTCGTCTTTCAATACGGCGGTGAGCTTCGTCACCAACACCAACTGGCAGGGCTACGTGGGTGAGACCACGATGAGCTATCTCACACAGATGCTCGGCCTTGCGGTGCAGAATTTTCTCTCTGCCGCTTCCGGCATGGCGGTGCTGATTGCGCTCATACGAGGGTTCGCGCGGCGGCAGGCGGGCGAGATCGGTAATTTCTGGGTGGATTTCACGCGCAGCACGCTTTACATCCTGCTGCCGTTGTCGCTGGTGCTGGCAATCATTCTGGTTTCGCAGGGTGTGGTGCAAAGTTTTGCGCCATACCGGACTGTGGCGCTCATCGAGCCCATAACGATTGAAAGCCCCGTCAAGAATGAGGCGGGCGAGCCCGTGCTCGATGCCGCTGGCAAGCCCGTCACGAAGACGGAGCAGGTGACGACACAGACTATTCCATTAGGCCCGGCGGCGAGCCAACTCGCCATCAAGCAACTTGGCACCAACGGCGGCGGCTTTTTCAACGTGAACTCCGCGCATCCGTTTGAGAACCCAACGCCGCTCGCCAATTTCCTCGAGCTGCTCTCCATCCTGCTGATTGCCTCGGGGCTCTGCTACACCTTTGGCAGCATGGTGGGAGACAAACGCCAAGGCTGGGCGGTATGGGCCGCGATGCTCGCGATCTTCCTGCCGTTGACCATTGGCGTTATCGCCGCCGAGCAGTCCGGCAACCCGCTGCTCACACCGCTCGGCGTGGATCAAGTGGCGTCGCAGACGCAGGCAGGCGGCAACATGGAGGGCAAGGAAACGCGTTTTGGGATTACCAATTCCGGTCTTTGGGCTGCGGCGACCACTTCGGCTTCAAACGGATCGGTCAACGCCATGCATGGCTCGTTTACCCCGCTGGGTGGACTCGTGCCGATGTGGCTGATGCAGCTCGGCGAAGTCGTCTTCGGCGGCGTCGGCAGCGGACTTTACGGCATGTTGATGATGGCGATCGTCGCGGTGTTCATCGCGGGTCTCATGGTCGGGCGCACGCCCGAATACCTCGGCAAGAAGATCGAGAGCTATGAAATCAAAATGGCCTCGATCGCATTGCTGCTGCCGCCGATGATCTGTCTGGTCGGGACGGCCATCGCGACCGCACTGCCGGCCGGCACCGGCGCCGCCGGCAATCCCGGCGCGCACGCGTTTTCCGAGATCCTTTATGCCTTCTCCTCGGCCGGCAACAATAACGGCAGCGCGTTCGCTAGTATTTCTGCGAACGTGCCCTTCTACAACATCGCCCTCGGCATCGCGATGTGGCTGTCGCGTTACTGGTTGATGATTCCCGTGCTGGCGATTGCCGGAAGCCTGGCGGCGAAGCGCACCACTGCGGTGACCGCAGGCACGCTGCCCACCCACACGCCGCTCTTCATCATCATGCTCATCGGCGTGGTGTTGATGGTCGGTGCTTTGACTTTCGTGCCTGCTCTGGCACTCGGCCCCCTGGTCGAGCATCTGCAGATGATTGGAAGAGGTTGAACATGAACGCCACCGTCGCTCGCGCCAGCGTGAAGAGCACGTTTCTCACCGGGCCGCTCGTGTCCGCGGCGATCCGCGATTCTTTCGCGAAGCTCAACCCGCGGACCCAGTTCCGCAATCCCGTTATGTTCGTCGTGTACATCGGCAGCATCTTCACGACGATCATTGGATTTGCGGCGGCATTTGGCTTAGCAAGCGATGCCGGGCACCCGGCCTTCGTGCTCGCGATTTCGGCGTGGTTATGGTTGACCGTGCTGTTTGCGAATTTTGCCGAGGCCGTGGCTGAAGGGCGCGGTAAGGCCCAAGCAGCCTCTCTGCGCTCAATGCGCAAAACCGTGAATGCGAAAAAGCTATCTCACCCCAAACACCGCGATGACTTTACGGTCGTGCCCGCCACCAGCCTGCGCCGCGGCGATATCGTGCTGGTGGAGGCCAATGAGATCGTTCCCGCAGATGGCGAAGTGATCGAAGGCGTTGCTTCGGTCAATGAAAGTGCGGTGACCGGTGAGTCGGCGCCGGTGCTGCGGGAGTCAGGTGGCGACTTCTCATCGGTGACCGGCGGCACGCGCGTGCTATCCGACTGGATCATCGTTCGCGTGTCCAGCAATCCGGGCGAGAGCTTCTTGGACCGCATGATTTCGCTGGTGGAAGGCGCGAGGCGCACGCGCACGCCCAATGAGATCGCGCTCGCGATTCTGCTCGCGATGATGACGTTAGTGTTCTTGCTGGCCACGGCGACTCTGGCGCCATTTTCCGCGTATGCGGTGGCCATTGCCGGTAAGGGTTCCGTCGTGACGCTCACCGTTCTTGTTGCGCTGCTGGTGTGTGTCATTCCCACGACCATTGGCGGACTATTGTCGGCGATCGGTATTGCCGGAATGGACCGCATGGTGCGGGCCAACGTCATCGCCACCTCCGGCCGCGCCGTCGAAGCGGCGGGCGATGTGGACGTACTGCTGCTCGACAAGACAGGCACGATCACGCTCGGCGACCGCCACGCTACGCAATTCCTACACGCGCCGGGCAGCGATGCGAAGGAATTGGCCGACGCCGCGCAGCTCGCTTCGCTTTCCGATGAGACGCCGGAAGGCCGCTCGATCGTCGTGCTGGCGAAAAACAGGTTCCAGCTGCGGGGCCGCGATCTTGCCTCGGCGCCGCATACATTCCACAAATTCTCCGCTCAAACACGCATGAGTGGAGTGGATCTCGAAGGCCGCAAATTGCGCAAAGGCGCCGCCGATGCGATCCGCGGCTTCGTGGAGCAGGAAGGCGGCACGTGGCCCGCGACCGTCAGTGAAACGGTGGACTCCATTGCGCGGGGCGGTTCGACACCTCTGGTCGTGGCGGACGGGCGCCGCGTGCTCGGTGTGGTTGAATTGCGTGACGTCGTCAAAGGCGGGATTCGCGAACGCTTCGCGGAGCTGCGTCAGATGGGCATCAAGACCGTGATGGTCACGGGCGACAATCGTTTGACTGCGGCGGCGATCGCCGCTGAAGCGGGCGTCGATGAATTTTTGGCCGAGGCCACGCCGGAAGCCAAACTCGAGCTGATTCGCAAGCACCAAAAAGAAGGCCGTCTCGTCGCCATGTGCGGCGACGGGACGAACGATGCGCCGGCGCTCGCGCAGGCGGACGTGGCCGTGGCGATGAATTCAGGAACCCAGGCGGCGAAGGAAGCCGGCAACATGGTGGACCTCGATTCTAATCCCACCAAGTTGATTGAGGTCGTCGACGTCGGCAAGCAGATGCTGGTGACGCGCGGCGCATTGACCACGTTCTCGATCGCCAACGACGTGGCGAAGTACTTCGCGATCATTCCGGCGGCCTTCGCTACCACGTATCCTGCGCTCAACGCACTCAATATCATGAACCTCTCGAGCCCCGAGAGCGCGATCCTGTCCGCCGTGATCTTCAACGCCTTGATCATCATCGCGCTCGTGCCGCTCGCGTTACGTGGCGTCAAGACACGCGCGTCCTCGGCCGGCATGCTGCTGCGCCGGAACCTGTTGATCTATGGCCTGGGCGGCATCATCGTGCCTTTCCCTGGTATCAAACTGATCGACATGCTCCTTGGCGCGTTTGGGATGGTTTGAGGAGAAGCCTATGACAAACGAACTGCGCCCTGCTCTGGTGATCTTTTTGCTGCTGACCGTCGTGACCGGCTTGCTGTATCCGGGGACGGTGTACGTTGCGGGTCGGCTGTTCTTTCCGCAGGAGGCGAGCGGTAGCGTTATCGAACGGGAAGAGCGCGCCGTCGGCTCGCGCCTCTTCGGTCAAACGTTCACGAGCCCCAAGTATTTCTGGTCGCGTCCTTCGGCCACATCGCCGGCCAATAACGGCGCGGCATCGAGCGGCTCGAACCAAGCGACGACCAATCCCGCCTTGGTCTCCGCGGTCAAGGATCGGGTTGCGGCGCTGCGCGCCGCAGATCCTGGAAATACGCGACCCGTTCCGGTCGACTTGGTCACCGCTTCAGGCAGCGGCCTCGATCCTGAAATTTCGCCGGCCGCCGCCGAGTATCAGGTGGGTCGCGTAGCACGCACGCGCGGCCTCGATGAGGCGCAGGTTCGCTCGCTGGTGCAGAATGCCGCCAAGGGACGCACCTTCGGCTTGCTCGGCGAGCCTCGCGTCAATGTCCTGGAGCTCAATCTCGCGCTCGATGCGTTAAAGCAATGATCTTTGTAACGAACTGACGCCATGGCCGAAACTCGGCCCGACCCCGATCGACTGCTTGCGCAGGTTCAAGCCGAAGAGGCGAAGGCGCGGCGTGGACGGCTGCGCATCTTTTTTGGTGCGACGGCCGGCGTCGGTAAAACCTATGCGATGCTCGAGGCCGCTCGCGGTATCCGCGTGAGCGGAACCGACATAGTCGTCGGTTACGTCGAGCCGCACGGGCGCGTCGAAACCGAGCGGCTTCTCGAAGGTCTGGAATGTTTGCCGACAGTGCCCGTGCGCTATCGCGACATCGTGCGGCAGGAGTTCGACCTCGATGCGGCGTTGCGGCGTCGCCCCACCATTCTGATCGTCGATGAGCTCGCGCATTCAAACCTGACCGGCGGCGAGCCCGTGCCGCGCCATCCCAAGCGCTGGCAGGATATCGAAGAGCTGCTCGAGGCCGGTATTAATGTCTGGACCACCGTCAACGTTCAGCACCTTGAGAGCCTGAACGACCTCGTCGCGCAGATCACCGGCGTGCGGCAGCGCGAAACGCTGCCCGATCGCGTCTTCGACGAAGCGGATGAAATCGAATTGATCGATCTGCCGCCGGACGATCTCATTGCCCGGCTGCACTCTGGAAAAGTCTATGTGCCGGAGCAAGTCGGTCCCGCGATCGAACGCTTTTTCCGCAAGGGCAACCTCATCGCGTTGCGCGAGCTTGCACTGCGCAGAACGGCCGATCGCGTTGAAGCCTCCGCGCGGGCTTCGCCGGACCAAAGTTCACGCGGCTGGCTCGCGCGGGATCGCGTATTGGTCGCCATCGGTCCGGATGCCCAAGCCGAGCAACTCGTGCGCACGGGTAAGCGCTTGGCCGATGCGCTCGATGCGGATTGGACGGCCGTGTATGTTGAAACACCTGCGCTGTTGAAGCTATCGGAAGCCGAGCGCAATCGTCGCATCGATCTGCTGCGGCTCGCAGAGTCGCTGGGGGCCGAGACGGTGACGCTCGACGGGCCGTCGGCGGCGGCGGCGATCGCCGAGTACGCGCGGACGCGTCACGCGACGCGCGTCATCATTGGCGCACCCAAGCGCCGCGGCTGGCGGACGTGGTTGCGACCTTCCACAACCACAAAGCTCATCGCAGGGGCCCGCGGTTTTGACGTCTTGACCATTGCCACTGCTGGTCAAACTCAGGCGGACCGTCCACGCATGTCAAACACGCGAACCGTCGCGGACAATCGGCCCATTCACTGGAAGCGCTACGGCTTCGCACTGGGAGTGACAGCACTGTCGACCGCAGTGGCGTTCTTCATGTATCCCTACCTGGAGCTCGTGAATCTCGTGATGGTGTACCTGTTGGGGGTGACCATCGCGGGGCTGCGCCTCGGGCGCGGACCTGCCGTGCTAACGGCGATCGCCAATGTAGTGGCCTTCGATTTCTGTTTCGTGTCTCCCCGGTTCAGCATTGCCGTGAGCGACGCACAATATATTGTGACCTTTGCAGTGATGTTGACCGTGGCGCTTGTGATTGCAACCCTCATGGCAAGCGTTAGGCAGCAGACGCGGGTGGCCGGCGCGCGCGAGCGACGCACGGCACTGCTTTACGCAATGAGTCGCGAACTCGCCGCCACACGCGGGAGTGCGAGCATGGCCCATGTGGCCGTGAGGCATGTCGCAGAAGTATTTGAGTGTCAGGCGGTCGTGCTCCTGCCCAATGCGTCCGGAAAATTGCAGTGCCCGCACGACCGGCCGCTTGAGGTCTCGTTCCGCAAAGCGGATCTCGCGGTCGCGCAGTGGGTTACTGATCATGGACGCCGGGCAGGCCTGGGTTCGGATACGCTGCCGGCCGCCAATGGCGTGTATCTGCCCCTCGGCGACGCGCGGCGTTCCTTTGGCGTGCTCGCGGTGCTTCCTGAGAATCCGCGCCGTGTATTGCTGCCGGAACAAAGCCATTTGCTCGAGACGTTTGCCGGGCAGATCGCACTCGCTCTCGAGCGGGCACAATTGTCCGAGGCGGCCGAACGTGCGCGCGTGGCCGCTGAAAGCGAGAGCTTTCGCAATACTCTGCTGGCCTCGATCTCGCATGACTTGCGCACGCCGCTTGCCGTCATGGCGGGTGCGGGCAGTACGCTCGCCAAGCACGGCGCTACGATCGATGAAGCGACCCGCAACCAGCTCGCGCAATCGATCGAAACGAAGGCGCAGGAGATGTCCGAACTCATCTCAAACGTGCTCGACTTGATGCGCTTCGAGTCGGGCCAGGTTGCGTTGCGGCGCGATTGGCAGACGCTTGATGACCTCGTCGACGCGGCGCTGCATCGGCTCGAGGAGCGGCTCGCGCACCACCAGATCGAGCTGCATATCCCCTCCGAGCTGCCGGACGTGCATGTCGATGCCACACTGATCGTGCAAGTTTTCTGCAATCTTTTGGACAACATCGCGAAGTACACGCCCGCCGGCACGAGAGCCTCGATATCGGCGG
>Ga0065707_10082371_pt1 | contig 16004 bp, 8 predicted proteins | sample SwiRhicommuniRL3_FD_59094 | JGI IMG/M metagenome (GOLD analysis project Ga0065707, IMG submission 59094) | Switchgrass rhizosphere bacterial communities from Rose Lake, Michigan, USA - RL3 v2 (version 2) | ecosystem: Host-associated > Plants > Roots > Rhizosphere > Soil | place: East Lansing, MI...
TAGCCAGGAATAGGAAAATTCAGTATATTAGCTATACCACCTGCATTTACTAATCCCTAAAAGTATCACAGACTCCTCTGCTTTATCATAGCCGTGTGGTGTAGAGGTTCAAAGAGTCCCATATAAGTTGCGGTACGGATGTCATAGATTGCGGCACCGATTAAACAACTATTCGGTACGACATCATCTACGACATTCAAAACATTAAGCGACATCACAATCTCAATTTACAACCATCTACAACTACCCCGAAGTATTTCAGCTCTGACCAAGCACGCCCCAGTCTCAAAACTACTGGAGAACCAACAGCGAGAACTCGCCACCAGCGAGATCTAACCACAACAACTCAGTATAGCGAGAACCACCTGCTGCGGTCTTACTTAAATAATCACTACCACTCCGCCACGAGTTGAAATCTCAGTGAACTCTCACCACGACTCAAATAACCCGTTCTACTCAGTAAGTATCTGAAATAAAGAGTACGAGTAGCCACTATATACTCTAGTACTCCCAGTTAGTGAGGTTTAGAGACATAAATTAAGAATAACCGCCAATTTAGTGAAATCTAGAGACAGAACCTTCCAAGGACTATAATAATATTCTCAGAACTCCACTAACTCAGTGAAAATTGGCCTCTACTAGGTTTCACCGCAAAGACAACCTTTCCAGAATTGGTCCCAAAGAAAGACTCAGATTAAATCAAAACTTATCGACCATCTCGCTAATTCAGTATCACGAAATCACTAATTAGATACTCAACCACAGATTAGAGAGGACATATTAGAGAATACCAAAAGTTCACACCAGAAGAAGACTTGAAATTTCATCTTAGTTCCATAATTTGCTCGATATTACAGAACAAATAACTCTTCTACAGATCAATTCTATTAATTGTTAGACCAATATTGTCAGTGTATCAGTGATAGCTCAGAAAATCACTAATAATCAAATTATTATTTAATAATCAAATTATTACTCATATTATCGACTCGCTACTGCTGACTAACTCTACACTCATCATTAATACTTCACTAATACTCATTTATTTCACTCTTTAATATCCATCAGTATTTGTTATGTCACAACTAACAGAACGACAGCGAATTACTGCCATCCCCAAACGACTCTTCCAATGGATTTATTCCTTCTCGCTCGTCCTCTTCATCATTCTCACACTAGCATTTGTCTCCGTTACGCCTATAGACGTTATTGTTCAAACTCTAGGTGCCCAGTCTTCCGGAATCAAACTTTTCATCGTCATAATTGTATGTGTGGTATTTCTAGTCACGCTGATCATCATCTACTCACTGAGAGTGTTTAAATTCAAAATCAGCATGAACGATATTCCAAGCAAGTCTGTATATATCCCGTTTGAAGGAGATCTTCCCCAGGACATTTTTGAAATGATCGACCGAAAACTTCAGGAATGTTGGGATTTACGAGAACGAGCCACGCCGCTTGGAAATCTGAAAATCGTCATCAACAACCCAGGCATGTCGCCGCCAGAGTATATCCAAGATAGAAACCGCAAAATCGTCGGAAACGGCGTGGGTGGAGGGACTTCTCTTCCTCCAACGGCTAATTACGAGGATATCATACGGAGTATAGGCGATAAACTTATATCCAACGGAAAAGCGCTCGCACAGGTCGATGTACCGAAATACTATTCGTTCAGAGAAGTCGTGATATACCTCACAGAAGTCTATATCGTCAATGGAAACGTAGCTAAAGAGAAAATCCCCAACCTCGACCGTTTAATCACTCTCTACAACAAGTTCCGTTTTGGCCCGAAACTTATTCTAGAAATGGAGCTCTTAGAGTTCATGGTGGAGTTTGACAAGTTGGGCCAGATCTGCCAGGCGAATTATCATGTCAATTTATCGAGTACCAGAGAGGATCAGGCCATAAGTGACTTCCACAGCAACTTTGAGTTGGAAAGTGACGGCTACGAAGACTACGAATATGATTCCGACAAAATACGACACCCAGAATTGTTTAACAAGATAAGACACAATTCAAACGGATCGATTAACGACACGGATTTGAATGATTCCGACTATATACCTCGGAACATCAATGACTCCGAATCATTTCTGTCGGTTAAACAACTCCATAAACTGACGGACCAACTCTGCAGATCAAGAACAAATACAAGCTCGAGATCGGCAATAAGGACCAAATTGGCCTTGAGCAGTAGACAAGACAGTTTCTTGGATATCAGGAGAATGGGATCCCAGAGAAGCAGTATTGAGAAAAGATACAGTGGATACGATAGCGATGTGAGTGAATAAACGGAATAGAAGAGTTATTCAACAGTTTAAGAGTCTGAAATTTGACCTACTGAACTAACCCAGGACCATAAAGCTCTGTGGGAATCCTAAATATCCCTAAAAGTCCAGTAGGAATTAGCAATACTGTCTCACTATGTCTTTCCGAGATCCATGAGTTTATTGTTGATCAAGAAATTCATTATTCTACGTGTCCTCACATATTATTACTTCTTTATTGACTATTTACAGATCGTGGTGTCACTAATATCTCTGCCCAAGAGCAGTTGAACTTTAATCCCGTCGAGAATTCAAGAAGAATTGATGATTAGTGCAGGTTAGCAACAGCTGATTCCACGCTAAATCAAAGAAACTAGAATTATCAAGAACTTCAATTAGCTACAAGCTAAGCAGATTTTCTTTAATAGAATCTCATTGGTGAAATTTTTTAAATAGAAGCTCATTAGTGAATTATCTTGAAGTTGATGCTCATTAGTGAAATCTCTTTGGCTTTTCTAATCATCATCTCAATCTCTTAATTCTGCGGCGGCTGAACCACCCCGTCATAGATGAAATAGTACACAATTGTTCCGTCGTCGCTGACAATCCCGATGGTGATCCTCAGTGGTCTGCTTCCAAGCTTAGTGAGCTCAACGAACCACGTGTTAATCTCTGCTACCGAGAGTTGCGGCTTCTCTAAGTATGATCTCGGAACCACCCACTCCCTGGAGTTGGGGGCGTCTCGAGAATCGAGTTTTGTCGGTGGAATCCCACTCACAATGACTCCAGATTCCATCCCGTGGAATCGAACGTCCGACCACTTATTATAGTGGACGAGGTTGGTGTGCACTTGCTGGGATAGTGAAGTCATTGTTCTGACGTCTAGTTCCGAGTTGAAACTTATCTTGTTCTATTATTGTGCAGGACGATGAGGTTTTTGAATAGTACACGTCTTTGAATATATCGCCGGGACACGACTCACCAACATGTTAAAATATGATGATGCTACAAGTTGATATAATAAGAGGTGGGAATGGCTACAAATTGATTTGATGAGCGGTGGGAATGACCACATGTGGTCTAAATACAGATTAATCATCACCGATCGGAGCTTTCCAGGGTGATATAACTCAGAACAAGAGAGAAATTTTGAGCAGATAAAATTCTACTATTCTTGGAATGTAACTAAGTTATGAGACTCTCAGTAATTTAGCAAGCAGACACTTGGAACTTATCAATTGCGTCTTAGTATGCTTGGATTCAACTTGGATTAGATACTCACGTGTCTATGTATCACGTGTCCAAATCACGCGACTAATAAAACCTTAAAGACGAAAACGGAAGTCATAAGCCTCCAAACAATTTACATCGAGGATGAAGTTTCCCGCCATAGCCAACAAGCCAGAGTTCAACACACATCGTTTGTATCCAAGCAGTGAGCAACAGCCTGTATCGAATTGCTGAAAAGACTACGGAGCAATGTGAGATTCGCCAATTCGATGAATAAGGTGAGATTTGTCTATTCGGGGAATAAGGTGAGTTTTCAATTCCGTGAACAAAGTTGGCGTCTTAACCCCATCCTAGACGCTGGCTTGGCTTCATTGCGCAACAGGACCTTTTACTTAACGATCATTGACCGAGAATTCAAATACGATGTATCTTAGACTTACAATATTTATCTGAAAGCTGGAATGAGAGTCAAAGAAGAGGTTAATATTTTAACAGGAGCTCTAAGCTCTCATATCCGGTACATCTCTGTAAGTAGCTCACTCAATATAATTTATCTAATAGAAATCTTAATAAACTTAGCCTGGATTCTTCGAATCTGCATCTCGTAATCTTATCTGTAGTCACTAGCTACGTTGTGAAGTGGCCTACTCATAATTCCGAACCGGAGTTAGATTAAGGGGAGTTAAATTAAGGGAGATTCTTAAATAGATCCATCTTCAAGGAGCTAATTTCTGGTTGACCCCAAATTGCTACGCGCATCGTCCTACGTCACATTCCGTGATTCGATCGATCATGCACTCCTTGCGTTGTTGGGGATAAGTCAGAGGGCGTGCATCTACATAACAATCTCTAATTTTATAGGCTGGTATCCACCAGCAAGCAAAGTCAGCCTTGTTTTATTGGCCCTATCAATGAAGAACTGGCGGTGTTGGTGGATCTCTCATCGTTCGGTGATCTCATCGCTCAATTTGCGCTGAAACCACACGCTCATAACCATATAACATCTATACCGCAACAAAATTGGAATCCGCATATTCGTACTTTACGTGAATTCTTGGTATACCTGTTCAGAAATATAAGAGTAGTCGTCTAAGAGTCGTCTAAGAGTCGTCTCTATTCCCAGTTTACTACTAGCATGTAGGCCATAGCTCTGTTTACATTCACACACAAAATATCGTGCTCATAACCGATGTACCCGTAAATGCCAGCACCAGAGGATACGATTGATATAAAGAGGACGAGGAGCAACATAATACTCCGGAGAGTTAGAGAATTTACCCGGGGAGTTAGAGAATAAAATCTCGCAGACTTAAAGACCGAAGAATTCGAGAGCTCATCGGAATCTAGAGGTCTTATAAGTTCTTCTAGACTGAGTTCGATCACGTTTACTCAAGAATTTTTGAAGATTTAAGAATTCATAAAGACCAATCGTATCTGAAGACTAAGAGTCTCTAAAAGTATCGAAAATTTGGTAACTCTAAGCGATCCAGAGTCTCACATTCTCGTAAGAAAGTCTTCAGAGAATTGAGACGACTTTTTACATGAATATGTTACATAAGCATCTTTTATCCAATTACATAAACAGAATTCCTCGGAATTAAATATGTCACTCTAAATCGTGTTGCTGCACGATTTAAAAAATTTTCATTTTTCAATTTCCAGATTTAGATTTAGAGTCTAAATATGCACGACCTCATCCGCAGACTTGGGCCCATATTGCAAGAGCATTATCTCGGCAAGTCCTTACATAACCCCATGCCGACTCTCCCGAATTCTCCCCTATTTATAAGTTCTTGCAGGTGTTCCTAGATCTCTTTGCGAGTTTGCTCCTTCCTAAAGGAGGTAAATTATTATTTACCACAAAAGCCCCGTTGTGATGTGAGTCGGGTAATCTATATACACTCCGGGCAGTATATATAACGGCTGATTTCCTTAATAAACTCCATACGATTTCCATAAATCACGCCACAAAATGATCAGAACATCCATGATAGAGACCAGAGGAGGAATTGGGGCGGCATATAACGGAAACAGTCAAAGTGCAACGTCGCCCCACAATGCAGCACTCCAAGTTTCGGACAGCGGAACTGCCCACAACAGCCCGATATCTTCTAGACTCTCGAGCTTTAACCTTTCCCGTAAACGAGATGAGTTTTCTTCGTCTTCTTCGATCCACTCTTCGGAAGCTAACTATAAACTCGAGAAAATGTTCACCAACCGCTCGACAGACTCGGCGTACTCGATCGAGGAGCAGTACAAAGTGAGTTTGAAGTTGAACAAGAATGAAATCGAGCTTATTAGGTATACGTGGAACAAAATGTTGTTGGAAAACCTGGACGAAGGAATTACCGGGTTCCCTGGGGCATTTGCTGGAACTTCTGGGATCACCAGGGGCCAGAACAGTAGCGTGGTGGCCACCAACCAGACACAGGCAGTCATAACCGGCCAGACGGGGTCGAAGTCGCTCAATTACATCAACCGGACCTCGGCGTCGACCGTGGCCTCGTCGCTCTTCTGTCGCCAATTCTACTCCAACCTCTTGAGCATGAATTCCCAACTTGAAAAGTTATTTCCCTCTATAAAACATCAGGCCGTCAGTTTTGCGGGTGTGATGTCATTTGCCATAAGCCAGCTTGAGAACTTGTCTACTTTGGATGACTATTTGATAAATTTGGGTAAACGTCATCTGCGTATCTTGGGGATCGAACCCGCGAACTTCGAGTTGATGGGTGAAGCCCTCATCCAGACATTTCACGAACGATTTGGAACCAAGTTCAACCAGGAGTTGGAGGTTTTATGGATCAAGTTGTACTTGTACTTGGCCAACTCGTTGTTACAGTTTGGAATTGATCCGACCTTGAAGTTGAACGACGACCATACCTTCACTTTGGATAGAAAGGATAGTTATGCGCATAGCGAGGTGAGCGATAATAGCTCGACCATGGGAGAAAAGAGAGAGAGTATATCCACACAGGCCACAAGCGTGGGCGAAAAAACTTTCGAGGCGATAATGAAGAAGTTGCCTGTGGTTCCGGAGAAGGGAGTAATGAAGAAGAGAAAGAGAGACTGTGTGATTATGTAATTTAGAGATGAGAGAAGAGATGAGAGACCACGTATGAGAGAGATGAGATGAGAGAGCTGAGATTACGTGATTTTCTCAGCCAGCCTACTGCAAGTCAAGGAAGGAATGTCTACAACAATCACAATAGCAATCAATGAAGATGGCCCTTCCAATCACCCTCCATAGCAGCAAACTCTAGTCTAGACGATGCTCTGATTCTCCAACTTTCGACTCTAATCATACCTAGACTCCCGACTTAGCACATTTCCCCAACATCCTTATAGAACGTCATTTACAGGAACCTTCCCTGATCATTGGAGATGTGGATTTACCAGGATTTTGCAATCATAATGCCGCGATGTCGCGACAAATAGAGTTAACAAACAACAATTAACTAGAATCACCTAGAAACGTCTCTACAGTATCCGCTGCTACAAATTCAATAATGATACACTGACAAGTACCAGAATCCTAGTCCTATTCAGGACTAACTGTTTCATTGGACTTTCCCCGTTTGGCACTGGATGTTGACCGGACTTATTTATTTATTTATATACAGGAACAACGCGTCTAATTTATATACGAGATCCAAAAATAAAATAAAATAAAATAAAATATGCAGAGTAAGTGACAATAGGTGAATAACACACTTGAAAGCGGAGTTGTAAGGATGAACTTGGTGCACACAATTAGAGCACTAAGATTGTGTACCCAACCAGGAATTGAAACTTAGATTTAGAGACTTTGACTGGGTTAGTCAATCAGATATGTGAAAAATACGTGCTTATGTAAGAATGGTTATGAGTCCGAATTCATGATAAATTCAATGAAGATCAGTGAAATTGATAATAGAGACTTCATAATTGGATGAAATGATGCAGGGATGTAGACAGACAGATAACGGAGCCCTAACTCGGATAGTACGCAAATTGCAGACATTCAAAGTCCGATATTAGGAAGAAATTACACTGGTGGGACTCCTAATTCTAGCGAGAATTTCATGGTATAGACGAGCAGAGCCACTAGAAGAGTAACGATAGATGCACAACGAGTATAATTACAGTCACGAGAAGTGTAGTGTAGGGCTAGGAATAATTGATTTCCAATAGGCGGTTATAGATTCAGAGTTAGATCTGAACAGTTTACAGTGAGTAAGGAAAACGATGAACTCGGAGTTGGTAGTGCGGAGATACTGAAAAGCCCAGTTCAATTAAAGAATGTTCTGTTCGGAGCTCTCGAGGACGAAGTAGCGTTGAGTGATCCACTCTCTGGGGAAGTTTCCGAGTCTTTGAAACTCTCTCAAATACTTTTCATGACATACCTTCTTGAACTCACTGTTGAGAATTTAAGGCACTGAAAACTTCGTAAGCCTCACTATCGTAGAGTCGCCGCGACTCTCATTAGAGTTAGGGAGACTCTCACTGTAATTAGCGAGACTCATACCAATACTCTTAAGGTGGCTCTCATAGTTACTGGCTCGTAATAGTTCTAGCCTCTCGTCGCTCTATTTGGGAAAATCTTCGATTCCTAGATTTTCGCGACGCGTCTGACTCCTGTTTGATTTACAGGTTAGCGAGTTTCGTAACTACAGTTTATAATTTACATACCAGTACTACAATGACTCCAGAATAAAGCATCCTAAACCCCAATCTCGCATAGCTACGGGATCTCCTTCTCATATAACTTAATTCACACCGTATCTAGATTATTCCAAAAAATTTCGTTGTGGTGTTGATTGTCGAAAATTTGCAGGTTACATTTTGCACTTTCTCACTTTACATCGCATTTTACAACTTTACAACACTCTCAACTTTGGCAACGCTTTTCCAACCACACTCTTCAGTACTTAGATTACTAGTTACCACATAACTATCACTACTATCCTAACCAGATCTGCTGTACTCTTGGTTGTTGTCGCGTGTGTCTTGTTTTTGAGTTTCTACGATGAGTTTTCACGATACTGACGAATTTTTAACGGGCGACTTCTACCTGGGAGACATAGGGAAGCACAGCGTGACGAGAGAGCCGACGGTTCAGGGAGGAAGTACTGTCAGAACAGGCGCGATGAAGGTCTCTCCGTCCATGAGACAGTTGGAAGACATTTTGAAGGAGAAATTGACGCCTCAACATATCTCAGACACTTCTAGTCCTGATACCTCTTATAATCCAGAAAAGTCTTATAGTGCCTCGGAAAAACCTTATAGTGCTCCCGAGAAACCTCATACTTTAGGGGCAAAGTCTTCGATGACATCGTTGGTACCTCTTGAAGAGGAGGACGAAGATTCGGGATTACCAGAATTGGAGCCTCCTCCTCTATTTTTACAAGACGAGCTTAGGAGAAGATCCAGGGACTCTAAAAGCGTTGAATCTACAATCCATCTGGATCATTTGTTTGCTCCTCCTCCTCGTTTCTTACAACCGGGCCAAGGTGATTCTTGGGGAATGGAGAATTCCCAAACCAAATCAACTAATCCAGACCTTTTTCTCCAACGGAATTCAACCTGCTCGGTCCAAACTTTCCAGACCGCACGGTCTCATGAGTCTCCTACGCGTACTATATCAACCATTGACGAATCTGGCTATAGTTCGGAAGGAACTCCAGTTTTATCTCAGCCTGCAACATTTCACGACGTGAGACGGATTTCCATTCAGTCAAAAGTAGGCGGTGTTTCAAAAACAGATTTAACATACGAACAGGACGACACGTTGATAGACGAGGGAAGAAGTTCGGTTGGCAGTGCTGCCGTGTCTTCGGGCTCCACCAAGAACTCCACAATTTCAAAATCTGAAACAGATAAAACTGAAAACTGCGATAAATCAGAAAGTGTCTTGACAGAAAGAAATGATACGCCTACTACCTCTGAGAATGCCCCAAACAATATCAAAATGGCTTCTAAACCTTTACCTTCGTCACCAACCCTTTCTTTATCACCACTGCCCGAAAGATTACCACTTTCCAAACCTTCTATCAAACCTATAAACCAGTCCAGAGATATTCCTTCACCTACAATCAAGGGCTCTCCGACACTTCCGCAATTACCACATACTCCTAAAACATCGATGATTCCCCAGAATATTTCCATGCTCCCACCAAAACCGATGGCACCCCAAAAGAACATCCCCTCAAAGCCTACAAAGTCATATTCCTCCTACACATTAAATGAACCAGTAGCTTCCAAACAACTCCCAATACTGCCTAAACATAAACGCAGCAATACAGTGGGAGATCTTTCGAAAATGAAGGAACCAAAAGAGAAGAAGAAGTTCAGTTTCAAATCTTTATTCAAGCTGAAGTCAAAGAGTAACGGCCTAAGCGAGTCATTACCAAAGACGACCTCCAAATCGTACTCCACGCCGAATCTCGCAGAATTTAACAAACCCCAGAAGACTGAACAGAAGAGCAAGAACGAACAGAAGAGCAAGAACGAACAGAAGAACAAGCCTGAACAGAAGAACAAGCCTGAACAGAAGAACGATATGAAGTCGTTTATGAATGTGTTCAAGAAGAATAAATCGTCAGAGAATTTGTCACAATTCAACCAACCAGCAGAAGTCGTTTCCAAGGTCAGTAAGACTCTTGAAACACAAACTGCTCCTTCCCCTAAATATGTAGACTTGGAAAACGCACAAGCCAGCCCCAAGAAGGCGTTCAAGTCCAACACTAACTTCAATTTAATAAGGGAAGTCAGCGATGACGAGAAGGAGGATGAATCTGAATCAGAAAACGAAGAATTCTTTAACAAATATGATGCCGATAACATCCTCCAAAATCCTCCCACAAAGTTAGTCAACACGAGATACGACCAGGAAATGCTTTTGATTCCAGATAACGATGAGGTTGCATCTTTTGGCTCGCCATTTAAGGTAAGATACGATTCAGACTCGAATTTAAACTCTCCAAGAGAAGGAGCTAAGAATAAGAATGTATCGAAGTCGGAAGGACTGGCAGCGATCACAAATGAACGGAATGGAGCTACAGATGTACAAGATGTGGCTGAAAAGAATGCCCTCTACTCAGGTGTGTTGAAACCACCAGCCTCTAAAAACGACAAGAACCTTGCTTCTACTTCCCATACTCCACCATTCACACCATCTAATCAACGCGGTCAGAATCATCTCAACTCATCGACTCCCCAAACTTCTCCAACCCTTCCTTCTTCTCCAGAGAAAGATTCTCTCTTAGGAGAAGCACTCTTCCCTAAATCTCTAAACCCACAAGAGGTCGAGAGTATTGTAAGTTTGGAGAGATCCAGATCCATGAAATCTTTGAAATCTAACAAACGAAACTCGTTCGTCAACTACAATGGAAGTAATGAAAATATTGTTTACGGAGGACCTCCGCTGAACGGCCCCTCCGGAATTACTCGTTCCAACAGTATATTAAAGAATTCTACCTCCAGAAAAGGATTAAGTGCTGAGTTGTTGTACAATTCCATTGATGCTAACATAGAGGGTGAAGAAGCAGCCAATTCCAGAGAATCTCCGCTAGTTAATTCTAGAGAATTTGCTCCTAAAGCACTGTCGCCAGAAGTTTCAGGAAATTACGATATTCTCAACAACACTACCTTCGATAGTGCCAAGGAGTACTTGGAAGGAGAAGTGAATTACGCTCTTGATGTAGATTTCGCTGGCCAGAACGATTTCTCCGATCTCCTTGAGTTTACCGACTATATAGACGTTGACAACTTGGACTTTACCTCGTCACCCCAGGCGTTTGAAGACTCTCCAAGAATTGACGTTGATGAGTATCCAGTGAAGCATCTCGATTATAGTGCAAAATCAGATAATTCCCAGGGCCCAGTGGGCTCAGTGGCTGCGGCGAATTCTAATATCCAAAAGCCGGAGATTCCACAAATTGAAATTTCTCCATCTCCGGTAAACGGCCAACCAACAGATAAACCAGAGACATCCAACGCGAACGCGACATCTACACCTACCCACGAAAGCTTCCCTTCATGGGACGCATTTAGTCCCGACCATTCTGTGATTGAGTCTTCTCCAATTTTGGAAACGGCGTACAGGGCCGGTCGGAAGTCGACGGACGGGGAAAATGTTTATGACCGGCCCATCTCGATGTCGTTCCGAGGGTTAAAAGGACCCTCTTTCGGAGGCAAGCTTGCCCACCACAATATGCGCAGCACCGACTCCCACCAATCCTTCAACATCTCCTTTGGCGACGACAGTGACAGCGGTGTGGGTGGCGGATTTGGTAGTGAGAGCGAGGACGACGACAGGGGGGATAGTGGCTCGTTGGAGAGTAGTGACCGAGACGGTAAGGCCAGTGCGCAAGGTACATCCGATATTGATTTTACGACGTATAATTATAGAAACACCGATGAAGCGTTCAAAACTCCTGGCGGAAACAATAAAACTAACTCCATTCGCTACCCACAAACGAGCCAGGGATATTCTCCAGAAAATTACGGGGACTCCAATACTTCTGAGAGTTATGCAGACTCCAGCTACACTGCACAAACACTTCCACGTCCATCCACGCGCTCTCACAGCAAAATTCCATCTGTTAGCGATACTGCCTCGACCAGTTCCAGTCCGAGGTCGTTAGGCTCGATGATCTCCAGAAAATGGAAGAGGTCACCTAACTTGGGAACCCCTAGTCCAAGTACGGTTGCGGCCACGGTCACCACCCGTACAGTGAAGAGCGGCGTCCGCTTCTCCTCAAGAATCATCTTGTACGACACCTATAACGGCCAGGAATACGACAGACATCCAGAAACCGCAACGTGTAACCAATTGACGCCGTTGTTGGCCCAGCAGATCAAGGACGAGTTGAACGAGTTCAAGAATGAGATGGAAATCCATCGAGAATCAAAATGTTTCACCCATTTCTTCTAAAGAGAAGAGAGAAGAGAAATAGCGAGAAAGAAGAGATAGAAACAAAATATCTCTACCAGTGATGATTACTCTAAAGAAGATATCCCTAGTGATGGTTTGTCCATCGCAGTTGTGACTTTTCGTCTACAATCTCACCAAGTTGATGTGATCTTGCGAAGTTGAATATATCTCGTTACGTTAATTCTCGCTACGTTAATTCTCTTCAACGATTCCTCTTCTCACTAATCTGATCTCACTATTCTGATCACGCTAAATTCTGACCGGATTATGCACCAAATACCGACCAAGCGAGTAAATACTTTGCTTCGCTCAGTATTCCCAATATCACATATTCATTTCTTCACTTCCTCCTGATAAAAAGCTGCTAATGTATACAGAATTATACAGAGAAGAGTTAAAATGCAGACTAATGCACGGAAGTTACTCAACAACCACAGCTCTAAGAAGCTCAAGAAGCTCTAAGAAGCTGAGAAGATAATTAGTACTGACCGTACTCTCCTAATACCCGTAAGATTTACTTGTTACAATCACTCCAGCAGTTGATCCAGCGATCTGAGCCCAAAAGTGAGCTCTTCTACGTACAGTCGATTTATACTAACCTAATACATTGTTACTTATTATTTACTCTGCTTAGCGTGTGTAGCATGGGCGCTGCGGAAGATCTTGTTCAAGACCTCGTAGTCGGCCTTGTCGATAAAAGCCACCTCTTGGTCGGGATTCTCCATCACCACCACGGCGTACAAGTTTCTTCTGAAATCGATACAGGTAGTGGCTGCCCAGGGAGCATCGTCATATTCCAGGAGGGAGATGGTTGGGGGAGAACCGTTGGTGAATTCGGGGTACATAGCGAAAGAACGAGGAGCTGAAGCGGCTGATTTCTGAGTAACGAGGAGAGAACTGAGGAAACTAGAGAATTCTATTAGTTTCTATTAGTTAACTGGGAGTTCCGGTGAAAAATGGCGAGTTTTGGTTTGACTTGCCAGTTTTTTGGATTGAATTGGTGAGTTTAGGAGTCTTGTGAGTTACCTAAAGAGTTAATAAGAATATTTTGTGGATTCCGGTAGAAACTGAGTTGTTCTTGGGTAATCTGTATGGATCTTTTAAGTTCTGGAAAAAAATCGAGTCACGTGAAACCCACCATCGCGAAACGATATAGCGGCATGGATGTTTGGTTAAAAGAAGAATAAGAGAGGAGTGCTAGGAAAGAACTAGACTAAGTGAGATAAGTGATAATGAGATAAGTGGTTCTAGGAGAGTACTCAGAGGTAAATATAGGTGACAACTAACAGTTTTGTTTGCTGAGTAGTTTGTTCTCGATAAAATACTAGGCTGTGAATTTCGCAGCCATTCTGGAGAACGTGATACGATATAAAGAGAGAAATAAAGAGGATACAGCATGTACAGGGTGAAAAGGAGGTAAATGGACGAGTAATGTTCCTGGATGCATTACACAAACAACTGCAGAGAGCTGAAGAGGTCAGTAAAAGAAAAGGAGTTTAAATCTCACGAATGCTCCAAATTCTCAAATGAATGGTCAAACTCTCTAGATCTCTCTAGTCTAAATCTGTCTGGAGACATTTAGAGAGATATGAAAACACTCATAGCACTACGAGACTACTCTAGTTATATTTCAGGCTCCTGGCTATGTTCTCATCATTCTTCTTGTCTAAATCTCACGTGATTAATATTCACGCGACTTTGATGAAAATACCTTATCACATGCCCACAATCACATGACTAGAATGTCGCGGCATCTACTACTAATGAAAAGTCACCTCCAACGAGATGAGGTCAACACCACAATGAATTCAGACACAGTCCTACCAGGGCAATACATAACACCCGCCTACAAGGTTGATGAAGCGGGAAAGGTCCAAAGATACTACCCGTCTAAAGGAACAACGATCTCCCAGATCAGTGTGAATCCTGAGGACCCAGACTCACGCAAAGTTCCAGTATTGGTGGCTACAACTTTAGGGAGAGTAGTGATAAAGGAGATAGAGAGCGACGCTAGCGATGACGCTGACGTCACCAACGGTGATGTCCCATCTGATACCGCTACTGCTAATTCTGATGCCCCTGGTGTCGCTAAACGGTCCACCAGCTCCACCAGCTCCACCAACATCACCAAATTCCTCGTCACAGTTTTCTCCTCCAACACATACATCGACTACGAGAAAGAATTCAAAATCATCAAGGAAGCGTCGGCGTCCACGTCAATTAATCTCCCTATGGAACACGACGTTGTGCTCGTGAGAGTCACTAAAATCACTGCCAGACAGGCCAACTGTGAAATCTTAACTGTAGAAGGGTTTGGCAATGTGTTGGTGGACTCTGGAGTTGGTTCAAATGGTGAGAGTGCTCATGCGTCGGTGGCATATGGTGGAGGTACTCAAGCGTTCCATAACCCACAAGTAGCAGCGTCCAGTCACTCCACATTGTTGGGGGCTAGTGCTAACGATTTGGGCGACAGTTTCAGAGGTATTATACGGTCACAAGACGTGCGGTCTACGGACCGTGATAAGGTCAAGATTATTGATAGTTTCCGTCCTGGAGATATTGTGCGTGCGGTAGTGATCTCTTTGGGAGACGGTTCTAATTACTATTTGAGTACGGCGAGAAACGATTTGGGAGTATTGTTTGCTAAGAGTGAAGGGGGGGCAGGAGATGTGATGATGGCTGTGGACTGGGAGACGATGGTGGGCAGTGGGGGTGTAGTGGAGAAGAGAAAGTGTGCGAATCCAGTCTAGCGAGCTAGCGAGCTAGCTTCGAGCGAAGCGAAGAAGCTAGTGAAGCTAGTGAAGTGAAGCTAGAGAATACAACGAAGCGAGGTGGCGATTGAGCGCTAGTGAGAGCTAGTGAGAGCTAGTGAGTACTAGTGAGTAAAACGGCGGTGATGATCTTTTACTCAGAAGTAGTCAGATCAATCCTCATCTCGGCAAACTTCACGAGTTTCTATTGAAGACTAATCATCACTGCCATAATTTAGTCAAATTGATTTAAACAGTGATATCACCAAACTGTACGGATAACTGAAGATATCTTCGGGCCACTAGCGAGTTAACTGTCATTTAATCATGTTTTAGTTCGTTCTGAAGCGAATAAGTGGTGATGTTTGGTAAAATTTGTGATCGGAACTTAGGCATGGATATCCGGTGTATGGGGAGATCACCCAAATTTGCAGCTTAAAGTTTGCTGATTTCCTTCTACAGTTTCTCTACAGTTTCCCCTTTTTCCGATTAAACCTTCATATCTCTATCTTACCTGAATTTTACAGGTTACTGCGATTTCTTATGTCAGCAAATTACTTCACCTAGCTCCGTCTAAAGCTTTAATTTCCATACAGAAACTCAGCAGCTTCGATTCAATCTGCCAGATCCAATTTGTTGGAAAGACTGGCCCTCCTATAGGGAATTATGAAGGTATCGCTAATTTCCATCTTCTCTCATTAGCATATTTTAGAATATACGTATCTACCGAGATTAGTCGCTAGAATTGTAGATAATTGCCTGAGCTAGTGAGGGTGCTGAGAATTACTGAGAAGTAATCGATCCGTGCTGAGAAATACTCATAAAAACCGAACCGAGGTTTGA
>Ga0065707_10082372_pt1 | contig 15984 bp, 34 predicted proteins | sample SwiRhicommuniRL3_FD_59094 | JGI IMG/M metagenome (GOLD analysis project Ga0065707, IMG submission 59094) | Switchgrass rhizosphere bacterial communities from Rose Lake, Michigan, USA - RL3 v2 (version 2) | ecosystem: Host-associated > Plants > Roots > Rhizosphere > Soil | place: East Lansing...
GCTCGCAGCGGAGGTTGCCGCTGCAGCGGTTGCAGTCGGTGCATTGGCACGATTGTTGCAGGATATGCATTGGTATGTTCTTCCTTGCAAACTAGCTTCAACCTACAATCGCCTCCGTTGCCCTTGCAGCGGAGGCATTCCTTTTGTCCCTGCAGGGAAGGCCAACATCTGCCGATAACTAGAGAGGAGGTAATGTAGTGAGACACTTGACAGTTCACGGCCGTTTGATGTGGAGAGTTCGCACGGTGCTTGGTAACCCAGGAGGGAAGGTAATCGTGCAGACGTTCGACAATGCGAAGGATGCAGACGCTGCTTGGGTTGCGGCAATCAAGTCTGCCGAAACGTATGAGGTGCGTATGGAGGAGTTCCGCACCATTGCGGACGCAATCCGATGAACCGCAGCATTCCCGAAAACCAGTCTTCTCGCACAGTGGTATACTACCGTGCGGACCTGTGGAACTACTACAAACTGACTTGGGAGGTTGACGGTCCAACCTTCGCATTTGAACACGAAGCACGCCAATACATCGCACACACTTACGGGGAACCTGCGCACCGTATCGTTCGCATCACTTGGGAGGTGATTGACTGATGAGACTATATAACCTTACACCCGAAATTGTTGGAGCAATCGATACCGAACGGGGACGCCAACTAGACAAGTTTGGCAATCAAGACCATAAGCGCGATGATGCTTGGGCGCTAATCCTTGGGGAGGAATACGGAGAGGTGTGCAAAGACATTCTAGACGGGCGTAACGTGCGAACGGAACTTGTGCAACTTGCCGCAGTTGCTATCGCGTGGATTGAAGCTGTAGACGCACGGCAGGAGGTGATTGACTGATGCTCAACAGTTGGGGTTCACGTTACATCCGTCTACCGCTGTCTTGGTTGGGGGCAGACGTATATCTTGACCAACAAGACGGTTCACTGTGTTACGAAGCAGACGCCGAACGATTGGTCGAACTAGGCAAAGATGACTTCGTGTATCAATGCCTGAAGTATCGGCCTCGACCGCTAAAGGAGGGTTTGTAATGGTTGTGCACAAGTATCGTTTACCGATGCCTTGGGAAGAACCGACGTTTACCCTGCAATTGCCGCACGGGGCGATTACCTCCCTGCAACTGCAGGACGACCGCCCAACCCTCTGGTATATACATCACGGAGGGCCAACGCTTCCCGTGTCGTTTGAGTGGGTTGCAACCGGGGAGGAGGTTCCATACAACGGGCAGGAACTGGTTGGAACGCTACAGTTTCCACGTGACGCGGGGTTTGTTGGTCACCTGCTAGTTGAGAATACGACGCTGCAATACAAAGAACACCGGAGAAACCATTGACGCATCACACCTGTTACCCTTTCGGCAGTGAGTGCCCTGTCTGTGATGAGGAGGTCCCAACCGTGCAAGGTGAGAAGTGGGCTACAGTCTGGTATTACGCATCGGACGCTGACCGTTCCCTGCAGAAGTTCGTCGGCAACATCCGGCCGTCAACGAACGGTTCATACATCTACATCGGGGAGGAGGGCAGCATCCCAATGGCGAACATTGTGAGCATTGACTACAAGGAACCCAAGGAGGTGCAGCACTTTGTTACACCCTAAACCGTCTGCCTGCATCCTGACGATTGATGCAGAAGATGTTCCGTCACACTATCGGCAGTGTAACCAGACCACGTGTCGAAGTCACGAACACGCCGTTAAGCTACTGACCGTTTGGCTTGACGCGGCGGTATTGCCGCCAAACGCAACGGTCACAATCAAACTTCAGGAGTTCCAATACTGATGACGAACACAATTGACATACTTGCAACACGCGACGGTCACTCTGTCGTTACGTGGTATGATGCGGTTGAGCAGCAGTTCCATCTTGATGCGTGCAGCGACCGACAGCAGGTCAGCATTAGCCTCACACACGCGGAGTTGCGGGCACTGTGGCAGATGTTCCTTGCCGCATTCTTGAAAGCGAAGGGCATATGATGAAAGAGACACTTGACCCCGAAACGGCCGTTGACTTCACCAAAGAGGACATTTGCGCAGTGTTGGCTGCGTGCACTACGCAACTCTGTGACCTGCTGCGCGCTTCTGACACCGAAGGAGCGTTTGACAGACTGCACGTCGCAACGTTCAAAGTGACGCAGTTGTTCGGGTTCCGGCCGGATGCGTTGGCCGGTGCGATAAGGATGCAACTGGCCGCAACAGACCCTCCCGTCAGGTGCACGGTTCCGCCTGATGCGCCGTCTGACCCCGCTGACCTGCCAGAAGGGTTCGGTAACTATCTATACAGGAATTGGAAACGTGCAGCAGCGGAACCGAAGCCTGACCTTCCGCCGGTTGGGCACCTGCACGAACCGCAGGAAAAGAAGGTCGAATTGGTAGTGCGTGACTTCCCGTGCAGAGACCACCCTAACGAAGAATGGTTGACCCTGAGGGTTGACGGTTGTGAGATAATGGGTCTGTGCACGGCTGCACTAAAGTCGTTGGCGCAAGGAATGCGAGGGAAGGACCTGATTAACATCTGACAGGAAAGGGGAGGGCAGCAGCCCTCCCCTTTTCTGTTACCCAATGTGACGGTTCACCCTCTCCTGTAGTGCCAGGAAGTCAGTCAGCAACACGTCCAACACCTTCTTAATGCACGCAATCTCTTCCTCAATCGTCAGCGGCACCTCTTCAATCGGCACCGACAGAGGGTCAACCGCGTCATTGTCGTCATCCATAAAGGTGTGCTTACTCAAGCCTTCTCTCCTCTCGACAGGAACAGCATCCAACTGCCCCCGACAATCAACGATAGTGCTGCACCGTATACCCACACGTCAGACCAGCACAAGCAGTTCGTCTGCGGTTCGACCTGCTTCCCCAATGCGCCCTGTATCATCCCTTTGAAGTCAGGAGGGCACAGTTGCCTCACACACACCTCCGCAGGTGCTGCACGAAGTGCTGCCTCTCCTCGGTTTGCTTCCGGGATACGTTGCGCCGGGGACGCAGTATCCCCAACCGCAATGTGTAGGTGTTGTGGTCGGCCCGCTTCCGGGTTACGTCCAAGGTATCGGTTGTCTTTGATCGCAACACTCTGCCCTCCGGGTATGTTGAGATACAACTCCTCAATTCGGCCTTGGAACGCCTGACGGATGCGACGGAACAACTCCGTCAATGCGTCTGCACTGCCCCCAATGTCTATTGCGCCGGGGTATGCACGGGTTCCGCGTGTGTGGTAACTTGTCGGTGAACCGTGCAACGCTGCTTGTTCGCCAGGAGTGCGATACCCGGAAGTGACGGGCAACCCTAGTTTTCCCGCTTCCTCCCTCACCACGTCTTGCCATTCTGCCATACCCTCACCTCACACGCAGCACCACGTTAGGCGCAACTGGAGGCAACACGGGAGGTGCTGTTGCCCGCATTGCTGGCAGAGGTTTCTCTGCAGGATGCTTGTCTATTCCCAACGATGCGCGGCGAACGTAGAGATACAGCACAACGCCTGCAGTGACTACCCACAGGGTTAGCGGCATTTCGCCCAATCCTCTGCGGGCAACGGTTCCTCCCCCTTCCGTCACAACCTGCCGATACACCGTCTTCGTCTCTTTTGCCATTACAGGGAACCCTCCGTCAACCTGCGGAACGTCAACTCACGTGCACTGCGTTCCGTGCGATACCACCAAAGCAGCAGCAGCACACCGAACACCAACAGCAGGATACCGCTTGTCATTCGGTCCATTGCTTCCCCCTATCCATACGCAGGTGCACAACACCGTTTATACTTCTCCTCACTCCCGCACGGGCAGGGAGTGTTGCGTGTCGGCACACCGGCCGCACCGACTTCCTCTCCCTCCTGTTTCGCCAATGCACCCAAGAAAGCAGTTTCCCATTGCGGTGCAACTACGTCAAGTGCACGGGTTGCTTCTACGTATCGTCGGAGGGATTGCCCCCTTGCCTCTCGTTGGTCGAGAATTTCAGCAATAGCGTCAAACCATCCTCGGGTGCCTGACGCAAGCAAGCCGCCAATGCCCCCGCTGATGCGATCAAACTCCTGATAAGGTGCCAACTTTGACGCAACGTATGGAACACCGTGCGCACCTCCCTCAATCAACCTCAAGTCACTCTTGCACGTGTTAAACGGCGTGCGCTCCAATGGGGCGAGGTTCACGTCAAACAGGCTGTAAATCATTGGATGCACGTCAAACGGCAACGGCGGAACCCATCGCAGTTGGTCACGATACTTGTTAACCAGTGGGGTTGTCCAAGCATAGTATACCGACCTGTCGCACTGCATCAGGAACACCACGTTAGGGAACGCTTCGAACACTGCAGGCAACGCTTGCAACAGTTCCTGCCCGTCGCGTGTGTGATGAATGCTGCCCGTCCAACCCAACACAACACGGTCAGTCAGGTTGTGTTCCGCACGGTTTTCCTTCGCTTTCCAATCCCGAACATTGAAGTCAATTGCATTCGGCACAACCCATATCGGCATTTCGGGAAACTCGCGCCGGATGCGTGCGGCCAACGTCGGTGTGCTGCACGTGACTGCATCACAATGCGCCATTACCCGCCTAACGCACTCCCCATAGTTGCGGCCTAATTCCGCGTGGATGCTATCCCAGGAGTGCCATTCCCAAGGGTTGTCATCTATCTCAAAGACGGTAACCGGCCGATATGGCAGCGTATCGCGCAGTTGGATGCAGTCTAACGACGTTTGCCGTTGCAGCACCAACACGTCACTTGCAAGTTCGGTATTGGCAACACGGGTTGCCTTCTGGTTGAGAGTGAGCAGATTGCACTGATGCCCCATTGCAGACAGTGCAAGGAAGGGATGCTTAACCCGATACTCACCAACCGCATTGGTGTTGCTGCGAATGAATGTAATCTTCATTTTGTCCTCAATAGGTCGGAGGTGCATTCACTGACACAATGGTTCCGCTTGCTGCTGCATCGTGGAACCCTGTTGTGTCAGGCCATACCGCTGCACCTGTTTGTTCGTTCAAATCCCAATACCCGCGCAGGTCTGTAGGGTCACCCCAAACAGGAGGGGGACCGCTTGCGACCACTTCTGCCCCCGTGCGTCCGACGCCTCCGTTGTAGAGATAGGACACGTCGGGAGGACTAACGCCTACCGGCAACCAGACCCCAACTCGCGACAATCGCCCTTGCAACCCAAACGCTGCACCGGTTCCCATTTGCAACGGGTTGGTGTGCACAGGTCCGCAGAAACTGCTTCCTGCACCAATGTTGACCAACACGCCTGACGTAACCCCTTGTATGAAGATTGAGATATTGGCGGCACCTCCGCTGTTGTCAAACGAGAAGTTGCAATACATCCACTCCTGGGTTGGAAGGACGGTCACCAAGTCAACCGGTGCTTGTAGAACACCGGTGTCACGTGTCTGCCAACGCAGCGACTGTGTAGTTCCATTCAGTTGTATCTGCCAACCGCCAAGACCTGCAGCGGTAGACATACACCGTATTACCTCCTGCAGTGTTGCCGCTGCAGGCATCGTGTCAATCGCCAGGAAGAACGATACAGCCATATCCTGACCGCCGGTTGGCGACAGTGTAGGGAGTGCCCCTCCCTGCGGGGCAGTCAACCCTTCTGCCCCTTGGAACTGTGCTGCGCCCAATGGAGGGCCAGGAGGGATGACGTTTGTTTTCGGTCCATACGCTTCCGATGTTCGTCTCAAAAAGCGTCTCATACGGTCAACTCCGTTATCCTTGCCGAACCTCCCGAACCGTTCCATACACCCCGAACCTCCCCAACATACCCTGACAGTTCAAAGTATGCCTTGGGGGACAATTGCACGGTGTAGTCAGTGACGCTTCCCGTGCTTCCGAGTATCAGAAACAGCACCTTCCCGCTGTCGTTGTAGATGGTAAACATAGTGCGGTCAGGGTTTGCGGGCAGCAGCACTCCCTCTGTAGTGCTTGCAGCAACTGTTGTGCGTGTAGCAGTAGACGATACGTTGACCGTAACAGGCCAAGGCTGCGTTCCTGCATCGCCCTGATTGACCGTCAATTCAGTTAGTGGCATCGGGAACACTCCTGCAAGGGAGGCGTGTGCAGTCGGCACACGCCTCAAGAAACGTCTCATTGATACATAAACGTGACGGTGCCTGATGTGGTGCCTCCTGCACCTTCCTGCAGAGTGAAGATATAGTCTTCACTAGGAGGCAAAGGAATAGGCAACGTCTGAATGTCAATTGTTGCTGACCCCACGATTGGAGCAAGTGTCGCAGGGTTGCCTGCATTGACGGTGTTGTCACCGAAATACATCTTTGCAACTCCCGTTTCGGTTGTCAGGATGATTGCATTGACTGCGGTGCCCGTCAGGTCAAACCGGATTGCTTCGTTTGCCCCAAGGCTAAACGGCTGCGACAGTAGCGTTTTGGGTCCGCAGTAGCGTTCCCGTATACGGCGCAGGTCATCACCTTGCGACACGGGAGGCGTGTCTGCACGCATCCCCCTCGGCCCTCTTCCTGCAGGTTCCACGCCAAAGCCGGGCATTTACCTCTCCTCTCGTTGCTTGTCGGTCCTGCGGCCGAAGAAGTGATGCAGGATAACCGCAGGTCGCGTGTCTGGCAGTTGGAACTGCCCCGCTTCCATATCTGGCCTTGCATTCGGTCGCGCCGTCGGTATGATTGTCAGGATGCTGCTGACGGGCAAGGGATGCCTCTCCGCAGGTGCACCCCGTATTCTGTCAGCTACAACGTGGTCAAGCGGTTGGTCGGGGTCACGAACGTCAATCTCACTGTGTTCCTGACCGTCAACTAGTATCAGGTGACGCATTGGCGACTTCGCATACACCTGATGCCGGTGACCGAAACCATACCATTCCGGGGTTGGCTTCGTTTGCGGATATTGGTCTTCAAACCCGTCGTATGGGTAACCTGTGTTAATCACGTCGTTCCTCCTTATGGCAGGTCTTGATACGCTGACCTAAACCCTCCGGTGCCGACCTTCTGCACGGGTTCGGGGTTATTCAACGTCTGCAGGGAACCCTGCCGACTTGTCATACTCATTGGTTCCGTTGCCTTGGGACGCTTTGCAGGTCCGGTTGCAAACACCTTCCCTGTGTAGTATGCCGCCGCATCCTGTGCCGCTTGATACCCGATGCTTGGGGCAGCAGCAGCAGCACCGTATACAATACCGCTTGCGGTGCGTATCAGGTCGCTGACAATCGGTATGCCGGATGACTTCTGCCGACAGTAGAGTTGCCCTCCGGGGTCCTGCGCGATTGACTGTCCCTTCGGACAGCTAATCTTCGTCTTCGCAACCGTCTTATAGTAATGCTCCTGCGCTGACAACTCTGCTTGTTGTTCCGACCTGTATGCAGGTGCAAGCAACTCCTGCTGCGACATTTGAAAGTCAAACTGCTTCTGTTGCTGCGTCAGCAGGTTCTTTTGATACGCATTGGCAATGCCTTGCGCCTCAAGTTCGGCATTCTGCAATTGCTGCTGATATTGGTCAGCAACCTGTTGTGACGGTGCAGGGACAGACAGCCCTCCCGCTGCCTGTCCATAGTCTGCAGGCTGTTCCGCTTGCGCTGTCTGTGCCGATGATGCGCGGGCACGTAAGAAGACAATGACCGCAACGGCTGCAGCAATTAGACCTCCACCAATCCATAACTGCTTGCCCGTTAGTTCCTGTCCGAATATGCGGGGCATTCTGCTCACCTCCCATACATTGCCCGTCGGACTGCAAGGGCTGCAGCGTCTGCAATCTCCTGCTGCGAGAGTGCATCCGTAGAGTAACCCAACAACTCCTTCGGTGCTCCTGGCTGCACGTCAACAGGTGCGACGGTGAACTGCCCGAAACTACGCTGCACGATTGGGTTAGGAACCCAATTCATCACTACCGCAGGTGCGTCAAACGTCTGCGGTTGGTTGGACATTAGCAGCAGCGGTGCAACGATGCGCGACGGATGCGTTAGCACTCTTCCGGGGTCAAGCGTCTGACCCTCAATTCGGTGAACGTCAACCTCCGTTCCCTGCGGTTGCGTCCGCTGCATCCTTGCCTGCAACTGCACCTCATACTGTTGGTTGACGAACGGGTTCTTGTCAACCTGTCCACGGTCAGCAGGGAACGTCGGGTATGGGTCAGGAGCGAAGCACATTTGCGCTTCAATCTCCGGGTATTCATCAAATGTGCGGGGTTCCTCGGAAGGAACCCCGCCGAACGTTCGGTTGTGATACGATGAGTAATCCATTGGGTTACCCCACACCTCCCGCAAGTGCCCGTATGTTGTCTGCACTCGCCTTGCCCAATGCCCCCAACACCTGCGGTGCACGCGACTGCGGTGCAACCAGATACGCCACAACCAGAATGACCGCAATGACGGTAATCCAAAGCGTAACGGCTTGCATTGTTGCTCACTCCTCTCTGTATTGGTTCCACCAACTGTGTAGTGAGTTCATCACTCACTGCGTTGTCATTGGCTTGTGCTTGTAGATGTAGAACGCTGCAACGGCAATGAGAATGACCACAACCCACCCAATGTGGATGTTCACGATTTGCCTCCGTATATGCGCTTGCGCAGGTTGTCAATAATGGCCGCTGCATCCCCTCCTCTGACCAACAGCGCAGCAACCAGCACCACACCTGCGACTGCCAATCTGGCGTTTGGCGGTAGTGCAAACATCACTACCGCCAACACAACCAGTGCAACCAGCACTCCTGTCAGTCGAACCGGTTTACTTGCCGAAGCCGCCATTGCCGTGCTTCGTTCCAAAGTAGGCACCAAGGAACACGATGAATGCGCGGAAGAAGTCCGCAAAGTCAATTCCGAAGATGTTGAAGTGTTCCATTTACTTCGTTAGCCTTTCCGCAGATACCTTCTGCGCGTGTGTCTGTGTTCCTGCCTTGCATCCCTGTGAGGGATGCAAGGCAGACGGTTTGGCCGCTTTACCCACCGAAGTTACGGTTGGGAACCAACCACTCCTTCACAGTGCGGAGTTTGCTGCTCGCCAGGGTAACACCAGCGAGGGTTAACTCCGTCTGCAGGTTAGTCAACATCAGCGTATCAATCACGTCACGCATTGTCGGGAGTTCCTTCAACCCGAGTGCTTCGGCAAGTTCCCAAACATACACGCCCTGCGGGAGGTTGCGGCCATACAGGAACGCCTGACGCAGCAACTGCACGTCGGGGTTCATATTGTAAGGCACCTGCGTTGACGCATAATCCATTCGCAGGAGTGACACCTGCGTTGGGTCAAGCGGCTTTGCAGTCGCACCGTTTGACAGTTCGTGTATGAGTTGCGTCACCATATTGCCGGTGACCATTTTGAACGTCGTTACACCGGTGCCCGTGTCAAACGGCTGCGTCTCTTCCAAAATCATCTTGGAGTATGACAGGTCCGGCCGGTTTGCAGGGTTGCGCGGGGTTGCGAACGTCTCAACCATTGGTGTAACGCTGACCGCCGACAGTGTAGGCGTTCCCGACGTTGACGCATACAGGTCAGTCAGGTCACCCCACGTGAGTTCCAAGTAATACTTCACTGCGTCATCTTGCAGGAGTTGCAACCCTGCCTTGCCTGCAGTCCCCCAAGCAATCGGCAAGTAATACCCTGCTTTCCACGTTTCGGATGACGACGCTGCAAGGGATGTAGGATGCACGATAAAGCGTGACTTGACCGTGTTGTTGGCACCGCTGTCAGTTGCCGCATACGTCAGCGAGTTGACAATGGTGTCAATGTCAAGCCCGGTGCGGAGGCAAGACTGATACAGATACAGGCCATACCCTGACAGGTTGACCAATTCCACGCCCATATTCGTGTATACACGGATTTTGCGCAGGAAGTTCCACGGCGGTTGAGGATACGTTCCTACACTTGCGGACTGCGCCGACGTTGTGGTTGTGGTGCCTACAAGGTTCATCCAGATTGCGGACAGATACCCGCTTGTTGGCAACTGCTGCGTGCTAATCTGCCCCGCAGTTCCTGGCGTAGAAGGCACCATTGGCGAGAGAGTGATAATCTGCTGACGTGTATCATTCTCAAAGCGCCCAACAGGCATTGCCTGCGCCGATACGACCCTCTGCTGTCCATTCTGTGCGGCCATTCGGTTGCTGCTCCTATCATACTGTTGACGCTACTGCAGGTCAGATTGACGCTACTGCGGGAGTGACACCCCACACGTGCCAGCGACCGAAGACGGCTTTGAGCAACAGAATGAAGAACGTTGCCATTGTGCCGACTTCGAGAAACGTGAACCAGTTCACTCCGAACGTTTCACCCTTGATAACGGATGACGACCGATGCACGAAGAACATAACAACAATCAGGGCAAGCAGGATGAACACGAACGTCAGCGGGTTGCCTCCTGTTGCAGGATGTTCGTCGGGGTTCGCTTCGTCAACCTCCGTTCCTGGCGACATATGCACGTATGCAAAGTTGCGCGGAACGGTCAGGGAGGACATATTCGCTGCACCTCTCCCCGACGTGTCAACTCCGTATTGTGACAAACGGTCAGGCATTTCGGTTTCTCCTCACAACTTCAAACGCATTAGTGACGGGTTGTCATCACCTGCACGCCATACCCAAAATGCGTGTTTTGGGGGACGCTGCATAAAGTGGTCACCTCCCATTTCTGCCATACGTTTCCTGTCGTCCCTGTGCCGCAAGTCAAACGCAATGTAAATCTCTGCTTCGGTCAGCAACCGCAGGTCAATGCCCTTCGGTCGCTGCGTCCCTGTAATCATTCCGATGCCTAATTCCCGACCACAAGTTACGCACGCACGCAACCAGTCCGGTGCATAAGAACCGTGATGCACAAGGAATGCTTCGTCATTGTATATCATTATCTCCTGCCGACGATAGCACCACTTATACACTTCGTCATAATCATACACCGATTGATGGTTTTCATCCGGCCGATATTGGATGAAATTGCAACTCCTGCGTATGCGCTTGAGTTGCCCCGGAGAGGAAACCAGTTCGAACCCCGGTTCCCCCTCCTTGCCGCCGTAGGTGCATTTACTGTCAATGACGATGATTGCAGGGTATGGGGCAAGCAGACGACGGGAAAGGGTTGTCTTGCCCGTTCCCGTCGCGCCTACAACAATTGCGCGTTGGTCAGGCTTCGGCCGCAACTGGTTGAGTGATGTTATCGGCATTGTCCAGCGCCTCCACCATTCCGCGCATTATCTCCCGTCCGACACGTATATCCTCATCACGCATCGTATTCAAGCCCGCTAACAGGAGCGGCAGGAATTGAGTTAATCCACTCTCCCGCGCTGCTGCTTCCCCTCCCAACACCGTTAGTTGGGTGCGCAGCACCTCCTGCATTGGGGTCAGAGTATGCGACGTTGCCTCTCTGCCCCGTCCGAACAGCATTTGCATTGCGCGTGTTTTGACCACGGAGTTTAGCCTCAAGCACAACGTCAGGACCGATGACGGTCACAAGTCCAACAACAAACAGGGTTGGTGCCAACTTCTCCTCAACCCGCTTTAGCGTTTTTGACGGCAGTTGGTCAATCCACGCTTTGAGAGGTCCGGTGATTGGCAACACGTGTTCCCGTTCCTTCAACCAGTGTTCGTGACCTGTCGCAGTTGCGACCAACCCGAACAGTCCGACGGTCACCGTGTCAACCAGCACTCCCAAGTCAGGTCCGGTTTTCCTGCCCCGTGTCTTTCGACCGTCAACTAGCGAAGGATTAGGAACTTCTCCAACCAATTCGGTTGGTTCCTTGCGCCGTCTGCGCCGTTTGACGGGTTGGTCGGCGGTTCCTCCTCTATCTCCGTCACCTCCTCCGACGCTTCCGCTGTCAAGTCCTCCGACGAGGTTAAAGCTTCCTGTTCCGCTTCCGCTATTGAGGTCATCAGGTCCGCTTCCGCTTCCGCTGTTTCTGCTTCCGCTTCCGCTGCCCTCGCTTCCGCTGCTGCTATCCTCGTCGTTTCCTCCATCAATGACTGCAATTGGTTTGCGCACGTCGCGTGTGCCTCCTCAAGTGCTGCAATCCTGCTTTCGTATGCAGCGGTTGCAGCGTCGTCAGTCGGACGTTCGGCAAGTGCCGCGTCCAACCTACTGTCGAGTTTGACTAGCCCTTCCTGCAATGCTGCAATTTGTGCTGTTAGTAGTTCCGCGTCCATTGGTTGTCACTCCTTCGCCCAACCGTCTAGCCCTTGCCATACAAGGATGACGCCAACGAGGTAATACAGACCAATCTGCCAACGCAACTCCGGGGACTGTTGGAAGTCCACAAACGACGGGGACAGCGCAAAGACGAGGAACCCAACGATAGCCAGGAATTTGCCGTTCAACACGCCTCTCCTGTGGAAAAGGTCCCCCTCGACTGCTGCGACAGCCGAGGGGGGAGTTGGCTTGCAACACCACTCATATTATACCGGACAGTCAACCTACTGTCAAGCATAAAGCCAACGCCAGATAAGATAGGGACGCATCCCTAATCGGTTTTCCATTTCGTCAATCAGGTCGGACAGGTCCGCACTGACCTTCTTTTTCTCGCCTGGGATGCTCTCTCCAAGCACCGCTTTATAGTTCCACAGAATTGCCTGCATCCGGCTTTTGTCGGTTGCTGACATACCCTGCAGCGAGTGCACCAACGGTGCGAACGTTTCGTCGCTTTGTGCTGCAATCAGTGCCTTTCGGTGTTCGTTTACGCTGTCGTATCCAAGCCGATTTGCGACGGCTTGCCGATATGCGTATTGTGACGGGTATGTAACTCCTCCACGTGTGAAGGGTTTGTCTGCCATTAGTCACCCCAATCACTAGCCTCAAATCCGTCTTCTATATCACGTTGCCCGTCTAACTCCTCCTGCATCATCAAGTTTTGCACGAACACAACGCCTGCATTGTCTACCGCAACCCATCTGCCGTCCTTCCGTTGCTTCCTGCGCGGCATCAGGTCTAACGGCTGTTCCCGTGTATCGGTTGACCACGTGTTGAGACGTGCACGGTATTGTTCCTCCCGATACAGCGCAAGGGATGCAGCAGCGAAACAGCCACAAAAGCGGGAACCTGTCGAAAGGCTGATTTTGCCTGCAGATAACCACTCCTGCAACTGTGCGAACGTGTAGCCTTTCGCACCTCTAATCCCTCGTATCTTCGTGACCTCCCGACTAGCATAAGCGTAAACACCACCCAACAGAAATATAGCCCTGTCAGGAGTAACTTTCGGTTCCTCCCAATCCCCAAGGGTATCGCCCAAGTGTAAATCGAGAGGCACGCGAGAATGAATACCGTCAGTAGCCACATACAGAACATCTTCACCACCTTTCCCAATTGCTTCCAACAGCCGTGCACGCGTGCGAGCGGTGATTAGACCTGCGCTGTATCGGTCACGTGTCTTGGACACACGCGGCACTTCGCTTCCTGGCACAAACCCAACATACCCGTCGGGGTCTGGTTTCTCCCCAATTCCTGCACTGTCTGCAAGGATGCCATACAGCGAGTTGAGGCACAACTTGATAGCTTGCGCTTTCCCCGGTTCGGTGTGCTTGATACGTGCCCGTTCGTCTGCGAGTTCCCGAACCCAACCCCACGGCTTGCAGTCGCAGGTTTGCACCCACTCGACATACCACTTGACGCGGAAGTCATACAGGTGACCCATCCACTTTTCTGCTGCTTCAATCTCAACCCCGTGATAAAACCCCAACCCCGTTGTTGGGTAGCACAGGCTGCGCTTTGCGGTGCGGGAGGGAAACGGTCCCCACATTGGGTGTTCTTTCCGATACTCCTTCTTCGGTTTCCAAGTCACGTGTGCAATCCAATACCCGTGTGTCGGACGTGTCTTGGATGCAACCCATTTGCCGTGTTTCCAACACGGCATCCCTTCCGTGATTGCGTGCGGGTATGCGCTGATTAGGTCATACTCATACACCTGCGGTGCTTCCCCGATGTAGGAGCATTCGAACCGGCCGCCGTAGTATGCCTGTTCTATGCAGTTGTTGACCTTCTTTGGTTGGACAAGTTCCTCATTCTCTGCACGTCGGAAGGTCCCCACTTGGTGTGACTTGTGCGCCATACGTGCAACTGCTCCCGGACCTGTCCAATGGTTTGTGCGCAGGTTTGCGCTGTCCAACGCTTCCCCCAACTTCCGATACAACTGCCCCATTAGCGCAAGTTCCGCATTGTTGTAGTCTTGCACGAATGGCAGGTCAGCGTATGTGAAGGTTCCGCGTGCAGCCTTGCCTTTGGTCACAATGTCAGGCACCTCAATTGCCCAATCAGCAAGGGACTTAATGAAGGACTTCTGACAGAAGGGGAACAGGTCGTATACGGTGCGCTGTCGGTCGCCACAACCCTGCGGACGTGCGAAGTTGATAACCTTCAACATCTTCCCCGGTATCCACGTCAACCGGAAGTGACGGAAGCGCACGGTGCCGAAGTGACGCAGTGTCTTAATCTCCTCAACCGACAGGTCAACCAACCAGTTGCTAATGTCGTAACCCAAGGCGAAACCGTATATCTGCTTGTGCTGCGTGTCGAACAGCAGGGAGAGGCATTCGACCGTTGTGAGTGCCCTGTGAGGCTTGCAGAGTTCGTGCGTGGTTCCGTCTTCGTCACGCAACTGCAGGAGGCAATACGTGGACTGCATATCAGCAGCGGTGTCAGCGAATGCTTCACCGTCAATGAATGCAGCGGGGATAGGCCACAGACCTTGTTTGAGGTGATGACGACCGGTTACGCAGCCTCCTTTCCCCCTACGGGATTTTACCTTCTGGCGTTCCCTGTCGTATTCCTTGCGGTCACGTTTGGCATTGTAGGCAACGTGTCGGCAGTTATCAGTTGCATACTTCCTGCGTGCTTCGCGTTCGCAGCCACAAGCACAGAGTTTCATATCACGTTCATCCTTCGCAGTTCGGCAAGTATCGCATTTTCGGGGTCTGTCAGCTTGCGCGTGTAGCGTCTCTTGCGCATCATCAGCAGCAGCACACATTCGGGAACCCGTGCACGCAGCACACCTTCGGGAACCGTGCGGACCTCCCAAAGCCGACTAGGGTGACCGCCGTGTTGTCTGCGGCAATAGGTGCAGGTGTAATCCCGATAGGTCGTTTCGAGTAACTCCCCCTCGGACAAGTTCGCCTTTGACATTAGTGCCTCCTTATAGTATACAGACGTAGGGGAGGGCTGTCAAGTGCCCTCCCCTATTGTTCTTGCGCAGACTATCTATTGTTCACAGACACTAGGCGATTGTCCAGGCCCTTCCCTGCTTGGTGAAGCACACCACAACCGGAAACTCAATCTGTCCTGCAGCGTTCATTGCTGCGAGTTCCAACAGTTTCGTGTAGATGACCTGACCGCCGGTAATCAGTGTGTGCTTCGCTTCGTCCTCCGTTTCCACTTCCAAGCGCACCGCTGCGCCCAGGTCGGTTGTAATCGGAGTGACGGTGTGAAGCAAAACATCCTGATCGGCAATCGCCTCCATCTTCGTGAGTTCGGGAACCTTCACAAAGTCAGTCGCACGCTTCACATTCGCAAATCGGCTTTTGGTGGCAGACATTCTAGGTTGTCCTTTCGTGCACGTGTCCGCAATCGGACGGTTTGCAGGTCTATCCCTGCAGTCGGTAGGGGAGGAGTTGCACCTCCCCGTTGCGCTTGTCGCCTTACCGTTTGAGCAGCCGTTTGATGCTCTCTAGCGTGTTCGCCTCCGTCGTCAGCATATCGCCCAACAGCAGGGTTTTCTGATCGGTCGTCAGGTCGTCCCAAATCTGCTCAATCACCTCAACCTCTTTAAGCACATTCTTGACCGCTGCTGACAGATACGAAACGGTGTAGTTGTCAACCTGCCGTGCATTGCCATAAGGCTTGATATCAGTGATGACGACCGGTGTGTTGACGAACATTGCAAACCTCGCTTCGTTGTCTTGGGAAGCGTTCCTGCTTCCGTTATAGTTATCGGTTGTGGGCAGCGGTTCTTTAGGGTCAGGTCAGACATTTTTTGCACCGCTGCAACCCGTGCAACCCTTACATCACTTGCAACAATCGTGCCAATGCACCGACTGCAACCGCTGCAGCGGCAACCTCCGCTGCGAGCGAGCGCAGCAG
>Ga0065707_10000660_pt1 | contig 15977 bp, 16 predicted proteins | sample SwiRhicommuniRL3_FD_59094 | JGI IMG/M metagenome (GOLD analysis project Ga0065707, IMG submission 59094) | Switchgrass rhizosphere bacterial communities from Rose Lake, Michigan, USA - RL3 v2 (version 2) | ecosystem: Host-associated > Plants > Roots > Rhizosphere > Soil | place: East Lansing...
ACCTCCTGATCCCGCTCGCGTCCGCGGCGGCCGCCGCCACGGTCGTCGATGCGGCAACGGGGTTTGCGCTCTCGCAGGTGCTCGGCGTCGCCGCCCAGAAGGCCATTGCGAACATGCGCATGAGCATGCAACAGCACATCACGCGGCTTCCCACGAGCTATTTCGATTCCACGCAGACCGGCGTGCTGATCTCGCGCGTGATGAACGACGCGGATGGCATCCGCAACCTGGTGGGTTCGGGTCTCGTCCAGATGGTGGGAGGGCTGGTGACGGCGGTCATCGCGCTGGCCGTCCTTTTCTATTTGAACTGGCGGCTCACGCTCATGAGCCTCGTGGTGCTCGTCCTGTTTGCCGCCGGGATGATTGTCGCGTTCGGCAGGCTGCGTCCGCTCTTCCGCGAGCGCGGCAAGATCACCGCCCAGATTTCTGGCCGACTTGCCGAATCGTTCGGCGGCATCAGGGTCGTCAAGGCCTACATTGCCGAAGAGCGCGAGGACAAGGTGTTTGCGACCGGCGTCCTCAACCTGTTTGCCAACGTTCGCCAGACCCTCACGGGTATTTCCGCCGTCACGTCGTTCGGCGGCGTCGTCATCGGCACGATTGGGGTCGTCATGATGGTCGTCGGTGGCCGGGCCATTCTTGCCGGTACCATGACGCTCGGCGATTTCATCATGTACATTTTCTTCGTCGGCATGCTGGCGGCACCGCTCATCCAGATGTCGTCGATCGGCACGCAGCTGTCGGAGGCGCTGGCAGGGCTCGATCGCATCCGCGAGATCAAGGCGATGGCGACCGAAGACGACGAAGATGCCTTACGCGAGCCTCTTGATGTACTCAACGGCGACGTCGTGTTCGAAGATGTGTCGTTCGAATACGAGTCGGGCGTGCCCGTGCTGAAGCACGTGTCGTTTGTCGCCGGCGCCGGGACGACCACGGCGCTCGTGGGATCGAGCGGATCGGGCAAGAGCACGCTCATCAGCCTCGTCATGGCCTTCAACCGGCCCGGTTCGGGCCGGGTGCTCGTCGATGGCCGCAATCTGGCGGGCGTCCGGCTGCGCGACTATCGGTCGCAGCTCGGCGTGGTGCTGCAGGACAACTTCATGTTCGACGGCACGGTAGCCGAGAACATCAGGTTTGCCAGACCCAGCGCGACGCCGGAAGAGGTCAAAGGCGTGAGCCTCATCGCGCACTGCGACGAGTTCGTGGAGAAGTTCCCAAGCAAGTACGAAACGATCGTCGGGGAGCGCGGCGTGAAGCTCTCCGGCGGCCAGCGCCAGCGCGTGGCGATCGCGCGTGCGATTCTGGCCGACCCGCGTGTCCTGATTCTCGATGAAGCCACATCGAGCCTCGACAGCGAGAGCGAGGCGCTCATCCAGGACGGCCTCCACGCGCTGCGGCGCGGCAGGACGACCTTCGTCATCGCCCACAGGCTGTCGACCATCCGGAGCGCCGATCAGATTCTGGTGCTCGAGGGGGGCGAGATCGTCGAGCGCGGCACGCACGATGAGCTTCTGGCTGCCAACGGCCGATATAGGCAGTTACACGACAAGCAATATAAGATCGAGAGAGATCGGTTCGTGAACCCGGGCGAGGATTTCACGCCGGAGCTGCCGAAAGCGGTGCCGGAGACAACGGGTGCCGGGCGCCAGTCGGCTCTGTGAGTGACCTATGAACATGAAGACGTTCTTCGGTGCGGTCGTCGTGCTCGCNCTGGGAATTGGCGGCTTCCTGGCCGTCCNGTACACCAACAAGGTGGGNCAGAACCTGACGACCGCCACCGANACGAACGCCGCCACTGGAAAGCCCCGCGTGCGGTTCGTCAAGGATCCCAAGGAAATCCCCTCGCTGACCATGACGACGCTCGACGGGAAGACGATCACGAACAAGGACCTGGCGGGCAAAGTCACGATCGTCAATTTCTGGGCAACCTGGTGCGCGCCCTGCCGCGCCGAGATTCCCGACCTCGTGAAGCTCCAGGAACAATACAAGGACCAGTTGCTGATTATCGGTGTGCTGTCCGAGGACGATCCCGGCGACCACGTGTTGAAGTTCGCGGCCGACTACAAGATGAACTATCCGATCGTGGTCGAGACGAAGGAGCTGACCGCCGCGTTCCCGGGGATTTTCGCGCTGCCCACCACGTTCATGGTCGGCCCCGACCTGAAGATGATGCAGAAGCACGTGGGGCAGATTCGGGCCTCTCAGATCGAGCTCGAGACGCGCGTGCTCGCCAAGCTGCCGGTTGATGCCGACGTGGAATACGATGCGGCTGAAGGTCAGGCCGTGCTTGCCACCAACGCCAAGGCGACCGACATTCCCGGTCTGGACCTGTCGATGCTGACCACCGAGCAGAAAACGGCGGCGTTGAAGCGGCTGAACGAAGAGGCCTGCGGCTGCGGCTGTGGCCTCACCATCGCGGCCTGCCGGATCAACGATTCAACGTGCGGCGTCAGCCCGAAGCTTGCGGAGAAGATCGTCGCTGACGTGCGAGCCGCCGGCAAGCCATAGGTCGATGGGCGACGGTCCGACTATGGCCCATCGCCTGCCAGCGGCAGATAGATCGTAAACGTCGAGCCTTTCCCGATTTCGCTCTGAACCTCGATTCCGCCGCCAAGTCCCTTCACGATGCCGTACACAATCGAGAGACCAAGGCCCGTGCCCTTGTCGGGGGACTTGGTCGTGAAGAAGGGTTCGAACAACTGCCGTTGGACGTCGGCCGGGATGCCCTCGCCCGTGTCACGCACGCTGATGCCGGCATATCGCCCCGGACTGACGCCGAGCGTTGGCGCAAGCGGATCACCAAGGTTGAGGACGCCCATGTCGATCGACGCGGTACCGCCGTCCGGCATGGCGTCGCGCGCGTTGATGACGAGGTTCAGCACAATCTGATTCAACGACGCCTCGTCGGCACGAACGGGAATCGGCAACTGGCTGGCGGTCACGCGAATCGCGATCTTGTCGAGCACGAGCCGCGTCAGCATCGGCTCCATGCTGCTGACGACGGTTGCCACGTCCACGACCGTCGCGGCCGCTCGCTGTGGCCGGCTGAACGTGAGCAGCTGCTTGGTGAGCGCGGCGCCCCTGTCGGCGGCGCGCCTGATCGCGTCGGCCTCGGTCCATCCCGGAGCGTCCGCCTCGAGCATCATCGAGAGTAGATCGGCCGATCCGAGAATCGCCGTCAGCACGTTGTTGAAGTCGTGGGCCACGCCTCCGGCGAGACGCCCGATGGCCTCCATCTTCTGCGCCTGCCTCAACTGATCTTCCAGCGCCAGGCGCTGGGTGATGTCGCGCGCGATTGCCTGGACGCCAATCGGGCGTCCCCCCTCTTCGACAATCTGAACGTTCTGGCCGAGCCAGATCTCCGTGCCGTCCCTGGCGACGGCGGGAAACTCGAGATACGTCGATCGAAGGTACTCGCGCCGCTGGCGCTCGTAGAACTCCGACGCGCGCTGCTTGTAGTCGTCGCGAATGAGCGTCAGATAGTGCCGTCCGATCAGCTCTTTCTCGCTGTACTTCATCAGCGCCACCGCCGTCGGGTTGACGTAGGTGAATCGGCCATCGAGATCGCAGTTGTAGATGATGTCGGTCGTCTGCTCGGTCAGCCGGCGGTAGCGGATTTCACCCTCGCGCAGGGCCTCCAGCGCCCGCTTGCTTTCGGTGACGTCGCGGCAGTTGACGATGACGCCGCGAATGCCAGAATCGTCGAGGCGATTCACGCCGACGCTTTCGATGTGCCGCCACGTTCCGTCCCTGTGCTGGAGCCGGTATGCGTTCTTGACCGGGATACCCGGTCTCGTGAGGCTCTTCGCGAAGTTCGAGCGCAACAGCAGCATGTCGTCGTCGTGCACCGAGCGGAACATGCTCGATCCCACGATTTCGGAGAGCGGGACGCCCAGCATGCGCCCGGTGGCGGGATTGGCGTACAGCACCGTGCCCGCTTCGTCCACGAGCACGATGGCATCGGAGCTGTGCTCGATGAGAGCGGTGGCCAGTTGAGAGGCCTTTTTCGGACGACGGGGGCTCATTTCCCGGTGATGCGGACCATTTCGCTCACCGTTGTCGTGCCGTGGAGCGCTTTCTCGATGGAGGCTTCACGCAGGGTGCGCATCCCAGGCTGCCGGCCGGCGTCGAAGAGCCGGGCGCTGTCGGCCTGCTCGGAAATGAGCCGTCGGAGCTCGTCGGTGACGGGCAGAATTTCAAAGATGCCATCGCGTCCACTATAGCCGGTTTGACGGCAATGCAGCGTAGCTCAGGCTATGATCCACCGCCGTGACATACGTGCTTCCGTGGAGAGTCCAAGCGGCCTTTTTATCGGAGCTTCCGTGACCTACCGTTACAAGCCCGAGATTCTCGAGCTGCTCGCCATGCACGGCGTGATCCCGAAACCCACGACGCCGCCGACGACGGCTCGGTCGGTCGTGAACGACATCTACCGGTACGAGCTGCGGCTGTTACGGAATCGTTATCTGGTGGGGGAGTTCTCGAAGCAGGCGTACTACGACAAGGTGGTGGAGGTGAGGAACCGGTATCCGGTGATGGCGGTGCTGACGCGATTCTGGATTGAGTAGGAGATCTCAGAATTGGCAGATTCGCGGATTCGCAGATTGTGAGATTGGCAAAAAGACGTAGGCCCGGTCTTGCTGTGAAGACCCGGCGTCAGTACATGCCCAGAGCGAGTTTCGCGACGTCCGTCATCTTCTCGCGGGTCCATGGCGGATCCCACACGACAGACACCTTCACATCGTTCACGCCGGGCACTTCGCGCACGCGGCGCTCGACATCGACCGGAATGGTCTGTGCAGCCGGGCACGCCGGTGCGGTCAGCGTCATGCGGACGTGCACGTTGCACGCGCTGTCGACGTCGAGGTCGTACACCAGCCCCAGTTCGTAGATGTTCACCGGGATTTCCGGATCGAACACCTTCGAGACAGCTTCGACGAGCTGCGGCTTGAACTTGAGCGTGTTGAGCGGCTCGGCGGTGAAGGGCGCGTCCTGCGGGGGCTGGCTGCCGGGATCGTCGGAAACAGGCGCGTCGGTCTTTGGCGCCGGTGCGTCGGCGAGCGGGATGATGCGATCGCTCATAACGGGCTACTCCGTGGACACGACCGCCTGCTCCGATTGCATGGCGGCCTTCATCGTATGCCATGCCAGGCTTGCGCACTTCACGCGCATCGGATACTCACGGACTCCCGAAAGCACGGCCAGCTTTCCGAGCGCGTCGGTCTTGACTTCCGACGTGGCGGGCGCGGTGACCATCGCATGAAACTGCTCGAAGAACGCATTCGCCTCGGACAGCGTCTTCCCCTTGAGCGCATCGGTCATCATCGACGCCGAGGCTTTCGAAATCGCGCACCCGGTTCCCTGGAAGCCGAGATCCTTGATCGTGTCGCCGTCGATATACAGGAATACGGTGATCTTGTCTCCACAGAGCGGGTTGTAGCCCTCCGCCTTGCGGTTCACCGGGTCGGGCACGCGGAAATTCCGCGGCCGCTTGTTGTGATCGAGGATGACCTCTTGATACAGCTCTCGTAAGTCCATTAGGCAAAAATCTCACGCACCCGGGCGAGAGCGCCGACGAGCGCGTCGATTTCCTCTTTCGTATTGTACAGCGCCAGGGATGCCCGGGCGGTGGCCGGCACCGCCATGCGCTCCATCAGCGGCTGAGTGCAGTGATGGCCGGTGCGAATCGCCACGCCTTCCTGGTCGAGAATCGTGCCGATGTCGTGCGGGTGCACATCGTCCATCACGAACGACAGGATGCTCGCCTTTTTTGACGCTGTGCCGACCATCCGGATCCCGGGAACGGCGGTGAGCGCCTTTGTGCCGTAGGCCAGCAGTTCGGCCTCGTAGGCCTGCATCGCCGCGATGTCGATGCCCTTGAGATAGTCGATCGCGGCGCCCAGCCCGACCGAGCCGGCAATGTTCGGCGTGCCCGCCTCGAACTTGTTGGGGACCACGTTGTAGGTCGTCTTCTTGAACGTGACCGAGGAGATCATGTCGCCACCGCCCTGGTAGGGCGGCATCTTCTCGAGCAGGGGCAGCCGGCCCCACAAGACGCCGATACCGGTCGGCCCGAACAGCTTGTGGCCCGACAGCGCGTAGAAGTCGCAGCCGAGCGCCTGCACGTCCACGGGCATATGCGCAACGGCTTGCGCGCCGTCCACGAGCACCGGAATGCCGCGAGCGTGCGCTTTCTCGACGATGGTCGCGACCGGGTTGACGGTGCCCAAGGAATTAGACACGTGCACGACCGCGACCAGCCTGGTGCGTGCGGTCAAAAGGCTGTCGAGCAGGTCGATGCGCAGCTCGCCTTCGTCGGTGATTGGAATCACCTTGAGCTGCGCGCCCTTCTCTTCGCAGATCAGCTGCCAGGGCACGATGTTCGAGTGGTGCTCCATCTCGGTGACGAGCACCTCGTCGCCCTTGCCGATATTCGCCCGGCCAAACGTCTGGGCGACCAGATTGATCGCTTCGGTCGTGCCGCGCACGAAGATGATTTCGCGCTGATCGGGCGCGTTCAGAAATTTCTGAACCTTTTCCCGGGCCTCTTCGTACGCACGCGTGGCGCGCTCGCTGAGCAGGTGCACGCCGCGATGGATGTTGGCGTTGTCTTCGGCGTAGCTCCGCACCATGGCATCGATGACCGCCTGAGGCTTCTGGGTCGTGGCGGCGTTGTCGAGGTAGACGAGCGGCTTGCCGTGAATGCGCTGGCCAAGAATGGGAAAGTCGCGGCGAACCTTCGCCACGTCGAACGGGGTAGCAACCCCCCTCGACGAGTTCAGGGAGTCCTGCGTGGGGTGAAGGGCCTTACTCGACATGGGGCAGCCGCGCCGTCAGTTTCGCTTCGAGATATTCACGAACGGGCGTGATTTTCACCCGGTTCAGGATGTCGCCGGCGAAGGCATGGACGAGCATCGCTCGCGATTCGGCGACGCCGAGCCCCCTCGAGCGCAGGTAGAACATGGCCGTCTCGTCGAGCTGGCCGATGGCCGCCCCATGCGTGCACTTGACGTCGTTGGCGAAAATCTCGAGCTCGGGCTTCGTGTCGATGCGCGCGTCGTCCGAGAGCAGCAGCGCCTTGTTCGTCTGCTTAGCGTCGGTCTTCTGGGCGTCCGGCCGCACGACGATCTTGCCGTTGAAGACCGCGCGCGACTGGTCGCCGAGGATGCCTTTGTACACCTCGTGGCTGCTGCAATGCGGCATCGCGTGATCGATCGTCGTGTGGTTGTCGACGAGCTGCTTGCCGCGGGTGACATACAGGCCGTTCAGCGTGCAGTCGATGCCCTCGCCGTCGAGCCTGGCCACGACGTCGTTGCGCACCAGGCCGCCCCCGAACGTCAGTGAGTGCGAGGAGAAATTGCCGCTCCTCGCGCTGTGCAGGAACATGCCGGCGATGTGGAAGGAGTCTTCGGCTTCTTCCTGCAGCTTGTAATGATCGATGACCGCGTTCGGAGCCAGCCAGATTTCGCCCACTGCGTTGGTAAACGCGGCACGCGTGCCGACGTACCGCTCGAGCACGGTGGCCTGCGAACCTTCGCCCGCGATGATGAGCAGCCGGGGATGTGACACGCTCGATGCGGTGTGCCCGGTCGACGCGAACGTCACTTCGATCGGACGCTCCAGCACGACACCGCGATCGATGAAGATGACGATACCGTCGCTAAGGAACGCGGTGTTGAGCGACGTAAACGCGTTCGTCTGCGTCAGCGAGAGCTTGCCCAGGTAGGGCTCGACCAGCCCCGGATTGGAAGCCAGCGTCGCTTCAAGGCCGGCAATGCGAACGCCCTTCGGGAGGCTGCCGAGCCGCGAGAGGCCGGCGGCGAAACGGCCATTCACCGAGACCGCATGTCCGATGGGATCGCTGAGCGGCGCAATCAACTGGCTGTCGAGTGTCGCCACGCCGTCGGTGGCGAGCGAGAACGTACGCGCGGCGATCGCTGCGACGCTCGTGAAACGCCATTGTTCGAGCTTCGTGGTCGGGAACCCGAGCCGTTCGAACTCCGCGATCGCGCTCTCGCGTACCTGGGTCAGCCAGGCCGGCTGCGCCGGTCCCTGCGAGACCGAGCGGCGGTACTCCGCGCCGTAGTGTGCGACCTGCGGGCTTGCGGTTTTTTCCTGTTCGACGAGTTGTGCCATGTCCGTTACATCAGCTGCGGCTCGGCTTCGATCCAGCCGTAGCCTTTTTCTTCGAGGTGCAGCGCCAGATCCTTGCCGCCCGAGCGCACGATGCGCCCGTCCTGCAGCACGTGCACGAAATCGGGCACGATGTAGTTCAGCAGGCGCTGGTAGTGGGTCACGACGACGATCGCCCGATCGGGCGATCGCATCGCGTTCACGCCCTCGGCCACGGTCTTGAGGGCGTCGATGTCGAGTCCCGAGTCGGTCTCGTCGAGGATGGCCAGCTTCGGTTCCAGCAGGGCCATCTGGAAGATCTCGTTCCGCTTCTTCTCGCCGCCCGAAAAGCCCTCGTTGACCGGCCGGCTCAGCAGGGCGGGATCGATGTGGAGGATGTTGGCTTTCTCCTTCACCAGCGCCAAGAACTCCATGGCGTCGAGCTCGGGAATGCCGAAATGTTTCCTCTTGGCGTTGATGGCTGCCTTGAGGAAATAGGCGTTGTTCACGCCGGGGATCTCGACGGGATACTGGAACGCCATGAAGACGCCTTCGCGGGCGCGATCCTCGGGGGCCATTTCCAGCAGATCCCTGCCGTCGTAGGTGACGCTGCCGCCCGCCACTTCGTATTCGGGATGGCCCGACAGCACACGGGCCAGTGTGCTCTTGCCCGACCCGTTCGGCCCCATGATGGCGTGCACTTCGCCCTTGTTGACGGTGAAATTGATGCCGCGAAGGATGTCTTTGCCTCCGGCGCGGACCTGAAGATTCTTAATCTCAAGCATTTGTATGAAAGCCCTTGCGCAACTGAAGTTGCGCCCTACCGACGACTGTGTCTACCGACGAGCGAGCCGACGTGGGCCCCTGCTGCGGTAGGGCGCAACTTCAGTTGCGCTGTTTACGCTAACCGACCGAGCCTTCCAGGCTGATACCCAGCAGTTTTTGAGCCTCGACGGCGAACTCCATCGGCAGCTCGCGAAAGACGTCCTTGCAGAAGCCGTTGACGATCATGTTGACCGCGTCTTCTGCTGAGAGGCCGCGCTGCCGGAGATAGAAAATCTGGTCCTCGCCGATCTTCGACGTGGACGCTTCGTGCTCGACCTTTGCGCTGGTGTTGCCGATCTCGAGGTACGGGAACGTGTGCGCGCCGCATTTGTCGCCGATGAGCAGCGAGTCGCACTGCGAGTAGTTGCGCGCCCCCGCGGCCTTCTTCGCGATCCTCACCTGACCGCGGTAAGTGTTCTGGCCCCTGCCGGCGGAGATACCCTTCGAGACGATCGTGCTGCGCGTGTTCTTCCCGAGGTGGACCATCTTCGTGCCCGTGTCCGCCTGCTGCCGGTTGTTGGTCGTCGCAACCGAGTAGAACTCGCCGACCGAGTTGTCGCCCTGCAGGATGCAGCTGGGATACTTCCAGGTGATGGCCGAACCGGTCTCGACCTGCGTCCACGTGATCTTCGAGTTGACGCCCTGGCAATTGCCACGCTTGGTCACGAAGTTGTAGATGCCGCCCTTGCCCTCTTTGTCGCCCGGGTACCAGTTCTGGATCGTCGAGTATTTGATCGTGGCGTTGTCGAGCGCCACGAGCTCGACGACGGCGGCATGCAGCTGGTTCTCGTCGCGCATCGGCGCCGTGCACCCCTCGAGGTAGCTCACATAGGCGCCTTCGTCGGCCACGATCAGCGTGCGCTCGAACTGACCCGATCCCTTGGCGTTGATGCGGAAGTAGGTCGAGAGCTCCATCGGGCAGCGCACGCCCTTGGGGATGTAGGCAAACGAACCGTCAGTAAACACTGCCGAGTTGAGCGCGGCGTAGAAATTGTCTGTGTGCGGCACGACCGAACCCAGATACTTCTTCACGAGTTCGGGGTGTTCCTGCACCGCTTCAGAAAAGGAGCAGAAGATGATGCCCACCTCGGCCAACTGCTTCTTGAACGTGGTGGCCACCGAGACACTGTCGAAGACCGCGTCAACCGCGACTCCCGAGAGCATCTTCTGCTCCTCGATGGGGATGCCGAGCTTTTCGAACGTCTTGCGAACTTCGGGATCGACCTCATCCAGGCTCTTCAGGCTCGGCTTATGCTTGGGGGCCGAGTAGTAGATGATGTCCTGGTAGTCGATCGGGTTGATCTTCAGGTTGTGCCACGTCGGCTCTTTCATCTTCTGCCAGACGCGATAGGCCTTCAGCCGCCATTCGAGCAGCCACTCCGGTTCGTGCTTCTTGGCCGAGATCATCCGGACGATGTCTTCGCTCAGCCCGGCCGGAATTTCTTCCGCTTCGATATTCGTGACGAACCCGTACTTGTATTCGCGTGTGGCGAGTTCTTCAATGGTTTCGGTGCTTGTGGACATATGCGATCTTTGGGGTCTGACCCCGGCGACCAGGTAACGGGGCAGACCCGTTACGCGTTAAATGAGAGCCCGCACCCGCACGTGCTCTTCGCGTTCGGGTTGTTGAACATGAACCCGCGGCTCATCAGGCTCGTGTCGTAGTCGAGCTCGGTCCCCTCGAGCAGCGAGTAGCTCTTCGGATCGACGAAAATGCGCGCGCTGTCGGGTCCGACGAAGATCTGGTCGTTGGCCCGCGCCTCCCGTTCCCAGGCGAAGGTGTATTCGTACCCGGAACAGCCGCCGGCCTTGAGCCCGATGCGCAGGCCTCCACCCTGTAAGCCATTCTTGGCTAACATCTTGTGGATTTGGTTCGCAGCGTTCTGACTGATGGCAATCATGGGTCCCTGACGGAGCCTAAACTCCGACCTATTTAGTCCTAGATTACCACCCCGTGTCTATGAAGGTCAATTGAGCCAAAGGAATACCCGGCAAACGGGGTAGGCGGATCGTTGACGAATTGCGAATCGCGCTCGTATACTTCGTTCACGATGTTCGCGCGCACCACCAAACCGATCGCTCGCCCCTCGACGACGCTCGGGACGACCCTGAGCCTGTCGAAGGGTCGAAAGCGGGTTCCGTCGAAAGGAACCAGCCGGGTCGGTGGTGTGTGTGCGCTCGACGCGTAACCAGCAAAGCGAACGAGATTCAGCAACCCGCCGACGCTTAACAGCCGGCGGGTTTTTTTTTGGTCCGCCTTCGCGCCTTCGGCGCTTCGGCGCGACAGGTTTGGGGTAGCGCAGGGCTTCAGCCCTGCCATCATCTGAAAGGAGTCAGTTGTGGTTTCCCGGAGAGTAGACGTCGGCATCCTTGGCGCGACAGGCATGGTGGGACAACAGTTCGTCATGCAGCTCGCCAATCACCCTTGGTTTCGCATCGCCTGGCTCGGCGCGAGCGAACGGTCCGAAGGCAAGAAGTATCGCGACCTGCCGTGGCGCCTGTCGGTACCGCGTCCGCAGGAGGTCGACGACATGGTCGTCGAGGCCGCCGGCGGTGGACCCGCCGGCCGCGCGCCACGCCTCATGTTCTCGGGGCTCGACTCGAAAGTGGCGGGCGATATCGAGCGCGACTTCGCCTCGGCCGGGCATTTCGTCGTGAGCAACGCGCGAAACTTCAGGATGGAGCAGTTCGTGCCGCTGCTCGTCCCTGAGATAAATCCCGACCATCTCGCGCTCATCCCCCTCCAGCAGCAATCCAAGGGCTGGAAGGGCGCCATCGTCACCAATCCCAACTGCGCCACGGTTCCGCTCGTCATGGCGCTCGCCGCGGCCCGCGAGTTCGGGCCGGCGCGGGTGACCGTCTCCACGATGCAGGCCGTGTCGGGCGCGGGATACCCCGGCGTCGCGTCGCTCGACATCCTCGGCAATCTGATCCCCTTCATCGACGGCGAGGAAGAGAAGATCCAGACAGAATCGCTGAAAATCATGGGTACGCTCCAGAGCGATCGCGTGGTGCCGCACCCGATGGTTGTGAGCGCGCACACCACGCGCGTCCCGGTCATCAACGGGCATACCGAAACCATCAGCGTTGCGTTCGAGCACAAGCCGTCGCTCGAAGAGTTGAAGTCTGCGTTTCGTGCGTTCACAGGCAGGCCACAGAAACACGGCTGCCCGTCCGCACCCAGACAACCACTGCAGTTGATGGACGAATTGAACCGCCCGCAGCCGCGGCTCGACGTCGAGCGCGAAGGGGGGATGGCGGTGTTCCTCGGGCGCGTGCGGCCGTGCCCCGTTTTCGACTACAAGTTCGTCGCGCTGGGGCACAATACGGTGCGCGGGGCGGCCGGTGCGGCCGTCCTGAATGCCGAGTTGATGCTGGCCGAGAAGCTGATCGACTGACGACTGCCGGCTTCGGACTTCGGGCTCCTGGCCTGAAGCCCGGGGCCTGAAGCCTGGAGCCCAAATGCGTCTCTTACTCGTGGGTTACGGCCGTATGGGCAAGATCGTCGAACGGCTTGCGCCGGAGTACGGCTTCGACGTCGTCGGGTATCTCGACGACACGAACAACATCGATGGCGCGGGCATCGCGTCTGCGCCGGCCGCCGATGTAGCCGTGGAGTTCTCGATTCCCGCTGCCGTGGCCGAAAACCTGCCCCGCCTGGCGGCCCGCGGGATGAACATCGTGATCGGCACGACCGGCTGGAACGAGCACGAGGAGAAGATGAAGAAGGTCGCGGCCGATGCGGGGATCGGCGTCGTCGCCGCACCGAATTTCTCGCTTGGCGTCGCGCTGTTTCAGAGCCTGGCGGAGCAGGCGGCCAGAATGTTCGCGCCGTATCCGCAATACGGCGCCTGGATCCACGAAATCCACCACTCGGCCAAGAAAGACGCGCCGTCGGGGACCGCGATCGCGTTGCAGCAGGGCATGCGGAAGGCTGGATACGATCACCACATCGACGTGGCGGCGAGCCGCGCGGGCTCGGTGCCAGGGACGCATACCATTGGCTTCGACGGACCGTTCGAAACGGTTACGATGACTCATACCAATCGCGATCGCGCGGCGTTCGCGCAAGGCGCGCTGCAGGCGGCGAAGTGGGTACACGGGAAGCGCGGTTGGTTTACGATTCGAGATGTATTGGGGATTTCATCATGAGAACACCATTTACCGGCGTCGGCACCGCACTGGTTACTCCCTTCACCACGACGGCCATCCTCGACGAGGACGGTGTTCGCCGGCTGGCGCGGCGTCAGATCGACGAAGGCACCCATTTTCTCGTTCCATGCGGCACGACGGGAGAAAGCCCGACGCTGTCCGAGGACGAGCGAACCCGCATCGTCGAGATCTGCGTCGAGGAAGCCGCCGGCAAAGTGCCGGTGCTGGCGGGAGCAGGGGGATACGACACTCGCGAGGTCATTCACGCGGCGCGCGAAATGGAGCGTGCCGGCGCGAATGGCCTGCTTTCGGTCACACCCTATTACAACAAGCCCACGCCCGACGGTCTCTTCCAGCACTACAAAGCCATCGCCGAAAGTACCTCGCTGCCGATCGTCGTGTACAACGTTCCCGGCCGAACCGGCTGCAACGTCGATCCCGCGACGCTCGTGAAGCTCGCATCGATCCCCAACATCATCGGCGTCAAGGAAGCCTCGGGGAACATCCAGCAGATGTGCGAAGTGTGCCGGGCCGTACCTCCCGACTTCATCGTGCTGTCCGGCGACGATGCCGTCACGCTTCCGTTGATGGCCGTCGGTGGCCGCGGCGTGATCTCCGTCGTCTCGAACGAAGTCCCGCGCGAGATGTCCCGTATGGTCGAGGCCGCCGAGCGTGGCGAATTCGAGGCCGCACGAAAGATTCACACTGCCTTGCTGCCGCTGATGCTCGTCAATTTCGTCGAATCCAATCCTGTTCCCGTCAAGACGGCGATGGCGGCGATGGGGCTTCTCGAGGAGGCCTACCGGCTGCCGATGGTGCCGCCGCGTCCGGAATCGCGCGCGAAAATCCTGACCGTGCTCAAGGAGATGGGCTTGCTGGTCGTGTCGGCCAAGGTGAGCGCGTGAGCGAGACAGCGACGAGTCAGTTGGCGAACGACATCGAACGGCTGTATCAGCAGGGCGCTTCCGCGGACAAGAGCGAAAGCCGCTCAGTGTTTGCGCAGCTCCGCGAAGAGCTGTCGGCCGGGCGCGTACGTGCGGCCGAACCCGATGCATCGGCGCCCACCGGGTGGCGCGTCAATACCTGGGTGAAGCAGGGCATCCTCGTCGGCTTCCGCTGCGGCGATCTCGTGGATGTGTCGGTGGACGGCGGGCGCTGGTTTTTCGGCGACAAGGACACGCTGCCGCTCAAGAAGATGACGACGGCAATGGGCGTGCGGGTCGTCCCTGGCGGCTCGTCGATTCGCGACGGCGCGTACGTCGCGAAAGGCGTGATTTGCGTGCCGCCGATGTACATCAACATCGGTGCGTACGTCGACGAATCGAGCCTCGTGGACTCACACGCCCTCGTGGGATCGTGCGCGCAGGTCGGTAAACGCGTACACATCAGCGCCGGTGCCCAGATCGGTGGCGTGATCGAACCGGTGGGGGCTATTCCGGTCATCATCGAAGACGACGTGCTCGTCGGCGGCAACACGGGCATTTACGAAGGCGCCGTCATCAAGCGCCGCGCCGTCATCGGCGCCGGTACGATTCTGACCGGTTCCACTCCCATCTACGATTTGCCCCAGGGACGCGTCATCAAGCCCGAAGGCGACACTCAGCTGGTCGTGCCCGAAGGTGCCGTCGTCGTGCCGGGTTCGAGAGCCGTGACGCAAGGCATGGGACCGCAGTGGGGTCTCAGTCTGTCCACACCCGTCATCGTGAAATATCGCGACGAGAAAACCGACGCGCGAACGAATCTCGAGCAATGGGTCCGTTGACCGACCTGACAGATGTCGTATCGGTGACTCGCGGGCTGGTGGACATCGATTCCACCACCGGCCGCGAGGGCGAGTGCATGGAGTGGATGGCGGCGCTGCTGGGGGACGCGGGCTACGGCGTCGTCGAGCAGGTGGTGGACGGTCCACGCCGCAACATCTATGCGGGCTTCGGCAAAGCCGACGTGGTGCTGTCGACCCACCTCGACTGCGTCCCCCCGTTCTTTCCCAGTCATCTCGACGGTGGCGCGCTCTTCGGCCGCGGCTCGTGCGACGCCAAAGGGATTGCCGCCTGCCAGATTGCGGCCGCCGAAATGCTGCGGCGTGAGGGGATCACGAACATCGGTTTGTTGTTCGTCGTCGGCGAAGAGCGGGGCAGCGACGGTGCCAAAACCGCCCAGGCGATCGCGCCGGGTTCGAAATTCCTCGTCAACGGCGAGCCCACCGACAACCGGCTCGGCATCGGCACGCGCGGGGCGCTGCGCTACAACCTGCGCGCGAAGGGCCGCGCCGCGCATTCGTCGTTTCCGGAACTGGGCGAATCGGCCATCGACAAGCTCATCGACGCGTTGATCGAGCTGCGCACGATCGAGATGCCCGAGCATCCCGTACTCGGCCGCACCCACTACACGATCGGCCTCATCAAAGGTGGTGTGGCACCGAACGTCGTGCCGTTCGACGCGGAAGCCGAAGTGATGTTTCGAACCGTCGCCGACGTCGCTGGGCTGCGTGCGTCGCTGACGAAGCTGACCTCGCTGGTGGCGCTCGAGGAGATTCTCGATGTGCCGCCGGTGATCATGCCGACGGTATCCGGCTTCGACACCGCCACATTTCCGTACACCACCGACATTCCCTTTCTCACCAACTGGGGCACGCCGCTTCTTTACGGTCCCGGCTCCATTCACGTCGCGCACACCGACAACGAGCACGTGAAGATCGCGGACCTGAAGCGTGCGGTCGAGGATTACGCGAAGATCACCAGGCACCTGCTGTCGCAAGGCCAAACAGGCGACTAGCGGCGGTTTCAAAAAACCTCAGTGAGAGCGGGTCCTGTCGCCGGGCTGCCTCGTCCCGTCCTCGGTCCGAACAACATGTGTACGGGAGGCGGACCTGCGGGCGTGGCCGGGGC
>Ga0065707_10000689_pt1 | contig 15977 bp, 13 predicted proteins | sample SwiRhicommuniRL3_FD_59094 | JGI IMG/M metagenome (GOLD analysis project Ga0065707, IMG submission 59094) | Switchgrass rhizosphere bacterial communities from Rose Lake, Michigan, USA - RL3 v2 (version 2) | ecosystem: Host-associated > Plants > Roots > Rhizosphere > Soil | place: East Lansing...
CAGCAGCCGCGGCCGATAGTTTCGAAGCGCCGGCTCCATATATTTTTCAAAAATTTCTTCGGTCTCAAAAAAGTGACCGTCGCCATCGATGATCATGACCTGAACCTCTCTACTAATCGAATCCTAGCCCGGACTTGCCTAGGCATTAGCGTCAATATTTTCGAAATTATCGGCGATTCAACGGGAGCGTTGTGAGACCGAGTCAGGATCCAAACCCGTCGGGCATGGGTAAGCTTTGATGCTGTGCTGGATCTTGTTGCGGGCCATAAGCTCGGCGACGCTCACGCCGACCGCTTTGGTATTGATCACCGGCACGCCGAGATGGGGCGCCAATTCCTCCGGCTTCACGACGTACGGATAAATTTTTCCCCCCAGCGGAATGATCGCCTCGGCTCCCTGGTCGACCAATTCTTTTCCTACCGCCAGCGTGCGCTCGACGACGACATCATGATAGCCGGACAGGTCGCCGGTGTCGTAGAGGCCGACAGTCCGAATTCCGGAGACGAAATTCGTCATGCCGTAGGTCTGCACCATGCGCATCGTATGCGGCATATGGGTTTCGAGCGGCACGATCAAGCCAACGTGGTCGCAGATGCTGGCGGTAAAATGTAACGATGCCCGCAACAGGCCGATCACGGGAATGCGCACGGCCAAGCGGCTGGCTTCGACACCCGGATCAAAAGTGTTGCTCTGAATCACCGCGTCGAATCCTTTGCGCTCGGCTTCGACGGCTTTTTTCACCAGCGCCGGCGTTTCAAGAATGTGATGCAGGCCGGAAAGCGCCTTGCGTTCTTCGAGCAGGCTCAACACCTCGCCGCCGCCCAGATCTTCCGGGTAAGCGAGCTCAAAAGTCGTATCCGGCGACGCATAACTCTCAAGCAGTTTCAGGATATGCGCCTCGAGCTCCGTCGAGTGGCGCTTGTACGAATGATTCAAGAACATGAAACGCATAGGGGTTCTCCTTTGTTGGCGATGATATCAATACCGCGAGAGGGCGAGTTCCTAGCCGCCAAAAATCGATCTTAACTGCTTGGCGTATTCATCGAGTTTTTCCGCCAAGGCCGGATTCACCGGAACGATCTTGAGCCGCTTCAACATCGCCGCTTGATCGTTGGCGAGATCACCGCGGGCCACCAGCCTGCCTGGGGTCTGCATGAGCCTTTGCCCGTCGCGCGAGAGGACAAATTCCAAAAATAATTTCGCCGCGTTGGGATGCGGCGCCTGGTTAGAAATGCCGATGCCAACCATGATCGCTGGCACTGGGCCGAGGGCCGTCCAGTCGATCGGCGCGCCGCGCTCCTTCATGCGTTCCACCGATGCTGCCGGAATATTGATGTCGAAAATTCCTTCACCTGCGGCGATGAGTTGTGCTAAAAGCTCATGGCCTTCGCGCGGGCTAGGCTGCTGTTTGGCCAAAGCACGCATGTAGTTAAGCCCGCGCTCCTGGCCGAGGATCTGCAGCATGCCGGCAAACCAATCGGCCTTGGTGCTCTCGATCATCAGCTTGTCTTTCCATTGGGGGGCCAGCAGGTCCTCATAACTCCTCGGCAACGTCTGCGGCGTCACAAGCTTGCTGTTGTAGCCGGTTACGTAAGCGTTGTAGTAAACCGTCGTCCAAAAAGCCTCGTCCTTGAATTCTTTGGAATAGAGCGCGTTCGCTTGCGGCACATAGCGCGCGAGAATGCCGCTGCGGCTGAAGATATGCATGCTGAACTCGACGGTTTGAAGGATGTCGGCCAAATTTTTCTTGGCGCGTGCTTCGGTCAGCACTCGGGTGAGAAGTTTTTCGCTGCCGGTGCGGTTGAGTTTTATTTTGATGAAGGGGTAGCGCTTTTCGAATGCGCCGATCAGAGCATTGGCTTCGCTGAGATTCATCGAGGCGTAATAGATCACCTCGCCTTCACGCCGGGCGGCTTCGATGAGCGTATCGGTGGCGGCGGCGAACGCAACCGCGCGAGCCGCCAATACGAGAGCCAGCGCCGCTAATAGCTGCCGGGCATGAGTGCGAAGTATCGCCATATATCGATCACCTCGGCTTGGCGAGCGCGGCGATGAAGCCGTTCGCTTCGAGCTCGCCGATGAAACGATCATCGACAAATTTTTTCGCGTCCGCGTTTTTTGCTTCGGGGAGTTCCAAGGCCATAAAATCGAGCAGCATCTGGAGCGAATTCACGACTGGATAGGGCACCGGCGGCATGCCGGGCTGGGTGAGGTCGTAAGTTTCTTCCGCGACGGTGCGGTCGGCGATACCGCTGTATTCCGCCTGAACGCTGACGGTAAATTCCCGGTCGGTGCGATAGCGGTGCATGCCCTCGACATAGGCTTTGATAAACTGTCGAGTGATTTCCGGATTGCGCTCGATGTAGTCTCGCCGGGCCGCGATGCCGCCAAGAGCGTAATTTAGGCCGTATTCGCAAAAGTCGATCAGGTAATTGCAGCCATGCCGATGCGCTTCGATGGATTCCGGCGGCGTGCTCACGATGGCGTCGCACCTGCCGTTCAATAATGCTTCGAGCTCTTTGTCGCCGCCGGCCGGCACGGGTTCTGGGCGCAGTCCCGATAGACCCGCTTCATCAAGTCGCGCAATGATAAACTTCACCAACGCGTCGTTTAGCCCGCCGTCGCCGACGAAGCCGATTTTTTTCCCCGCCAACTCCTCGCGGCGACTGATGCCGGGTCTGCCCAAGATAAACTGCTGGTTGATGCCGCCGGTCAAAAAAACCAAGTCCGCTTCGCCCTTGAGATTTGCTCGCAGGGGCGCGGGCGCCGCCATATTGCCGAATTGGATTTCACCGGACATCAAGCCACGCACGACGCCCTTGGCGCCGCCCATGATGCGCGGCCGGCCAATATCGAGTCCGAATTTTTGAAACAACCCAGCCGTCCACGTTACCATCATGGGTCCGGCGCCTTGGCCGATGGTCGCAAAGCCGGCTTTTAGCGGTGTCAAGTTTGTCATGGATTGTTCGACAAATTCCCCTTACGCCGGCAAGTTGTCATCCATATACTAACAATAGAGGCTTCCCCAGTTGATCTAAGGACTACCTAACATGTAAAGGCATCCGGCCGTCAAGGCCTTTAACTCCTTCGGGTATTCTTTATTCGTCCCGCCGCGTTCCTGTTTTGACCGACTGAACTCGCCACCGGCTCGGTTTTCGCCCAAGAAGGCAAAGACTGGGCATCCGAAATGCTCTCGAAGCATGCGGCTGACGCCGATCCTATCAACGACCGCAGCGTGCCGCTGTTTGTCAATAACAACCATCACGAATCCGCCCGCGGCAGTGTTTGACAAAATATTAGGAGAGAGCAGATAATCCAGGTACAATCTTCATGCTGAACGAGCGCATGATCTTTCAGGATGAATCAATCCTTCATTGCGACCTTTGATTGCTTGTCACGCGCTCGTTATCTCGACCTGGACCTTCGTTAGCATTTTTCGTATTCGCGATCCGTTCGGTTGGATATATGAATCGGACAAAATGAAGATCACAGGATTGGGCAGATTTGGCAACGGTTTGCAACTCATGACAATGCTCTCCTCCCGAATTTCGATTAGGCTTTTGCTCGAGTGGTCGGGCGTCGTGAGCTTGTATGTTGTCGCCGCGCAGATCATCCCGCACCTGCCCAATGCTCATGGGCATGTGTCGCCGTTGTACCCGCCGGCCGCCATCGCCCTGACCGCCGGTTTGGTTATCGGATATCGAAGTATCGTCGGTGTCTGGCTGGGTGCGGTAATTGTGAGTTATCAGCTGCTGGGCGACCCCGCTGCCGCGCTGGCGCTGGCTACCGGTGATGCTCTTCAGATGCTGGTGGCGATGCTGCTCATTCGCACATTCGTGCCAGACCTCTCCATTGGCAACCAAACGCGCCCTGTGCGTCGCCCCACCAACACGGCACGTGACATATTTTTCTTCATCGGCATCACTGGGTTTAGTTCCACAATATCGTCTTCCGTCGCCACGGCGACCTTCAATTTAGTCCAGCATTTCGCTTCGAACGATCTGATCTCGCTATGGCTAACGTGGTGGGTTAGCGATTATGCCTCGATTTTGATCCTGACGCCGCTTCTGATGGTGATTATTTTGACCTGGAGAGAGCGCAGCGTTCGCGAGCCGATTGTTTTTCCGATTACTACGGTGTGGTTGGGCCTTTCCCTCGTCGTCTCGTACCTGGTGTGGCAGAACAAGACGATCGTGGCCAGCGAGCGTTTGCGCCAAGACACGCAGCAATTGACGTGGCAGGTGGAGAGAAGCCGCGAGCGCACAATGGAACGGTTGCAGGCGGTCAAAGGCCTTATGGTCGCGGCAGAAAAAGTTCGGCGCGACGATTTCCGCGCTTTTGTCGCGCAACTCGGCGGGGAAGATAAAAGCCTGCCGCCGCTGCAGTGGGTGTCCAGGATTCGCCGCGAAGATCGCGAAAAGTTTGAAAGCCAGGTCCGTCAGGACGGACCGGTTGACTATGGGATTTTTGAATGGTCGGCGCTCGGTGAACGAGTTGCGGCCGGCAACCGGCCAGAATATTTTCCGATTCTTTTTTCCGAGCCCGCCACCGGCGAATCGGAGTTGGGCCTTGACCTGGCATCGATCCCCGACGTTTATCCGGTGCTCAATTCAGCTCGTGATACTAATCGAATGGTCGCGTCGGTCATCAACCCCGCGCCGGCGAAAAAGAATTTGCAGCGGCAGCTCATTCTGTACAATCCCGTCTATCTTCGCGGCGACGCCATGGATGGCTCACCGTCGACTCGGCGCGAAACATTGCTCGGTTTTGTTCGTGTGGAGATGCCAATCGCTGAATTGGTAAGAACCGTTACTGCGAGCCCCGTTTTTAAGGACCGCGAAGTCTATCTGTTCGACGTGACCGATGACGAGGAACCGCTGTTTCTATCCTCTTCGGTGCCTTCGGTTCCGCCGCTCAACGACAATCCCGTGGCGGGCAATGCGCCGAGGCTGGGGGACCTGCAGGCCGGCTCCTATCAAACGGCGCAACTACAACTCGGCGGCCGCCAGTTACTCTTGCTGGTGCGACCCGGAACGGAACAGCCCAGATTCGAGGGGTTATGGGACGTCGTCGGAATCATGTTGATTGGTTCGCTGATTACTGCAGCGCTCATCCTTTATTTAAGGATGCGTGATCGCGCCTTGGCTCTCATGCAATACGCCGAAAAGCACTACCGCGAACTCTTTGACGCGGCCCCGGCCATGTACGTCATTACCGGCGACGACAACGGCACGCCGATCATCACCGATTGCAACGAAGTATTTCTCAAAACATTGAAGTACAACCGCAATGAGGTTGTCGGCCGTTCGCTCGCCGATTTTCATTCGCCATCATCACGAGCAAAATTGCTGGGCGAAAGCGGCTATCGCGAGGCCATGCAAGGTAGAATTGTCTCCGGCGACCGCGAATTGATCATGAGCGATGGCGGAATCATTCCCGTGTTGGTGCGGGGCGACCCGATTACGAACGACTCCGGCGAGATCATCGGCACCCGGGCCATGTACGTCGATAACAGCGAGCAAAAGTCGACCGAGGAACAGCTGCGTCTGGTCGTCGAGTCGGCTCCCTACGGAATGTTACGGATCGACGAAAGCGGCACGATCACGCTGGTCAATTCACAAGTCGAGCAACTTTTCGGTTACTCGCGCGAGGAGCTGCTCGGCAAACCCACCGAGTTCTTGCTGCCGGCTCGTTTTCGCGCCTCTCACGCAAACCAGTCCAAGCAAGTCTTCGATTCCGACCAGTCACGTGCCCTTGGCCGCGGTCGGGAATTGTTCGCGCTCAGACGCGACGGCAGCGAAATTCCCATCGAGATTAACCTCAATGCGATCCACGCTCCGGGCGGCACGCAGGTTCTCGCCTCGGTCGTCGACATTGCCGAGCGCAAGCGAGTTGAAGAGGAGATCCGCGCCCTCAATGTCACCCTTGAGCGCCGCGTCGCGGAGCGCACGGGAGAAGTCCAGGCTTTAAATGCGAACTTGGAGCATCGCGTTACCGAGCGAACCAAAGAACTCGAAGCGGAAATATCTCAACGGCGGTTAATTGAGAGCGAGCTTAAGCAGGCCCATGACGACCTTCAACGTTCGGTCCTCGAGTTGGAGCGGCGTAACCAGGAGATGAGACTGATCGGTGAGATGGCCGAACTCCTCGAATCTTGCCGTAATCTCGACGAGGCGCATAACGTCATCTCGCGGCGTTTGCCATTGCTGCTGCGCGGCACGCGCGGCGTACTTTACATGATCGCGGCATCGCGCAACTTGCTTGAATCCGTAAGCCACTGGGGCGAGCCGGATGGCTCATTCGACAAAATTCTCGATCCCGATGATTGCTGGGCGTTGCGGCGGAACAAGCCGCACGGTATGGCCTCCGACGAGTCGGATTTGATCTGCAAGCATGTCGAGACCGAAAATGGCAAGAGTTACTTGTGTTTGCCCATGGTCGCGCACGGCGAAATCATGGGCTTGTTGCACGTCCGATATGGCGATGAAGCGGAAGGAGCGAGAAACATCCTCGCGCAATCGGCGCTGGCGGCTGCCGAGCAACTGTCACTGATACTGGCCAATTTGCGTTTGCGTGAGACGCTCAAGAACCAAAGCATCCGCGATCCTCAAACGGGGCTCTTCAATCGTCGCTACATGGAGGATTCACTGATTCGCGAATTGAGCCGCGCTGAGCGAACCGGCAAGACCGTGGTCGTTGCGATGGTGGACATCGACCACTTTAAAAAGCTCAATGATACCTACGGCCATACGGCAGCCGATGCGGTGCTGCGCGAATGGAGCGAGATCCTGAAGGCTAAATTTCGCGGCAGCGACATCGTCTGCCGCTACGGTGGCGAAGAATTTGTGATTATCTTGCCGGATATTTCGGGAGACGACGCGCGCCAGCGCCTGGAGCAGCTGCGCAGTGATCTCGCGCGTATGGTCGTGCGCGAGGAGGGTCACTTGATTCAATCCGTGACGGTGTCCATAGGCGTCGCCTATTATCCGGTACATGGGCGGAACAGCCAGTCTCTGTTACAGGCGGCGGACCACGCCATGTATCGCGCCAAGGAAATGGGTCGCGATCGTATCGAAGTTGCCGCCGAAGAGCCCCAGGACGAAGCCGTAGCGGACTGGTCTTTAAGACCATCGTGAAACTTTGAAAAGCTGGCGGACCTTCGATGGCTCGGCCGGCCAATTCGCGATATTTTCGGCGGGCCGTTGCCTGAACAGCATTGCGATTGAGACGCGGGTTCGTTCGGTTTCGAGCGACTTTGGTTTTTGCTCAGAGCTTTGTCCAGCTGATGACGTTGGCGCTGTGCTCGTCGATGTTTTTTGTCGGCGATCACAAAGTTTTACGAGCGCGCAGCGTTGATCGCATCGCAAAGAATCTCGTTGACACAAATTTACGCGGCGCGTATATTAAAACTCCGTGATGCGCTTTCCTTGGAAGGCCATTACGGCTTTTTATTTGTGGCGGCCAAACTCGCCATTACAGTAATGTAGACGCCGTGTTTTCACCCCCTGAGTTAATCAACCGATGAGCGTTGTGGCGATTATCCCGGCGCGTTATGCTTCGACCCGTCTTCCGGGAAAGCCATTGGCCGATATCGGTGGCAAGCCGATGATCCAGCATGTCTACGAAAGCACGATGAAGGCGCCGGGGTTGGAGCGAGTTTTGGTCGCGACGGATGACCGGCGCATCGAGCGGGCAGTAAAAAGCTTCGGCGGCGAAGTGCTAATGACTTCACGGCGGCACACAAGCGGCACCGATCGCCTGGCTGAGGTTGCACGTAGAATAAAAGCGGACTGGCTCGTGAATGTTCAAGGCGACTTGCCGTTTATTCATGGCGAAACGATTGCCCGGGCGATCGTTCCCATGCGCCGAAACCCCGCGGTGCCGATGGGCACCGTGTGCACACCGATTTATGATGCCGCCGAGTGGCACGATCCCAATATCGTAAAAGTTCTGAAGGATCGCGCCGGCTTCGCGTTGTATTTCTCGCGCGCGCCGATCCCCTACATAAGGCAGGGTGCGCTGGACCCAGGTGGGCATAAAATCACGGGGCGAACCCGTCGCCGGCTGTGGGGTTATCGACATTTGGGTTTGTATGTCTACAGGCGCGCCTTTCTTCTCAAGTTTGCGCGTCTGCAGCCGACGGCGCTGGAGCAGATCGAGAGCCTGGAGCAACTGCGCGCGTTGGAAAACGGTTATCGGATTTACGTGGCGGAAGTCGATGAGCGTTCGATCGAAGTCGATACGCCGGCGGATTTAAAAAAAGCTGCGCGTTATTTGAAGCTGCGCGCAAACTGAAAGGGACGTCATGGCGGGTGTAAAAACCAAATTCATTTTCGTGACCGGAGGCGTCGTTTCTTCCCTCGGCAAGGGGCTTGCGGCGGCCTCCATCGGTGCCTTGTTGGAGAGCCGTGGCTTGAAAGTCACGCTCCTCAAAATGGATCCTTACATCAATGTCGACCCAGGCACGATGAGCCCATACCAGCATGGCGAGGTTTTTGTCACGGACGATGGTGCGGAGACGGATTTGGATCTGGGGCACTACGAGCGTTATGTGTCGACGCCCATGGGGCGCAAGAACAATTGCACGACGGGCCAGATTTACGAAACGGTGATTGCCAAGGAGCGCCGCGGCGATTATCTCGGCGGTACAGTCCAGGTCATTCCGCATATCACCGACGAGATCAAGCGGCGCATACTGGCAGCTTCGGAGGGCTACGACATTGCCATCGGTGAAGTGGGTGGAACCGTTGGCGACATCGAAGGGTTGCCCTTTCTCGAGGCGGTCCGGCAAATCGCGTGGGATTGGGGTCGAGAAAATGTGCTGTATGTTCATCTTACCCTGGTGCCCTATATTACGGGCGGCGGCGAGCTGAAAACAAAACCGACGCAACATAGCGTCAAGGAACTTACCGGATTGGGTATCCAGCCCGATATTCTTTTGTGCCGCACGGATCGCTTTCTCGACAAAAAAATCAAAACCAAGATTGCTCATTTCTGTAACGTCGCTGAAAACGCGGTCATCACCGCCAAAGACGTTGAATGGATATATGAAGTACCGCTCGTGTTCCACGACGAGGGACTCGATGAACGAGTCGTCGAGAAGCTCAATATTTGGACCGGCGCGCCACATCTGGAAAATTGGCAGCGCGTGGTTCAGGTGCTCAAGGACCCAAAGGATTCCGTGCGCATCGCGGTGGTCGGGAAGTACATGAGCCTCAAAGAGTCCTATAAGAGTTTGCTTGAGGCTCTGGTTCATGGCGGCATAGCCAACGACGTCCGCGTGGAGCTTGATTGCATTGAGGCGGAAAAAATCGAACAGGAAGGGTGTGATGCGTTGCTCAAGCACGCCGATGGCATCCTCATACCAGGCGGTTTTGGCGATCGCGGCAGTGAGGGCAAGATCACGGCCATCCGCTACGCCCGGGAAAACAGGATTCCATTCTTCGGTATCTGTCTCGGTATGCAGATGGCTGTTGTCGAGTTTGCGCGCAATGTCTGCGGACTGCAGGGCGCCAATTCGAGTGAGTTCGACTTGCAGACGCCGCACCCGGTAATCCACTTGATGGCCGAGCAGAAAGCGATCGATACAAAGGGCGGAACCATGCGCCTTGGAAGTTATCCCTGCGTGCTGCAGAACGAAACGCTGGCTGCGAAGCTCTATGGCCAAGAAAGGATCGACGAACGGCATCGCCATCGTTACGAGTTCAATAACAATTATCGAGCCGAATTCGGCGCCAAGGGAATGGTGTTGAGCGGACTTTCACCCGACAGCAGTTTGGTCGAGATCATCGAGCTCAACGGCCATCCCTGGTTTCTCGGCTGCCAGTTTCATCCTGAATTTAAATCTCGCCCGATGTCGAGCCACGCGCTATTCCGAGGTTTCATTGAAGCGGCCTTGGCGAACCGCAAGGCGGTTCCAGAAACGCCGAGAATGAAGATCGTTCGCACGTAGTTTTCGATGGCTCGATTGATTCGATGATAACTCAGATCGTCAAAGTAGGGCCGTTACAAATCGGCGGAGGTTCGCCGCTTGTTGTTATTGCCGGTCCGTGCGTGATCGAAAGCCGGGAGGCGGCACTGCGCCATGCGGGCGCGCTCAAAGAGAAAGCCGACCGTGCCGGGGTTCCGTATATTTTCAAATCGTCCTATGACAAAGCGAATCGATCTTCCGTGGATTCGTTTCGCGGTCCTGGTTTGGTCAAGGGTCTTGAAATTCTCGCTGAGGTGAAAGCGAAAATCGGCGTGCCGATCTTGACCGATGTCCATGAGATCAATCAGGTCGCGGCCGTGAAAGAGGTCGCCGACGTGCTGCAAATTCCGGCGTTTCTCTGCCGACAGACGGATTTTGTGCTTGCCGTGGGCAATTCCGGCCGTGTGGTGAACGTGAAAAAGGGGCAGTTCCTCGCCCCTTGGGATATGCGCAATGTCCTCGACAAGATTCTCGCCACCGGCAATCGGCAAATTCTACTCACCGAACGTGGCGCGTCCTTCGGCTACAATAATCTGGTCTCCGATATGCGCGCCCTCGTGGTGATGCGCGAGTTCGGTTATCCCGTCGTCTTCGACGCGACCCACAGTCTCCAGCTGCCAGGCGGTCTTGGCAACGCCTCGGCTGGTGAGCGTAAGTATATTCCTGCGCTGGCTCGTGCGGGAGTGGCCGCGGGAGTTGATGCGCTTTTCATGGAAGTCCACGAAGATCCCGATCAGGCGTTGAGTGACGGGCCGAATTCTCTCAAGTTGGAAGACTTCGAGGGTTTGCTCACTGTCGTCAAACAGCTCGATAGTCTGGTGAAAGCGGCGGAAGGCGGCCAGCGGTGATCGCAGAGGCCGTTCTCAAACGCGCAGCTGACGTTTTGCGTATCGAGTCGGACGGAATTCTTTCCCTGATCGAGCGGCTCGGCGAAAATTTTGTGCAGGCCGTGCAGTTGCTGCGCGACTGTCGAGGAAAAGTGGTGGTGACGGGCTTGGGAAAGTCCGGCCTGATCTGCCGCAAGGTCGCGGCGACGCTGGCCAGCACCGGGACCCCGGCATTTTTTCTTCATTCGGGCGACGGCGTGCATGGCGACCTCGGCATGGTCATGAAGGGGGATGTGATTGTGGCGGTATCCAACAGCGGCGAGACCGACGAGATTCTCAAGCTGCTGCCTCATTTCAAACTCCACGAGCTCAAATTGATCGTTATGACCGGCAATCCGGATTCGTCGTTGGCCAAGGCCGGCGATGTTGTGCTCAACGTCGCGGTTAAAGAAGCCTGTCCGCTTGGATTGGCGCCGACTGCGAGCACGACGGCGGCACTGGCCATGGGTGATGCACTGGCAGTCGTGCTGCTCGAAGAACGAGGTTTTAAAGAAGAAGATTTTGCTGTCCGACACCCGGGCGGCATTTTGGGGCGGCGACTGATCCTCCGCGTCGAGGATTTGATGCATCGTGAAGCAGAACTTCCATTGGTGCGCCACGATGTTTCTGTCAAGGAAGCGCTGTTTGAAATAACTTCCAAGCGCCTTGGAGTGACCGGCGTCATCGATTCGGGGAGCCATCTCATCGGCGTTATCACCGACGGCGATTTGCGCCGCGGCTTGCAGACTCACGGTGACGGCATTCTCAGCAAAAGAACCGACGAGGTCATGACCCGGGGTCCGCGAACCATCGCGAAGGATGTTCTCGCCGCCCAGGCGCTCGCCGTGATGGAAGAAAACTCTCTTCGTCCGATTACCAGCCTGTTCGTGCTTGATGCCGACCAAAAACCCGTCGGTATCATTCATCTGCACGACATTCTCAAAACAGGGATTTGATCGATCTGTGAAGCGTATTCCTTCGAGTCTTCGCAGCAAGGCGAAGCACGTTTCATTGCTTCTTCTCGACGTCGACGGCGTACTGACCGATGGGCGCATCATCGTGGACGACAGGGGTGTAGAAACAAAGCAGTTCCATGTGCGCGACGGCCAGGGCATTGCTTTGCTTTTGCGCGGTGGCATTGAAGTCGGATTTATAACGGCGCGATCATCACGAAGCGTACGCCATCGCGCCAAGGAACTCGGCGTGCATCTGCTACGGCAAGGCGTGCGCGATAAACTTGCCGCCTATAACGTGATCAAGCGCAGCCGGTCTCTTCGCGATGAGCAAATCGCGTATATGGGCGACGACATTCTCGATCTACCGACCTTACGCCAGGCGGGCCTGGGTTTTTCAGTTGCCGATGGGTGGGACGCGCTGCGCTTGGAGGCGGACTTCGTGACGACTGCCGAAGGCGGGCGGGGTGCCGTGCGCGAGGTAGCTGAACTCCTGCTTAGGGCTCAAGGCAAGTGGGCTTTACTGATAGCCCAATTGGGATCAACTTAGAACAGCCTGTCGCTCTAAAGCAATATTCATGCCGATTCCTTTACAGGCTTCTCGAAGCGTGGTACTTTTGCATTTGAGTTGAGCGTTATGCGTAGAACGAGGCGATCCATTCTCTTGCTGGCAATCCTGATTTCATTGGGAGGCGTGGGTTACAAGGTCGCTGAGATCGTCCGCCGGGTGCAGAAGGACGTCAAGACGAATCCCATGAAGGCGCTCGACTACCTTCCCGAATCGTCTCTGCAAATCAAAGACTTTCACCGCTCTAAAATCGAAAACGGTCGCAAAGTTTGGGAGCTTTTTGGCGACGAAGCAAATTACTACAAGGAGCAAAAGGAAGCGGTCATCAAGAAGCCGCGATTTTATTACTACGACAAGAAAGGCGAAGTCGCCGAGACCAAGGGCGACGAAGCGCTTCTTTACTTAAACGAAAAAGAGCTTGAGAGAATGGAGCTTCGCGGCAGCGTCCAGGTGACTTTTCAAGGCTACGTGCTGACATCCGAGGAAGCCAATTATACGCCGGCGAAGGACCAGATCGTGTTGCCAAACCACACGATCGTGGTGGGCGAGGGGATCGCATTGGAGGGCGCTCGCATGGAAGCTGAGTTTGAAGGGAAAAAAATTCGTCTGATCCAGGCCGTGAAGACAAAGATTGAGCCTGATAAGTTGGCCAAGAAAAAAAATAAGGCTTCTTCAAGCCAGCGGATCGGGGGATAATGGCATGCGTCGGTTGAGTTTTTTCATTTTGCTTGTAGTGCTTTTAGGCCGCCCGGAGGGTGCCGTCTATGCGGCAGCAGCGGCGAAGGACGAAGGCAACAAAAGTGGCACGGGGTTCGAATTCAACAAAAAGGATCCGATTTATATCACCTCCGACTGGATGGAGGTCGATCAGAAAAAAAATACGATCGCCTACAAGGGACGCGTTGTTACGATTCAAAACGATATGACCATGCGCAGTGAGACGCTGACGGCCTACTATGATCCTGAGATGAAGCAGATGAAACAAATCGTTGCCGAGGGCAAGGTGAACGCCACTCAAGGCAATCGCGTGGCGACCGGCGACAAAGCGGTTTTTGACGACAAGGCGAAGACCGTGACCCTTACCGGAAGTCCGGTGATGCGGCAAGGCAATAGTCAAGTGAGCGGCGCTAAAGTCGTGTACTATGTCGAGCAAGATAAAGCGACCGCCGAGGGCGACGGCAAAGTGCGGGTGCAGGCAACCATATTTCCGGAGGAACTGAAGGGCCGGGAGCAAGGGGACGCCAAGAAAGAATGAGCGTTCTCAAGGCGGTCACTGTCGCCAAATCGTACGGCGGGCGCCGTGTTGTTAATGGCATAAACATAGAAGTGAAAGGTGGCGAAGTTGTCGGTTTATTGGGCCCGAATGGAGCGGGCAAGACTACGACATTTCATATGATGGTGGGTTTAGTTCGCCCCGACGACGGACGTGTGCTCATGAATGACGAAGACTTGACGAGCGCGCCGATGCATGAACGAGCCAGGGCCGGCATCAGCTACCTGCCCCAGGAATCCTCGGTCTTTCGGCGGCTGACGGTCGAAGAAAATTTAAGGGCAATTCTGCAGACTCTCGATTTAAATAACGCCGAGCAACACGAGCGCGCCGATGCCTTGATGAAAATGCTTGGAGTCGCGCATTTGGCCGGGAACAAGGCCATCACACTCTCGGGCGGCGAGCGCAGACGCGTCGAGATTGCTCGGGCTCTCGTGCTATCGCCTTTTTTTCTGCTTCTGGACGAGCCGTTTACCGGGATCGACCCGATCGCCGTGGCAGAGATTCAAAAAATCGTGCGTCGACTGATTAGCAGCGGCATCGGCATTCTCATCACCGATCACAACGTTCGGGAAACCCTGGGAATCTGTGACCGGGCTTACATTATCAATGAAGGGGTGGTCCTCGAAGAGGGCAGCCCCGAGGTGATCAGCGCGAGCGCTCAAGCGCGCAAATTCTATTTGGGAGAAGGCTTTAAGTTCTAGCCATGGCTCTTGAAATTAGACAAGTTCAAAAACTGGCTCAACAGCTGGTGATGACGCCGCAGCTGCAGCAAGCGATTAAATTGCTGCAACTTTCCCGCGTGGAATTGGAAGACATGGTTCTCAAGGAATTGCAGGAGAATCCGGCGTTGGAAGAGGGACAGGCCGAAGAGCCTGAGAGCGGGGAGCAGCCGCGCGCTGAATCGGCGGATACCATTCCGGGCGTGGAGGCCGCCGAACCGGTGCTCAATCGCGAGCTCTCCGCGGTGGACAAGATCGGCACGTTGGACTGGCAGGAATACCTCGACACGCACTCGAATTCCATTCACGGTTCGCTGACGGCGGAGGCCACGTCGGAAGACGGCGACTCACCGCCGTCCTGGGAAAACAGCCTGACCAAAAAAATCACGTTGGAAGACCATCTCATCTGGCAGCTGCGGCTGTCAAAGATCACGGAGCGCGAATCCACTATCGGGCAGTACATTATTCAGAACCTTGACGAAAATGGTTATCTCGCTCTCAGCCGTGATGAGATCTGCAATGCGACCGAAAGCAACGTTGACGAATTCGAAGCGGTGTTGAGACGCGTCCAATTTTTTGATCCCGTCGGCGTTGCGGCGCGGGATCTGCGCGAGTGTTTATTGATCCAGCTCGAAAACTTACGGCTGAGCGATAGCTTGGCCGCGAGAATTGTCGGCGAGTATCTCCATTTCCTCGAGTCGAAGCGATATGAGAAGTTGGCGAAGGATCTGAACGTCACCATTGACGAGATCGCCGAAGCGGCACACATGATTACTTCCCTGGAGCCCAAACCTTCGCGCGGTTACGAGCAAGATGAGGTTCGCACGGTATTGCCGGATGTCTTCGTTGAAAAGGTCGGTGATGAATTTCTCATTTACCTAAATGATGACGGCGTGCCACGATTGCGGGTGAGCTCGCTCTATAGGCGGATGGCGGGCCAGGAAGGCGCCGAGGAGGAACAGGCGCGACAATATCTGCAAGAAAAAGTGCGTGCGGCCACCTGGCTGATCAAAAGCATCCAGCAGCGTCAGCAGACACTTTTCCGGGTAACCCAAAGCATCTTCAAATTTCAGCAAGAGTTTCTTGACCATGGGGTAAGCCACCTCAAGCCGATGGTGCTGCGCGATGTTGCCGAAGACATTCATATGCATGAGTCCACGGTCAGCCGCGCGACAGCGAATAAATACGTGCACACGCCTCAAGGGCTTTTCGAGCTCAAGTTTTTTTTCCAGAGTGGTCTCAAGGGCGGCAATGGCGAGGACGTCGCTAGTGAAAGCGTCAAAGAAAAAATCCGCGGAATTATCGGCAACGAGGACCCGCGCAAGCCCTACAGCGATCAGCATATTGCCGCCATGCTGTCGACCGATTCCATCGATATTGCTCGGCGTACGGTTGCAAAATACCGCGAGGCGATGGGCATTCTTCCTTCGTCAAAACGCCGCCAGCCTTTCCTGCGTCGATGAATGTGGCGCTGCATTCGCGTCATGATCGTTATGAACGCCTCGGTCATGATTTCCTCATCCCAAAACCCGGAGCATGGCGCACCGGATGCATCGCGAACGTAATCTCCGCACTGCGCCGAGCATTTTGCCAGCGATCATGATAGTGAGAAATCGAAGTGGAAGCGG
>Ga0065707_10082373_pt1 | contig 15976 bp, 13 predicted proteins | sample SwiRhicommuniRL3_FD_59094 | JGI IMG/M metagenome (GOLD analysis project Ga0065707, IMG submission 59094) | Switchgrass rhizosphere bacterial communities from Rose Lake, Michigan, USA - RL3 v2 (version 2) | ecosystem: Host-associated > Plants > Roots > Rhizosphere > Soil | place: East Lansing...
AAATGCTAAAGCAGCCCAAGAATCTGGTGGTGGTTCTGCAGCCTTGCTTCCTAGATACAGAGTCACTCCATTCGAAGGAATTAAGAGTAAGCTTGCTGAAGGTGGCAACTCCATCTCTTTAGATTATTCTCTTGGTGCTTTCTTGGACGCAGGCTTACCAGATATTGGAACTAATGTATCTAACCCAGAAGGAGGTGTTGGTGTCACTTGTAAGTTCTTCAAGAACCCACCAGGATCTGAAGATCGTGAACATTTCGAGACTGTAGACTTGAAGACTTCCAGAATTCTCATGTTTGATTTCAAAAGTAAAAACATTAGTCCTGACTTAAATTTGTATTATGTTGATATAGAATGTTACTTTGTTCCTGAAGAATCAGGATCTTTCAATGTTGGTTGTTCGACTTTAGGAACTGCCCAAGTCTTCATAGATGATAAGTTGGTCGTTGACAACAAAACCAAGCAAGTCCAGGGTGAAGCCTTCTTCTTGGGTTTGGGAACCAGAGAAGAGAGAAACCAAATATACTTGGAGAAGGGTAAGAAATACGCCATCAGAGTCGAATTTGGTACTGGTCCAACTTACACCTTATCTAAGCAAAATGCAGAAGTGGGTGGTGTATACTTTGGTATTGGTATCAACTCTACCAAGGAAGTTGAAATCGCAAAGGCCGTTGAAGTTGCCAAGAAGGCTGACAAGGTCATTTTGTGTGTCGGTATCTCCAAAGAATGGGAATCTGAAGGTTTCGATCGTCCTAACATGGATATTCCAGGATACACTAACGAGTTGGTTTCGGCTGTTGCAGCTGTCAACAAGAATGTAGTTGTTGTTAACCAATCTGGTTCAGCTCTTGCATTTCCTTGGATTGATGAAATTCAAGGTATGATCCAAGCCTGGTATGGTGGTAACGAATTGGGTAACACTATTGCAGATGTCTTGTTTGGTGACTACAACCCATCAGGTAAGTTATCAGTCTCTTTCCCAAAGAGAATCCAAGACTGTCCAGCCTACCTCAACTTTGGTGCCACTAATGGTAGAGTTTTGTACGGTGAAGATGTCTTTGTTGGCTACAGATACTACGAGAAGGTTGATATTAAGCCATTGTTTCCATTTGGTTACGGTTTGTCTTACACTTCTTTCAACTTTAAGAACTTAAATGTGACATCTGACGCTGAAAACGTCCAGGTCAAGGTTGATGTTGAAAACTCTGGTAAGACTGACGGTTCTGAAACTGTTCAGATTTATGTTCAACAAGACAAGACTTCCATCTCAAGACCTGTCAAAGAATTGAGAGACTTCGCTAAGGTATTTGTCAAGGCCGGTGAAACCAAGACCGTTGAACTCTCCTTCTCCGTAAAGGAAGCCACTTCATTCTGGAATGAATACAAGGATAAATGGGAATCTCAAAAGGGTAAGTACAATGTCCTTGCTGGTAATAGTTCCGACAATATTCTTGTGGAAGGTGACTTTACTGTTGAAAAGGGTCAATTCTGGGTTGGTTTGTAATCGACCAGTTGATGAAGTCCACAATATCACCAGGTAAACGTCCTTTAAGTTATCTCTATAATGCGCTACGTAGCTTATATCTTTATATAATTTCTGGCTCAATCATAGATTGTCACGTTATTGTTCGTGTAAGATATAAAAGTTTCCAGCAAGTAGTACAATTGCTTCAAAATTGTGTAATATCTGGTAAGAGAATATGTTCAGTCACCTCTTCGTATCAACTATTTGCAGCTATCCTTCGATTCTGAAAATTTGTGGAAATTAAGATCGCGTCGCTGAAGAATATTCGCTTTCTAAAGCTTGCTCTACTTACTAGTGGATATAATTATCTGCAAATCCAACTTGAGTTGTCGCGTTGCAGACAATAACCATTGTGGACTACCGATTGGAGTTTCTCGGTTGTTAAAACCCGCCTAGTTTCGCAACTGTCAAATCTCCGGGTACGGCTTATATACCAACAATCTAAGTTAGCGTGTCTCGTATCAACAATCACGAAAAAATAGGTAAACAACAAATATTCACCCCGGATTTTTATTGGGTGTTTTTTTCTCGGACATTTATCGGACCTGAAAAATCGGAGTTGAGAGATCGGAGTTGAAAGATCGGACCTAAAAAGGCTAAAAAATCTGAGCAAGAAGATCTGAGCTAAAAGATCTGAGCTAAAACTGAACTGCAAATACATCGAAATTATATAAACTATTTTTCCTGTATTGTTTTATTATTAACAGCTTTTCCTAGTTTTATATTATTATAATTTTGTGATAGTTCAATTTATATTTCTTTATTTTTTTGGTGCAGTGATACACGGAATAGTATGAATTGGATCCATACTATACTATATGATATTTATAGCATAATATGAACATGTAGGATTCTCTAATTGTGCTATAGAATATATTTAACTTGTATGATATTATACTTGAAGGAAGTAGTCACAAGGATAGTACTACTCTTGTGGTCAATAAAGCCTTGGTTATCTTAGTCTAAAGAACAGAACCAACTTGCTAAAGCTCCCTAGAAGCGAAAATAGCAAGCCACCTACACACACAAATCCGACAGACTATGCAGCTCGTTGACTCATCCTGGTAGGAGATGCATGTTGAAACATCATTCTATGAGTGCGAATTGTGGCCTAATACAAATATGGCCTTTGGAGCCGCAAGTCGCGCTCATAGTGACTAATCTAGACACGCTTCGAACACTAGGAACCTAGCTAATCTTGACTCGTTTAATTTTGCCTATTATTTGGCCTGTGCTCGTTACTCGTGGTCTAATAAACCCTTCCACTGAAGTCTCGCTAGTTTCTCTCACTAACTTCTGTCTCTAACTTCTCGTCAACTTCTATCACTAACTTCTCGCTAACTTCTCCCTAAATTCTCGCTATCTTCCCATACTCATCTCTTCAATATCTTCCGTTCGCGCAGCTCGGCCTTTATCTCAACCGATCTCAGCCGATATCTCCACTGATGTTACACAAAACACGATCACAACAAAAAAATTCAAACACGCACGCCCATCGAATATTGGTAGCGGGGACCACTATCGGACATATCGCTGGACTCATCTTCTATATAAAATAAGATGAGGATCCTGGCAAAATATGGGGGAAGTATTATTATTGTACCAAGCAACTATAGCTATAACTACAAAACTTTTTACTTTACTCACATAACCCACACATCTAATCACATACTATGACTATACAACTCTCTGGGGCCACCACCAAATTATCACAAAATGAAATCCTTCCTGCCAAAGATGACATTGGAGCTTTAGCAAACAGAATCAACTTGGAAACCAGAGGACACCACGATAAAGTCGATAAAATGGTTAGTTTCAGATTAGCATTAGCACTTCGTGACGCCAAGATCTATCGTCAAGGTCTTCAAAGTTTCTACCATGTGTTTGCATCTATCGAAAAGAGTTTGTTCAAGCAGTTTGAAAAAGATGACGAATGGACTGAAATGTTGAAGGCAATTTGGAAGCCCGAAATTGCAAGAAGCGAAAAGGCTGAACAAGATTTGTTATTCTACTACGATGACAGAAAGGAGAAGTTTGCAGAACCAATGATGTCAGAACAGATCAAGTTTGCCAACCATATCCAACAAGTGACTGCTGAAAAACCATATTTATTATTTGCATACTTACACGTCATGTACTTGGCACTCTTTGCCGGAGGTAGAATTATGAGATCTTCCATCGCAAGAGCGACGGGTTTATTCCCACAAAAAGACGGCTTGAAGCATGAAGACATTGTCAAGTTGGGTACGAACTTATTCTTTTTCGACGTTGCTGACGAAAACATGTTGAGATTAATCTACAAGAGAGACTACGAACTCGTAACAAGGAACGGTTTGACCGAAGAACAAAAATTGGAAATTATTGAAGAATCAAAATACATCTTTATTCAAAATGCCAAATGTATTTCTGAATTGGAATCCCACAACTTAAAGAGATTGACTCAAAAATGGAGTTACATCGCGGTGACAAAGGGTTACTATGTTGCAATTGCATTGTTAATATTTTTAACCTTGTTCTATGTAAGAAGACTTTTAAACAATTTATTTTAGGGGTTAGGTTTCGTCATTTGCATTGGAAAGTTCTTCTGGAAGGATAATTTATTTCATTAATATACATTTTTAAGAAATTAGTTAGATAAGTCTAGATATTATAACCTGTACGAATCTTAGGTCTGAGTAGTATCTGATTATATGAACTGGTTTCTAGAGAGCTTGTTTTTTTTAGAGTTCAATTTGGTAGAACTAGTATCTTTTTGTAACGTATTGAGATCCTAGATGTCGCAAACTTAGAGACTAAAACGTCTTTAAGGACTATAATGTTTTAGCGTATATATTAGTGTATGTTGTAGACCGCAACTGTCCTATATTGTGCTGTAAAATAAGCTATAAATCCGTAAATTGTGCTGCAAATTCGTGAATCCTCTATAAATTGGTCCTTAAATTATGTGCTGCAAATTCGCCACTATTTCTTTAGTGAGTTGTGTTGTGAAGTTTCCATATATTACACTAATTAGTTCAGCTTTGTAAGGTACCTTTGCTATATGAGTACAATGATAAAGCTGGCCTCAGGAAGTGATTGATTAACGTCAGTCTTTTTCTTTAGCTCTACGGACACTAACTCTTCGACATGAGATATATCCAATGTGAAGGATAAAAGTGTACGTATTGAAGTGATCTATTAACTAACAACACTGAACTCAAAATACAAAGCATCTACATTAATATTCAGGGACGACGATTGGTGGTCAAACGTGTAACTAGTAGAGCTGTTAAACCCTATAACCAATCAGCCGCTTCTTATTGTTTACGAATTCGTGAATAAAGCCTAGTGATATATTTTGCTAATTTCTCAAGATATGACCGATTAATGGTGGTCAAGTACTAGTTCTGGGTAGCGCTAGCCGCAGTATGATTTCTATTTACGACAGCTGTAAAGAAATCGAGAAACTTTCCTCAAGGAAATTGATAAGTCACTCGTTGTTACCTTCCCAATTCACAGTATTCGGCTTCGGACACTTTAATCGGAGTTCGTAAAGTCTTCATCATCGTCATCGTCATCATCTTCTTCTTCTTCTTCTTCTTCTTCGTCGTCATCTTCTTCCTTTTTCGAAAGTTCAGGGTCTAATACATTAGTGACTCCATTTGGATGGTCCTCGACCCATTTGGTTGCCCAAGCAGCGATTCTATCAACGTTTTCTTCCATTTCTTCTACACTATTTGAATTCAACTCTATGACGATTTCTGGAAGATATGATTCCCTTGCATCTTGGGCTACAACTTCCATGATTTCACAGTCAAGATTCTCTTGAATCTTATTTTCCTTGTATCCTCTTTTGCTCAATCTCTCAAACAATAACGAGTTGTCAGTTCTCAATACTACCACTAAGTCGATCAATCTTTCTGGGAAGATATCACAGCAATGCCAGTCGACAAGAATGCCTCCTTTTTCCAAGTCAATTTCCAAAGAGTCTAACAACTTATCCTCATCCACAACCGACGTATCGAATTGCTCGTCATAACTCTCAATACATTTACGTTCCTTTGCAACATCACTGATGGAAAGATGTTGAAACTTCACCTTGTCAACTTGTTCATTCAACTGACCAACCAAACTTTCACAGTGCGAGGTCTTCCCGCATCCTGGTGTTCCGGTAACTATTATGTTTGGTAAAAATCTACTCGACATGTTTTATCCCTCGTGGTACAAGTAGTATGAGATGACTTCATATCGGGTCGTGCGGGGTTCACTTAATCATCCTCAATAAAGTCGTGCAAAGTCACTGAACATTCCGTTTTTCGAAGTCGTGCAACATGTCTTGAATCCCACTGTGTCAGCCAGGAATATCAATAACTCTGGAGAAAACTTGACATCAAATCATCAAATAACCGTCTTTGTTGTTCAAGTAGTAGTATTTTAGATCCATTTACCAACAACTTCAAGAATTTAGAAATCGGTAACTCCAACTACAAAGAATGCGTATGTATAAGGAACAAGACTTGAAAAGAGCTTGCTGACGACTGGTGGACTTAGAGAGAACATATATCAACTACAGGCTATGGAGGACTACATATGAACTGATATTTTCAGTACTTAACTGCCAGAATTTGTACAGTCTGATTTTAGAAGTGAATTACTGGTGGCTAACACGCCGAACCTAAAGCTTATAACAAATATAAGTAACAAGGTGTACAATGTCTACTGATAGCACATGCAATACTGGTAACAATTTGCTTCTAAATTCCAAGAGAATCGTATTCTTTTCTGAGCTCTGTCCCCTAGCAGTTTTAAGATGCCGAAATTATATGAAGACTTAGAGACTTGTATTTTATGGCAAGTAATGAGGCTTACGAAATACTTCAAATAATTCACTAAATTGAAGTCACTAAGGAGTGTAGGAACTCATTGACCAGTTCTCTTTAGTGACCAGTCCTCTTTGACATTTCCACAAGCAACTTCGCTTCGCTCAGTTACTTGATACATCTACTAACATACAGCTGCATTACCTCCCGGATTATCTTCCTCCATCACATCAACAGATAACGATATGGACAAATACGGAATGGCAGGATTGACATCCTTAATAAAAATGGACCAGTCAGATTTTACAACGTTTGCTGTAGGACAAGATATAAGCAAGCTTGGTCTCGATCTTTCTAAAGATTCACAAATCCTCAAATCGTTGGCATCCCCTTGGGCAGAAACATCCAGATCCGAAGTAGAACCATTTTTCACATTACCATATTCAATCAGGAATGAAAACATCATACCCCCACCGGGACCTTGCGATAACAAGATTCAATCCTTCACCGACGAGACATTGTTTTACATTTTCTACATGAAACCAAGAGATACGCTACAAGAATACGCTGCGAGGGAATTGGTAGCAAGAAATTGGAGGTATCACAAGGACATTCAGGTTTGGTTGACAAAGGACAGCAATGTGGAACCAATCTTGATTAGTCAGGATGTAGAGAAGGGAGTTTACATATTCTTCGACCCTCATAACTGGGAAAAGATAAAGAAGGAGTTTGTGTTGCATTATTCAAGTGTACAGGCATAATTGAACCAAAGTGGTGGATGGAAAGAGAACTGAAGATTCATATAAAATCTTAGGCTATTCAAGTGGAGATATCATAGTTAGGATGGATAGTGTTAAGTTGCTTCATTTCTACTTACACAATAATGAGAATTTTCATTTTCTTGATGTGTTAAACCTTATACTTTACTATTCGTCGTACGTCTTAATTTCCCATGGTACTGTACTATGTCTAACGGTACAGTAATATCTTACGGTACTATTACCACTCTTTTGTCTTGATCATCAGCACAATTTGTGGTGTCACATCCTATACTTCGAGTTCTCTTGCACTATTGCAACCACCACCGACTTCCTAACTAGTAGAAGTATTGTATAGTAACGAGATGTAACATTAATCTATTCCTTCTGGTAGGTGACTTTATCCACCTTGACTTCGCCGTTCAAATATGTGTAGATGTATAGAGTGCATGTAGAACCATGGGTATCCAACAAGCAGAATGAAGGAGTAATCGAGGTGAGTTCGGTAACTTTCTTGAATACTTCCAAGTCGATTTCTGTTGATTTAGATTTTGCTGGAGCTTCTGGGTTAGTATCGGCAAATAAGTCACTTTTTTCAACCTTGGACTCGGTTGGTTCTTTAGACTCGTGTTCTTGGACTTTCTTGCCGTCTTCTGTCTTTTTTTCTTCATTCTTTTCTTCGTTCTTTTCTTCTGGTGCCTCTTTTTCCTCTTCTTCTTCATCCTCGTCATATTTGTCATTATCTGGCCAGTCAAATGTATAGGCACCCGTAGCGCTTCCTGGATTTATGAAAAACTTTCCATCCAACGTATACGCTTCGACCTTGTGGGTTCCACCCCAGATTAGAATATCCACATCCAATTCTCTTGCCAAGGTCAGCAATGCAGACGGATCGTTCTTTGGGACGATTTGGAACCCGTTGGTAAAACCGATTCTCAAATTATCTTGGACAATAATTTTGTAGAGAGGAATCGTCAGTTCTTGGTTGCTGAGCGATAAGAGTTGTTGAGAAAGTATCTGGGCATTATCAAATTCTCCCTTGACGAGGTTGAATGACGGCGAGAGGTTGTAGAGAAATTTCAACGTTTCCATGGAGTTCACAATGTTTCCCAAACATATCACTTCGCCGATTTTGTTGTTGGTTGGTATGGATTGGGGGTTTGGTGATAAGAGTTTTTTGAATTTAGAGGGTAATTGGATTGACCGCTCGGGGATGTAGAGATCTCCAATAGCGAGAGTCAACATGATTTAGTGAAGATTTGTTGTGATGAATTTGATAAATCTTGTGATCAATTCAGTAGGGAAATAATCTGTGAAATAATTTGGAGACGAATAGTTGTGTCTAACAATTTTGTCTAATTTGTGGAGGAATACTTCTGTCTAGAAATTATGTCGGTAACTATTTTCTTTAATCGGTTGTAATCTCTAACTTCCAGGAAGCGGTATTGGAGAGTCTGAGTCAATAAGCAACAACGAAACTGAAGGGAGTTCTGCTAGACTACTAAAATATTCAGATCCTAGAGGCTAAGGGTATGGAATTGGCAGAGACAGGGGTTGTTAGAGCGATTGATATAAAACTCTTGACTATAAATGGAATTGCAACGAGATCTTGTGGTGGTGATTTCTAGTTTCGATTAGATTTCGATTTGAATTTGAATTTGGTGTCGCAAAATGGAGGGTTCAATGTCGTAACGGAGAGTTCAATGTCGCAAAATGGAAAGTTCATCGTCGCGACGCCAATATCTACAGATCTACAAATACAACAGGTACCTGTAATGGTAGTCTACTCGGACTCTTACAACAATATATAAATTAAAGTATCTTACAGGAGTCGGTTCACTGGCTTCACAGAGTAGCTCGATAGCGATCCTACTCATTCATAACTAGTGACATCACAACTCTTTCTCCCATCAGGCTAAACTGCAATACATTTTGGATATTAGGGATGCTGTCAGTTATGATTGTTTGTCAATCCTCTGAATATTTGTTATCAGAACTCTTCGAGCCTTACTGAAATGATATCATAGATCAAATCTTTATCTTCTTCTCAATGGTCAGACGTAATCTTCTCCAAAACTTGAGGGTAGTTTCTGAAAATCTCGTCAAATCTATCTCTATTTGTCATTTGAAAGACTTCAGGATCCTTTGCTAAAGCAACAAAGAACGTGGAAATACCAGATTCAATGACTACCGTTGAAACTCTGGTAATCTGACCAGCAATCAAAAATGAAAAAGCAACGACTGGTGCGGTGTACGAACCTCCGTCGTTGTAGGCAGGTTTGGTCAATTTCAAATAGAGGTATGCCAACAATGCAACCAAGTAAGCAACAAAGAGGGCATAGAAATTTAACGAAGTGTTGATAAAACAGTCGTTGATCATTGCATCAAAACCTTTATATCTAAGCATGTCAACGGTATCCTTGGCGGATCTGATATAACTCTTTCCATATAACGCAACATAACAATACGCATAATGGTTGAAGTATCTGGCCATCCATTCGACAACACTAAGAATAGCCAGAAGGCAAAGTAAGAGACATCCAGCACAAATATCACCGTTTCCAAAGGCATTATTCTTGACGATATTGACAAGACCTCTGACAAGCTGGATAAGAGACACAATCAAAGATCCAAAACAAATGGATCCAAAACAGTAAGTCATGGCCCTCTTGAAAGCACCCAAAGCAGGATGTTTAGGAGCACCTTCATCTGAATTGGCCAAGTAGTACCAGGTACCGTAGATTCCTGCAATCACCACGTGAATGACGTTTTTTATCACCTCCGTGATGTAATATCCTGCAAAGAACACAAACACCAAAACACCAATCAATTTCGATTGACTACATCCACCTCCTGTCGCATCACATCCTTCGTTGTTTGGGTTCGCATCGAATTTGACATAAGTTGTAACAAGCACAATACTGAACAAAATACTGAATGCAGTAGAAATAATGATACCGATAAAAGAAGTGATCAAGGTCGAAGGGTACGACTTCATCACGTCAATGGTGATTTCCAAAATCGTGGCACTAAATGGAATCCTGTGTCTGCAACTCCAGTAAAACCACGCCGAGATCAAAGTGAACACCAAGAACACAATGGCAGCAGAATAATAGTGGACAACAAAATAGTAGATAGCAGTCCCAATTCCCAAGATGATGTTGAGAATCAATCCCGCCGTGATAAACACCCTCGGCGCCAATCTTGCAAAAAGAAGAATCAAAAATGATAGAACCATTGCAACCGCCACAACGAAAACAAACAAGATAATCGTGTTCGTATTGATTGTGAAACTGTTTGGATTGTTATAAATCGAACTTCCCTGGAAACCATACGTTGAACTGAACGCATGAATAGTTATCCCTGCTACAGCAATGAACCCTGCAACCACGGCGAGAAAGAAGATAGTAAACGGCCAGTCGTTGAACCTGGGTTTGTCGACCTTGAAACTCTCCTCAAACGTTCCTGAGGCAAATGGTTTCTCGTAAACAGTACTTACTGGGTTTTCCATGTCAGGGGAGGTATTGTTCCCCTGAGCATATCCTGGGTTACCACCTTGTGGTCCGTATGCCTGATTGTGCCATTGATTCTGTTGGTCCTGTGGATTATTACCATACACTGGCGGCTGTTGATTATTGTAACTCATGCTAAGGAACAACTCGTGGTGAGTAAAATATTACTCTTCAATTGAGCAATCACATTTCTATTATTATTGTTCATATGCAGGAATGTGTTTACAAAATGGTCGCTATTATGCAGCTCTGTTATTGCCTAGTTGGGGTTCAATACATAATCCGAGCACATATTCCGAGTAAATATAACGATTAAATAAAACGAGTATAAGACGATTAAGTAACAAGGAGAAATGTTGGAGGAGTTCCTTAATAGAGTGAATGGATTATTTGCCGTCGACTGTATCCGACCACTTTTGTTGGAAGTTATTGTGGGACAGTTTTTTGAACGGCTATTGGTAGTGTTGGTACCGTATTTTAAAGATTCTTGGTTGTCGTCAGGCCTATTTGGGGAAGAGAACGATACAAGGCTGATGGTGGGATGGAACACTGGGTAGAGAAAGTTTGTTTTAAATTGGGGGAGGTTTTCTATAAAAAATATTGCAGGTTTGTACGGCTGATGTATTATGCAAAGAACATTCCTACGTTCGGAATTCAGAGGGTCTTTTTATTTCTCTGCGTATAGTTATATCGCGTTTTTAAGAGAATACAAAAGTCCGATATAGTGTAACGGCTAGCACGGTTCGCTTTCACCGAGCAGACCCGGGTTCGACTCCCGGTATCGGAGTATTTTTTTGCATCTTTTTTTTATTTGCCCAATTATTTAAACCATCTTAAAGAGGGTGGGGATAGTAAAACTTGGTAGTTCTATTCCGCCGGACTAGTACCGTCGCAAAGGTGAAATACAAGACATTAAACGGTTAACTGTTTTTTAATATAGTAAATATATTCAAATTATATATAAAAGGAAAGGATGTATGGCTGAGAGGTTTAAAGCATAATATATGAGCTATATTTGTTTTACTTATCTTTGATTGTATTCATAGTTTTCTACCCTATTTTAATAAGTGAAAGCAAATATATTCGCTTTGATGCCCAAAACAATACCTATTGTGGCACATATCGCTTTAGTCTCATAGAACATCTATCTAAACTAACAACTTATCGCCCCACTCTTCTATAACATACATACATGGACTTCGTTAAATTCTCAAAATTCGTTTTCAATAATTTCCATTAATCATTCTATACTCAACAGTCTCATTCAATATAAAACTAACTAGTCGCTTATACCTATAATATAATTAACTGTTTTAATTTCATATATATTACATGATCTACGTTGTCCTCATAGTAATCATGTTTTCTAATAAAGCTAAAACATTCTAGATATTTACACTTTTTGCTTCTATTTTGAGAAAAGTGATTCTTTGAGTATTCTTCCATATTCTTCCATATACTGAAATATCTGTATACGTAGGCTCTCTGGAATAGTTTCATCAAAATATTGATCTCTACTATGTCTCAGGCGTCTATATTAATTGGTGGTACGACTTGATTTAAATTATAACAGATACATCAACGCCGCAATAACAGATAGAACATCAAAGCCGCGTAATTTACACTTCACGAAAACTAAAGCAACGGTGTCCTGGAGATTCCGAGCTGAAAATAATCCCTCTGAATCATGACGAAATTTATCTAATAGAATATATATTTTAACTGGTAGTTGATGATATGAAGAAATGACGTAATTAGGATATTTTTCTCAATCATTTCGTATTCATGAGTTCTAAGACTATTTTTTAAGCGATTTACCTCCGAGAGATTTCGTATTTCATGACCTAAATAACAACTCCGATGGAGAGATCCATTAGTGGCCAGGAATTTCCACCCTCAATATGGTTGTACCTGTGTATTAATATCACAGATCAGAAAAGAGACCAGACGATGGTCAGATCAGAAATGGAAGATAACCAGATAGCTAGAAGAAAAAATATCTAGATAAAAGATATGTAAATGATGGAATATTCCGCTCACACATCTATATGATATTCAACTGACGTTATCAGATACTCAGAGATTCAGATATTCCATGAATTATGAAGTTGAGTCATGACCTAGTTGGAATATTGATAAGCTCACAGATAACCTTTAAGGTTCTTCAAGGTCTATCGGCGATACTTTCCTTCTTTGAACTGATGTATCTTTATGATCTAACCATAAAAGTTTCAATGACCTTTGTGGGTTTTGAGAATTATAACTACGAATGAAACTGTGGAGCACACCCCGAGGACAGGAACAATCGAAAAAAATGATCCTAAAACCGGATCTGACGATCGGCTGTAGGCGGCTTCAAATCGGTTATAAAATTAAGCATCTAATTTTAACAATGACCAGGGATCAGGACGGAGTTAAATTAGAAACGGAGTTGTGGACGTTACAAGCCAGCCGTAGATTGATGACTATTATACATGAAGCCACTACAACGTGTATCAGTATTCATCAACGTTGTGATTACGTTTCTTAGTTCCACGTGATGTTCTAATGATATGTAGATACTCCAGGTAAGCTCGGTTAGAGGTGTTAGAGATCAAGTTCAACCTCTCAATCTCGATCCAGCACTCGATCTAATTCCAGTACTATTCCCGATCTACCGAAAACTCCACACCTCACTAATGGTCACCATATACACTCACGTGCTATCTAAAGTATCATTATTACCTCGCTTCCTAATTCCATTTTTGTAACTGATAATTTTGCTAAATCCACCAGTGGTACATCGGTACCTTAACCAAACGTTTGTAAAGAAGATGACTCGATGACGAAACGAGTTAAAAAACGTTTCGGTGAGGATAACGATAAGAATAACTCCGCGGAGCTCCCGACCAGAAGTATAAGAAGCACCCAAATTGATCTACGTTTCTCTCCATGGAACTGTACAACTCATGGAAGAATCTTATATAAGCATAGATTATACTCAACCGAATTTTATTCCATCCTTATTTGGAAACCACTTAAACAATTTAAACGACATCTCCGAAGAGATGTTTGATGAGAAGATGTTTGACGAGAAGATGTTTGATGGAAAGGTGTTTGATGAAAAGAGTTTGTTCTCTGAAATCAACTTTCTCACCGAAAGCCTAAAGAAAGACAATACTCTTAGTGAAGTGTCAGATCAGTTCGTCAAGATTCTTGCGGATGACACCTCAACCTTCACAAGTTACCGGGTAGCCAATACAATGGCACTGAGTTTTATACCACTGCCAATTGATATGGTAGCACATTTGAAGTTGCTTCGCGCCTTCTCAGTATTGAAGGAAAAGGTCACCAGAGGAATAATAGACGAAGATTCCTCAAAAAGATGGCAAGTATATGTCACGAATTCGGTTCGAAGGTTTATTATCTTCATTTCGGCTGCTAGGAAATCTTTAAAGGTTGAAAGTGATTTTGACCACGATGAAGTAGCCATTTGCGTGAGAGACTCCCAGAAAGGTCACATTATGGCCCGAAACATTCGCAAACAGTTGCCTCCGCTTGATATTCTTATGGTGTGGCATGCCTTCTCATTGAGTTCTACGGCATACTATGACTTTTTGGTCAGAAATCAGTTTTGTCAGTTCTACTATATCCCATTTCCTCTAGACCAAATCAACCTGGCCATTGATAACACTACATTCGAGTACAAGCCAGAAAAGAGCTTGAAAGACGCTTACGTGCAATTGATTTCCAAATTCTCCAAAGTTGCTAGAGATTCTGAGTACGACAGCATGCATGACGTTAGAAAGATGATGTGTGATGTCAAATGTCCAATCTGTTTAGGGTTGTTATTGGTTGGTGTAAATTATACCAATGAAGCACAGACTGGATTTGCTGATCCTGGATTCAAACAACCAAAATCAAACATTGAAAAGGGCGGATGTCCTTGCAACTTTAGTTCAGTTATCACTCATGAGAATTTGAGACGACGTCAACTATACGCAGATTTGTTCAAACAAAAGCCACTTCCAAACACTTACAAATACTATTCAAGAATCTATAAAAATGATGCGTATGAAAAAGAACTGGGTCTTAAGACGGTGTTTAATCTTAGACTTCACATCAAAGGTGAAATCGAGCGATACCTCACGGAATATAATCTTGAGCTGAGTATTAACTTGAGCTTAGCATCTCCGGATTATAAGCATGCCAAACTGAAAATTTTAAGACACTACTTTCAAATGAATTTGATTCATTTGACTGTGAAAGATGGCTTGGAAGTCCTGGAAGATTTGGTGGGTACTGTGATGAAACAGGAACGATTCTGGCTGAAAATTAACCAAATTGATTGGTTGCACTCTCCAGTAGTGCAATACAGTTTAATGGAAGCCTCAGAAAGGTATATTCGTTTCCTTGGATTATTGACGAAATTTGAAAACAGAGGGTTTATGGTTCCTACGTTAGATATTGACTTGGTTTGGCATACTCACCAGTTGTGTCAGAAAAAGTATCTAGCTGACACTGTGCAAGCGACAAATGGATTCGTAATTGACCATGATGAGAAAGTGGAGGAGGGTTTCTTAGATTGGGCCTTCGAAAGGACGAACAAGGTTTGGCGGAAGGCATTCAACGACGATTATACTTTTTGTCCTTGTTGGTACTGTAAAAATCTGAGAGAGAGATCTCGATCAAAACTCTCTTGGCTTACAACTTCCAAGAATAGAGAGGTAAATTTGTACCTGATGCCGCAATTGGGTCAGTTGACCCATATCAGTTTGCATGATACTATCCAGATGCCTTTTTCAAATGCAGTAAGATTACGTTTTGACCAATCTAAAAAGTATATGAAGAAAGGAATTTTACCTTGGGATCATGACAATAGCACATTGAGCTATGGATTATATCCGCACCTATTTGTTGTTTCCCCATTATCTCCTTTTAACAGGAACAGTCATAGATATTATGCTAACCGAGTCCACCCTGAGAAGTTATATGGCGACCTTCATAGAGCAACAATTAGACCGGAACGAAGACGTGGTTCATACAGCGGTGGTGGTAGCGATAGTGGTTGCTTTGTAATATCAGTCGGAGATAGTGGAGGAGGAGGAGGAGGAGGAGGAGGAGACGGCGGAGGATGTGGAGGGGACGGTGGTGGTGGTGGAGGAGGTGATGGAGGCTGTTGAGCAGTCTCTTGAATGACGATGTATTTTCTGAACCTCAAGTGCATGCACATATTCTGGTTTAGAGAAAATTCTAGTTAGTATTCCTCATTACTTTCACTATGTTCGAATTCACTCGTTAAATTTTAAGAAGATCTTGCCCTGAGTATATGTATAAATAAATAACAAATTCAATCACTGTAGTTGATAAAACTACCAAAAATTAAATATTACACTTTGCAGCCAA
>Ga0065707_10082374_pt1 | contig 15949 bp, 15 predicted proteins | sample SwiRhicommuniRL3_FD_59094 | JGI IMG/M metagenome (GOLD analysis project Ga0065707, IMG submission 59094) | Switchgrass rhizosphere bacterial communities from Rose Lake, Michigan, USA - RL3 v2 (version 2) | ecosystem: Host-associated > Plants > Roots > Rhizosphere > Soil | place: East Lansing...
TACTGCGGCGGGGGCGTCGAGGCGTCGGCCGGCGGCATGGTGGTGGTGCTGGTGTCGGACGGCGTCGTCGTGGACTGAGTGGACGAAGAGCTCGAAGAGTTCTGCGTCTTGCTGCTGCCTAAGCCCTGGAACTCGTCGCGGGATAGGTAGCCATCCTTGTCCGAATCGCCCTGTGTGAAGGCCGCGGCCAGACTCGAGTTGTTTGCCGCTTCAATAGCGGATACGCGGCCGTCATGGTCGGCGTCAAGCTTGGCAAAGGCCGAAGATGACGTGTCCAGTGTCGCGACCTTGGTCTGTTCCGTCTGTGTGCTTGTGGTGGTCGTTTCGTCGTTCGCAAAAGCCATCGTGGCCAGCAACGCCGTAGCGCCCATCCCCAGTGCTAACTTCCTCATCGTGAATTCCTCCGAAAAAGTTGAATCGTTCCCCAGGAAATAGAGCAACCCGCGTGCCGCAAGGGTTTTTTCCAGTCGGTAAATTGCGACGAAGCGAGCGCGGCGCGCGGCGGCTCAAGTCACGCAAGCGAGGTGTCGGCATTAAGCTTGGTCTCATGCCGGCCCTCGATTTGTTGCGCTCGAATCGCAATGCGCTGTTCTGGACACTGCACGCGGCCGGCTGGGCGGCTTACGCAATCTCCCAATATTTCGGCGCGCTGCTGTATGAGAAGCCTCTCAGCTATCAACAGGTGATCGCGGTTGCGGCCGTGGCGGGCTTCGTGCTCTCCATGCCGATGCGGTACATCTATCGCCGCCTCTGGGGTTTGCCGCCGGCCAAGGCGGTGTTGGGCGTGCTGGTGACCTGCTACGTGACGGCGCTTGCGCTGCGCACGGCGATCAATATCTCCTACCGCCAGCTGGTGGAGCCGCAATGGCAATTCAAGACGCTGTTTGAGTTTGCGCAGGGCGCGCTTTCCACGATGTATCTGCTGCTCTGCTGGAGCGCCTTGTACTTCGGGATCAAATACTACGAAACGCTGCAGGCGCAACGCGAGGCTGCGTTGCGCTCGGCGGCGCTGGCGCAGGAAGCGCAGCTGAAAATGCTGCGGTATCAATTGAATCCGCATTTTCTGTTCAACACCTTGAATGCGATCTCCACCCTGATACTGGATAACCAGAACCGCATCGCGAATCATGCGGTGCTGCGGCTTTCGGAGTTCCTGCGTTACACGCTGGATCAGGACCCGGTGAAGAAAGTGACGCTGCGGCAGGAGATCGAGGCGTTGAATCTGTATCTCAATACGGAGCGCTTGCGCTTCGGGGAGCGATTGAGGCTGGAATATGCGGTGGATGAGCCTGCTCTCGAGGCGCTGGTGCCGAGCCTGCTGCTGCAACCGTTGATTGAGAATGCGGTCAAGTATGCGATTTCTCCGCGTGAGGAGGGTGGATGCATTCGCATTGAAGGGCGTGTGCGCGGAGCGATGCTGGAGATCGCGGTGATCGATGACGGCCCCGGCGTGCCCGATGGGCGCGCGTCGAGCGAAGGCCGCGGCGTGGGTTTGCGCAATACGCGTGAGCGCCTGGCGGTGCTTTATGGCGACCGGCATCGCTTCGCGATCCTCAACAGTCATCCGGGCGCGCGTATGGAGATCGGATTCCCGCTGGACAGGGCATGAGCGCGAAAATCCGCACGATCATCGTCGACGATGAAGCGCTGTCGCGGCGTGGGCTCGAGATCCGGCTGCTGACGGCGGAAGATTTCGAAGTCGTGGCGCAATGCGCCAATGGGCGCGAGGCGCTGGCGGAGATCTCCGCGCATCGGCCCGAGCTTGTGTTCCTGGATATTCAAATGCCCGGCATCTCCGGCTTCGAAGTGCTGGCGCAATTGCCGCGGGAGTCGACGCCGCTCATTGTGTTTGTTACCGCGTTCGACCAGTACGCCATTCGTGCGTTTGAAGCGCGGGCGCTCGACTACTTGTTGAAGCCCATTGAAGATGCGCGGCTGGCTGAGGCCCTCGAGCGGGTGCGCGCGCAGATGCGCGCACGCAATGCGGAGAGCCAGCGCGACAGGTTGTTGGGTGTCATCGCTGAGATCACCGGCTCCGGCGAGTTGGCCTTGGAGCAGTTGCTGGAGCGGGGGCGCAAGGCGCTGGCGCCGCGATATCCGGATATCCTGCCGATTCAACAAGGGCGGGATATCGTGAGGGTGGCCGTAGCGTCAATCGACTGGATCGATGCCGCAGGCGATTACATGTGCATCCACGCGGGCGGCGCGACATATATTTTACGGGGGACAATGAAGGAACTGGAATCGTTTCTCGATGCGAAGCTGTTTCAGCGCGTGCATCGTTCGACGATTGTGAACCTGCGGCGGGTGAAAGCGCTGAGGGCGCATATGAACGGGGAATATTTCCTGGCGCTCGATGGCGGGCAGGAACTGAAGCTGTCGCGGAGTTATCGGGACAAGGTGGAATTTTTCCTGAAAATGTCGGTGTAATTAATTACCCCTTATTTCGCGTTGCTACCGGGATTTTAGGGGTCTATTATGGCTGGCAGAGGTCCGCCTTGAAACGTAAACAGCTGAATTTCCTAGATAGTTGGCTAAAAAGCCCAGACCGCAAGCCCTTGGTCATTCGGGGCGCGCGCCAGGTAGGGAAATCGACGCTGGTCAGGCTATTTGCTGCGCAGCAGACCCGTCCTCTGGCCGAGGTCAATCTGGAAAGATTCCCTGAGCTCGATCGGGTCTTCAACACCATGGACGTGCGACACATCGTCGATCAAATCGAAGCGCTGCCCAACATCGCCCCGCTCTCTTCGGACTCCATTCTTTTTCTGGATGAAATCCAGAACGCGCCCAATGCCGTTGCCGCGTTGCGCTACTTCTATGAAGACATGAAGCCGTTGCCGGTGATATCGGCGGGCTCGCTGCTGGAATTCGTGCTGTCCGATCACCGGTTCCCGATGCCAGTGGGCCGGATACAGTATTTACACATGGGCCCCATGACCTTCAGGGAATTTCTGGATGCTTTGGGAGAAAGCGCGCTCGCGGGCGCCATCGGCTCTTATGCGCCGGGAAAGGAACTGGGTTCAATCGTTCATGGCCGCCTGTTGAAACTGCTGCGCGCCTACTATTTTGTCGGCGGCATGCCTGAAGCGGTCGCCGTTTACGCCCGGAATCGTAAATTCAGCGAAATCACGGCGGTTCACACTTCCCTCATCGATACCTATCGGGACGATTTCCCCAAATACGCGGGCTCGAGAAATCTCACGCGCATGCTCGGGATTTTCAACTTCGCCGCGCGCAATGTCGGCTCCAAAGTCAAATACAGCAGCATCTCGAAAGACGAGCGCAGCGAGACGCTGCGGCAGGACATCGAGCTTCTCTGCCTGGCGCGGGTCATTTCCAAAGTCATCCATACGAACGCCTCGGGCCTGCCGCTGCAGGCCGACCTGAACGAGAAAGCGTACAAATTGCTGTTCCTGGACGTCGGACTGATGAACGCCATCAGCGGTTTGAGTTGGGATGCGCTTTCGCGCATGGATGACATCGAGCTCATCAATAAAGGCGCGGTCGCCGAGCAGTTCGTCGGGCAACATCTGCAGGCGCTGTCGGCCGACAGCCCGAACCGGGAATTGACTTATTGGCTGCGCGAGGGGAAATCGTCGAATGCGGAAATCGATTTCGTGACGGCTTTCGATGGGCAGATCGTGCCGGTGGAAGTGAAATCCGGCGGACGCGGAAGATTGAAGTCACTGCATCAATTCATGGGGGAGAAGAAACTGCCGCTTGCGGTGCGGTTTGACGCCAATCTGCCGTCGGAGCAAACGGTGGAGACGGTTATTCGCAAGGAGGGGCGGGAGGTGAAGGTGAGGTATCGGCTGCTGTCGTTGCCGCTGTACCTTGTTGAGAGGATGAGGGACGTGGTGCGGGAGGCGGGGGTATTGAAGGCGGGATGAAATCTTTTACTACCCGGATGTGATGATCGTCTGCGGTCAGTTGAGCATGGAAGAGCATTGGCTGCGCATTACCGCTGCGTGATGGAGCGACGAATGGCGGCAAGCGGCGCGTTCTCATGCAAGCGAACCGTGCTCCCTGCGGATTCGACGCCGAGGCTACGCCAGAGAGCGGGAAGATCCGGAGTTACAGGTTTGTCTTTCCAATGTGCATACATGTCTTCGAGCACTCTAACGTCAACCGCTGCATCACCGGTCTCGAGCACACGCTCTATCGACCAATCCGTGCCAAGCCCGCCGCTCGCTCGAGCCACAGCGCGTAACGCATCCTGCAAACCGAATTTGTTTTGAGTCTGGCGGCGGATCTCAACGTCCGCCATCAGGCAAAACAGCGCGCCACCCCAATAGGTTCGTCCCCAGGCGTGCGTACGATCGAGACCCGCATCGCCGGGTTGCGGCAAACCCTTCGGCATCGATCTCATCTGTTCGGCCCACACGTCTTCGGCTGTTCGATTGCCGGCTTGCGCGCGCGCAATGCCTTCAACATAGGTCGCCAGCCCTTCCGATAGCCATGCGTGCTGTGCGCCGATGTCCGGAAGAGCGAGATGAATCATTTCATGTACGAGAACCCAATCTTCGCGCAACTGCGCTTCGGTGACTTCACGGCCGACGACTACGCGGATCGTGCCGCCGTGCATGCCAAATGCCGTGCCGGTTTTGACGCCAGCGCCAGCTGCAGATTGCACGCGAATGTGCAATTGAGAGGCGGGGAAGGTTCCGTAATACGCGCCGACGATTCCAATCGATCGCTCGATCCACGCGACGATCAGCGCAGGGCCACTGGCAAAATTTGAATCGCCGAAGTCTATGCCCAGGTTCACGCCGTCTACGGTGAGCGCGCCGGCGGTCGAGCAAAGCAGCAACGCCCATGCCATTGGGTTACGTTGAACCGTGGCCATCGGAGGTGAAGTTAGCACGCATAGCGCTATCCTGAAACAGCGCAGACGGTTAAAATACCGCCCCTTCTTTCGGGGTTCATCATGTCTGCATCATCGTCTCCGGGCGCGCGCCTGCGCGCCGCGGTCCAGTTGGAGCGTCCTCTGCAAGTTGTCGGGACGATCAACGCCTACTCGGCGCTGCTCGCGGCGCACAGCGGCTTTCGCGCCCTGTATCTTTCCGGCGCCGGCGTGGCGAATGCTTCGTTTGGGTTGCCCGATCTCGGCATCACCTCGCTCAACGACGTTTGTGAGGACGTGCGGCGAATCACCGGCGCCTGCGATCTGCCTTTGCTCGTCGACGCGGATACAGGTTGGGGTGCGGCGTTCAATGTAGCGCGCACTTGCAAGGATTTAATCAAATCCGGCGCTGCGGGAATGCATCTGGAAGATCAGGTGGCCGCCAAGCGTTGCGGCCATAGGCCGGGCAAGGCGCTGGTTTCAACGCAAGAAATGAGCGATCGCATTCGTGCGGCGGTAGATGCCCGCACCGATCCTCATTTCGTGGTGATGGCGCGCACCGATGCGCACTCGGTTGAAGGCCAGCAAGCAGCTGTGGCGCGTGCGCGGGCGTATGTAGCTGCCGGCGCGGACATGATTTTTGCCGAAGCGCTGGCGACGCTCGAAGAATATCGGGAGTTTACTGCGGCGGTGTCCGTGCCGGTGTTGGCCAACATCACTGAGTTCGGAAAAACGCCATTGTTTACCACGGCGGAATTGGCGGAAGCAGGCGTACGCCTGGCGCTTTATCCCTTGTCCGCGTTTCGCGCAATGAGCAAGGCGGCGTTGAACGTGTACGGCGTCATACGCCGCGATGGCACTCAAAAAACCGCGCTCGATCTCATGCAGACGCGCACTGAATTGTACGAACACCTGGGCTATCACGATTATGAGCGCAAGCTCGATGCGTTATTCGGCGAGGAAAACAAATGAACCTGCCCACTGCGGCCAAACCCAAGAAATCCGTAGCGCTTTCGGGCGTGATGGCCGGCAATACCGCGCTCTGTACCGTGGGGCGCACCGGTAACGATCTGCACTATCGCGGCTATGACATTCTCGAAATCGCCGAGACCTGCGAGTTTGAAGAGATCGCCCATCTTTTGATTCACGAGAAGTTGCCCAACGCGGCGGAGCTCGCAAGTTACCGGGCCAAACTCAAAAACCTGCGTTCGCTGCCGGCGGCGGTGCGCACGGTGCTCGAGACCCTGCCCGCGGCGTCTCACCCCATGGATGTGTTGCGCACAGGCGTGTCGGCGCTAGGTTGCGCGCTGCCGGAGAAAGAGGACCACAACGCGGCAGGCGCGCGCGAGATTGCAGACCAGCTCATCGCTTCGCTCGGCTCCATGCTGGCGTATTGGTATCACTTCAGCCATTCCGGCAAGCGCATTCATGTGGAGACGGAAGACGAATCCATCGGCGGACATTTCCTGCACTTGCTGCATCGGCGCGCGCCTGCGCCTTCCTGGGTGCGTGCGATGCATACCTCGCTCATTCTGTATGCGGAGCATGAATTCAATGCATCCACGTTTGCGGCGCGAGTTGTTGCGGGCACGGGGTCGGATATTTATTCATGCATCGTCGGCGCCATCGGCGCGCTGCGCGGCCCCAAGCATGGCGGCGCGAACGAGGTGGCGTTTGAGATTCAAAGCCGCTATGACTCGCCGGATGCCGCCGAAGCGGACATTCGCGCGCGCGTCGCCAATAAAGAAGTGATCATCGGATTTGGCCATCCGGTGTATACGGTTTCGGATCCGCGCAATCAGGTGATCAAGCAGGTGGCGCGCCGCTTGAGCGAGGAGGCCGGCGACATGAAGCTCTACAACATCGCCGAGCGGCTCGAAGCGACCATGGCGGACACCAAGAAGATGTTTCCGAATCTCGACTGGTTCTCTGCCGTGTCGTATCACCTGATGGGCGTGCCCACGGCGATGTTCACGCCGTTGTTCGTGATTGCGCGCACTACCGGTTGGGCGGCGCATGTGGTCGAGCAGCGGGCGGATGGCAAGATCATCCGCCCCGCCGCGAACTACATCGGGCCCGAAGATCAAGAATTCATTCCCCTGGAAAAAAGACCCTGAATGTCATCACACGATTACAAATCCGCACAACGTCCCGCGCCCGACACGGTCCTCGTCGCCATCGCCGAGTATGCGAAGAATGCGACGATCGATAGTCCGCAGGCATATGAGACGGCGCGTTATTGTTTGATGGATACGCTCGCCTGCGGATTTCAGGCGCTTAAATATCCGGCCTGCGCGAAATTGCTCGGGCCTGTCGTGCCTGGCGCCGTAATGCCTGGCGGTGCGCGGGTGCCTGGCACTTCGTTTGAGCTGGATCCGGTGCAGGCCGCTTTCAATATTGGGGCAATGGTGCGCTGGCTGGATTTCAATGACACCTGGCTCGCCGCGGAGTGGGGACATCCCTCCGACAATTTGGGCGCAATACTTGCCGTTGCAGATTACCTTGCGCGCAAAAGCGTGATGGAAGGGCAGAAGCCGATCGCCGTGCGCGAAGTGCTCACCGCAATGATCAAGGCTCACGAAATCCAGGGTGTGCTGGCGCTCGAGAACAGCTTCAACCGGGTTGGGCTCGATCACGTCATTCTGGTGCGTGTCGCTTCCACGGCGGTTGTCACCGCCATGTTGGGCGGCAGCAAAGAGCAAATCATCAACGCTGTTTCAAATGCGTGGATCGATGGAGGGGCCTTGCGCACCTATCGCCATGCTCCCAACACGGGCTCGCGCAAGAGCTGGGCCGCGGGCGATGCGACTTCGCGCGCCGTGCGCCATGCATTGATCGCGCTGACCGGCGAGATGGGCTATCCGTCCGCTTTGTCTGCGAAGACCTGGGGCTTCTACGACGTGCTGTTCAAAGGCAAGCCATTCTCATTACCGCAGCCTTTCGGCAGCTATGTCATGGAAAACGTGCTGTTCAAAATTTCCTATCCTGCCGAGTTCCATGCGCAAACCGCGGTTGAAGCCGCCATGACGCTGCACCCACAGGTCAAGGATCGTTTAAGCGACATCGAACGCATCGTGATCGAGACTCAGGAGCCGGGCGTGCGCATCATCGACAAGACCGGCCCGCTCGCGAACCCCGCCGACCGCGACCATTGCATTCAATACATGGTCGCCGTGCCGCTGATCTTCGGCCGCCTCACCGGCCAGGACTACGAAGACAAAATTGCCGCCGATCCCCGCCTAGACGCGCTGCGCGCAAAAATGGAAGTGCGCGAAAACACCACGTTCACGCAGGACTATTACGCGGCGGACAAACGTTATATCGGCAACGCGATTCAGGTGTTCTTCGGCGACGGCTCTTCCACGCCGCGGGTACAAGTGGATTTCCCCATCGGGCACCGTAAGCGCCGCGCGGAAGGCATGTCGGTGCTGGTGAAGAAATTCGAGTCCTCGGTTGCGGCCTATTTCTCCGAGAAGCAGACCGCCCGCATTCAATCCGCGTTCGCCGATGCCGGCAAGCTGGATGCTTTGCCGGTCAACGAGCTCGTCGCGACTATGGTCACGAACGGCTCGGCCTAAAAAAATCATACCGGCTTCGTATGGACGCGGACAGTTTCATCAAATGTGGGAAGCGGCCGCATGGGCGTACTTAAACGTATTTGGCATGACCCGGTATGGTCAAAAGTCATAGCAGGTGGAATCCTGACGATGGCAGGGCTGTTTTTCACGTTTTACGATAGACGTCACTCTCTATGGTTCGATGTAGAGCGTTGGGCTCAGCGCTCTATCTTCATTAGTCGCGGGGAGTTCACGCTATGGCTATCTCTCGCATTTACAGCTGGAATTTTCGTTTACCTCAGGATCGTACGTCGCCGCACAGCAGAAGGTTCGCCCGCCAGAAGTGTAACGCAGGCGGTACATGTTTTACCCAACTTGGAAAGCGCAGACTGGAGCGTGTTAAAAGTTTTCGGTCTCAGCACTATTCCACTTTCGGTTAGCCGAGTGGAGAATTCTTTAAGAAAATTCGGTTGTCCACGTATTCTCCTAGCCATTGAGCGCCTGAAGACTACAGGCTTTCTTTTGGGCGTTGGACTGGACTCATCGAAAGAAGAAGAATTTTGGCTCACCGCCTCAGGTCGAGAGGAGTGCCATAAGAAGGGCTGGATTTAATCGCAAGCCTGAGGCTCTCTTCAAAGTCGCATTATGCGGAGTGGATAGCGCAGAATTGCTGCGCGAGACTGCGGGATACCGCCACCTTGACAGCAAAGATGTCTACGAAATCATGTTCTTGGCCTGCAACTAGCATATGCGGTCTATCCGGGCCATTCGGCAATTGGGCAGCAGATTTGCTGCCCAATTCAAAAGCCGAGCTTTACCCTTCCAACTTTGCGTCCATCGTGATTTTCGCATTCAGCGCCTTCGACACCGGACACCCGGCCTTCGCCTTATTGGCGACCTCCAGAAACTTCGCCGCATCCGCGCCCGGAATCTTCGCGACCACATTGAGATGACTCGCGGTGATCGAAAACCCGTCACCCACCTTTTCGAGCGTCACCTCGGCATGCGTTTCAATCTTCTCCGCTGTCATACCCGCCTCGCCCAGCATCAGCGACAACGCCATTGAGAAGCATCCGGCATGCGCCGCGCCAATCAGCTCTTCCGGATTAGTGCCTTTGCCATTTTCAAATCTCGACTTGAACCCATACGGCGCGTCCCGCAGCACGCCAGTTTCCGTTGAGATTGTGCCGCCGCCATCCTTGATGCCGCCGCGCCAGATTGCCCATGCTTTCTTGATCATGCTCGCTCCTTTGCCCGGCTGAGCCAGGCGATTAGGCCTTGTGTGTTGAGACTGAGATCGCCGCCGAATAACTCGTCGAGCTGCGTTTCAGGCAGCTTGCAGCCATGGCGGCGCAAAAGATCGAACCATAGCGTGCGCATCTTCGAGCGGATTGCAGATGCATCCGCATCCTCGCGCGCAATACGAACGAACTCCCGAATCTGTTGTTCCATCGAAGCCGCGAGTCGCGGCACATCGGTGACGCGCCCATAGTGCATTAAATAGAGCGCTTGCGGCTTGTAGCCCGCCAGGCGGCGAATCGAGGCGATGAGCTGCTCGGGGTCGAATTGAGTGGGCGTCGTGGTAGGGACAATAAATGCGCCTTGGTCGGTGTCGCACTCGCGGTAAGACAAACCGAAAGTATCGCCAGTAAATATATTGCCGAAGCCCAAGTCGACGATCGCGTGGTGATGCAGCGCATGTCCCGGGGTGTGCACGAATTCCAGCTCCCGCCCGGCAAAATTCAAGCGCTCGCCATCCTGCGTGGTGATAACCCTCTCGGCGGGGATAGGCGCGAGCTCGCCGTATAAGCGGCGATAGTTTTCCTCGCCGTAAACCGCAATCGAAGCCGTAATCAACTTGGCCGGATCGATCATGTGCGGCGACCCGCGTGGATGCATCACGGCGCGCGCATTGGGCAATGCCTGCATCAGCTTGCCCGCGCCGCCGGCATGGTCCAGGTGGACGTGGGTCAGCAGCACGTAATCGACTGCTTCGGGCGGCTGCCTCAATTCCTTTAGCGCCGCCAACAAATAAGGGATCGAATGCGTCGTTCCGACATCCACGAACGCCGCGCGGCCCTCGTGCTGAATGATATGCGCCGCCGCATGACCGGGACGAACGTATTCGGTATCGACGGCTGTGATGCCGTGCGGGTAACGCGTTATCCTGGGCTGGAGCATGTCGAGCTTCGTCCGGGTTTAAGGCACCATAACCAACATGATCAGAATTTTCACGCTTGTCGCCGCATTATTTTCCGCCACGCTCGCGCATGCACAGGGGCAAGTCCCGCAACGCCAGGAGCGCGGCAATCTGATCCTCGAAGGGATTCCCGCGCGCGACCCCGCGCTTACAGAGCGTATTGCCCGCTATCTCAACTCGCGCCGCGCCGCATTCCTCGACTGGCTGCCGGAGGGAGGCATGCTGGTCGCCACGCGGTTCGCAGACACCGAGCAGCTGCATCGCGTCGCCGCCCCGCTCGGCATGCGCGAACAACTTACCTTCTACTCGGAACCGATCAGCGCGGCGCGCGCGCCCCAAACGGCAAACGCCGAAGGTTTCATCTTCCTCAAAGATGAGGGCGGCAATGAAAACGCGCAGATTTATTACTACCGCAACGCAGATCGCAGCGTGCGCCTGCTGACTGACGGCAAGTCGATGCATGGCAGTCCAGTGTGGTCGCACGATGGCCGCCGCCTGGCTTACTACGGCAACGGCCGCGACGGCGTGAGCTATGACATTTACGTGGCGGACATCACCCCGGGGGCGCAGCCGCGACTGGTGGTTGGCGCGCAAGGCGCGCAAAAAGACCTGTGGTATCCGCTCGACTGGTCTGCAGATGACCAGAAACTACTAGTGCAGCGCTACGTTTCCATCAATGAAAGCTATCTGTTTATCGTCGACGCCTGGAGCGGCATCGTGACGCCGCTCGACACTACCGGACGAAAAATCGGTATCAATGCGGCCAAATTCGCGCCGGATGGGGCAGGCGTAATCGTTGCATCGGATGAAGACAGCGAGTTCGCCCAGCTCCGTTATATCGACCGCGCCACGCACGAGTCGCGCCAGCTCGTGCCGGACCGCCAATGGGACATCACCACGTTCGATATCAGCAGTGACGGCCGCTACCTGGCCTATGTACGCAATGAAGACGGCCGTAGCCGCCTGACTGTGCTCGATAATCAATCGAAGCTCGAGCTCGCGCCGCCTAACGTCCCCGACGGGCGTATCCAGGAATTGCGCTTCGACCGCGCAGGCAAACGGCTCGCGTTCTCTGCCGAATCCGCGCAGTCCCCGCGGGATGTCTATGTCTATGACCTCGGCCGCAACGCAATCGACCGCTGGACCGGCAGCGAGCCGGGGCCGGTCGACGCCACTGCCTTCGTGACACCCGAGCTCATTCATTACCCCACCTGGGATCGCCGCAACATCTCAGCCTATGTCTATCGTCCGCGCGATCCTGGCCCGCATCCGGCGTTGATTTACATCCACGGCGGACCGGAAAGCCAATATCAGCCGGGTTTCGAGCCTTTTTTTCAGTTCCTGGCCAATGAGCTCGACATCGCCGTCATCGCGCCCAACGTGCGGGGCTCATCGGGCTATGGCAAGAGCTTTCTGAAGCTCGATAACGGCATGCTGCGCGACGACTCCGTCAAAGATATCGGCTCGCTGCTGGTGTGGATCGGCGTTCAGCCTGCATTCGATCGCGAGCGGGTGTTTGTGATGGGCGGCTACATGTCGCTCGCCTCGCTCGCAGCTTATAGCGACAGGCTGCGCGGCGCGGTGGATATCGTCGGCATCAGCAATTTCGTGAGCTTCCTCAACAACACCGCGCCTTATCGCCGCGACCTGCGCCGCGCCGAGTATGGCGACGAGCGCGATCCGCGCATACGCAACTACCTCTCGCGCATTTCGCCGCTCAACAACGTCGCTTCAATGCGCCGGCCCTTGCTCGTAGCGCAGGGCATGAACGATCCGCGTGTTCCGGCTTCCGAATCCCAGCAAATAGCGTCGGTGCTGCGAGCCCATGGCGGGGAAGTGTGGTATCTCGCTGCAAAGGACGAAGGCCACGGCTTCAAAAAGAAGCCGAACAACGATGCTTTCTACGAAACGGTGGCGATGTTCCTCGAGAAATTCGCCAAGCGCTGACTTAGTGTTCCGCGCTCAACCGCGTGTTAGGCCGCTCTTCCGTTTTCAGCGCCGGTAACTGCTGCGCGTAATAGGCCGCAAGCTCTTCCATTTGCGCTTCGTTCAATTGCGAGGCAAATGTCGCCATCACCGGGTTCTTGCGCCCGCCCTTTTTATATTCCGTCAGCGAGCGCGCCAGGTAATCTGCATGCTGGCCTGCAAGGCTCGGATATTGGGGCGTGATGCCTACGCCATTCGCTCCATGGCAAGCGACACAAACCTGGGCGGCTGCGGGCGCCTTCCCTTGCGGCTTCGCATCCGCCTTGAGTGGCTCCCCGGAAAAATAGGCCGCGATATCCGCCATGTCCTGATCCGACAGCGAAGACGCCTGCGAGTGCATCGTGATGTGCGAGCGCTCGCCCGACCGGTACCCTTGGAGCGCGATCACCAGATATTCCGGATGCTGCCCCTCGAGCTTGGGGACACGGTAGTTGGGGTAGGCGTTCTTGTACCCCGGGATGCCGTGACAGCCGAGGCAGGTGTTGGAGAGCTCTTTGCCCCGATGAGCGTCGCCAACCGGGGACTGGTTCTGAGCACAGGAAACGGTTCCTGCGAACACGCCCACGGCGGCCATCGCAATTAAAACGCCCGTACGCCGCGGAAACCCCATATTTTTCGCCTCATTAGCCCTGCAAAAGGGGGCCGAATCTTACGGACTCGCCCCTATAAATGCCACAAGGCGCACGTTCGACGCGGCGCGCAGGCGTATGATTGGCGCCCCGCAATTCCCCAGCGGGCTTGGAGAGGGCAATGGGTTCATTCAGTATCTGGCATTGGCTGATCGTCCTGGCGATCGTGGCCCTGGTGTTCGGCACTAAAAAGCTCGGCAACATCGGTTCCGATCTCGGCTCCGCCATTCGTGGCTTCAAAAAAGCGATGAACGACGGTGAAAGTGACGAAAAAGCCAAGCGTTTGAAACACGAGACCGACGACGCGGACTTCGCCGATGTGACGAAGACCCGCGAGGCGAGCGAGCGCGATCGCAAAGTTTGAGCCGGCGGCGGGTTCCAGCACGCCATGTTCGAAGTGGGTTTCAGCGAGCTGCTCGTCATCTTCGCGCTGGCGCTAGTCGTATTGGGTCCCGAGAAGCTGCCGCGGCTCGCCGCGCAGATCGGCCGCTGGATCGGGCGAGCGCGAGGCATGGCCCGCCAGTTCCGCGATCAGCTCGAGATGGAAGCCAGCAATCTGGAACGTTCTGCCCCTCCTCCATCACCACCCCCTGCTGAAGATTCTCATGAGCGCGGACCCGGAAACGCTGGCTGAAAGCTCGCTGATCACCCATCTGCTGGAGTTGCGTAACCGGCTGATGCGCACCCTGATCGCGGTGTTGCTAGTGTTCCTGCCTTGCGCTTATTTCAAAAATGAAATCTTCGCGGCGCTTTCCAAGCCGCTGCTTCTCAAGTTGCCAAAGGGCGCCACGCTCATCGCGACCAGTGTGGTGTCGCCTTTCATGACGCCGTTCAAACTAGCGTTTTTTGTGGCGGTGTTCCTCGCGATGCCCTACGTGCTCTATCAGGCCTGGGCTTTCATCGCCCCCGGCCTTTATCGCAACGAGCGGCGTTTCGCGATTCCTTTGGTCGTCTCTTCAATCCTGCTCTTCTACGCCGGCGTCGCCTTCGCTTATTTCCTCGTCTTTCCGGTCATGTTCCAGTTCTTTGCGCATACCGTGCCGCCGGGCGTCGCGCTGATGGCCGACATCACGAACTATATGGACTTCGTCCTCGCGTTGTTCCTGGCTTTTGGGGCAGCGTTCGAAGTGCCCATTGCGGTGGTGCTGCTGGCGATGACCGGCCTCGTGAGTCTCGAGAAGCTCAAGGCGAGCCGAGGCTATGTGCTCATTGGCATCTTCGTCATCGCAGCGTTTCTGACCCCGCCGGACGCCATTTCACAATGCATCATGGCCGTGCCCATGTACCTGCTTTACGAGGCCGGCCTGCTGATGGCTCGCGTCATGCGGCGCAGTTGAGCGGGCCTGCCAGTTCGGCCACACTCCGCCATCGCACCACGCTGGTGCAAAGAACAAATGGGGCCTAACGAGATGGCAAATTCCACAGCCGCGGCGCCCGAGTCTTTCCCAACCCTCCTCGGCCATCCCCGGCCGCTGTGGATGCTATTCATGTCGGAGTTCTGGGAACGCTTTGCGTTCTACGGCATCCGCTGGGCGTTGGTGCTCTACATCGTCGCGCAATTCCATGGTGGCGACCCATCCGGCCAAACGCCCGCCAACCTGATCTACGGTTCTTACCTCGCCCTGGTCTATGCCGCCGCAATTTTTGGCGGCTACATCGCGGACCGGGTGCTCGGCTATCAGCGCTCGATACTGGTCGGCGCAGCATTCATGGCCGCCGGCTTGTTTCTGATCGCGATTCCGAGCCCGGATATCTTCAAGCTCGGTCTCGCCACCATCATCGTCGGCAACGGAATGTTCAAGCCCAATATTTCGACGATGGTGGGCAAGCTCTACGGCTTGAGCGACCCGCGCCGTGACAGCGGTTTCACCATCTTCTATATGGGCATCAACATGGGCGCCTTCTTCTCGCCGATCGTGACTCAATGGTTGGCGGAATCGATCTTCGGCACGCAGACAATGCCCAGCTACAAGTATGTGTTCATCGCCGCAGGCGTCGGCATGCTCATCAGTCTCTTCTGGTTTTATTTCGGACGCCGGCAGCTGGGGTCCATCGGTGCGCCTCCGCGTGAGGCGCCGGGACGACAGCGCATCGTCTATGTCGCCATTGGTGCGCTGCTGGCCATTCCAGCCGTATATTTCCTGCTCACGCTCGGCGCGGCGACTCTGCAATGGGTGTTGAGCGCCATGTTTGTTGCGCTCGCCGCGATCCTGCTGATCGAAGGGGTGCGCGAAGGGCAAGTGGCGCGCGACAAGACCCTTGCGATGCTCATCATTTTCATCTTCAACGTATTGTTCTGGATGTTCTTCGAGCAGGCCGGCAGCTCCTTCACCTTCCTCGCCGACCGGATCGTCAACCGCGACATCTTCGGCCCGGGCGGCTTCGTGTTTCCCAATGCCTGGTTCCAGACCGTAAATTCACTTGCCATCATTGCGCTGGCGCCCGTAGTGGCGTGGGTGTGGCTCAGGATGGGCAATTTCAATCCATCGATCCCGCGCAAGTTCGGCCTGGGACTGCTGTTCAACGGCGCCGCCTTTCTGGTGCTCATGTATGCCTTGTCGAGCCTGGTCGATGACACCGGCAAGATTCCGTTCTGGACTCTATTCTCGGTATACGTGATCCAGTCGATAGGCGAGCTGTGCCTTTCACCGATCGGGCTGTCGATGGTGACCAAGCTTGCGCCGGTGCGGCTCGTAGGCTTCGGCATGGGCGGCTGGTTTCTCTCGACGGGCAT
>Ga0065707_10000830_pt1 | contig 15941 bp, 15 predicted proteins | sample SwiRhicommuniRL3_FD_59094 | JGI IMG/M metagenome (GOLD analysis project Ga0065707, IMG submission 59094) | Switchgrass rhizosphere bacterial communities from Rose Lake, Michigan, USA - RL3 v2 (version 2) | ecosystem: Host-associated > Plants > Roots > Rhizosphere > Soil | place: East Lansing...
CCGTTGGAGATGAAAGGGTTGAATGCGAGCTGAAAGGATCTTAACACGAGTACAATCGAGATCCAGAAGCGAACATGCCCAACGTTCCGAGCGGTTTAGCGTCGGACGCGCGCGCCGATCTCGGCTCGATGGAGTCGGCCGAGCTCGAAGCCGCGCTCGATGCCCACGGCCATCCCCGGTTCCATGCGCGCCAGATCTTTGCGTGGATCCATGCCAGGGGCGTCACCGACTTCGAAAAGATGACAGATTTGTCGCGACAAAGTCGCGCCGATCTTCCCACGCGCTTCCGTATTGCCACGCCAACCCTGATCGCCAGAGAAACATCGTCGGACGGAACCGTGAAGTTCCTCCTCGGCCTCGACGACGAGGCCCGCATCGAATCGGTCTTCATCCCCGACACACCCCGCCAGACGTTCTGCATATCAACGCAGGTCGGGTGCGCCATGAAGTGCGGCTTCTGCCTGACGGGCAAGATGGGGCTTGTACGGAACCTAACCGCGGGCGAGATCGCCGGACAGGTTCGCGTGCTCGCCGGCGAGCTCGGACTGCGCGACGCGAAGTTCAACATCGTGCTGATGGGCATGGGCGAGCCGCTGCACAACTACGACAACACGATGAAAGCACTGCGCATACTCAACGACGAGCACGGTCTCGCCGTGTCTCCCAGGCGCGTGACGCTCTCGACCGTCGGGGTGCTGCCCGCGCTCGAGCGGCTGGCCAGCGAACCGTTGATGCCCAATCTCGCGATTTCGCTGCACGCCACAACAGAAGATCAGCGCGACGCGCTCGTTCCCGTGAATCGCAAGTACGGCCTGGAAGACATCCTCGACGCCGCGCGGAAATTCCCGGCACGGCGGCGAAATCGCATCACCTTCGAGTACGTCCTGCTTCGTGGTGTCAACGACACGCCGGACGACGCCCGGCGCCTGGTGCGCTTGCTCGCCAACATCCGCTGCAAGATCAACCTGATTCCGCTGAACGAAGCCGCGGGTATCGCCTTCGAGCGGCCGTCCGACCAGCGTGTCAATGCGTTCGCGAAGATTCTTGCCGAGGCGGGCCTCACCGTGTCGGTTCGCAAGAGCCGCGGGCGCGACATCCGGGCGGCGTGCGGCCAGCTGATTGTGGAAGGGACAAGACAGTCGACAGGCCAGAAGGCCGCGGCGCTACTCTAAGGTGGTTGGTGGTGGTTCGTGGTCCGTGGCGACGAGCGTGCCGGCAAGCACGTCGCCGACCGAGCTGATCTGGACCTTCACCCACTCGTTCCGCGGCAACCCTTCCGGGATCCTCACCTTCATGTAGTTATCCGTCACGACGAGCGTGCCGTCTTCGATGGTCAGTCCAGGACGGATCGAACCATCCTGTTCGCGATGGAACCGCCGGTTGAGATCGCGGCCGATGCCACGAACGATCGCCGCACGCTCTCGCACGATCGCGCCGTGCACCTTGCCGGGCAGCGCGGCCGCAACCGTGCCCGGCCGGTCCGAGTACGGGAAGACGTGCACGTGCGTCACAGGTGACGAGGCGAGATAGGATTCGAGCACCGCGAAGTCGTCATCGGCCTCTCCAGGAAACCCGACGATGATGTCCGTGCCGAGCGACGCGTGCGGCATCGCGTAGCGGATGCGATCGACCAGCCGCCGGTAATATGCGAGCGTGTACGGCCGCTTCATCGCCACCAGCATTCGATCGCTGGCGTGCTGAAGCGGAAGATGGAAATGGGGCGCGAAACACGCCGACCCTTCGACCAGATCGACGATCTCATCAAGGCAGTCCATCGGCTCGAGCGAGCTGATGCGGAAGCGCATCCCGAACGACCGCCGCTCTATGGCCTGCAACAAGCCCAGCAGTGTCGAACCGTCACCGAGATCGCGCCCGTACGATCCCAGATGCACACCGGTGATGGCTATCTCGCGGTAGCCGGCGTCCGCAACACGCACGATGTCGGACAGCACGTCGCCCACGCGACGGCTGCGGCCGGCGCCTCGGGTCGATGGGATGATGCAGTACGAACAGGCCTGGTCGCAGCCTGTCTGAACGCGCAAGGTGAATGCAGTCCGGCCGGCCAAACCGGGGGCGATTGCCGCGCCGCACGCGCCGTCACCATCGCCAAACCGTTGCGCCGTGGTCAAGCCGATGGCGGCCGCCAGATTGTCCTTGCGGTCGTTCGGCACAATCTCGATCGCGCCGGCAAGGCCCGCGACATCGTCGGGACGCCGCGTGGCATAGCACCCCGTCACGACGATGCGCGCGTTCGGATTTTCCCGCGAAACTTTCCGCACGATCTGACGTGTCGCCTGATCGGCGGAACTCGTCACCGAGCAAGTATTGACGACGATGATGTCGGCGTCCTCAGCGGCGGCGACAGTGCCGCCGCTCGCGATGAGCTGCTCCTCGATGTGAAAAGAATCGGCCTGATTGACCCGACAGCCAAACGTGATGATGGAATACTTCATGAGGAGGGCTAAGGGCTAAGGGCTGAGGGCTTAGTTAAGCGTTCGCCAGCTTTCTCGCCGCCTCCTCGACCTTCTCGGCAAGTCCATCCTTGTACTTCTTCACCCGCTGCGCAATCGCGTTGTCGCCCAGGGCGAGAATCTGCGCCGCAAGCACGCCGGCATTGGTCGCGCCGGCTTTGCCGATCGAAACGGTCGCCACCGGCACGCCCGGCGGCATCTGAACGGTCGACAGCAACGCGTCGAGCCCGTTCAGCGCCGATGAATCGATTGGCACGCCGATGACCGGCTTCGACACGTGGGCGGCCACCACGCCGCCGAGATGCGCTGCCGCGCCCGCGCCGACGATGAACACCTTCACGCCGCGTGTCTCGGCCTCGCCAAGGAGGCGCATGACGCGTTCGGGCGATCGATGCGCGGACGCCACCGTCATTTCGACCGTGATGCCCAGCTCTTTCAGAACATCGACCGCACCCTGCATCACTGGTGCGTCATTGGGTGAACCCATCAGTATGAGTACTTGTAGTGGTGTCATCTTTTCTTAGTCCGCGTGGGGCCCCACCCCCACGCGCTGCCGTCCGCCTTCGCCTAGCTTCGGCGAGACTCGCCGAAGCCCGGCATGTTGTCAACCGGGCCAGGCGGTCGCTTACGCTCCGGATCTTGATACGGTCGATGATCTGCTTAGTCTACGTCAAGGCCTTGGCGCCAATGTCTCTGCGGTAGTGCATGCGATCGAAGCTGATCTTACCCACAGCTTCGTACGCGCGTTCGATTGCGCTTCGATAGTCATCACCAGACGCGACGACCGTCAAAACGCGGCCGCCCACCGTGACGATATCAGACCCGCGCCTGGCCGTGCCCGAGTGAAACACGCTGACACCGGCCACCGCTTCCGCCTCGTCGATTCCGTGAATCACCTTACCGGTTTCATAAGTGTCCGGATAACCGCCAGAGGCCATCACCACACCGACGCGTGGCTCCCGACCCAGCGAAATGGAACCGGCGTCGAGCTCGCCGGCCGCGGCGCTCATCAGCAGGGTCGAGAGATCGTCCTCGATCGCCGGCAGAATAACCTGCGCTTCTGGATCGCCAAAACGCACGTTGAATTCGATCACTTTCGGACCGTCGGCCGTCAGCATCAGGCCCACGAAGAGAAACCCGCGAAACTCGCTGCCCTCGGCGCGCATGCCTTCCAGCACCGGTAGCACGATCTCGTTCATCACGCGCGACTCGGTGGCTCCGTCGAACAGCGAGCTCGGAGCGTAGGCGCCCATTCCGCCGGTGTTCGGGCCGGCATCTCCGTCGAACACGCGCTTGTGATCCTCGGCCGATCCCAACGGCAGCGCGCGGGTGCCGTCGCTCAGCACGAAAAAAGACGCCTCGCGTCCCACGAGCAGCTCTTCGATCACGAGACGTGCGCCGGCCTGGCCGAAGCGCTTGTCGACCATCATGGCGTGGACTTCTGCTTCCGCACTTTTTAGATCGTGGGAGATCACCACGCCCTTGCCGGCAGCAAGGCCGTCGGCCTTGAGCACGACAGGAAATCCGAATTCTCCGCTGCGCAGCGATGCGAGCGCCTCCGATGCCGAATCGCACGCTCTGTAGCGCGCGGTCGGTACGTGATAGCGTTGCATGAAGTCTTTCGCGAACACCTTGCTCGATTCGAGCCGCGCCGCGCGTTGACTGGGGCCGAACAGCAGATCGCCTTCGGCCGCGAACACGTCGGCGATTCCGCGACTGAGCGGCAGTTCCGGTCCGACGATCGTGAAATCGATCTCTTCACGCCGAGCGATCTCAGCGACCGCGTGCGCATCCGCGGCGTCGACGGGAATGCAGCGCGCGAGCCGACTGATGCCCGCATTTCCGGGCGCGCACACGATGTCCGACACGCCGCGCTCGGACGCCAATTTCCACACGAGCGCGTGTTCGCGCCCGCCGCTGCCGATGACCAGAACTCTCGTGGAGCCCACGTTATCTAGTAAACTGTTGGATATAAAAGGGTTAAAGTGAAGGAGTAATCCGTTGACGGGGCTGCGGCTTTGCGCCTAAGATTCGCAGTCCCGAATTAGCGTAACACAATCGTTATTCATCAAAACGTGGTGACAGGTGTTTCGTCATCACGATCGCCCGATTTGAGGGGGTGTAATCAAGCGTGGCGGAAGTCAAAGTGCAGGACGGTGAGTCGATCGAAAGTGCTCTTCGGCGGTTCAAACGGAAGGTCCAGCAGGAAGATATCATCAAGGATATCAAGAAGCACTCCTTCTATCTGAAGCCCGGAGACAAGCGCAGAGCCAAACAGGCGCTGGCGCGCAAACGTAACCGCAAGAAAATGCGACGCGACGCAGAGTAAAGGGCGCGAGCAAGGGGCGACACGATGGAGTTCCAAGACAAGATCCTGAGTTGTGTGGATTGCGGCGCGGAGTTCGTGTGGACAGCTGGTGAGCAGCTCTTTTTCGCGGACAAGAACTTCAAGAACGAGCCCAAGCGTTGCAAGGCCTGCAAGGCCAAGCGCGCGGCCCGGGCGGCGTCGCCCGGGATTCGTGAACGTGTCGAGACCACAGCCACGTGCTCGGCGTGCGGCAAGGAAACCACGGTTCCCTTCCGTCCGACGCAGGGTCGCCCCGTGTTTTGCAAGGAATGTTTTCAGCAGAGGAAGTTCGCCGGAGCGGGAGGACTGTAAGTCCTTCCGCTTCCGGATAGATGTCTAGTCGTCGGGGCGGCCGCCTGCCTTTCCTCAGTCTCCTGATATCGTTGCGCCCGGGTCAATGGACGAAGAACCTCTTCGTCTTTGCGGCCCTGGTGTTTGCGCAGCGGCTCAACGATCCCGACGCCGTCCTGCGCGCGTCGATCGTGTTCGTCCTCTTTTGCGCGTTGTCGGGCGCCGTGTACCTCGTGAACGACGTCGCCGATCGCGAACAGGACCGTCGTCATCCCGTCAAGAAACATCGTCCGATCGCCGCGGGTGAGGTGAGCCCCGGCCTCGCGCTGGCCGTCGCGGCCGTGCTCGGTCTGGCGGCACTCGGCGGCGCGTTCATGCTCGGCTTCCCGTTCTTTGCCATCGCCGCGACCTATCTCGTGCTNCTCTCGTTCTACTCNCTCTTNCTCAAGCACCTCGTCATTCTCGACGTCTTGACGGTGGCAGCCGGCTTCGCGTTGCGTGCGGCGGCCGGCGCGGCGGCGATTCACGTCCCGATCAGCCACTGGCTGATCGTGTGCACCACGCTGCTGGCTCTTTTCATCGCGCTCAGCAAGCGACGGCACGAGCTGACCCTGCTGACCGACACCGCGACCGACCACCGGCCCATTCTCGGCGACTACACGCCGTACCTGCTCGACCAGATGATCTCGGTGGTGACGGCGTCGACCGTGATTGCGTACGCGTTCTACACGATCAGCCCCGAAACCACAGCGAGGTTCGGCACCGATCTGCTCAGCCTGACCATTCCGTTTCCGCTCTACGGGATTTTTCGCTACCTCTACCTCGTGCACCGGCGCGATCAGGGCGGCAGCCCGGCCGAACTGGTCGTGAACGACCGGCCGTTGCTCATCTGCGTCGCTCTGTGGGCGCTCTCGGTGATCCTCATCATTTACCGGTAAAATCGTGGCCATGCCCCAGGCACGGGTTGCCATTCTGCGCACCAGGCCGGAGACCGTGCTCCGCGACTATCACCGTCTCCTGAATCTCGCGGGCTACCAGGACGTGATCGCGAAAGACGCAGATACCGCGCTCAAGGTGAACATCTCCTGGCACTTCTTCTTCCCGGGCAGCTCCACCACACCCTGGCAGCTCGACGGCGTGATTCGCGCCATGAAGAAGGATGGGTACTCACCGGCTCTCATGCACGCGTGTCACAATCGCACGGTCGTGATCGACGCCCATCTTGGCGAGCGCGAGAACAAGCAGCTCCCGGTCGTCGAGGCGCACGGTCTCCGAAACCTTCATATCTACGAAGGCGAAGAGTGGACGAACATTCGCGACGCGGTTGGCGATCTGACGAAAGACTTCCTGTGCCTGAACTCGGTGTACCCGAAGGGATTCATGATTCCGCGCCGCTTCATCGGCGAGAACATCATTCATCTCCCGACGGTCAAGACGCACGTCTTCACTACGATGACGGGCGCGATGAAGAACGCCTTCGGCGGGCTGCTGAACGAACGGCGCCACTGGACGCACCCGGTCATCCACGAAACCCTGGTCGATCTGCTGATGATTCAGAAGAAGATCCACCGCGGGGTGTTCGCGGTCATGGACGGCACCTTCGCGGGAGACGGCCCGGGTCCGCGCTGCATGATTCCGCGCGTGAAGAACGTCATCCTCGCGAGCGCCGACCAGGTGGCGATTGATGCCACCGCCGCCCGTCTCATGGGCATGGATCCGCTCTCCATCAAGTTCATCCGCCTGGCGCACGAGCGGGGACTGGGGTGCGGCGATCCGCGCGACATCGAGATGGTCGGCGACAAGGATGCCGCAGAGGAAAACTGGCATTTTGCCGGGCCATACCAGAAGATGACGTTCGCCGCCCGCATGCAGCACAAGATTTACTGGGGGCCGCTCCGCAAGCCGGTCGAGTGGTCGCTCAGGACGGTGCTCGCGCCATGGGCGTACGCGGCGAGCGTGCTTTATCACGACAGCTTCTGGTATCCGTTGAAAGCCAAGGCGCTGATGCGCGAAGTACTGACCAGTCCGTGGGGGCGTCTCTTTCGCGGGTGGGAAACGGCGACGGTCGACGAGAACGGTTACCCTGACTTCGGCAACGAGGACGCGGAAATTCAGCGGACGGGACTGCGCGCGTTGATCAAGTCGATTGGCATTCTGGGCATGTGCCTGAAGGAAGCGCCGGAATTCGCGGCGAAGGGCGCGCACAAGGGGGGGTGACCCCCGAACTTATCAAGGGGGTCTGACCCCCGTCGAACAACTATGGCCGATTTCAACATACGAACTGATGCCGTCGACGTCGAGCAGATCATGCGCCAGATCCGGGCGCGGATTCAGGCCAAACGCGGCGTCGACTACACCGAAGAACAGATTCAGGAGCTGGCCAACGTCAAGCTCGAGCGCTTTCTCGATCCGAAAGGCGTGCGCTCGGATCTGGTCGAGCAGTTCAAGCGTGCGCGCGATCGCAAGCCGGACCCGTTTCAGCCGCAGCAATGGGTCACTGACGCCAACGACCTGTATGGCAGCAGCAAGGCGCCCGTCCGCCTGCTGCGAAAGCTCCTCAGCCCCATCCTGAAGATGCTGCTCAACGCCAACCGGCTCGTGCAGGTGCTGCACCAGCAGAGCGAAATCAACACGCTCTACGAAAAGCAGTTCCACCAGCTGCGCGAGAAAAACCAGCAGCGCGACGAGGTCGACACGCTCTACTACGAGCTCGTCCATAACCTGGTCCTCGAGCTCACGCGCGTCGGCATCGAGAACAGAAACCTGAAAATGCGGCTCGAGTCGCTCTCGAGCCGGATGGATTTCGACGAGCGGCGCGCCCGCGCGCTCGAAACCGTCGTTCAGTACAGGCCGGGTTCGGGCCCGTCGCGCGAGGCACCTGCCCCACGGCCTCGCCAGGACGATCGACCCTATCAACCACCGCCGCAGCAGAGCGTCGCCGCCGCGCCCTCTCCAGCTGCGCCACAGAGTCAGAGTCAGCCGGGCACCGGCGACGCGAATGCGACCGAGCCCCAGGCCGGTGAATCGAACACCGCACGCCGCCGTCGGCGTCGCCGCCGCGGACGCCGTGGTGGACGCGGACGGATGCAAGGCGACAACGTCGCGCCAGCCGGCTCGTCGACGGACGCTCCCCCGTTGATGGGCTCGGCGACGCCCCCGCAGGGCGACCCCACTGGCAACGCGGCGCTGGACGAGGGGCCAGACACGGACTTCGATGGCCCTGAGGCCGGCGACTTCGGAAACGACTCCGGCGAAGACGACGGGCCGGACTCCGCGCAGTGAAGCTTGCCGTGGTCGTGCAGCGGTATGGCGCCGACATCAACGGCGGCGCCGAACTGCACGCGCGTTACGTCGCCGAACGCCTGGCGCAGCACGCGCAAGTCGAGGTCCTCACGACGTGCGCGCGCGATTACGTGACGTGGCACGACGAATATCCGGCCGGCATCGAGCGGGTGAACGGCGTGCCGGTCCGGCGCTTCCGGGTCGATCACGAGCGCGACGTCAAGGTCTTCGCGCACTGGTCCGAGCGCGTCTTCGGCGAGCCTCATTCGTATCTCGACGAGCTGAAGTGGCTCGACGCGGAAGGACCGAAGAGCTCTTCGCTGCTCGCCTATCTGTCGTCAGCGCAAGCCGACTATGACTACGTCATTTTTTTCAGCTATCGCTACTACCACGCCTACCACGGCGTGAAGGCGGTACCCGCGCGCGCGATTCTCGTGCCGACGGCAGAGCGCGACAACGCCATCGGGCTGGGGATCTCGCCCCGGATTTTCCGCGGTGTCCGTGCGCTGATGTACAACAGTCCGGAAGAGAAGCGGCTGATCCAGGCGGTATCGAACAACCACAACGTGCCGGGTGTGGTGGTCGGCATCGGATCCGAGATTCCCGAGCGGCCAAAGCCCGAGCGCTTCCGCCAGAAGTACGGCATCACGAGCCGTTTCGCGCTCTATATCGGCCGGATCGATCAGAACAAGGGCTGCAACGAGCTCTTCTCGTTCTTCCTGAACGGTCTGCAGGCGCTGCCGAGAGGTCTGCGTCTGGTCCTGATCGGCAAGGAGATCGTGCCTGTTCCCGACCATCCCCGCATCCACCACCTCGGGTTTCTCGACGACCAGGACAAGTTCGATGCGCTGGCCGCTGCCGATCTACTGCTGATGCCGTCATATTATGAGAGCCTGTCGATGGTGGCGCTGGAAGCGTGGGCCCTGGGCAAGCCGGTGCTGGCCAACGGCCGGTGTGAAGTGCTGCGAGGACAGTGCATTCGAAGCGGGGCCGGGCTCTACTACGAGACGCAGGCCGAGTTCATCGAAACGCTCCGCGCCATCGCCGAGAGCCGGCGGCTGAACGCGACGTTCGGCGCCAACGGGCGCGAGTTCTTTCAACAGCACTACGCGTGGCCTGTCATCGAACAGAAATACCTCGACGTCCTGGGGCAGTTGAAAGACGAAGACGACAGCGCGGCCCGCAGCAACAGCGCGGCTCGCGCCATCGAGCCTGAACCGGGGTGGCTCGCAAAACGGCGCAAGGCCCTGAGGCCCGCGAGCGAGGTGCTCACGGAGCTTCCATCCGGACCGGTGCTGAATTGAAGAAACAGAAGATTCATCAGGTGCTGGCGACGCTTGGCTACGGCGACGCCATCGGCCACGAGGTCCTCGGCATCCGGCGCGTCCTTCGGGCCGCCGGCTATGATTCGGACATCTTCGTCCAGACGGCGGACCCGCGCGTTGAAGACGAGACGCGTGACTACAGGGATCTGATTCGCGAAAGCGACTCGTCGAACATCCTGATCCACCATTTCTCGATTGGATCGCGCGCCTCGCGCATCACCTACGCGCTCCCCGACAGGCAGATCCTCGTCTACCACAACATCACGCCGCCGGAATTCTTCGTTGACGTCCACGAGCAGCTCGTCGAGCAGTGCTTCAAGGGACGCCGCGAGCTGGGAATCTATCCCGGGCGCGTCGATCTCGCACTGGGCGACTCCGAGTTCAACCGGCGGGAGCTGGAAGCGCTGGGCTTCAATCCGACCGGCGTGCTCCCTGTCGTACCCGACTTCTCGCACCTCGATCACCGGCCGAACGACCTGGTCGCGCGCGAGTTCGACGACAGCTGGACGAACATCCTTTTCGTCGGACGCATCATCCCGAACAAGCGCATCGAAGACGTCATCCGGTACTTCCACGCGTACCAACGCCACTTCAACCCGCGGTCGCGTCTTCTGCTGGTGGGATCCTATGGCGGCTTCGAGAAGTACCTCGCCATTCTGCATCAGCTGTGCGCGCGACTCGGCGTGACCAACGTGCACTTCACCGGCCACGTGTCCGACGCGGAGCTGACCGCCTATTACGAGGTGGGCGATCTCTTCCTCTGCGCGAGCGCGCACGAAGGCTTCTGCGTGCCGATCGTCGAGTCGTTCTACAAGCAGATTCCGGTTGTGGCGTATGCGGCCACGGCCGTGCCGGCCACAATGGACGGCGCCGGCGTGCTGTACTCGACAGATGAGCCGCTCGAGGTCGCCGCACTCGTCGATACCGTCCTCGGCGATCAGGCGCTCTACGATTCGATCCTCGCGAAACAGAACCAGGCGCTTGCGCGCCTCCGCGCACAGGACTTCGAGGGCACGCTCCTGACTTTCGTACGACAGGTGTTGAACGCGCCTCGAAAACCGACACCGCAGGTCGCATGGGACTTCTGGGATCAGTTCAGGCTGGCTGAAGAGCTCTTCGAGCTTCAGCAGTATCGCCCGGCCATCTTCCGGGGTCTGCCGGAGAGTCCCGAGTCGAAGGTCGGCCTGGTCGAGGAAAAGCGCTGATGCGCGTCAACCAGTGGGTGCCGGCCGCCCACAAGGGCGACGCGATTGGCGACAGCGCACGCCGCGTCCGCGGGCTGCTCCGGGCGATGGGCCACGAGTCCGATGTCTTCGCGATGACCATCGACGACGAGCTTCGGCACGACATCCGATCGTTTTCAGATCCGGCATCGAAGCAGGGTGACGTCACGATTTTTCATTTCGCCCTGCCCTCGCCGATGTCGCAGGCGTTTGCGGCACTGCCGCACGGCCGCGTCCTCCAGTATCACAACGTCACCCCGGCACACTTCTTTGCTTCGTATGCGCCGGCGCTGTTCCGGCTGGCGTCGATTGCGCGGGACGAGCTCGCGAGCCTGGCGCCGGTTTCCGACCTCGCCCTGGGAGACTCGGAGTACAACCGGCAGGAGCTCGAAGAGATCGGGTTTCGCCAGACGGGCGTCATGCCGATTGCGGTCGACACGGGCCGGTTGACCAATGCACCCCGACACCCGGTGCTGGACGAGATTCTCGACGATGGCCTCGTCAATTTTCTGTTCGTGGGAAGGATCGCGCCGAACAAGAAGATCGAGGATCACATCAGGCTGGCCGAACAATACAAGCGGTATGTCGACGCGTACTACCGTTTCATCTTCGTTGGCCGCTACGACGTCGTCCCGCAATACTATGCAACCATCCGGGCGCTCCTGTCCGAGTACCAGATGCTGGAGGATCGGTTCATCTTCACAGGGCCGGTGCCCGACGTGGAGCTCGCCGCGTACTATCGAGCGTCGAGTGCGTACATCTCGCTGAGCGAACACGAAGGGTTCTGCGTGCCGTTGGTCGAAGCCATGGCAATGGATGTGCCGGTGCTCGCCTACAGCACAGCGGCCGTTCCGGACACGCTGGGAGGCGCAGGCCTGCAGTTCGCGCCCAAGGATCTCGAGTATGCGGCAGAGCTGCTCGGCATGCTGGCGTTCGAGGACAGCCCGAGAGAGCAGATTCTTGATGGCCAGCGCCGCCGCCTTCAGGACTTCGGTGACGCGGTCATCCAGCAACGTCTGGCTTCAGTGATATCGGCTTTCTAACCGGGAAGGCAGGGCTGAAGCCCTGCGCTACCCACAACGAATGTGCGCATTGCCTTCATCGTCCAGCGCTACGGGTTGGAGATTCTCGGTGGCTCCGAGTACCACTGCCGGCTGATCGCCGAGCGCATGGCCCGGAATCACGACGTGGAAGTACTCACCACGTGCGCGCGGGACTACATCTCGTGGGCCAACGAGTACCAGGAAGGCACGACCGCGATCAATCGCGTCACGGTGCGGCGCTTTGCGAACGCGCGCACGCGCGATATCGAGTCCTTCAACCGCTACTCGGACTGGATCTTTCACAATCCGCACAGTCGCGATGACGAGATGACGTGGCTCGAGCAGCAGGGCCCGTGGTGCCCGGCCCTCCTCGACTACTTGTCGCAGACATCTTCGTCGTACGATGCGCTCATATTCTTTACCTACCTCTACGCACCAACTGTGCTCGGGCTGCAGGTGGCTCCCGCGCGCAGCATACTCGCACCGACAGCCCACAACGAACCGGCCATCGGCCTCGGCATCTACAGAGAGATGTTCGCGAGGCCCGCGGCGATCGCCTACAATACCGCTCGAGAAAAAGCCTTTCTGAAGTCCACATTCGCGTTCAACGCCGTGGCGGAGGAAACGATCGGATGCGGCGTCGATCTTCTCGATGGCCGTCCGGCGCCACCGTCGCGAACCGCGCCGAAGGGTTTTCCTGACGATCCGTTTCTGCTGTACGGCGGGCGCATCGATGCCGGCAAGGGCTGCGCCGAGCTCATCGACTTTTTCGGCAGCTACACGGATGAAGGCGGCACGGCTCGGCTCGCGATGATGGGGGCCAAATTGATGGCGCTCCCTGACGTCCCGTGGCTGCGCTACGTCGGCCTGCTGTCTGAAGCCGACCGTCTTCGGGCGCTCGAGGCTGCCACCGTCGTCGTGGTGCCTTCACCGCTCGAAAGCCTTTCGCTGCTTGCGCTCGAAGGCATGGCGGTTGGTACCCCGGTTCTCTGCAACGCACGCGCCGACGTGCTCGTCGACCACTGCACGCGCAGCCATGCGGGCCTCTACTACTCCGATCGTGACGAATTCGTCGAGTGCACGAAGCTGCTCGTCGCCGATCGCCGCCTTCGGGAACGGATGGGCCGCAACGGACAGGCATACGTCAGAAGCCACTACCACTGGGATGTCATCATGGCCAAGTACGACACGCTGATGGCAGCGCTGCCGAAAGTCCCAGGACTGCCATTGCGATGACGCTGAACAGGGTCCTCGTGCGGCGACTCGTCCACGTCGCGATCTTTCTCGCGGCGTTCGCCACCTACACGATGAGAGTCGTGAACGGCGGAGGTCTTCGCGAGCCGCCCGAATCGGGCGACGGCCACGACTACGATGCCATTGCCTACAACGTCTGGCAGGGCCGGGGATTTGGCTACGAGTGGAGCGACGAAGAGTGGCGCAAGCCTTACGAGGGAATCCCGCGCTACCGCCCATTGTTGTCGCGGCAGTCCGAGTACTACCCCACGACCTATCGTCCACCCGGCATGCCGCTTCTGCTTTCCGGCGTGTATGCCGTCATGGGCAGGAACTTCGCGGCCTGGCGCGTCGTGAACTGCGGGATTATGGCTGGCGCGGTGACGGCTGCATCTGTAATCGCCACAACCATCGCGGGGCCGTTTGCTGCGGTGCTGACGGCGGCCATCGCGCTGCAAAGCCGCGACCTGACGCGGTACGCCAGCATGTTCATGACAGAGCCGCTGGCGACGCTCATGGTGGCGCTGCTGACGTTGGCCTGGGCGCGCCAGGCCAGCTCCGGGTGGGCTGTCGCGGGCTCGATCGCGGCGGGCGTCATCATGGGCGGACTGTTGGCCGCGCGTACGATTTTCATTCTGTCGGCGCCGATTCTGGCGATCCTGCCGGGCAGAGACAAATCATTCGGATCCTGGTTCGCGTGGAAACCCAAGGCCATCTGTCTTGTGGTCGCCATTGCCGTCATCAGCCCGTGGTGGATCCGCAACGTTATCGTGCTGGATGCGTTCATGCCCCTCGGCACTCAGGGCGGCATCAATCTGCCGATGGGATTTGGACCGAGAGCTCTTCGATTCGAAGGTGTCTGGCACTCGAATCCCGAGGACGGCTGGCCCGAGATCGCCGCCCAGAAGCTCGACACCGTGACGTCCGAAGTCAAGCTCGCGCAGTATCGTCAAAAGCTCACGATTAGCTGGATGCTGGACAACCCGCGCGACGTCGTGCGGCTGATGTGGCTACACGTGTCGCAGGAGCTCACGCCGGGACGAGAGTTCTACACGAAATGGCTTTTGCCCCTGGCTGGCGTGGCGGCGCTCGTCCTGTTCAGATCGCCTGCCGCATGGACCGTCGTTTTCGTTGTTTGCGCCAACGTGCTCAGCATCGCGATGACGTACAGCGCCCACGGCCGATTCATGGTGCCGATGCAACCGCTTCTGGTGGCGCTTCTCTCGGCTGGACTGGTAACCGTGGTTCGTCAGGCCCGGACGCTGGTACGTCCGGCGTCCGCGGCAATCCCACGCGCATCCGCCTGATGATCGAGGAACCAGCGATAGGTTGATTCGATGCCCGCGCGAAGCGGAATGGCAGGGGTCCAACCAAGGCCGCGAAGTTTGCCGATATCGAGCAGCTTTCTCGGTGGCCCGTCGGGCCTCGAGGCGTCGAACACAATCCGGGCGCGAGGATAGACCACGTCGCGGATCATCTCCGCCAGCTCGCGGATGCTCTGGTCTTCCCCCGTGCCGACGTTGATGTGCGGCTCCTCATCGTAGTTGCGCATCAGGAACCCACACGCCGACGCGAGATCGTCCACGTGAAGGAACTCGCGCCGTGGCCGCCCGCTGCCCCACACGGACACTTCGCCTGCGCCCGACAGCTTCGCATCGTGAAACTTGCGGATCAACGCCGGGAGCACGTGCGAGCTCGTCAGGTCGAAGTTGTCGTTCGGCCCGTACAGGTTCGTCGGCATCGCCGAGATGAAGTCGCAGCCATACTGGCGCCGGTAGGACTGGCAGAGCTTGATGCCCGCAATCTTCGCGACCGCGTAGAACTCGTTGGTCGGCTCGAGAGGACCGGAGAGCAGCGCCTCCTCCGTCATTGGCTGCGGCGCCTCGCGCGGATAAATGCAGGAGCTGCCGAGGTACAGCAGCTTCTTCGTGCCGTGCAGGTAACACGCATGCACGACCGTCGCGTGAATCAGGAGATTGTCGTAGATGAACTCGGCCGGGCGCGTGCTGTTCGCGAGTATGCCGCCGACGGTCCCCGCGACGAGGTAGACGTAGTCGGGCCGGTTGACGCGAAACCACTCGTTGACGGCGGATTGATTGCGAAGATCGAGGTCGGCGCGGGTCGCCGTCAGCGGCGTGACGCCGTCTTTCTGGAGGCTCCGGACGATGGCCGACCCCACCAGACCGCGGTGACCGGCGACAAAGACCTTCCCGGGTTCGGACAATCCCTTGCTCCTGAATGGCAGGGCTAAAGCCCTGCGCTACCGAAGATTCAGTCTGTCAAAAACTACCGAACTTGATCCGCCAAAGCCCGGTCATCGTCATCCGCAACAGCGTAAACCCGTCGCGAAACCGCCGGATGTTGGTCGTGCCGTAGGTTCGCGCCCTGTAATCCACCGGAATGTCGATTATACCGGTTCCAAGTACCGCGGCCGGAAAGAGAAGCTCGAAGTCGCCGAACGGGTCGAAGTCGCCGAAGTCTTTTCGCCATCGTACGAACCGCTCGTAGTCGTGTCGCGACACCATCTTCGTACCGCACAGGCTGTCGCCGAGGCGAGCATCGAGCACAAAACTCAGCATCTTGGCGAAGAACACGTTCGCCAGATGGTTGAGAAGGCGCATCGCTTCTCCTTCCATCGGGTAGACGAGCCGTGTCCCGTTGATGAAATCGGCGGCACCCTCGCAGTACGCCTCGTAAAAGCGCGTCAGCCGCTCGGGCGGCATGGT
>Ga0065707_10082376_pt1 | contig 15923 bp, 17 predicted proteins | sample SwiRhicommuniRL3_FD_59094 | JGI IMG/M metagenome (GOLD analysis project Ga0065707, IMG submission 59094) | Switchgrass rhizosphere bacterial communities from Rose Lake, Michigan, USA - RL3 v2 (version 2) | ecosystem: Host-associated > Plants > Roots > Rhizosphere > Soil | place: East Lansing...
CGAGCATGAGGGTAATGAAAACGAAAATTACCGCAGCGCGGCTTGCCGATACAGATGCAACTGACATGGTCATCCTGATGCAGTAACTGCGGTGTTGCCTATATTACGGTGCAGCAGTTGTGCTTGCACAGCAACGTCGAACGCATTAACGCGAGCTTTATTAAACGATTACAGCCAACTGCTACTGCGGTGTTCGTTTCATGTAGGCATGACCGCACAACAACAGACAACCATGGCGGGCACGAATACCGGTACATGAAGTGCACATTCTGCAAGCCTGTCTGCCACATACGACGTCAATCAAGCGCTGACGAGCGCGTGTGCAAAAGGCGATTTCAACAGTAATCGGATATTTACAGGAGTTGGGGAGGTAGGTATGTGGATCGTTCTTGCCCGCAGATTAACTGTGGTCGCGATAGTGTGGATGATGAGTTCCGCGATAGCGAACGCTGCCACCTTAGAGTTGGTCAGCAGCGCGCCCGCAAACAACGCTGTGGACGTTTCCAGAGTGGACCCACTTAACTTGCAATTCTCCACCGCACTCAGCCCGTACTCGGTGCGCGCCGATACGATTACCTTGCGGAATGCAACAGGAGTTCAGAAGGTCGGCTTAAGTGTTACCGGCGGCAGCGTAACGGTGCGACCGTTAACGCCGCTGCTGCCATGGACCACATACACACTGAATGCACAGTCGTTAGTAGGCAGTGCAGGCGAACAACTCGCACAACCGGTGGCAATCGTTTTCAAGACACGCGACGCTGCATGGCAACCGCCGCAACTGATCGATCGACTGACGACCGAACAATGGAATCCGGTCACCGCGGTCAACAGTAAGGGCATCCGCTTCGTAGCATGGCAGCAATCTAATGGCGCCGGCGATGACATCTGGGCTGTTCGACATGTGCCGGGTGCCACCGCCGCTGAAACACCGGTGCTGATTGCAAGCCTTGGCACCGAGTATGCGTCTGAGGTGCGAGTATTCGTCGACGAGAATGGCAATGCATTCGTCACCTGGCAACTTGATAAATCCGAAGTGTGGCTGCCGCGTCGGCTATGGGCCAGTCGATTTACCGCTGGTAGCGGTGCGGGTTCCGGATGGGGCGTGCCGCAGGCCATCGATGGCTATGCGAAACGCAGCGGCACGAATCTGCACTTGGTGTTCGATCATGCAGGCAACGCCGTGGCGCTGTGGCAGGAATGGGATTGTTGCGGTCCGCATTCGTTGCAAAGCATCGTAGCCAACCGCTACACCCAACGCACCGGATGGAGTAAGCCAGTTCACCTGGATAACGCACCGGGATTTCTCGCCGGCGACACCGATCTGCAGATCGATGATGACGGCAACGCGTATGCAGCGTGGGTAATGGTTGAGAACCTCTATAACCCAATCGCAGACTTGCGAGTAAGCCACTTCGACACAACCAGCGGTTGGAGCGCGGCGCATCTGGTGACGTCCGAGTATGTATTCGAATCGTCCATTGATCCGACGCTTGCTGTTAATCCGCGCGGTGAAGCGCTTCTAATGTGGGCTTACGACAATGGCCTTAAGTATGCACATGCCGATGAACTCGCTCGATGGGGCACGCCCATCGGCATTGACGCTACACATGTGGCGCCATCGAGCATGGTGTACCTCGACAGCGGCATCGCATTTGCCGCATTTTCGGACGGTGTAAAAATGTTCAGACCCGATCTGGGTTATTGGGATTGGAAGCATCCACTGTCCAATCAACAAAACACATCCACCGCACCACGCATCGTTGCCGATAAGAGCGGCAATGCACTCGTCGCCTGGACGCAAACCAGCGGCGGCATCGACAGAGTGTTCGCCAAACGCTATCGCGCCGCGCGAGGGTGGTTGAACCCAGCGCCGATCGATGTGGGAAATACATTAGGCGCTGGGCTCGAAGAACTATTTCTCGATCCCACCGGCAGCGCTGCAGCAGCTTGGTGGCAACGCAATGATCAAGGTACGCTGGATATAAAGGCGGCGGCATTCAAATAGTACGCAGGCTCGATTGTTAAACCGGCCAACAATAGTATTTGGTTCCGTTCGTGGTGAGCCTGTCGAACCACTTTGTTCAAAGTCGTGTCGCGAAGCGACTCAAAACAACTGGATCCCCGCCTACGCGGGGATGACGAGGACTTTTTACCCGCCGGCCTTCTTCTGGATGTTCGAGATTCGTTCCTCGGCAGCGATAAAGCGCGTCATGCTGCGATCAAAAAGATTCTCCTCATCGGCGGCCAAGCTCGCAAACGTATCGGGATCGTCGAAGACACGCATCGCCGATTTGAACGACGCCCGGTCAATAAACCACAGCTCGGTGATGACATCAAAGTCCGGCGCAGCACCACCGGCATGCACGATCATGTTCGGATCAAGAAAATTCCTGCGATATTCCACAATGCCGGGCATTGTCTTCAGAATGAATGGCGCGTGGTGCTTCTCGTAGTAGTCAATGAACGCTTCATGCGTCATTCCTGCTTTCTTTTTCAGTAGCGCGATAACTTTGTACATACGACCTCGCTGGTTTGATCGAACCGCGACCTAGTCACCAAATGCTGAGGTGCGTTCCGCTCGCCAACTACCACAAGTTCTTCCCATCAATGACAAAGACAGACGCGCTTGCTGCATCGAAGTTATCGAAGAGCCGAGCATTGACGCCGATGCGACGAGTTTTCTTGTCCCAAGTTCCGTCAAGCTCAAACGCAGGGCTGTCTGAGTAAGTCGGCACGCCGCAATGCTTACAGAAATGATGTTCGACGAGCGTCGTATTCCAGCGATAGATTCCGTCGCTTTCAGCGGATGCGACGACATGAAACTGATGTGGCTGGTAGTAGGCGTATAGCGCGCCCCGCTTTGAACAGAAAGAGCAAGTGCAGCGCGTGAGCTGCTCTGGAATTTCTCCGCTTATCTCAAAGCTCGTTTTTCCGCAGTGGCAGCTACCTTGAATAGTCATGGATTTCTCCTATGCATTGTCGACAGATTTATTGAGCAGCATAACGTTTGAGTTCACCGGAAGACCGCTGGCGTGTCGCACACGTGCACCCGCACGTCGACTAGTTTTCGACCAGAAAAGGTGAATTGCTCTGCGATGTACATGCTCTTATCAGTATTTGCGATGTGCACGCGCGTCGTCGCGAACACCGTGTCGCCATCGCCGTACACGCCAAGTAGCTGCCACGTCGAGAAGTCGTAGTAGGTTCGGACGTGCGGATAGAACTTCTGAAAGTCACCGACCCCTTGATAGTCGCCTCCGAATGGCAGCATCAGCGGCTCGTGCATCGTGAGCGCCGGATCAAAGCGGTCGGGATAATCAGTGAGCTGCTTCTTCGACCCTAGCATCTCTTGGATGAAAGCCTTGTTGTCATCGGTTGTGGTCATTACTGACTCCCGGCACGTCGTCGCGATGAGCGAGGTTACCACGAGGCGTTTTCCGGTGGCCCTGTCGCTTCGCGTCAACTTCAACCCGCCGTCACTTGCGCAGAGATCGATCGCCCATCATGGCAACCAGATTCACCACCACACTCGACGATGCCGGTAACTCGTTTGGCAGTTCACCTGTCGTTCGTAGCGATTGGCACTCGGGTGTTGCAGATTCCACGTCGGCACGGGACATAGCGTTCCCATTACAGATGCCGGCGATTTTGCTAACAGGCGGCTGCAAGTGTTTCCTCAAGCCAGAAAAAAGATCATCGCTGCTACTTGCAGGGGGAGTTCATATCGGAAGGGTTAGGCCTCAGTCGCGATGCAGCAGTGACCGACTTGCTTACCTCGGCTCAAGCCGGAGTAAAAGGCACGTAGTCAATCTCCAGGAAGTCCGCGACTTCGGGCTTCCAACGTGTTTCCACGAATCGGACGTGCTCTGGGTGGACGTTGTACGCCTCATAGTCTTGTACCGATGCGAACTCCATTGAGAAGCCAAACTCGAACTTGTTCTTCGGGCTCACTTGACGAAGCCACTCGAAGTTCCGAACCGTTGGGATGGAAGTCAGAACTCGTGCCGCCTTCAAGAAAGAAGCCTCCAATTCGGACCCTGAAGGGTGCTTCAATTTGAACGCGACGGTGTGGCGAATCATTGGAGATCTCCTGAGGCGTAACGTTGTGCGTAACACGTGAGCAAAAGCGCCTCGCTTTTGCGAGTCGGGCGCGCTCTGCGCGCGAACTTGACGCGCTTGTTCGGCATTTTGCTCATGTGACTTCGCTAGGTTTGCGCACTGCTTCTCTTACCTTGCCACCACAAGTGGGACATAGCGTGTCATCTTGCAATGTATGCTCGCAGAGCCATGGATAGATATCGGTGCCGCAATGAAAGCAATGAAAGCAAGGAAAGTCCAAGAGCTCTGCGGAGACACTTTGATTCGGAACCCTTCGAAACGATGTTGGAGAAAGAACTGCACTCCAACGGTCATTGCGATAAGAAGCTTTTCCGTCCATCTCCATGGTTTCATCACCGTCAGACGAATCATATACAACTAAATCCATACCTTCACTGAGCCGAAGATGCATGCGTGACAGATCGCGCAGCGATCCGAAGTATTCGAGGCTCACTTCGTCGCGGCCGAGACCATTGACGTCTGCGTAAATTCTAGGAATGTTCATTGCCTTGACGCCGAACGTTCGACATGAGCGGCAAGCGGAAGCAGGCGCAGCCTGCTGTAGCTTTTCGCTCGATGGAGGGGTTAGGTGCCTGCAACTTGCACGCTCAATGATTGGCGCAGTGGCCAGAATAGCCGCACAGGCTCAAGACGCCAAGGCACTTGGCTGCTGCCTCGCACGCAGCCAGCCCCCGAAGACGGCGCAGGGGACCATGAGCACGAGCGCGGAAACCTGGGACCAGATGGCTCCGTGTCCGACCGTTGCGAACAGCGAAAGCGCCGCGCCGATTGCGACCACCACGGCGACGGCGACGCCGTGCGCAAAAGGTTGGCGCTTGGCCAACCAAGCTGCGAGATAGCCCCCGAGCAAGGCGAACAGCATGCCGACGGCCACGCTACTAAGCATGACCGACAAGGGTGCAGCCTGATGAGGTGCCTGGCCAGACACCGCAAAGAACGCGAACGCGGACAACGCGAAGACGAGATACCCGCATAGAACCGCAAGGACTGATCGGACCGCACTCATCGGGACATTCTCACCGTGCGAGGAGGCACCTAACGCTGTGCGTAAGCCGAGAGCAAAAGCGCTTCGCTTTTTCGAGTCGGGCGACCGAAGGGAGCGAACTTGACGCACTTGTTATGCTTCATCTGCTGACTCAGGCGCAAAGTTTTTAATTAGTAAAACGACGACAAGCGCAAGTGCAGAAACAATAGGAACTCCTATCAGCCCGAAGTAGAAGTTAAACCATGGGCCGAGAAAAGCCATATCACCACCGACTGCTTCATGGGTCGACAGCTCCTTAATCATCATAGTAAATGAGTAGCACGAGAGCACCATTGAGACACACAAGCCGGCTCGGCAATACCATTTGTGAGTACACGAAACCCAAAAGACTATGCAAAGTATTGCTGGAATAGAAAGATAGATAGCCATGTTCAAAGAAAATTCAGAGTGACTCGCTCCTTGACGCCGCTCAAATGCCCAGAAAGCAACGTAGAAAAAAGCAACCGACGTTGCGGATAATAAAATCAATACGCGACGATAAAGTTTCTCAGTCATCTTGATGCATAACGCTGTGCATAACGCTCGCGTTAAGGGCGCGCGCGTTTCGCGCGTCGAAAGTTCCTTCGCAAAAGTGGACACTCCTGTTGGTTAAGTAGCTGCGTGCTCGAACTCAATGGGCGTTCGATATCCCAAGGCCGAGTGTAGCCGTGTGTGGTTGTAGAAGTCGACGTATGAGGTGATTGCTGTTCGTAATACATCGTCACTGTCGAAGGTGTTGCCATGATACATATCTGACTTCATTGACTTGAACAGTGACTCCATATGCGCGTTGTCATTCATCCGGCGTGGACGATTGACACTGCGTGCCAATCCCGCTTGATCCAAGGCTCGCTGAAAGTCATAGCCAAGGTACTCTACGCCACGATCACTATGGAATATCGCACCAGCGCTAGGTGTATGACTGCGCAGTGCTTGCCGAAGTGCTCGACGAGTTAGTTGCGAAGTGCGCTGCGGCCCCAAGCTCCAGCCGAGGAGACGGCGCGAGTATCGGTCCATTACCGTGGCCAAGTACCGCCACTGACCTCTCACCTTGAGATACGTCACATCACCCACCCAGACCTGATTCGGTGCGGTGATCAGGCGATTCACCACGTGGTTGCAATCGCCATCGCGGCGGAAAAAGCGGCCCATGCCCGGCATGCGTCGATACAGCATGCCACAGCGACCGCGTATGCCATGTTGCCGCATCAGCCGTTCGATTCGACGTCGCCCACTCCGTTCACCTTGTCGCCGTAGCGCCGCATGCACTCGCGGACTGCCATAGGTCTCGCGACTCACTGCGTGCTCGCGACGAATCTTGCTCAACAGATGCTCATCATCCTGCGCGCGCTGACTGGGTGGCCGCTCTCGCCACGCATAGTAGCCACTCGGGCTCACTCCCAGTGTTCGGCACATCCACCTCACCGGAAACTGCGCTTCACCGTGCTGGATGAACGCGAAGATGTCGCCTTTCGTTTTGAAGTGAACTCGATGGCTTTTTTTAAAAGGTCGTGTTCAAGCTTTAAGCGCTCATGGTCACGCTTAAGCCGACGCAGCGCCTTCAACTCAGCAGCAGTTGCTGCATCAAGCTCAATACCCTTCGTCACGATCTTGCCCTCGCGCGCTTCTTTGCGCCAACGAGACAACATGAAGGGATGGATGTAAAGCGATTCCGCGACGTCCTGAACTGCGACACCCGGTAACCGACTGAGTCGTACCGCTGTCGCCTTGAAGCGCTGACTATATTTGTTGGTCGTTCTGGGGCCTGGCTTTGGCATTTAATGACACTCCTGATTCGTTAGATCAGGGTGTCCACTAAACCGGAGGAACTATCGTCGCCCCTTGAACGCGTTGTTATACGTTCTCCGCAGCGTACCAATGGACCTCAACACGATCTAGCTCCGACGCGGGTGCCATGGAACATTCTTGAACCTCTTCGGCGTTTATCACTGGCTTCGGAAAACAAGGTGATTCTGCTTGCTGTAGCTCAGGATGCTGAACCCTGGCTAGGCTAACCGCTTCAAGAACGCCTCGTCTGGACCTTCGGCAGCTACGAAGCCACTTAGCTCAAACCCCATGATCGAGCCGCCGCGCACAAAGCGTTCTCCATGCGCCAACACTTGCCACTTCTTCATCGCACTCTCGACGTATAACGCTGTGCATAAGCCGAGAGCAAAAGCGCCTCGCTTTTGCGAATCGGGCGACCGAAGGGAGCGAACTTGATGCGCTGGTTAGGCATAGCGATTTCTCGAGCGAGATAAAGACCACCATGTAACAAGCGGTGTGACGAACACTACTACCAGGAAAGCGAGTGGAAGCACTGGAAACCGGATATGACCAAACCTGAAGTTTTTTACTCCAAGGCTATGAGTAAAAAATGACGGCCCAACGCTAAGCGCTCCGATGCCAAGAACAACGGTAAGTATAGCTGTGAGGCCTAAGGACAAGAAAAACAGTGGCGAGCTAACACCGCGTTTATGCAGACACCAGGCTTGCAGGATGAGTGCAAACAATAGCGGGGGTGAGAATAGAACCACGATCAAAATCGCGAACTCGCTCGGCAGAATGTAATCTTGGTCCATATGCCTAACGTTGCCGCTCATGGGGAGCGAGTCTTCGAGCGATCCCGTGAAGCGGCTGGTTAGACATGGTTGCGCCAGAGAAACCCAACCAAGCCGCCAAGAACGAAACCAACAAGCGCTGCAGGCCAGACATCTCCGGTACCTAAGTAACCAACTAGAGCTCCCCCGATCGCACCGGCAAGAGCAAATGCGGCACGACGCCGCTGAGCTTCAACTCTTTGCTTTTTTCGTAGCTGGTGCTGCGTTTCCTGATACTGAGCCTCTCGCGCGGGAGCGAGCAAAGTGTCAGAAACTATTTCCGCTTGATGTTTGTCCACTTCTGCTTCCCTCCGATGTCTAACGTGAAGTAGGCACCCTAAAAGGTGCTTTTAAACCCACCACCGTCCGAATATTGGTTACTTTTTGCATTCGACTTCTCCCTGCATTCAATCGGTTAGTCATTTTTAGCACACCCTAAAAGAAAACAGCAAACACACCTGAGCTACGACCAAGGCGAACTCGTGTTGCAGCGATGCAATTATCTTTCATGAGATGCGCTCGCGAATGTTGCTTGCTTTTCTTATCTGTGTTTATATACAGTTAGTCGCACAACGGAAATCTCATAGTCACTTGTGCTGGCCGCCGGCAAATTGAGGTTCGCATGGATGGTAAGCCGCTGCTTGAACAAGTGCGCGACAAGATTCGCGCAAAGCATTACAGCATTCGTACCGAAGACGCCTACTTGCATTGGATCAAGCGCTTTATCCTGTTTCATCACAAGCGTCATCCTGGCGAGATGAGTGCTAGTGAGGTGGAGGCTTTTCTCAATTATCTGGCAGTGACAGGAAAGGTCTCGGCTTCCACGCAAAATCAAGCCAAGAGCGCGCTGCTGTTCCTGTACAAGGAGGTATTGCAGGTGAACCTACCGTGGCTCAACGACATTGTTAGCGCCAAGCGACCGACGCGACTACCGGTAGTGCTGACGCAATCGGAAGTGGCGAGTCTGTTGACACATACCACTGGTACCAGTGGATTGATTTTGCGCATGGTGTACGGAACGGGCATGCGAATCATGGAGTGCATGCGTTTACGCGTAAAGGATATTGAGTTCGAGCGCGGTGAGGTCGTTATTCGCGAAGGCAAGGGCTTCAAGGATCGCATTACGATGTTGCCAAAATCACTTGCACGTCCACTGCAAGAGCACTTGGCCAAAGTAAAACTTTTGCACGAACAAGATCTGCGTGATGGCTATGGCGAGGTATACATGCCATATGCGTTGGCGCGTAAATATCCAAACGCTGGACGCAATTGGATTTGGCAATACGTTTTTCCATCCGCAAAAATTTCCAAGGATCCTCGCTCATCACGAATGGCGCGTCATCATGCCGATGAAAAGGCTATTCAGCGCTGCATGAGTCAGGCACTTCGTAAAGCGAGCATCCATAAGCACGCCACGCCGCATACCCTGCGTCATTCCTTCGCCACGCACTTGCTGGAGAATGCATACGACATTCGGACTGTCCAGGAGTTGCTGGGGCATCAAGATGTGAGCACGACCATGATCTATACACATGTACTCAATCGTGGCGGCAAGGGCGTGCGAAGTCCGCTGGACGGCATGAGTGGGCTGGTCGGGTAATTAAGGAAGGCGTGGGCAAAAGCCCTAGCATGCTTCGACCTATACTTACGTGTGCTTATTCTTACGGAAGTTCTTATTTATTCTGTTCGTCCTGAGCAGCGCAGCCGACAAAGTGCTAGGGCCTACGAAACTTCAACAAGAAGCGATCCGTCTTGTCGTGCATCTCATGCGCTTTGGCGGTATGCGGATCGTCGTTGCTGCGCAGGACCTTGCTCTCACCGATGTATTCGAATCCTGCTGCGATCACTTCTTTCTTGACTTGTTCGGGATCGATGCGATGTAAGGTATCGGTATCGCGTGCACCTGATTTAGCGGCGGCGGCGTGATCTTCAACCATGAGTATGCCGCCAGGTTTCAATGCAGCGAGCAGGGCGCGGTTAACCAGCAACATATCGGGTGAACCAAAGCCTTTGTTGTGCAGGTCGTGATAATTTTCCGAGGTCCAGATCATGTCCAGCGCTTCGGGTGCAGCGAAGCTTTCTGCTGCCGGTCGCGATGACCAGTATTCATACACATAACCGGGGTCATCGCTGGATGAATGCAACTCAGGCGCGGGCCGATTGATGCCTTGCAAGCGAATGGTGGTGACGTTGTTGCAAGCGGGCGCCAGCGGAGGCGGCGCGCTCGATGACGAGCTGGATGCCGCGCTGCCCGCAGGCGCAAGCCGTGGCAATGAGATGGCATACACACGGCCACTGTCGCCGACGATCTTGCAGAAGATTTTGGTGAAGTAGCCGCGGCCCGGCATAAAGTCAGCCACTTTATCGCCCGGCTTCAAACCGGCGAAGGCAATGACCTCAGCAGGCTTGCGATTCACATCGCGTTCACGATCGGCATCCGGCCGCTCAGCATCTGCGACTGCAGCGACAATGTAGTCGGGAATAGGTGCAACTGCCGGCGCCGCGTGAGTTGTTGTCACAGCAACCAGGCTCAGTAATGCATACGCAGTGATGCAATTCAAACGTGATATGGGCATGTGTAGTCACCGGTGTGAAGAGTTGGCCGATACTACCTTATAAGGATGATGGTTGATGAATGTTGTGTGTGAGGGAGTGTGCAGCGACGTTGTTGGTAGCGAGGTTGCAGTGAGGAGAATTAAGGAAGCCTGATTAATTCCTCGTTCGCGTTGAGCCCTTCGACATGCTGCGCTGCTCAGGACGAACGGAATTATTAACCCGGCTCGAAAATATGGCTGACGCTTCGATAGGCTCAGCGTCTTGGTTTCATCAGATGTATTTATAGGCCGGGTTAATAATTAGACATTCCCTAAAAACTTGAGGCCGTGTTCTGGGGGTAGGAGCGGCGCGATTGAGTTGACGAGGCCGCGAATGATCAATTGATCGCGGCCATGGGCCGCTTCTACATGCTCATTGCACAATGTTGCTTGCTATCGCCAACCGTCTTAACTCCCTCTCCCTGAGGGAGAGGGTAGGGGTGAGGGTGACCGAGAACAGCGGGACGCTACCTCATTCTTTAGCTTACGGCGCGCCTTTCACCGGGCCAAATCCCGGCGGTGCTTTGCGATGATGTGTTGCGGCTTCATACGCCGATGCCACTTTCAACAAGGTTGCTTCCTGACCGGGCTCGGCCCAGAAGCCGATGTTATAGGGCAGGCCGATGCCGCCCAATTTTGTTGGGGCGTTGCCCTCAACACCTTCGTACTTGGTGCCGTCTTTGTTGAGCTTAAATTGTGCATCGTAAATGCTGGTCGCAAAACCGGCAGGTACGAATACTTCGGGAATGCCGAGCATCGCGCCGTAACCGGTGCCGCCGCCGAACTCGCCGCCTTGCACGGCAGCGCCGCCGATCTTGCCTTGCAGAGTGAGACCAACGGGATTCACGAACACATCGATGTGATTTTGTTCCAGCACTTTGTTCATCACCATGCGCATGGCATCGTGACGCTTCATGTCATACGACAAGGTATCGGTGCGAATATCCATTTCCTTGTTTTCCCAGTTCTTCATCGCCACCTTGCGCACATCGTTGAAGTACTTGGCGTTGGCATTCAAGGTCGCCCAGTCATACACGTTCTTGTCGCCGCGCAAGGCCAGATACTTGGCGAAGTCATAGGCAAAGCTATAACCAGTCACTGCACTGGGATCGGCAGGTGGATTGCTGAACATGCGACGGAAACCGAGGTTCGCAGGCAATGGTGCTTTGTGCACAGCCAGCGCGACCAAGTATTTGCGACTGGTGATATCCCAACCGGGTACTTCAAATTCAGGCTTGCCGTCTTTCTTCGATGAGAAGACTTCCGGCATGTGGAAGGGAACGATTTCCGCAATGGCATCGTTGAAGGTGTAAGCCATGTTTGGAATCGAAGGATCATCGGGATACGCGGGATCAGTGGTTTCAACCAACTCAGCGCCTAAGTCTTTCAGCACTTGCAGTTCTTTGTTGATGCCATCGCTTACTGCAGCTTTGCTCGGTGTGTCTTTGACCATCAACTCACGGATCACGCCGATACGCATGCCGGCCAGTGGCTTGCTTGTGCCGGGTTGGGTGAGTGCATTGACATACGGTGTTTTCGATTCGATCACGCGCGGTAATGCGCTATAGATATCGCGTGGATCGAAGTAGCTGCCCGTCTTGGTATCGCGAAATGCATCGAGCACCATGGTTGCATCTTTCACGGTGCGGCATTGAATGCCGGGTCGATCATGATAGGGATTGGCGCCGATGCTGCCGGCAAACGAAATGATGCCCTTGGTGGGCACTACGTTGACCACGCCTTGATAATTGCCGGGCAAGCGACATGAGCCGCCGGTGGTTTCGCAAATCGAACACACCACGAGATTGGATGCCACTGATACCGCCGAGCCACCGCTCGAACCGCTGGTCACGCGTTCGGTGTCGTAAGGATTGCAGGTCATGCCGCCCCAGGTGTCGCGCGAACCACCCGCGCCGATGTAAGGGCGTTCTACTTTGGCATCGCCACCGGGATCGCCACTGCCACCGTTGTATTCGGAGTTATGTGCATGCGCATAAATGATTGCGCCGGCCGAACGCAAACGACTCACCAGCGTTGAATCTTTAGGCGCGGCATCCATCGCGTACTTCACATCGCCACCGCCCGTGGAGCGAAGATCAGCGGCGTCATAGATGGCCTTGAACGACATGGGTGTGCAATACAACGGCATCGCTTTGGTATCGGGATTCTTGCCGTATTTCGCATCGAGCATGGCCGCGTATTCCAACGCATCGGGTTGCTGACGGAAAGCTTCGCACTCCGCGGGCGCATCTTTCGGCAACGCGGTGCCGGGCTTGGCATCGAACGCGCCTTTGCAGGTGACCGAACGTTCGCCGCGGATGTTCAAGGTTTCCAGTGCATTCACTTTGCCGGCATTGGGCATGCCCACCACCATGCCGAATTGTTGTTGCACAGTGGGATCCGACATCGTCGGTTCCATGCGGCCGAAGTCAGGCTTCTGACCTTTGTACTGGTCATAGTCGGGCAGCAGCTTGTTGATCGCGATGCTGTCGGTCGGAAATTTAATCGGCATGCCGGCACGCGTTGCGCCCATCACTGCTGGAATTTTTGCACCGTCGGCCGTCACTAGCTTGGAGCAGATGCCGTTGTAAGCGCGCGCACGTGCGATGTAACCCTCGACCACTTGTTTACAGGTGGTGTCGCCAGAGCGAATGGCGCTTTGAATGCCATCGATAGTGGCTTCTTCGAAATGGAAGGTTTCGGCGTGGGTCGTGAGTGTTAGCAGCATTGCCGCCGACAACACGATGGTTCGAACGCTGCTACTCACTGACATATGAATCTCCGAAACCGATAACCATTGGAACCGACATAACCAGCCGTCATTCCCGCGCAGGCGGGGATCTAGGTAAGAAAGTTCTTATTTCTTTCCGTTCGCGTTGAGCCTGTCGAAACGTTCTTTAAATTCACCGAAGAATCCTTCGACACGCTGCGCTGCTCAGGACGAACGGAATTGATCAGACTGCATCCCCGCCTGCGCGGGGATGACCTTTTCGTTTGCTACGTCCGAGCCCGTATTGCTTACAACTCACCCTTCACCGGACCAAACGCCGGTGGTGGCTTGCGATGATGCGTGGCTGCTTCATACGCTGAAGCCACTTTCAACAAGTTGGATTCCTGGCCGGGTTCTGCCCAGAAGCCAATGTTGTATGGCAAGCCGATGCCGCCGAGCTTGGTGGGCTTGGTGCCTTCAATGCCTTCATACTTGGTGCCGTCGGCATTCAACTTGAACTCGGCGTCGTACACTTCACTGGCGAATCCAGCGGGTACAAACGCTTCGGGAATACCGAGCATTGCGCCGTAACCGAAGCCGCCGCCACCGCCGCCTTGTACCGCAGCGCCGCCGATCTTGCCTTGCAAGGTGAGGTTCACTGGATTGACGAACATGTCGAGCTTGTTCTGACGCAGCACCTTGATCATCGCCATACGCAAGGTATCGCGGCGCTTCATGGTGTACGTAATCGCGTCAGTCGCTGGATCCATCTCCTTGTGTTCCCAGTTCTGCATCGCTGCACGACGCGTGTCGTTGTAGTACTTAGCGTTCTGATTCAACGTGGTCCAGTCATACACACGCTTGTCGCCACGCAAGGTCAAGTACTGACCGAACTGGAAGGCAAAGGTGTAGCCGGTGACCTTGCTCGGATCGGCCGGTGGGTTGCTGAACATACGCGCGAAGTCCAGGTTGCTGGGCATCGGCGCCTTGTGTGCCGACAACGCAATGAGGTACTTCTTGCTGGTGACATCCCAACCAGGTACTTCAAATTCCGGCTTGCCGTCTTTCTTCGATGAAAACACTTCCGGCATATGGAAGGGCAGCAACTCCGCAAACGCGTCGTTGAAACCAAACTTCATGTTGGGAATCGAGGGATCATCCGGATACTTCGGGTCGATGTCTTCTACCAGTTCCGCACCCAGATCCTTCAGCACTTGCAGTTCCTTGTTGATGCCATCGCTCACTGCGGCATCGCTGGGATGATCCTTGACCATCAGGGCGCGAACCACACCGATGCGCATGCCGGCCAATGGTTTGGCTTTGCCGGCTGGCGTCAATGCATTCACGTAAGAGGTTTTGGATTCGATGACGCGCGACAACGCGGTGTACGGATCGCGCTCATCGAAGTAAGTGCCGGTGGTTTTATCGCGGAACGATTCAAGAATCGTCGCTGCATCTTTCACCGTGCGGCACATGATGCCGGGGCGATCCTGATACGGATTTGCACCGATGGAGCCTGCAAACGAAATCATGCCCTTGGTAGGCACCACCATCACCACACCTTGATAGTTCGCCGGACCACGGCACGAACCACCGGTGGTTTCGCAGATGGAACACATGGTGAGGTTGGCCGCTACCGATACACCCGAACCACCGCTCGAACCACTGGTGACGCGTTCGGTGTCGTAAGGGTTACACGTCGTGCCACCCCACGATTCACGCGCACCGCCTGCACCGATGTAAGGCTTTTCAACTTTGTAATCGCCGCCCGGATCGCCGCTGCCGGCGTTGTATTCGGCTTCGTGTGCATGCGCGAGAATGATCGCGCCTGAAGCACGCAAGCGACTGACCAACGTCGCGTCTTGCGGTGGCGCATCCATCGCATAGTTCACGTCAGCGCCGGCCGTGGTGCGCAGATCCATTGCGTCATAGATGCCTTTGTTGGCCATCGGCGTGCAATACAGCGGCATGGCCTTGGTATCGATGTTCTTGCCGTACTTCGCATCCAACTGAGCGGCATATTCCAACGCATCCGGTTGTTGACGGAATTTTTCGCACTCAGCAGGCGCGTCTTTTGGTAACGGTGTGCCGGGCTTGGCGTCGAACGCGCCTTTACAAGTCACTGAACGTTCGCCGCGAATGTTGAGCACTTCCAGCGTATTCAATTGCCCTGCATTGGGAATGCCGGCCACCATGCCGTACTGCATCTGCACCGATGGATCGGACATGGTGGGTTCCATGCGGCCGAAGTCCGGCGTTTGTCCTTTATAGTTTTTGAAGTCGGGTACCAGCTTGGTGATGGCAATGGTATCGGTAGGAAACTTGATCGGCGAACCGGCACGCACGGTGCCTTTCGCTGCGGCAATCTTTGCGCCATCCGCTGTCACGAGCTTGGTGCACATGCCGTTATAAGCTTTCGCGCGCGCGATATAGCCTTCAACCACTTGCTTACACGTGATCTCACCGGAACGAATGCCGTTCTGAATGCTATCGATGGTGGCTTCCTGAAGATGGAAGGGCTCAGCTTGAACGGCCACAGCGAACAGCGCCGTGGTTGCCAGAAGCAATGAATGAATTGCTATACGCACCGACATAAATAAGAGTCTCCTTATCCGCGAAGTAGAACCGGCATGGCGATTCGGGGAGAAATGCTGCAAGGGTTGCCGGACGTTAAACGTGCGGCAATGACGGCCCCCTACTAAAGATTTTTGAGGGAGGTAACGGAGGTCTGATGTAGGAGCGGTCTCCGACCGCGATTGTTTTTATTCGCGGTCGGAGATCGCTCCTACAGATTATGGTTCTTGAAGGATGATGGAGAGCGCACGTCGGTGGCTCCATCTGAAGACGAAAGACGCTTCGACAGGCTCAGCGACCGG
>Ga0065707_10000623_pt1 | contig 15907 bp, 17 predicted proteins | sample SwiRhicommuniRL3_FD_59094 | JGI IMG/M metagenome (GOLD analysis project Ga0065707, IMG submission 59094) | Switchgrass rhizosphere bacterial communities from Rose Lake, Michigan, USA - RL3 v2 (version 2) | ecosystem: Host-associated > Plants > Roots > Rhizosphere > Soil | place: East Lansing...
ATAAACTCTTCGATATTCTCCGGGTCGATGCGACCAGCGCGTTCCAGGACAATTCGTTGTTCGGCCGGGTTGTATCCCTTGTGGGCGCGCAGCCAGCCGATGTTTCCGCTCAATTGTTTGGGTGGAGCGAGGAGATCGGTGGCAATACGTCCCTTGTAGAGATGTTCCTCGACAAGAAAACGAGCGTCTTCCACTTTCACAGGTCCATAAACTGTCGCCTCGGGATAGACCACCACCAGCGGCAGGATATTGGATGATCCAATATTTGAAAGCGTGGAAATTTCCACTTCATCCTGAAGATCGTAGGCGATCAAGGCCTCGGTCAAACTCTTGATCAATTCGTTCGCGCCGAGACGAATGCTCTTGGGGTCATTTGAAACTAAAATCATGGCACGTTTGGTTTGCATGGGTAGTTCCTATTCGTACCGCGCAATCATTTCATCGATCTGATCGGGACTGACATTTCCATACAGATCATCATCAATCAACACAACCGGACCCACGCTACAGAGCCCCAAACAGGAGGTGGTGACCAGCGTCCATTTTTTATCGGGCGTGGTCTCGCCATTTTTCAAATCCAGTGTTTCGCAGAGCGAATCCCAAACGGCTTTGCCACCGACCACATGGCAGGGAGCATTTTCACAGAACTTGATCACGTGACGTCCGCGTGGTTTTGTGGAGAGCATGTCGTAGAAACTGGCAAGCCCAAATAGCTGGCTCTTTGAAACAAAGACGTGCTCCTCTTCAGCGTTGAGTTGCCTGCGGACTTCCTGAAATGCTTCGGCTGGAATATAGCCAAGAGCATGGTTGATTTCGCTCAGAATGGGAATCAACGCGTCTCTTGCGGCACCGTGTTTTGCAATGGCTTCATGTACAATGACCGAGACATCACGTTCAATTGTTGGGGCAATCATCGGATCTCCATGAGTGGTATTTCGTCTCTCTCAAGATTCAACAGCAATGGCATTGAAGTTACAAACCTGCACGCAAATGCCGCAGCGGATACATGTTTTTTCATCGATGTGATGTACCTGGCGTCGTTCGCCGCTGATGGCATCGACAGGGCAGTTGCGCGCACAGACCGTACAGCCTGTGCAGATCGGCTCCTGGATCTCCATGCGGATCAGCGACTTGCAAACTTTTGCAGGACAGCGTTTTTCGTAAATATGCGCTTCATACTCGGCGCGGAAATTTCTAAGCGTGCTAATGACCGGAACGGGCGCGCCTTGGCCAAGCCCGCATAGGCTGTTTCGGGACACTTCAAAGCACAAATCCTCCAATGCTTCGATATCGCCGTCTTCGCCCTTGCCATCGCAAATCTTTTGCAGCATTTCAAGGATGCGGCGCGTCCCCACACGACAGGGTGTACATTTGCCGCAGGATTCAGCCTGGGTAAAGTCCATGAAGAAGCGGGCGATATCCACCATGCAGGACGTCTCGTCCATCACAACGAGCCCGCCCGATCCCATCATGGAGCCGGCTTTGGATAAGGCTTCATAATCGAGGGGCAGATCCAGGTGCTGTTCGGTGAGACATCCGCCCATCGGACCACCGGTCTGCACGGCTTTGAACTTTCGGTTGTCTTTGATCCCGCCGGCGACATCGAAAATGATCTCGCGCAGGGTGATGCCCATCGGCACTTCGATCAGACCCGGCTTGACGACGTTCCCGCCAACCGCAAAAGTCTTGGTACCTTTGGACTTTTCTGTACCCATACTGGCGTACCAGGCGGCACCGTTCAAAATAATCTGCGGCACGTTTGAATATGTTTCAACGTTGTTGTTATTGCTGGGCTTGTCCCACACGCCTTTGACGGAGGGGAAGGGCGGGCGTGGATGAGGTTCCCCGCGCATGCCCATGATGGACGCAATCAACGCGGTCTCTTCGCCGCAGACAAACGCGCCCGCGCCGACACGCACTTCCAAATCGAAACTGAAATCTGTTCCGAGAATGTTCTTCCCCAAAAACCCGAACTCCCTCGCCTGTGCAATTGCAATGTTGAGGGTTTGCACAGCAACCGGATATTCTGCACGGCAATAAATATACCCATAACTGGCACCGACCGCGTACGCGCCAATGATCATCCCTTCGATCACCGAATGAGGATCACCCTCCAGCACGCGGCGATTCATGAACGCGCCCGGGTCGCCTTCATCCGCGTTGCAGATCATATACTTGGGACTGTCCTGGACAGCGCGGGTGATCTGCCACTTCTTCGCGGCTGGGAAACCCGCACCGCCGCGTCCTCGCAAGCCTGAATTCAATACTTCAGCGATCACACCCTCAGGCGTCATCTCGAACAACACTTTGCCGAGGGCCTGATAACCATCGGTCGCCAGGTAATCTTCGATATTATTGGGGTCGATCTGACCACAATTGCGCAGCACGATGCGTACTTCTTTGGGACGTAACGCACCCAGTTCCTCATCAACGATCGGCTTGAGGACTTCGTGGAAACGCTCGACAATTCTTCCCTTTAGAAAATGTTCTTCGACAAGATACGGGATATCATCCGGTGTCATGCCAACATAATGGATGCCTTCCGGATAAACCATCATCTCTGGACCGTTTCCACAACCACCGATACGCGATGTTTCCAATACCTGTATTTCGTCGTTCAAACCCTGGGCAATAAATTCATCCTGTAATGCATCAACGACCTCATGAGCGCCTTTTGCGAGGCACTCAGGGTCAACACACACTAAAACATGTGAGCGGTAAAACGCCATACGAAACTCCAAACCAAGAAATAAGACCAACATGTCACTCTGAGTGAGTGGCGCCTTGGCGCCACAACCGAAGAGTCTCGTACTTTCCATCGTTCCATGTTCGAGATCCTCACCTGCACTGCACCACACCTGCCCTGGTGGGCGGTGCCAGGGAACGCAGTGCGGTGCAAGTGTCGCTACGCTCAGGATGACATACCGAGAATTAGATCTGAATAATGTTTTCCTTTACAGGCTGTCCGCCCTGAACATGCTGTTTCATAATCTTCTCTACAGCCTGTACATTCACCTTGCCATACACGACCTTGGGCTGCTCCCCAAGCATTACCTGAACGATTGGTTCTTCCTCACAGCGACCAATGCAGCCAGTCTGTGTCACGGTCACGCCACTGATCTTTTCATTTTCAATGTAGTTCAATACACTCTTCATCGTGTCGCGTGCCCCAGCAGCAATTCCGCACGTTCCCATCGCAACGATCACTTGTACGTTACCGGGAGTTGCTTTCATTTGTTTTTTCTGCAGCGCTTCTTCGCGAATACGCTTTAATTCTTCAAGAGATTTAATTGCAGGCATAGTTTCTCCTTTGTTATTCAGCTACAGTTTGCAGCGCAACTTCCTGGATGCCTTCTTCGAATATGCGGCGCACAAACGTCAATACTTCAGGTTCCGTTAGAGAAATGTCTCCGAGTTCGCTTTTCAATTCAGCACTCTCAAAAATGAAATCACGACTTTGCTTGTTTTTGTCAGTGACTCGATATAAGAACGTCCAATCAATTTGTGGATGAGAGATCAGCAGTGTTAGAAAGGTGGATGACAGATCCCCAAGCGGCATCCGGTCAATGTGACTATGACGAAAGTCCGCTTCCACCCATGCACCTTGGCCTGGTTCCGATTGCAGGCTGAAACTCCCTTCAGCCATTTCCGCCGCGGACTTCAACAGTGGAATTCCCAGACCGACATTGCGTGTCGTGCGTGTAGTGTAAAATGGATCCTGGACATGCAGGGCGGTTTCGGCATCCATGCCGCGCCCATCGTCAATCACGCAGGCGGTGAGACGATCATGGAACAGGTCTTCATGGACATGAACGCTTACGTTCTGACTCTCTGCCGCAATGCTATTTTCGGCAATATCAAGCAGATGCAGGGCTATTTCTCTCATTTTCTTACTTCTGGACTTTCTTTAAAATCTGTGGAAGCTTGTTGGGGCGCAGTTTTCCCTGCACTTCTTCGTTCACCACGACGACTGGTGCCTGGCTGCAGGCACCGACACAGCGACATTCTTCCAGCGTGATCTGACCATCGGGTGTGGTTTGACCCAAGTCGATGTTGAGCATTTGTTTGGCTTTTTCAATCAGTTGAGGCACTCCAGCTACATAGCAGGCCGTGCCCAGGCAAAATTTGATCGTGTGTTTGCCGCGCGGTTGGGTCTTGAAAAAGGAATAGAACGTAACTACTCCATGTACCTGGCCCAACGGGACATTCAAACTTTTGGCTATATAGGCTTGCATGAAAGGGGAGACGTGACCTATTTTTCCCTGTACTTCGTTGAGAACCAGCATGACAGCGCCGGGCCGTTCCTTGTTTTCTGCGATTGCCTGGTCAATAAGGTTTTTTTGCTCTACGCTTTTGAGCGGATCATTCTCGGGAACTTCTTTTACACAAATCATAATTCAGACACCTTTGAAACTCAGTGCCGCATGGCGATCTAAACTCAGGCTTTGAAGTTCAACTGCAAAAGCAGTTGAGATGCTCAGTGATTTCGGATAGATGCGGCAATAATTGTGATTATTTTCACAAATTAGTGTAATCGTTCATTTTCAAATAGTCAATCGATAAATGTCATATAAAAGCGGTAACAATTAAAGACTATTTTCTTGTTTCGATGCACACCCTGTGCTCATCAATGTCCTTGACTTCCAATATAGACATCGCGCCCATCCATGTGGTGAAAAGCCAAACGCATCTCTGCCAAAGTGGGCGAGGCGAGAGTGAAAATCGTTGTACCCAGAAAATCGTCCAATTGATGGACATCTCCATCTTGAACCAGCTCATATTTGCGCAGCGCTGGGAACCTTGCGATGGCTTTCTCCGGTGTGATGTGACGCGAAATTTCGAGGGCCAGCAACTGCCATTTTTCCGAGATCAACCCCAGGGTTGGAAAGAGACCGTAGGAAAAGCGTTCCACATGTGCCGGTATCACTAATCCGCCCAACGAGTGGACGCGTTCAAAAATCTCATCGATGGAGAAGCCTGTGGAGGTCAATAACAGACGTGTTTCACTACGGAGGAAATCTCCGGTCTCATCTACTACAAATTGCTCACCAAAAAAACCAGGTTGGTTCGGCAGATCAGGAAGCGAATTATCCACCTGCTCCTGCCATGCTTCCAATGCATCCAGATCTTCAAATAGTGCGAGGAGATGCACATCTTCACGCGATTGCACTTCCATGCCGGGCAGGATAGTTAAGCTTGTACCCTCAGCGGCTTTTTGAACCGCGCGCACATTGGCACTTGAGTTATGGTCAGTAATAGCGATGAGGTCAATATTATGTTCGAGCGCGTTTTGCACGATGAGTGGGGGAATCATCGCTACATCGGCGCAGGGTGACAGCACCGTATGGACGTGCAGATCGGCTCGGAATTTTTTCATCGTAGCATCGGCGTTCAGTTTCGAACACCCAGTTCCCAAAGTTTCCCATTGACTTCGTATGTGGGTTGGGGAGTAGACAAGAGGACGACACCCTGTTGATTCGCTTTAGCAATCGAAGCGGCGTCGGGTTGGGCATTCTCAGTAACGATGACTGCTGCAACCTCAGTAAGTGCCGCCACTGCCACAATATTTAGATGTGCTTGAAGGGTGGTCCAGATAAACCCCTTTTTTGCTCCAGCCATTACACAGGAAAGCAGATCAGAGCTATAGCCACCAGTGGCTGTGATGCTCGCGAAATCGCGAGGTTCGGTCAGCACGGTCAAAGTAAGTTGATCAATGATTTGTTGAAGGTTCATAGGTTTGTCCATTCCGGCTTACGCCAACAGTCTGATCGGGAATAAAGATACGCATGACAAGTTTTGAGCCTTTGCCAAGGGTTGATTCCAGTTTGATCTCATCCACACAGCGTTTCATATTGACCAGTCCCATACCCGCGCCAAAACCCATTTCACGCACCTGCTCTGTGGCTGTCGAATAACCCGGCTGAAAGACCATTTCGGTATCGGCGATGCCCGGTCCGTCATCAGTGGCTGACATGGTAATACGGTGCGGTTCCACTTCGAGTTTTAAGATGCCGCCGTTCGTGGTGTGGATGATGAGATTCATCTCTGCCTCATAGACAGCGATACTGCAGCGCCTTGTGATCTGTGGATCAGCTCCTAATCGGAGCAGGGCGCGTTTGATATGGCTGGAGGCTTTTCCACCCTGTGTGAAATCACCTGCCTTGATCGTGTAGCGAAGGACAAGGGTGGTGCGCTCGGAAATAATATCCTCGAAAAGATGACTTGCTCGATAACGGCGTACTTCCTCTGTCTTGTAATCCTTTTGCAGCGCTACCAGAATCCCCCGGGTGATGTCGCCTTTTGTAATCATCCCAACGAGTTTTTGATTCTCGTCGACAACCGGCAAACGGCCTAGTTGTTTTTCAGTAAACGTACGGATGGCTGCGACGATCGAGTCATAGCTGGCGACACTTACAACTTCTCGGGTCATATACTGGCTGGTGTGCGCAGCGAGATCATTTTTTTGAAGTGCCCTCACGATGTCTTCAAGACTCAGGATGCCGATAAGTTTTTCATCTTCCACCACTGGCAGACCGGAAATACGATTTACTCGTAAGATGTCGAGCACTTTGGCGAGAGGCATATCCGGTGTGGCTGTTTTTACATCCGCTGTCATTACCTCGTGGACTCTCAGGTCGTAAGACAGTTCCTCGACGCGGCTAATATCATGAGCATCCTGGTCGGTAATAGGGCGACCGTGACGTCCATGGATTTCCTGTTCGGTGGGGGGCCTAGCTGGAGGACACATTCGATTCGAAGCTTGGAAGTCCGGCTTTGTGGAGTCGTCCGCATAGCTCGAACATGCCAAATGGACTGGTGATCAACGGCATATTTTCCTGAGTTGCAATGCTAAGAGTCTCAGCTTGTGGCTGTTTGCCGCGTACGAAGATAATTGCCCGAAATTCGGCAATCTGCGCCGTCCGCACGACCTGTGGATTGGTGAGGCCGGTAAGCAGAACAGCCTTTGGTTGGCTGGAGGCAAGCACATCGCTCATGAGATCCGCCCCGCAGCCACCGCGTATTTTTATATTCATATCCACATCAGGGTTTAAGGGCGTTCCATCCACTAATTTGATAATGTCTTTCAGATGCATCGGATTAAAGATCCTTTCACGGGTTTCAAACAAGAAAGTGCATCGCACTTTGCACTGACATATTAAGTCTGATTACGTTTAATAGTCAGAGACATTCTTCTTCATTTATAGTGATAGATTTCACAAATGGTCAAAAAAAAAAGAACCGCCCCATGTCGGGGCGGCTTGGAGAATGACATTGGGTATTGAATTGACAATGTTTGTCATCCCAGGTAGGGCGAGTTAGTGTGAAGGGCTGGGATGTATTTCGTTGTGCATGATGAAAGTGTAATGTTCTGCGATGAGCTGCGTTGTGTTACAGTGCTGCAAACTCGCCACTACTGTCCCTGATTATACAGATACGACATTCCTTGGTAAGTTCCATTCTTCATATTTTAGGAGGATATTTGTCATATTACATAGTGCCGCACGCATGTAGACATGCGTTTACTTTACTTTGAGTTTGAATTTCAGCCTACGAATCCATGTGAGAAGTAAAGTTACACATGTGGAACACATGTAGAACATGGTGAGACAAGCGGTAGATGGAGCAATCATATTTCCAGCGTTAGAGGGATTCGAAAGTGCGCTGAAATTCATGTCAATTTTCTTTCGTGCGATTGAATCCTTTGACTGTTGGAATAGACATTGAATCGGTCTCGCCTTGCATAGCCAATCAATGTAATTCCATATCGCTCTGCCATTTCAATGGACAGAGAACTTGGCGAGGTGCGCGAGATCAAAATCGGGGCCTGGATGCGCGCAGCTTTTTGCAGCATCTCCGAACTGATGCGTCCGGTTGTGATCAGGATCCTTGTCTCGGGCCAGACATCGTTCATAAGACACAGTCCCGCGATCTTATCGAGCGTGTTGTGCCTGCCAATGTCCTCTGCCACAAAGATCATTTTTTCTCCATCACCCAGCGCCGAAGTATGGACTCCACCTGTCTCACGATACAACTCCTGGGATGCGACTAACATTTCCACGAGATGACCAATCGCTTCAGGCGGAACTGTGGGCCGATCGCCGGTAAACGAAACGTCCACGCGCGCCAGTGCGTCTACCGCCGTGACGCCGCCTGTGCACCCAGATGTCCGCCGCCAGGATTGGGGTTGTTCCACGCTGTGATTCAGCCAGACATCCACGTTATCGCCATGTTCACAAACACGGACATCCTCCACCTCATCCATTGACTCAATCACAGCTTCGTTGAAGAGGAATCCTAAAGCCATCGCTTCCAAATGCACCGGCGTGCACATGGACGTCAGCCAGACCTGGCCGTTGACAGTCAGGGAAACGGGACTTTCGACAATCGTTTCGGCGTCGAAAGGCTTCCATTTTCTGAATTCATATCGTTCGTAATGGATCGCTTTTTGAGGGGATATCATTCTTGCTCCAACCGGTAAATCTCTTTTTGTCATTGCCAGGCTTTCTCTTGGAATAGGAGATTGCTTCGCTCCGGTGGTCTCGACGATACCGTCTCGACCGGCAGTCGCTCGCAATGACAGGTAGTTATATCTTATCCCAATTTTCGGGTAAGGTGGGCGGCGACCAGCAGAGCAGGGACGATCCCAATCACCTTGCATAGTGGGGTCCAAACATTTTTGGCTAATTTGTTTTCACACTAAGTCTGGATTGGGCAGACTTAAGTATAACTCTCCAAAACCCATTCCAATGAAATATCTAAACTTCTACTAAGCTTTTCCTTTTTCTGAATTGCGGTGGACTTTATAGAAAAGATCCGGGTCAGCCAGGAAGGCGCCGAGGCAGGATTCGGTGCATAGATAAATTGTCCGACCGCGATATTCGACACGCGGAAAATAGACTGGATCCGTGCCGCGGAATTTTCGACCGCAGAGGGTGACGAAGCGCGGATATTTCTTTTGTTTCGGAGATTGCTCAGGCATTTGAGTAGTCAAGCTTTCAACGCCGCCGAGGACGGCGGTTGGAGCACCTGAAAGATTATTGCACTTCCGCGATGAAGACCTCGAAGGGGTTGATGGTCAGTCCGCGCGGCGGTTTGGTGGTCTTAAGACGTTCAGCGCTGGAAAACAAGATTTGCAAATCGTGGCCTTTGATTCCTTTAGTGCGCGAAAAATCAAGCTCAAGCTTTTTAGCGGAGAAGTTCAAAATGACGAGCACTGTCTGTTCATCCGATTTGCGGAGGAAGGCGAAATAATCTTTGGCGGTGTTGTCGATGGAAATATATTCTCCTTCTATTAAGGCTGGGGAACTTTTGCGCGCCTGTAATAGTTGCTTATAGTAATTCAATAGGGAACTTGGATTATGCTGTTGGTCCCGAACGTTGATGCCGTCTCGATAATTTGGATTGACAGGCAGCCAGGTAGCCAGGTCTGCAGGAGAAAACCCCGCATTGGGCTTATTCGACCATTGCATCGGTGTGCGGTTCTTGTCGCGGGTCATGGCGGCAGTGCGTTGCATCGCCTCGTCGGGGTGGACGCCCATGTCGGTGACGATGGCGTGGTAATACCAGGAACCCATGGTGTCCTTAACCTGATTGATATCCGTGAGCATGTAGTCGGTCATGCCGATCTCCTCACCGTTATACAGGAAGGGCGTACCTTTGAGAGTCAACACAAGTGCGGCATGCAGGCGCGCTAACGCGGCGTCGTGTTGTTTGTCTCCGTAGCGGGTGTGGATGCGTGAACAGTCATGGTTGCCGAGCGTGTTGCAGGGCCAGCCTTTTAACGGGAGTGCATCCAGCTGAGTCAAACGCTCCTTCTGGTTGCGCCGGATGTGGCTGGGTGTGATCTGTTCTATCCGCATCAGCGGGAAGTTGAACACAAGATTAAGTTCATTGTCTCCGTTTCCCATGTAGGCAATGTTGTCATCTTCGCCGACCAACATGCGATCCCCCTTATATTCGTCAAGGATGGCGCGCAGCTCTTTCATCAGTTCATGCAAGCCGGGTTGCCCCCATTGGTTTTTGAACATGTCATACCAGTACTGTTCAATTTTCTTCTTCTCGGCTGGGGTTTGCGCCAGCTCAGAGGCGCGACGGAGTCCCGCCAAATTAAAGGGAACATCATGTGAGGTGAGATTTGCATCTTCATAGATCGTGCCGATGGCGTCGAGACGGTAACCATCCACGCCGAGATCCAGCCAGAAGCGCACGGCATCCCACATGGCTTTTTTAACTTCAGGATTGTGCCAGTTGAGGTCAGGCTGCTGCTTCATGAAATAATGATAATAATACTGATCGCGTTCGGGAGCGTAGGTCCAGGCCTCGCCATCGAAGCAGGATTGCCAGTTGTTCGGAGGGGTATCTGCCCAGACATACCAATTCGCTTTGGGATTGTCACGGCTGGATTTTGACTCAAGGAACCAGGGGTGTTCGTCGGAGGTGTGATTCAGCACAAGGTCCAGAATGACTCGTATGTTGCGTGTATGTGCTCCCCGTAGAAAGGTTTTGAAATCCTCCAGCGTTCCATATTCCGGTGCAACGCTGGTGTAATCGGAAATGTCGTAGCCACAATCCCAGTTGGGCGAGGGGAAGTGGGGTGAGAGCCAGATGGCGTCCACGCCCAGATCAGAAAGATAATCAAGCCTTTCGATGATGCCTTTGAAATCACCAATTCCATCCCCGTTGCCATCGGCAAACGAACGTGGATAGATTTGATAAAAAACTGCAGTTTGCCACCATTTCAAATCGATCATTATGTACCTCTATGAGTTTTGAAGTTTCCCAACAACTTTCACACAAGGCCGCAAAAAAACATCCTCCTGATGAGGAGCATCGGGGAGTTCACTCGTCAAATCCTGACCTGCGAAATGCAATTGCTCATGCAAGTCCATTCGCCATTTGGGGCAATCGGTCACATCATAAACGACGCCGTGATAGGCGATAAATTTTCTTGTGCCGCGTTCACCGGTGTTGCGCTTGAGTTCCATTTGTGTGACGATGATATTGGGGATGTTCATGCGGCGAATTATACAAGACTGTTGTATAGGATAGATTGTGACTCCAAAGTCTGGCCCACAGGGTGCTTTGCAAAGACTTTGGAATCCAACACAATGGACGACCAGAAATTCCTGCGAAAGCAGGAATTTCTGGTCGTACGTCGACTAACCTGGTTTTGATTGTTTCAGATTCGGAACCTGATGATTTTGTTTGTCTGCGTCATCGTGGCCTCGTTGATGGACTCTCCGCCGCATTTCCCGGTGACCTTGATCGTTTCCCCAAGGCGTACATATTTCAGATTACACGTCCAACGGCCGGTCGTCTTGAATTCCAGGACAAAACGGTCGTTTTCTGTATTGTAGGAACCCTTGCCGGTCATGCTGAAATTGGCAATGTATTCGCAGTGGTCAAACCCGAAGATATATCGCGTGCCAGCATTGTTCGTTCGAAAATCGAAAACGCCTCCATAGGTACACCCAACCGAGGTGGGTGTGGCTACGTCCCAGTAAAAGAATTCAGGCAAATAATAAATCTCTGTTTCCACAGAGGAGAGGAGATCGGATGGAATCTGGAAGGGTTTTGTTGTGCGCGGTGACACTGGCACATACTCGTCTGCAACAACCCCTTCACAGGCGGTTTCGCGTTGCGCAGGGACGATATCGTTGAGGAGGAAATCTGTCACCAGGGCGTCCGGACATTCGTTCCCATATCCGAACGTGACATGAGGTCCACCCTCAGTAGTAATGAGATAACCATCCGCCAAATTCTGGTACACGTTGATTCCATGGCTGACTGGCGTTGCCGGATCTGCTGTGGCTCCCAGCACCAGGGTAGGGACTCCCCCCGCGGCCAAATAATCGGGGCGAGCGGGGTCAGAGGATGCGTTTGGCCAATACGCGCAGGGCAAATCTCCATAAACAATGGAAGCAAGGCGCGGGATGGAAGCCTCAAACGGGTCAGCCGCATCGAGATAGTTTTCCGCTTTCTCATCCGGGGTATCCATAATCCTGACATTCAACGCCGTAAAAGATCGCATCTGACCAGGATGGATCAGGAATCACCTCAAGCGTTTGTGGGTCCAACGGCAGGTCGATGTAAAGCAGACGCGCCAGTGGTATAAGATCAGAGTTGGATGAATATGCCGCAAGCGCGCGGGTAAACATCATCCTGTCACTTGGNNCATACATCTGGCTGGCAGCGACAAATTCCAGATCGCTGAGGGTAAANTGCCGTTTATCAAATCCGCCTTCGGGGAGAGGNAANCGAAATGGGAGGGAATGTTTACTTAATTTCGAAGCCAATTTATCGTAAGAGTTAATTGCATCTCCGTTCAACTGTTCAATGCAAGCTAGGTCGGCGTTGCAAGCGGATAGGCTCGCAACCAAAGTGTCATTGAAGGCTTGGGCCTGTTGTGAATAATACTCAATCCCGGTGTAGGTAAGGTCTACTGTGCCATCGAGGATCAGTCCGGCGAGATGGTCGCTGTGCGCGGTGGCGTAGGTCTGCGCATATTGCGTGCCATAACTCTCGCCATACAGCCAGAACTTTTCATCCCCGATCAGTTGTCGAAAGGACTCAAGATCTTCCATGGCCTGTTTTGTGCCGAGGTATGGCAGGAGTTCAGTGTTGCCAGCTTCATTCGTGCAATTTGTTGCGAAGGTGCTGGCAGTATTCTTAAGAGCCTTTTCCTGTTTGCGCGTCACCCCCCTGGCATCCTGCTGGTAAAACTCTGTCGCAGCAACGGGGCAAGTCAGTCCACCGGACAATCCCATGCCACGCTGGTCGAAGAATACAATGTCCAAAGCATCCAGAATGCTCTGGTCAAACCCGGCAGAATAGGAATCTGCCAAAAGGACACCGGATGTTCCCGGTCCGCCGGTTGCGGTAACAAACATCCCTTTGCGCGTGCCAGCCGCGGGGAGGACAGCAAACGCAACCGGAATGGTGCGCGCATCGCCTGGGTTGAAGTGATCGAGCGGCACGTTAATGGTCACACAGGTGAACGCACTGCCGTCAAAACACGGAATGCCCCCGAGATCATCCAGGATTTGCTGAGTATCTGTCTTTATGGCGATAGCGGATTGGGAGAGTGGTGCAGCGGCAACAGATGAGAAGAAAATTGCAAGGAAAAGAGAAAACCGTATAACACGAGAAAAAGAGATTTTCATGTAGCTTTGGTCATCGGCTTTATGAATTCGATTTCTTCTTTGCTACATCGTTTATTTAGCGAATGACAAACATTTGATCGAATCCCCCGATCACAAATATTTCCCGAATACGGTCATTGCAGTTCCAAATGCTAAATGATTTACCTTTTGCGAGGGCTCTCTCTTGAAGCTTCAGCAAAGAGCGAATAACGGAGGAATCAATAAATGTTGCATCGGCCATCTCGACCTGGATTTCTTTGGCTGCATCGACACTGACAGCCTGGTCAATTGCTTCGCCCAGATTGACTTGGGTTGAAAAGTCAACATCCCCGGATAAAACAATCCGGGCAACCTCTCCTATAACCTCTACTTTTGCAGGCATGGTACTCTCTCTTCCTCTAAAGGAATGTTTTTGAAGGCTGGAATAGTACTATTATAAAGAAAAAACCCCTGATTGGTATATATAAATTAATCCCCCATCCATCTTACGAACCATAGAGTTTAGGCTGCCTTCGTAAGCTGAACAGGGAGATCAAGAAATTTGCTGTATTGTTCGATGGCGGCCAAAATAGCCAGATTTTCGACTTTCGTCAGTTTTGTGAGCAGGTTCAATTCAATGATAACGGCATCTTTTTTAAAAGTACGTTTCCAGCCACCGACAATTTGTCCATCGATGATAATAATATGGGCAATGAAAGCAGGATTGTTCGCGTCCAGGTTGAATTGTCTGACGATTTCTCCAATGGCACTTCTGTCTTTAAAACCGATAAAGTACTCATCATAGTTTGGCAGCAGATGAGCGGCTGGCGATTTTTCCATTACGGCAGCTACAGAAGGATCATACCAGTACATCTTCCCATCGAACATCTCCTCTACAAATTGAGGCTTTAGTATTTCGATACCCTTTTTCGCATCTGCCATCGTCAGTCCAGACCACCAGGTGAAATCCTGTAAGCTTGCAGGCCCGCGACTGGAAAAATAGCGCTGGGTAAGTTCAGCCAGTGCCTCATCGTAATTTAACTTCCTTGCATTGGGCGCACGTTCTTCCATCAGAGCATAGGTAAACTGCTTGCCTCGTCTGGGGCCGCTGCAAATGATCCCATCCAATTCCGCGGACATCATAAAATAGCTCAGGCGCTGTCCTTCGGCGAGGATGCCCGCCTTCTCGAAATCCGAAGCAAGTTCAGTACGCGTCAGGTGTCTGTGCCCTTGAAGCGCTTTTTCCAATACTTTGTAGCTTTTGTGGATGATGGGTTTGTCAAGTTCAACCTGACGATACATGAACGCATTACCCACATGGACGCGCGGCCCGGTCAGCGCAAGCATCCAGCGGATATCTTCGGGGGCGACAAAGTGCCAGGTAGGGCGCATGAGATGCGTTCGGAGGATTTTTCCTTCGTTGAAGGCTTGATCGATCTCCACATCCGTCAGTCCTTTTGTGCGCTGAGCAAGAGCCCATTTTGCCCCAGCATAGTCCTGTGACTGAATAGCTCCTAACCGGGCAACCACCTGGTTGGGCTGGATCAATTCGGTTTGGGAAAGTAACTGATTGTGGAGTCGATGACGAACAATGTCGAGAGTCATAGAGGATAAGGTCTCTTATGCAAGCACAACGGGTAATTCCAGGAATTTGCCATATCCCTGTGCCGCAGCAATGATCGCTTGATGTTGATCATCAGTGAGCGTAGTGAATAGGACTACATTGACCACGACCTCATTCTTTTTGATTGTGCGCTTCCATGTACCCACAACGAGACCATCCATCATAATTGCATATTGAAAAATGATATTGCCACGAGAGTCTAATTTGTCCGTATGTGTAACATCAAATATAGACGTGCGATCCGTATAGGCAACAGTGTATTCGTCATAATTCTGCAACAAATGTACAGTGGGGGATGATTTCTTTTCAGGTGCGGAGGGAACAAACCAATAGCTCTGTTTATCGATCGTTTCACACTCAAACTGTGATTTGACCAAGTCTATGCCTTTACGGGCGTCATTCATTGTGAGACCGGACCACCAGACGAAATCCTGAAGAGTAGCGGGACCATGACTCCTGAAATAGCGCTTTGTAAGCTCTGCCAATGCCTCATCGCGTTCCAGTGTTTTGGCTTGGGGTGCACGCTCCTCCAGCAGTGCATAGGTATGCTGCTTACCTCGCCTGGCGCCGCTGCAAATAACCCCATCTAGTTCTGCGCTTAACATGAGAAGGCCCAGGCGTAGCCCATCCGCAGGGATGCCCTCTTTTTGAAGGATATGTCCAAGCTCGGTACGTGTCAGTTGCTTATTGCCTCGCAACGCCTTAGTCAAAACGGCGTTGCTCTTCTTGAAGATGGGTGCATCCAGTTCCAACTGACGGTAGGTAGATGCCATCGCGGCGCGGACACGCGGCGCGGTAAGGTCGAGCATCCAACCAATATCTTCAGGGGTGACAAAATGCCAGGTTGGACGCATCACATGGGTACGGAGGATTTCGCCTTTTGCAAAAGTCTGCTCGATCGCGGTATCGGTCAGTCCCTTAGTGCGTTGAGCGACGGCCCACTTTCCTCCGGCATAATCCTGTGACTGAACGGCTCCCAGCCAGGCGACGACCTGGCTGGGTTGGGTGAACTTGGTTTGAGAAAGTAACTGGTTGTGGAGTCTTTGCTGAAGAATGTCTAAAGCCATGACGAGGCAGTATACCGTAGATTGCCGCTTCTCTTACAATTAATTTAACGGCTCATTAGGAGTTGCCGTGATACAGCGGCATATTTGGCGGCGCG
>Ga0065707_10082378_pt1 | contig 15906 bp, 8 predicted proteins | sample SwiRhicommuniRL3_FD_59094 | JGI IMG/M metagenome (GOLD analysis project Ga0065707, IMG submission 59094) | Switchgrass rhizosphere bacterial communities from Rose Lake, Michigan, USA - RL3 v2 (version 2) | ecosystem: Host-associated > Plants > Roots > Rhizosphere > Soil | place: East Lansing, MI...
CTCGTTATCGGCGGTGGATCTGGTGGTGTGGCCTGTGCCCGTCGTGCTGCGTCGTACGGAAAGAAGGTGTTATTGGTTGAATCGAAATTCCACAAGATGGGAGGGACCTGTGTGAACGTTGGCTGTGTACCTAAGAAGGTGATGTGGTATGCTGCTGATATGGCCCACAAGAAGCATCAAATGAAGTCCTATGGATTATCCACCACAGACGACGAAGTTAAGTATGGTGACTTCAATTGGGGCTTAATCAAGGACAAAAGAGACGCCTATGTCAAACGTTTAAACGGAATTTACGAAAGAAACTTGAACAAGGAAAAAGTCGACTATTTGTTTGGTTATGCTAAATTCGTCAATGCCAACGCTGATGTAGAAGTCACATTGACTGGAGATCAGGAAATCGCGTTCTTGGAGGAAGGAAAGACCTTCTCGAAGAATGAAAAGTTTGTTTTCTCAAGTGATAAGGTTTTAATTGCTACTGGTGGAGCTCCAATTGTTCCTCCTAAGGTTGAGGGTGCTGAGTTGGGTATTACTTCCGATGGATTCTTTGAACTTGAGAAACAACCAAAGTCTGTGGCCGTTGTAGGTGCCGGTTACATTGGGGTCGAGTTGTCTGGTATTTTCCAGAGTTTCGGTTCCGAGACTCACTTGGTTATCAGAGGTGACACCGTTTTAAGATCTTTTGATGAAATTATTCAAAACACAATCACCGACCATTACACGGACAAATTGGGTGTAAATGTTATCAAACAATCTGGAAGTGTTTCCAAGGTTGAAGGTACTAAGGATGGTAAGAAGAAGGTCTTTTTGGGTAACGGCCAAGTCCTTGAAGTTGACGAATTGGTTTGGACTGTAGGAAGAAAGTCCTTGGTGGACATTGGTTTGGACTTGGTTGGTGTCAAGAGCAACGACAAAGACCAAGTTATTGCTGACGAATACCAACAGACATCGAACCCAAAGATTTTCTCCATTGGTGATGTTGTTGGTAAGGTTGAATTGACTCCTGTGGCCATTGCTGCTGGTAGAAGATTATCAAACAGATTATTCTCTGGTAAAGAAATCTTTGCACAAGACAAGTTGGACTATGAAAATGTTCCATCTGTTATCTTTTCCCACCCAGAAGCTGGTTCTATTGGATTATCCACCTCAGAAGCCAAGAAAGTTTATGGTGACGACAATGTCAAGGTCTACACATCCAAGTTCACTGCCATGTACTATGCCATGATGGACAGCGATGATTTCAAGTCACCTACCTACTACAAGATCGTTGTTACTGGACCCGAAGAAAAAGTTGTTGGACTCCATATTGTTGGAGATGCCAGTGCCGAAATCTTGCAAGGTTTCGGAGTTGCGATCAAGATGGGTGCTACAAAGAAGGACTTTGATAACTGTGTGGCCATACACCCAACATCTGCCGAAGAATTGGTCACTATGACCTAATTTACAACAAATAGATTATTTAAGACATTATAATGAATGTTAGTATTATACAGATCTAATGCTTAGTTTAGGTCGAAATCAAGTTAGTGCTTTAATACAAAGAGCTGGAGTATTTTATTGACAATGTCCTGGGTGAGGAATAACTATGGTTGCAGGCGTATTTAGCGTAGTTGTAAGCTTTGTTTCGGATTCTAATATACATAAAGCGAGCATTATCGTCATTTTGATGAGGAATTATTCAACTGACGTTAAGTTCAAGGCTTGGGGAGTTTCACTTCTTAGTAGTCATGATACTAAGCTATCAAGGCTTCATTCTCTTTGGGGGTGGCCCTCTCACTGGAGGTTTTGGTTTATCTCCTGGTTTCATGAAGAACATAGGAGCATTTTTCAAGATATCAGGCACAGTGATGAATCTAATCATAGAGCCTCTCACAAACACTTGATTCATATATGAAGTAGCACCTGTTCTGCCCTTTGTTATCACGACATCGTACAAAGATAAGTTCATATTGTCTTCGTTTTCCAATAACTTCCCACGATATGTGTCGCCTGTAGTTAATTCCAACGATATCACATGGCCCTGAGCTTCATTTAGTAATCTAACAGGAATACCAGCAGACATCTCGATGATTCAAGTTTCTAAGAGATGAGGTGTAGTTGTTGGAGGAGTGTATTATAGCTGGTCAGATTTTCAGATGGAGCGCGTGTCGCGATGTCGTCAGATGTCGTAGGAATCAGACCTCAATACACCAACGAAGGTCTAGATATAATAAGGTATAGTAATAACCAGATCAATACTATGGAGAAGTTTTAGACCTTAGAATCAGTACTAGAAACGCTACCAACAGATATGGTTTATGACCTTAATTCATCAATGGAGAGTACTAGAGAATGAGAGGACAAAACACTAGATTAGAAGACAAAGAGCCTTGGGAGATCTACCGAGATATGAAGCAGTCTAGCATCACTATCATCATTAATAATTGCTACCAATACTAACAACAATTTACGACTCTGATTTTAATATTCTATTTCTCGGGGACTTTTTCCATTTCTTCTGATGATCGTGCCTCGTTTTAGCTAGATCGAACGATTGTTCATCATCAGGAACTTCTTAGCAGCCTAACAAAATCGTACTTACAGCTGAAACAGTTTTCTACAGACTTTTTACTTAACAGTTAGTGAGTGAAACTCTTGTTAGCTGCAACTTCTTACTAGTTGTAACTTATTCAGTTTCACTATGTCGCGACGCTACTTACCTACACTAATTAGTGACAAGTAGTTCACTAAAAGCTGAGAGCGTCTCTAACTCACTACGTTCCTCATTGACGCTGCTCCTGTATCGATTTAGCCTCGGCTGGCCCTATAAAAACATCCATTTCACTCTCTCGTTCCTGGTTAGGCGTCTCGGCATTGTTTATTTGCAGTTTCGGATTTTTTTGTGATTCTCGCACATATCGGACTTGGTAAGCTCCAAATTCTACACCAACCGGAAATGGTATCAAAAACTTTCTTTATATGAAGACACCCAGATCGAACCGATTCTCGACCCAACAAGGAGATTTATCACATCAGACACAGCATTACTAGGACTCTAAGAGGAATAAGACTGTAGCCTCTAATAATATTCACACATATCTCTAATAAGGGTTGAGTAATCACAATCAGTGGAAAGTCATACTACTACAAAGGGTTATAATAACCAGGGTAATATCATACTAATAAGGAATAAGTTTATCATAACAAGGAATAAGTTCATTCTTTGGCTCTGTCTGTTCACTCGCTAATCTATCACCTAATCATGCCTCCAAAACGTAATAGGGTTCCTCTATCGTGTCTAAATTGCAAAAAACGGAAAGTCAGATGTGACAAAGTCAAACCGGTGTGTGGGGGATGTTTGAGAAATGGAGTGGCCAGCTCGTGTGAATTTATAGAACCACCGTGGGCACAAAGTGACGAAGTTCAACTGGTGTCGAAGTCCAATAAGTCCCCAGCCATCGATGAGTTTAAGCGGTTAAAGGTACAAAATGATAAGGTGATACATAATCAGCGGAAAGAAATCGATGATCTTAAGCGACAATTGGCCGTTCTACATCAACTCCAATTGTCCGGTCTACAGCAAATCTCGCCACGCGAGGAAACATCGACTAAACTCACTATTCTAGCCAAATTGTATCCCTCGGATAAGCTCATAGTTAAGGATGATTATACGTTGGTGGCCAGAAAGCCCATCAAACATCTTGACACGTATAGTTGGATCAATCTCATCAAGTTGGATCCCATACTAACTACCCTTTGGTTCAAGATTACAAACATGCAGAAAATTTACCATACCTACAAAATGAACTTGCTCTCAAAAGTTCCTAAGAAATCATACAAGGTCAACGAGATCGACTTCACATATTCATTGGGTCCGCCTGCGAAATTCGATGCTGGAAAATGTCCAGTTGTTGAATGTGACTTCAACTTTTTGACGGACGATCAGTTTCCCACCCCTAGTCTGACCATGGACTCGCCCCAATCTACACCGAGATCGGTTTCAAGATGTCCTTATAAGCCGGGAATTAATGATGACGTTGAAAATGATGAATACTCTGCAAAGGGACTCAAGATGTTGAAGAAGCTTCAATTACTCTGGGACTCGACACTCAAGTTGATACGTGGAAATGTAAAGATGAATTATCAACAGCTACAATTCTTGATAGATTTCTACTTTACGTCGAGCGATATCGAATCAAAACTTTTAAGTTTCTACTTACTCGATATACAAAGCATTGTGAAGAGAAATGGTGACACGGTGTATTTGAATCTCACCAATGGTCCTACTGAAGCCTTCTCAAACTCTCACCTCTTTGAAAAGCTTAAGGTAAAGGGTGTCTATATCTGTATTCTTGCCATTATTTTGGAGGAATCTTTGGATGTTTTGAGACACCGTTGTAAACTCTTTCCTCGTGACAAATTCATGGAAACGTTTCTAGCTGTTTTCCCAAATGAAGCATTATACTTGGGACTTGGTAACAAGGCTACCAATATATTCCCTGAGATTCAAGAGTACTTATTGGGCTCGTTGGGCTCGTTGGAAACTACCCCCTCGGTCACTTATATCGCATGCAGTGTAGCGTTACTCGATAGGGAGATTGAAACCTACAAGAAAAATCGGAATCCATCCGTCAAACAGGACTTCACAAATATATTCAAAGACTTGCTCAAAATCTTACTTAGCGAAGAAAAATGTTTTGAAATATGGAAAGATCCGCAACTCATCGAACTCGAGGGAGACGATTGTACCAATAACCAGTTGTTGAAGGTCCATTTTTGTCGTATTTGGTGTAACTTGATCCGCTTAGCAAATTTGGTCTTCTTCAACTTCGTACCCATTACGAAACTTTCAGATCAGCTTGATTCTCTATTGAAGGCTTTGTTTTCCAAAATTGAAGAAGCCAACCAGCTTCAATACCACATAAAATTTATAACCAGTCTTGATTCCGTTGAAACCGAATCTTTGATGGTAACTTTGAGTGCCCATTACTTGATTTCCAAAGTCACCATCACTCTCAATAATGGAATTGTTAAAGTCGGCAAACCAGCCTTGACTGTGGCGACTCTTGAAGGAATGATCAAACAATGTAATACATGGATTTCAGATCCGAGGTTAAAGAGCCTCGGCCAGATCAGACAGTTTGAGATCATATCCATTCTTGATTATGTCAGATACTTTATGACATATTTGATACTTCTTCAAGGAGAAGAGTCACAGGATGAGGGCTTAATTCAGTCACTAATACCAGAATTATTCTCCAGACATTACGACCATACTAACTATCTCCGCAAATGTCTTTACGATACCAAAGATTTGCCAAGTTCACAATATATATTTCTGGCCATAACCGAACAATTGACTCGGTTCATCCAATATATGATTGGTTTGTTGATGAGAGTACAGAGTTTTGAGAATACATCGCCTTTAAAAGCACTCCTGAATCAAATTATTCGAAGCAGAGCCTCATCTGGAGACTCTCCGTCAGATTTCACTATTTCTGAATATGTGTCTACCAACATGGTGGATGCAGTAGAAGATACAGTGAATATATTAAAACAACACTCCTACAATGACAAATCCAAAAAGCTCCACAAACTCTGGAAATTCTACTTGACTTTTGCAAAGAACTCGGGTAAAATGAATGTCACGAATTACGCCAAAATCCACTCAAATATTCCCGAGTTCAGAGGCGATCTGACAGGCATCAAATCGTGTCCTGTAGTGTCAGATATGAAAGGTTGTCCCGTTGTTCACAGTAACAAGGGTTGTCCGGTTGACACCAAGGTATGTCCTGTTGGGCCCAACGCCAAAATATGTCCAGTGGATAAAGGAGGGTCAATGCTAGTCGGATCTATGACAGTCGGATCTACCAAACAACTTGAGAACGAACGTCGCTTATCCAAATGTCCAATTTCACTAATCACAACTCCAATGGACGGTGATTTATCTTCTCCAAGTCCCCGAGAAGGAAGTCTAGACTCCGATGTTTCAGTCAGATCTGGCCTGGGTGACAAGAAGAGAAAGTGTCCTTTCGACCACAAGTCTCTTATAAACGGAAACTTGCGCCAAAACATCAGCTTAACCGAAAGCAATATAAGGGGAGAACATGCAAATAGAATGAGATACTCACCCAAACCAACAATCCCCAACCTTTCGCCTCCAAAATCATATCCACCAATAGCCTCCAAACCGGTTGAATTACAGGTGAAGCCTGAGAGAAAAGAGGAATTCCCCAAACCTGAAGGTTTTCCGGCTCTTGAAGGATTTGATGCACAAGCGTTTGGAGACTTTGACTTCGACTTTTTACAGAACGAGATATTCTTTGACCAGCTCGACCTTTCAACGGAGTTCAATAATAATTCTATTGAAGAATATTTTCAATAGAGAGAGAGAGAGAGTGAATGAGCGTAGCGAATGAACGATTGAACAGATACTTCCTCTACTACCACTACTACTATAATGAACGATCGGATACTTGGTATAAGTTAGAGGACTTCAGATTATCAGTTTGTATAAAAATCAGCCTAAAGAGCGGCCTAGAGAGCAGCTTAAGATCAGCCTTCTTTATACTAAAAATCGGTTTTTAACCTGTGATGGCTCTCCTGATCCTTCCCTCAGCTCAGCTTTCTGCCATATCTCTCACCTTATAACTAATACTGTAAATCTTAATATTAATGAATAGAACGACAAATAATATGGAGTACCGGTCGGAAGCTTAGTCTCATTTCCGGCCATTTTGCAGTTTCACGCGCACAATTCCGAACTTATTCGGAACGATGCAAATCATTCTCCACCACTTAGTCTGACAGAACAATGATTCAGCTCAGTCAAATGTCGAGAATATCACGGTTTGGAGCGCCTATTCTGAAGAGCATACATCTGGGACTCACCAAACCTCAACGATATGGATTTTTACGCGGTATGACTACGGCTTCTGTGAAGCCCAAGGCATCAAAGTCTCGATTCTTCAAGGTTGGGATAGCTGTTGGGCTTACAGGTTCGCTTCTATATGCTACCAACGATAGCGTCAAGCATTTCATACAGACATCTGAAAGAGTTGGGGTCGTTACTATAGCCACCGTCAGATGTTTTCTGTTGTACAAAGATGTTTTGTATAACGACTTTGCAACACCTGAAGAGCGGTCTGAGGAGTTGGCTAGAACGCACAAACGAGCAGCGTTAATCACTCTAAAGGCTCTTGAGACGAACGGAGGGATATATATCAAGTTGGGCCAACACATATCAGCGTTGACATATTTATTACCTACAGAATGGACGGATACTATGCTTCCGTTACAGGACCGGTGTCCACAGTCATCGATGAAGGAAATCGAAGAGATGTTCATTTCTGACTTGGGATGTTCAATAAGCGAAGTTTTTAGTGACTTTGATCCAAACCCAGTGGGCGTGGCATCCTTAGCTCAAGTCCATTTAGCGACTCTTCGTGAGAGTGGAGAAAAGGTCGCCGTCAAAGTTCAACATCCTTCGTTGCAGGAGTTTGTGCCTCTTGATATCTACTTGACTAAAACCGTGTTTGAGTTAATGTACAAGATCTTTCCAGACTATCCTTTGACGTGGTTGAGTGAAGAGATGCAAAATTCGATCTATGTAGAATTGGACTTTACCAACGAAGCTGAAAATGCACAGAAAACCGCCAAATACTTTAAAGATTATTTGAACGTGACGGCGTTGAGAATCCCTGAAATTGTGTCTGCTCAGAAACGGATTTTGGTTATGGAATATGTTGGTGGTGCAAGATTGGATAACTTGAAGTATTTAGAGGATAACGATATAAGCACGTTGGAAGTATCGTCGTGCTTATCTCATATCTTTAACAATATGATCTTTACTCCGGGAGTGGGGTTGCATTGTGATCCTCATGGAGGAAATTTGGCTATTCGTAGCGTCGAAAAGAGCAAATCAAACAACGGACACAACTTTGAAATCATCTTGTATGATCATGGATTGTACAGAGATATTCCCTTACAAATGAAGAGAGATTATTCCCATTTCTGGTTATCAGTGCTAGACAATGATGTTCCAAAAATGAAGGAATATGCTGCGAAATTTGCTGGAATTGAAGGTGAACAAAAGTTCAAGATCTTTGCCTCTGCCATCACCGGAAGATCTCCCGAAACTGCGCTCAATTATGATATATCCAAAGTTAGAACTAGTGAAGAGATCGTGGCGATGCAAGAACAATTACATTCTGAGCGTGGGGTTCTTGAAGATTTGATGGAAATATTGAGCACCATGCCCCGAATCGTGCTTTTGATTTTGAAAACCAACGATCTTACAAGAAATCTAGATGAAAACTTGAATAATCCTCTTGGACAAGAAAGAACGTTTTTAATTCTTGCTAATTACTGTGCAAAGGTTGTCTACGACGAAGCAAAAGAGAATATTTCATCCAAATATAAGAGATATTCCATCAAAGGAGCATTACAATTCGTGAATGTTTGGTGGCAGTATCAAAAAAGAGTAGGAACTCTATATTTCTTTGATACTTTGATGATGTTACGGAATATCAAACGTAAGTTTGGAGTCAGTTAATCAGAAACAATTGGATTAAAGGATTACAAATAAAATTGATGAATTTACATCAATTTTATATAATCTACTGCTTCACTCGAATCTACTGATCTATTCGAATCTACTGATGTAATCTAATACAACTTCAAAGAAGTGATCATGTGAATCTAACCATGTAAATAAGAACATATATATTCTCAAAATAAAACGATTTAGGTGAAGTAAAATGCATGAGATGAGTTGGAGTCGATCTATGGAAGATCTTTTCTGATTTTGTCCAACAAATTATTGATTCTAGGACCCATTAATGGTTGTCCTTTCTTGGTTGTTTTGGTCAATCTTTCCTTTCTTAATTCTCTTTCTTTAGACTTTCTCTCGATTGTTCTACGTCTTTCTTGGACTTCCTCCAACTTGGACTTTCTTGCTTGCTCCTTTCTTTCCTTTGCGATTTTTGCTCTTTCCACATAGTTTAAAGGTTTGCTTTCTCTAGGCTGTGGTCTGTCTTCTCTTCTGTTTTCTCTTGCTCTTTCTTCTCTTCTGTCATCTCTTCTGTCTTCTCCTCTATCTTCTCCTCTATCTTCTCTTGGTTCGCTATTCTCCCATTGGGTTGGTGCAGATTCCCCTTCCTTGTCTAGTAATTTGAAGTAGCTCTTTCTCAACCGTGCTCTGTGAGTAAGGGCTTTTTTGATTTCTCTGTTCTTGTTTTCACGACTAGGTATGTATGACCTTTTTCCACCTCCTCTAGAATCCTTTTGATATGCCATGTTGTGTGATAAGTGGAGAAGAGTTCGTATTATAATAGTGTTTTGCGATTTTAAGATGAGCTGAGTTATGTAAGAAATTGATGTGGCTTATGTAATAGTATTGAGTATGAGAGTACGAAGACGGAAGAAGGGTCCATAAAATCAATAACGCAATACATTTCAATTGGAAGAATATAGTGGGAGAACGCTGAGAATATATTTGGCTGTCCTTCTTAGTGTACTTTGTCATCCTTCCACAACATGGTGATATTATAGGAGTATGAAATTCTCCCCAGTGTATTTGAAAAACTCCCCAATGATCGTGGAGATCCAAATAATCTTCCTTAAGTTATTCCTACCAAAGTCTCACTATTAGAGCTATTAGAGCCGACTCCCTCTACCAGCTCATTGTCACCATTCCTGGGCTCCACCATTTGCTCCCTCGCCCCACACCTACTCCCTCGCTAAATCTCCTTCTCCCACTCTAATTGTTCTAATTCGCACCCAAATTAAGTTACCTGAAAATCAATAACAGATCCAGAGCCACTCTTATCTCAGCAATGTCTACCACTTCTGGAGACAAACATAAGTATGAACAGGTTCCCCAAGCGGATGTGGGTCCTGAAGATGATTTCGAAGTACAGGGGTCTTCTGAGGTTTCTGAGGGTGTGCCAGAAGAAGAATTCGAAATCGAATCGCCCTCTCTTGACTATGAAGAACAGTCTAGCTTCCCTGGAGGCGGCAATTCTAACCTGAATATGGCGTTTATGAATATGACCAACTCGATATTGGGTGCAGGCATAATAGGACAACCTTTTGCATTTCGAAATAGTGGCTTGGTGGGAGGGATCGTGGTGATGTTTCTATTGGCATGGTTGATTGACTGGACGTTGAGGTTGATTGTAATCAATGCCAACATGTCGCGAACGAGATCGTACCAGGATACAGTTAACTACTGTTTTGGAAAGTATGGAAAGATCTTACTTTTGGTGTCGATAAGTTCCTTCGCGTACGGTGGGTGTATGGCATTCTGTGTGATTATAGGCGATACGATTCCTCATGTATTGAAGGCATTTATTCCTAGATCTGTCACGGGGCCCGATTCTATAATCGGATGGTTGTTTCATAGAAATGCTATAATTGTGATATTTACCACATGTATTTCGTATCCTTTGTCGTTGAACAAGGATATTTCGAAGTTGGCCAAGGCTTCGGGGTTTGCCTTGTTAGGAATGTTGATAATCGTCGTTCTCACGGTCGCAAGATCTCCATTCATAGATCCAAGCTTGAAATCGGGGTTGACCGGTTCTGAATGGTTGGTCAATCATAATTTGTTTCAAGGTATTTCCGTCATTTCCTTTGCCTTGGTGTGCCATCATAATATTATCTTCATATACAACTCCATGAAGAATGCCTCTATTGAGAAGTTCTCCAAATTAACCCATATAGTTGTCTCGGTCTCGACCGTGTGTTGTCTTATAATGGGAATAAATGGTTTTCTTACATTCGGTGATACTACAAAGGGCAATATCCTCAACAATTTCAAAGGTGACGACAATTGGATCAATGTCGCTAGGTTCTGCTTTGGTCTCAACATGTTGACTACTTTTCCTTTGGAAATCTTCGTGGTGAGAGACGTTTTGAAAGAAATTGTTGTGGCTAGTAAGGAAGGCTCAGAAGACGGAAGCACCGCACATCTTGAGTTGACCAACAAACAACATTTCTTCATAACGTCTTTCTTGGTGTTCACGTCAATGTCTGTGTCGTTGTTTACTTGTAATCTTGGAATCATCTTGGAACTAATCGGAGCTACTTCCGCGTCATTAATGGCGTATATTATTCCTCCATTATGTTATTTGAAGCTTACTTGGGATAATGTAGACTACAAAAACGCAAAGCCTGATGAAAAGAGGCAGTTTATTCTCTACAAGGCTATTCCAAGCATCTCATGCATTTTGTTTGGTGTTTCAGTGATGTTTATCAGTTCATATATGACAATTGCTACAAGCGTGAATAATAAAAACGGCGACCATTGTGTGGATGGTTAGACAGTATGTTAAAAATGGTCATTTTGCATTCAATATATATTCAAATAGCGTTATCTCTCGTCAAAATGAGTCTTTTTTACGTGGAGGCTCTGATCCAATTTCTGATTCTTCATTATTCCTCGTCGTCACCCAAAATGAGTCTTTTCTTACGGGGTGGCTCTGATCTTGCAACATTTTCTGACTCTGATTCTTCTGTATCGGCCTCGTCTTCATCTTCTATCATTTGTTTTCGCTTACGAGGTGCATCCTCTTCGGTGTTTGGAGTTTCATTATTCAAATCAGAAGTTTGGCTTGAGAAATTCTCGTATTTCTCCGATTCTGAGTTTGAGTCTGGAGTGTTTGCTTTTGTCAATTTCGAAGTAGAAACTTCAACAAAGGGTTCAATTACGTCGTTTTCGTCTTCGGAATCTCCTAAGAATAAGGATGGCTCCTTTGTGGACTTGATGCTTTTCCTATTCAATTCAAGACGCGACCACACCTTTCTAAACTCCTTCAATTGTTCGGGATTGACAATACCACCGGAATCTCCCAAGAGTTGTCTCAATCTCTCTTCTCTTTCAAAAAACTCTCTTTCCTTGTCATCATCAGATTCATCGTCGGAATCGTGGATATACTGGGCTGATTTAACCATCCGCTCATCGTCTGAAAGCAGAACATATTTAGAACGACGATGAGTAGTTGGTGGTCTAAGCTTTGGCTGCTTTTGTTTATTCTCTTTGGGTCTTTTATTCTTCACTCTAGCCCTACCTTTTTCCAAGCCGGAAGAGAGGGTACTGCCCGATGAAGAGAGTGCTCTTTCGAGTTCATCCAACCGATCCAACTCACTGAAGTTTGTTCTATCAGCGTTGGCATTTGGTGCTGTTTCGAATGCGATAGCTTCATTCTCATCGTCATAAAACTCATTATATTCGGTGTCGCCAGTTCCTTCAACATATACGTCAGAGCTTCTGAGGAAGAACGAGGCATCCTTGCCGTCCTCGAATGTGACGGGCTGCTGGCTGTGCCACTTTTTAATCAAGTCCAAATATTCTGTGGCCTTCTCATTGGAAACAGAGCTAGGTAAAGTGCAAGGCTCGTCCATAATATAAGGAAGTTCAAAACCAACAATTCGAAGCAAGAATCTCAAGTTAGCATTATTGATCAACAAACGACGAAATTGTGAGGTGGGCTTCAAAGTGTCCGAACCTTCGTTGTCGACCAACCTTTGCTGGATAATCCGATCCAACTCATTAATCAAAAAGTCTAAAACTGACTGTTTCTCTTGCGAGTGCAATGCAGTAACTAAAATCTTGACTTGTTCATCAATGGACAAGTTGTCCCTCGTAAACTCCAAGTCTTTCGCAAGTCTTGGGAGAGACTTTTTGGTTTCAGGTTTGGTATAAAGTTCTCCTGTGGCCAAAAATAACGTGCATTCGGGCTCCTCGAACCTGGGAAACAAGATTTCAATTGGGTTGGGGTACCGTTCGAAAGCCAATTTGAATTTCTTCATGAAATAGTAGATGAACTCTTCGACATGGTTTCGGATGCTGGAGCCTCTAGGAAGAAAACCCCGAAGTTTCTGGATCACATGCATGAAGTCCAAGCGAAACAAGCTGGTGAAATCTTTCCTCACAACGAAAAGTCTGTGGAAGTATGACAAACACCGTTTGATTTCCTCGTGAGACAAGTCTTCGTAACGGGAGAAATATTCGATGTATGTAGTGACGATTGCAGGATGGAAGAATTTGATTTCAGTAGTTTTGAAATCTAATCTTCTCTCTCGCTTCACGGCACTGATTCTCTCCTCTTGTCCTTCTTCGTCAGACGCATCTATGACGTCTCTCAAGGCCTCCTCGTTGAATTTGTCCAAGTTATTGACCCTTGGCTTTTTCTTTTTTGCATTCTTCCTCTTCGTTTGCACGTATAACTTTAAATCTTCGTTTGCATACGTCTCAAAAGACTTGAGAAGGATGTGTATAATCGAAACGCAGACTGTTAGGTAGTCCTGTGAATGCTTGGATGCAGTTTGTGGGATCACCACCACCATATTAATGAAATGGTCGAAAGAGAATAACTTTCTGATGATTCCTTCGGCCAATTCTCGGTCAATCTCGAACTGAGTTTCCTCGTCTTCGACGTCAATATTACTTGCTTTTCCAAAGAGAGAGTTGGAGATCAAAAGAAGTTCTCTAAAGCAAATCATGGCAGCATGCAACGAGCTCCATCTTTTTTGTTCAAACGATGATCGAAAGTACGAAACCAACAAAATGAAATTGATTTCCCCAAGAGCAGCTCCGACAGAACCATAATCTAACTTATCCTCCTTTTCGGTGTGCAATTCCTTTCTTGAAGGAAATACGTTGTACCAGGCTATTTTTTCTCGCTTGTAGTTGAAAAACCACGAGATGGTCATGAAAAATGTTGCTTTCTCGTATTCGTCCACCAAGTGGAGGTCGCCTGAGCCCGAGAATATCGAACTCATGCTCTCTATCAAGTTGTTAAAACATCCGCCTAACAAAAACAGCTCAACGAACTCAAGCAAGATCAATCTTCCCGAAGAAGTCATGTAAACAGGAGTGTTGGACTTGACGTAATCGTCAGAGTCGTTTTTGAAGTTGTTTCTAGCGTTCCATTGCTTGGTTCGATCAAGCCTCTCCATCGTTGAGTTGGTATTTAACAATGCATTTTGACCCGAAACTACAAACGATTCTGTTTCGTTTGTTCTGACAGATATGAGCGAACCGAACCGGCCATGTCTACTCTGTAGATTCTGAGTTTGTGCCCTCTTTCTAGATGCTTCTTTATTCAAAAGATCTTGTAGCTGCATTCCTGCAGTAGTACTTATGGATTGGAGCGGTTGACCAGCATTCCCTTGAGTATCGTTGTTTGGTAATAGTTTAATATTTGTATAGGCCAAGATATCTGACACTTTCACACCTTTTAGAATCAAGTGAATACATTCTAGACAGATCGGACCGAATATCTGCTTATCAAACTCTGTTCCTATGGTCCCAGTGATTGTGAGTAAAAGCATAAAGACTTTATTCTTTTCAAAGGCCGTCAATACTGTGTTGATTGAAATATCGTCGTATGTTATGTTTGAAGGCATGTTGTCTTGAATCATGATTTGTTTGGAAGATGATTTTGTGGAAAGGGTGGAAGTGGCTGGATCTATAAAGAGAATGTTTCTTATGAAGAAGAGAACCAATCTCAAAATAGCATTGTCTCGAGGCTCACGATCCAATTTGCTTTTCCCGAGTGTGGGTAGTATCAAACGAATGACAGCTTTGAGTGTTTGGCCATTATTATATTGAAGGATCGCTTTCTTGTATGTGATCTGTGCCTTTTTTACATTTGAATATAGCAATTTTTGGTTTTCAGACAGTTCCGGGTTCAACTCGACTGGCCAGGTCATTAGCACAAGAAGTTCCAAACATGCCAACATGATTTTCTCTGTGGTTCTTGCATTTTTGATAACTTCCTTGTTTTTACATCGTTGTTCCCATTGGCAGAGAATCACAATCAAATCGTTGGTGACTAATCCGGAGTCTGCACAGGCGAGTGCAACCTCGAACTCATTCTTCTTTTCATCGACAGATTTTATCCATCTTTTGATATCTTTTAAACACGCCAATGCGTCCAGACCCAATTTATAAGGAGCAGGTACGATAGGTGATGTATGATCCACACCACCTAATACAGAAACCAAGATGGAAATATGTGCTCTCAAGAGTTGTTGTGTTTTTGTTTCATTTGGTTTCAACGCTGTAGTCATTTCCAAAAGTCTATCATTATTTAAGTAATCTTCTTCGTCGTCGTTATTGTCACGGGTTTCGTTATTTCCGAGAGCAACATGTTCTCCGTCGTCGACTATGAAGTTTTCTAAGTCCTTGCCATCATCTGCATTATAATATGCCTCTTCTGCATCAGAGTCTGACAAGCTCATGATAGATGGATGGTTTAGTCAAATAAGTAGAGACGCGTTTTGTTCAAATCTGTCATGTCGTAAAATTTTGTCGCATAGTCGGAAGTCGCAAATGTGACGAATTTGTTAGTAGTCTCCAATTTGTTAGGGTCACGTTGTTTCAAGACCAATTAATTCATGGTCAAGAAATCATAATCAAGAAATAATCTTAGTCTAGAGCAATACAAGTATGACGGTATTTCTTATCGCTTTCCAATTTTTGATAATTCTAGTGAAAATGAATAATCTGAGGCCTCTCTCTCTTAATGGTGAAGAGCCCTTGCAAAAGTGTCTCCATCATTTTGCGCTTTTCAATTCACCTCACTCTATTATTATTGAACGTCTTTAATCAACTCCACTCTAAATGGCCAGTGCTCATCACGATGCGCTGCGCGATTCATCTTAGTGCACTAAGCGCAAGATAAAGCTCAAAGATATATAATCAAACCAGTGGCTTCTCATAATACCTAGATGATTCCTTGTATCGTTGCTTCTCATGATTTTGTTCTATTCTTATTAAAGTTTTAAAAACTAATTTAAAAGAAAGTAATAATAATAATCAAAATATATGTATAAGTCCATCATAAGCTTATACAAAAAAATCGTAAGATATTATAGTTAATACTATGTAACCAAAATTTAATAAACCACTATAAGCTAAAA
>Ga0065707_10000652_pt1 | contig 15889 bp, 15 predicted proteins | sample SwiRhicommuniRL3_FD_59094 | JGI IMG/M metagenome (GOLD analysis project Ga0065707, IMG submission 59094) | Switchgrass rhizosphere bacterial communities from Rose Lake, Michigan, USA - RL3 v2 (version 2) | ecosystem: Host-associated > Plants > Roots > Rhizosphere > Soil | place: East Lansing...
AAGCAATATTTTCCTCATCAACATCAACATTGAATTCTTTCAGAATGTTCTCCCCAGAATAAAATTTTCTCTTCAATTCCAAAATTGTTTTCAATCCATTTTCAAGTCTTGTCTGTTCTCTTACTATCCCCGCATTGAATTTCATTAGTTCTTGTATTTCATTGCGAAAGATAATTGGTTCGTTAACTATGAAGATCCCATCATCAAAAACTTTTTGCTTATTTACGTTTGATCCTAGCAATGACGTCCAAGCTTTCTGTCTTTCTCCAACCTCCTTTGCTAACATTGCTGCTTCGCTCCCAGCGATTTTTCCGAAAACTACTGTATCCAGTAAACTATTTCCCCCTAAGCGGTTGGCACCATGGATCTGACTTATTACTTCTCCAACAGCAAATAGACCTCTAACTTTTGTTCTACAATTTATATCTACTAGTATTCCACCCATGGAATAATGCGCAGTAGGTCCAACCTCCATTTTCTCCTTGGATATGTCGATTCCATTAATATTTCTGAATTGTTCGTACATCGTTGGGAGCCTGTCCAAAATTTTTTCCCTGGAGAGATGTGTTACGTCCAACCAAACTCCACCATGTGACGTACCCCTACCGGCAATTATTTCATTAAAAGTCGCACGTGCTACTACATCACGTGGTCCCAGCTCCATTCTTTCGGGGTAATAATTTTTCATGTACCTTTCGCCTTTTGAATTTAACAAAACACCTCCCTCGCCACGTATTGCTTCGGTAGCTAAGGTACCCAAGGCTTTCTCTGGCCAAACCATTCCTGTAGGGTGGAACTGTACCATCTCCATATCTACTAAATCTATACCTGCTTCATANGCTAGAGCCACACCTTCTCCATAGTTTTCAAAAATTCTTGAACTACTAACGGCATAAACTCGTGTATATCCTCCGGTGGCAAGTATTAAAGAGTTGCACTCGAACAGTACAATCTCTTTCTTTTTAGTATCTATGCCGACTGCTCCTTTGATTTCTGGGACTTCTTCTTTTTCACCTACATCACCTAATTTTAATAATTTTGTGATGTAAACATGGTCTACTATTTCGATTTTCCGCAGTCTAACTTGGTCTAGCAATACGCGAATTATTTCCTGACCAGTCCAATCTTCATAGAATACAGTCCTTCGGTAAGTGTGGGCCCCAAAAAATCGTTGTGTTAATCTACCATCCTTCTCCCTATGAAACCTAGCACCCCATTTAACTAGTTCATTTACAGCATCAGGCGCCTTCTTGCAAAGAACTTCAACTCTTTCATAATCAGCAAGAAACTCCCCTTCACGNAGTGTATCGGCAGCATGTACCATCCAGTTATCNTCTGGATCCATAGTACCAAGGGCTGCNTTGATACCACCTCTTGCAAGTACTGTATGAGGATCTTCTTTCTTGCTCTTACTAATTATGAGAACGTGAGCTCCGGCATCATGAGCTTCAATTGCAGCTCGAAGCCCAGCAGAGCCACCACCTACAATTAGGACATCGCATGAGCAGTTAGAGCCTATATTCACATTTTTAGACAATTTTAGTTAATACAAAGTCAATAGCATAAATTGAATCTTTTGAAAAAACTGTTTAAAATTAATTATAATTATTTCATTACCTAAAAGGTAACAAAAAAGGAAAAAATGAAAAAAGTACTTTTATTATTTATTTATTGTTGCTATTATTGTTGCTCTGTGGTGATAGAAAACCTATTGTAGGATTGCCTGCAATCCCCTTACTGATATCAAATCCTCTATAGTCTTCCACTAGAAAATCAAAATGTGCTATTTTAGTGCCATTAGCATCGGTCACTGGTTTAACTATTAATGAATCCTTTAAATAAGCATCATTGGGTTGATCTTCGAAATATACTTGTGTAGTGATTAATGGTTGACCTGGTACTCCAACAATTACATGTATGTGACTAGGGCGAGTAATATTATCTAGTTGTAAACTTTCAGGATAAACAGTGTTCAATACGTAGTTACCATCTTTGTCAGTTACAATTTTACCTCTAAGATTGAATCCTTTATAGTCATAATCTCCAGTTGAATTCGTTTGCCATATATCTAGTACAGCTCCCTGTACTGGTTTACATGTCATATGATTCAACACCTTTCCACTTAAGACTAATCTTTCACCTGGGATTCCTTGAGCAAAATCTTGACCTTGTCTAACTGGTGGATTTGCTGTGTATTCTGGACCTTGTACTGTTGGCTCAGTTACGTTACAAGGTGTAATCACTCCTGTTACTTGTGATGATTGTGCTGATGAAGGGGTCTGATTTGTATTTGTTGTCGCCGCTTGTGCAAAAGAAAATTGTGGCAAAAGAAGAGTAAAAGACAACATAGTTAATACAGACAGAACAATTATTGCAACTGTTTTTAACCTTCTTTTTTTCAATTTCGTTTCAGTTTTTAACATGTCAATTATTCAATTCTATTGTGCTTAGATTGATTTATGCATTGTGCAAGTTAACCCTTTTTGTGAATTGATGATGCTAGAGTTATCTTCAGAAGAAATTTATAAATTATAAACAGTATTTGACAGATTCTTCTACTAATCTAACATTTGATACCATTTCTGGTGACGTAAGAGTAATGCAATCAGTTATACCTATCATGAAAAAACAGTGAGGAGGAATGATGGTAACATAACTTCCTTGGGAGGAAGAATATCTTTTCTAGTAAAATCAGCGCACCCTCAAACCGAATGTGCTTGTCATAGAAGCTGGCCGTACACGTGATGTTCATAAATTAATTGATTATTGAACCTTACAGACTTTATATTTACAAACTCAAGCACTCCATAAGTGGATAATTTTATATCAGACCTACTACTTTAATCCTCAAAATGATACACAAGGATCTGAAACTACTACATTATTCGCAGTAACTATTCCTGATTCAACCATTGACGATAACCTTTTTGCTTTGTCTAAATTCTGTGTCCGTATGCTTTGTCCAGAACCAAATTTTGAACATTTGCAATTATAATATGCACGCTAGAATATTCAGTAGGCTATAATGAGTGGAAATTCCTAAATAGCATAATTGCCTAAACTTAAAAATGAATAATAATTTTTCTGAACTAAGGGGGATAGGGAAAAAATGAGCAAGGGTACCAAAAAGTCCGGCGTGGGAAACAGCCACGGTGTCATCTCCGAGGTATCCGCGTACATGACAGTTAAGCCAGGACACGAGGAAGAGGCGCGCGCGGCTGCTGGCCGGTTCGGCGAGATGTTGAGGAATTCTGCCTGGGAGGATCTACAGAAGACCGGTCTGCGGGACGCGCGGTTGGTGAATTTCGATAACGGTAAGCGAATGATGTTCGCCTCCGGGTTTGAGACTGAATGGGATCCGTACGTCGACGATGCTATTCTGGTCGTTGGCCTCCAGCACTTCCTGGACTGGATGCAGCATACCGTAGAGGCCGAAGAACTTGTAGCATCGGTGAAGTCGCTTGCCGGGGGTGTTGACGAAAATGATCCCGCTTACGCGGAGAAAGTGAAGCCGGCTGGCCCCCTGCTAAAGGCGGTAATTCAGAAGATACAGACGCCAGCTACCACGTACTTTAACGCACTGAGCGATCTCACATTGCCGCAAATCAAGAAGGCCCAGCGATTGCATGAGGCCTTCCAGCAAGTACTAGACAACCCTGCAGCCCAGGAAGCGCTCCAACATCCAGCTTTGAAGCCGCTGCTGGAGCAGGCTGCCGACTGATACGGGCCATGGTAGATTAGAACCATGTCAGATCATTTCTCCGGGCCCCGCGCCATCGCAGGTCCGGCCGGCGATATCTGTGATCTCTATGCGTTTCCCAGCCCTGAGAACCCAGGTCATCTTGTGCTCGTGCTAGACGTGCTGCCAAACGCCTCCCACGACTCGTTCTTCTCAGAAGCGATCATCTGTCGCTTCAGGCTGCGGCCGGTCACAATTGGAGGCGTCGGGCCGAAAGCAGCCTTCCCCTTCGCCGGGGAAGACAAAGAGATAGTCTTCAGCTGCCACTTCGAGGCTCCTAAGCAAGGAGGAGCCGGTGTGTCGCCGGTGCAGGAAGGTTGGTGCGTGGGGCCGTCTGGTCAGACAACACGCTTCCGTGTCAACGACGAGCAGGGAGGGAGCAGCGAGGGCCTCCGTATATATGCCGGTCTGAGAGCGGAACCATTCTTTCTCGATGTACAGGGGCTCATAGAGTCGCAAAAGACTGGTCGGCTTGCCTTCAAAGAGGTTGGCACCAATTTCGCGGTCGGCTTCAACGTTCTGAGCATTGTCGTCGAGGTTGATTGCCGGCCTTGGCTGCGCAGCGGCTACGGGCCACTAATAGGTGTGGTCGGCGAGACGGTGGTCGCCGGCAAGCTCCCCATCCGAATCGAGCGGATAGGGCGGCCCGAGATCAAGAATGTGATTTTACAACTAAAGCAGTTTGACCAAGTCAACCGCGATTTGGAGGTGCGCGACCTCTACAACCTCGAAGACGCGTTCCACATGAGCAAGGACTATGGCGGCGTCTACCGTGCCCGGATGCACGCGAATCTCGCAATGAATGATCGCCTCGATGGGAAGACGGACTGGACGCTCGGCGCTGATGGCGCCCACCCCCTGACCGAACTGTTACTAGCTGACTACCTGGTAGTTGACATCACAAAGCCGTACGCCACTGACAGCTTTTTTGAGATCGAGCAGGCGACCCTAGACGGACGAACCCACCAAACGTGCGGTGGTCGGTCGCTGAATGACGACGTAATAGACACGTTACTCACTCTGATCGTAAACGGCGGCAAAGGACCTCGCGTGAGTGACGGTGTGGACCGGCCGGCGACCGCGGTCTCAGACGTGTTTCCCTACCAGGCACCGCCAACACATGAGCCGCAGCAGAAGGGAGGGCTGGGCTTTTTAACCGGCCAAGCAGGCGGGAAATAACTATGACTGACAAATCGACTGTCGCGCTGGAGCTCGACGACATCCAGGCTGGCGCCCTACAGCCGCGGCCGGCTCCTTACGCGGGTTCATACCAGATCCTGCGTCTTGACGACCGGCACGCAGGGCGGGAGCTGCTACGGCGACTAATTCCATATCTCGACTCGGTTGCCTCCTTTGATCCCAAGTCGCCGGTGTCGCTCGCCGTCGCACTGAGCTTCCAGGGACTGAAAGCCCTCGGAGTGCCGAAGGAATCGCTCGCTAGCTTCCCGCCCGAGTTTCAGCAGGGCATGGCTGCACGCGCGGGCGAACTGGGGGACGTGGGGGAGAACGCTCCCGAGCACTGGGAGAAACCACTGGGCTCGCGAAACCTCCATCTCGTGGTGGTGGGGCTGGCGCCCGACGCAGCACGTCTGGACGAGGCTATTCGCCATGCCCGCGAAGCCGTACGCGATCTGCCCGGCGTAGTGCCCATCTGGCAACAGGATGTGCATTCCTCTGCTGACTTGCGCAACATGTTCGGTTTTGCTGACGGAATCGCCCATCCTGCAGTCGAGGGTAGCGGCATTCCCGGCACCAATCCGTACGAAGAACCGCTCAAGGCCGGCGAGTTCGTGCTGGGCTACGAGGACGAGATCCAGAGTATATCACAAATACCGCAGCCCGAGGTGCTGCGCCGCAATGGCACCTATGCAGTCTTCCGTAAGTTGCACACGCGCGTAGCCGCCTTCCGCCAGCTCCTACGCCAGCGTGCTAAGAACCGCTCGGAGGAGGAGTGGCTGGCTTCTAAGATCGTGGGGCGCTGGCCCAGTGGTGCACCCTTGGCACTTGCCCCAGACAAAGATGATCCTGGACTTGGTGCCGACCCCAAACGCAACAACGCCTTTATGTTCGGCGACGACCCTCGTGGCCTCAAGTCCCCCTTTGGCTCACATGTCCGACGCATGAACCCACGCGATTCGATCATTATCGGCGTACCGCGCCTCCACCGCATGATAAGACGCGGCACTAACTATGGCCCGCCACTGCCACCGGAAGTCCAGGAAGACGATGGCATCGACCGAGGTCTTCTTTTTGCCTTTGTTGGGGCGCACCTTGACCGGCAATTCGAGTTCATACAGAAGGAGTGGGCAAATGACGGCAAGTTCATTGGAGCACCTGTTGAAAAGGATCCATTAGTAAGCTCTAGCGGTGAACGAGAATTTACCATACCCAAGCAGCCTATCCGTCTGCACCTAAAGGGACTGCCTGCTTTCGTCGTCAATCGAGGCGGCGAGTACTGCTTTATGCCCGGCCTGCGAGCGCTGAGCTGGCTCGCTGAACTCAACACCTGAGGTGGGTGCCGAAGGAAGGATCTGCTACGAGATGGAGCTGTGCATCAGAGGATTATATTTTCGCTACCTTAGAAAATGTCGGAATAACAGCGTAGTCTTTTTATAAACAATAAATCGACCCGCTTCGTTCGCCGGCCAAGAAGGTACAAGCCCCTTCGAGATTTTTATTGGGTATTCCTACAAACAGTGATGCAACTTTATTTTCACGAGAATGTAAGACAGGGATATAAGTCGTCAATGCCAAGTTGAATAGTTGACAACAAGCATTGAACACTATGACTTAATTATAATTGGTGGTGGCCCAGCGGGCCAAGGTGCGGCCGAGTTTGCCGCATTCGCCGGGCGACGGATATTGGTTATCGAGAACAATATCCTTGGAGGCCTTGTGGTGACCACCGGCGGAGGGCCAACCAAGACTCTCCGGGAGGCAGCCTTACACGTTACAGGTTTTCGCTACCGGTCCCTTTATGGAATTACTGAGCATCCAGACATAGTTACGGCCGTAGAGCACTCACGCGCACGAACAGAAGAAGTTTCTTCTGCGATGCAGAACTTTACTCGCTCTTTCTTTGTAGACAAGTTAGGAGTTGATGTCATCTATGGCTCGGCGCGTTTAGCTCCCAATCGCACCGTTATAGTCGCTTCCGGCGAGGTCTCAAAAACGGAACGCGTCTTTACGGCAGAGAAAATTCTGATTGCGACAGGATCTCTGCCATTTCATCCACCAAGCATCCCATTTGATGATCCCGACATTTTCGACTCAGAACGACTGCCTAAGCTTAACCGTGTTCCCCAGAGCGCGTTAGTCGTTGGAGGTGGCGCGATAGGATGTGAATTTGCTTCAATTTTTAATGCCTTTGGGATTCCTGTGACCGTGGTCCACTCTGGAGAACACCTGTTAGGTACCATGGATAGTGAGCTGTCGGATTTGTTGCGTAGGACCTTTGAGAAACAAGGGATGAGGATTGTGCTGGGTACAGGAGTGCAGACCGCCGGCCGGATCGATGGCGAGCTGCAGGTCACTTTGAAAACCGGCGAGGTGCTGAGGCCGGGTATGGCGCTGATTGCGACCGGCCGCTTGGTTAGCACTGAAGGCCTAGGTCTTGACGCGGCTGGGGTAAAATTGAATCCTCGAGGATTGGTTGAAGTAGACAACCATTTTCAGACTAGTATAGAGGGAGTTTACGCTGCGGGAGATGTAATTGGTCCTTCGCTAGCATCAATTTCGACGGAGCAAGGCCGGGTGGCAGCCTGTCATGCCTTGGGCCTTGGATTTAAGATGAAGTTAGACCCGTTATCTGTGTCGGCAGTTTATTCAGTCCCGGAATTGGCGGGAGTCGGATTATCTGAAGATAACGCCAAAGAGAAAGGGATCGATTACGAAGTCGGGCGTTGCGGTTTTGGAGAAACCGCCCGCGGACTCATCTCTGGGGATACGGATGGCATACTGAAACTAGTATTCCACCGTCAAGACCGCCGCTTACTCGGCGTCCATATCCTCGGTGACATTGCATCAGAACTAATTGCCCTTGGACAGGCCGCGCTTTACAATTCAGACACGATTGACGTTTTTAATAACCTGACAGTTGCCACACCTACCTACACGATGGCTTACAAATATGCTGCATTTGACGGCTTCAAACGCTTGGCCGCCACCGGTGTCAGTCTGCAAACCTTTGAATCTGTTGAATCTGAATCGAAATGAGATCCTGTGGAATTTCATCAAATTCCACAATGACCACCTTTAGGTATGGCTTCTTATATGCAGGAATGTTAGGTAGTTCTGAACAGTAAAGATCATTGGCCCATTGTTACTCTAAATGGTATATCAACTTCTGATGAATCTTTAGAATCCTGGGCCCCCAGCGTGGTACCTGTACAGTAAATACTCTATGCGTTGATTGGTATTTTGTTGGATCTAGTGGAATTTCAAGACTAGTTTTCATTCGAACAGAGATGACAGCTACTGGAGTGGTAGGTAAACTCATAGTAGGAAAGACACCTAATAGTGAGAAACTCTAAAGGTTAAAGGGTTATACCTGCCATGATGATCCTTCATAACCTCTCATTAGAATCTGTTTTGTGATTGTTGTAAATCTATATTCGATATATTCGACATTATCAAAAAGATAGAAATTAATCAATTCAGATTCTTCAAATGACTCCGAAGTTTGCCCCAATAGCGGGGCAGCTATTGCCATGATATTTATAATTGAAATGGGAAGTATCCTCGTTTGACAAATGAATGCTATTAATTTTGTAAAACTTAATAGAGTCAGATTAAGAGATGGGATGCGAGAGACAGCCACTACCAAATTTAGAGAATTTTTTGCATCTATTCACGGAAAGGTCAGCGGACTCAAAGGGTATACCATTCTTGAGAACAGTGATGATAATAATGAGACTCTAGTCTTGACATTCTGGGGATCAAAGTTAGACATGGATAATTATTATTCTAATGGTAATTCCAGTCTTTCGAGTCTTGTCGAAGAAGTCAAACCAATGTTTGAAAAAATGCCAGAAAGAATCAGTTACAATGTAGTGTCACTCGATGTGACGAAGTAAACCAAAAATAGCAAAGTCTTATCCATTCCTTAAGAGCTAGAAGTTAATTTCTAGCCATTTCTTAGCAGATTCAATATCTTCTTGTGTAAGGTTATGTCCGGAACCTTGCCACTTGATCGTGACATTAGAATGAGCTTTGTTAAATATTTTCAACAGACTTTCTGCCTCCTGTCTACTAACAATTGGATCACGCATACCTTCCAATAATATTATGAATTTCTTAGAGAGGTCAGGAAGTACACTTGGAATAAATGGTACCATAGCCCGAAACAAAATCGCACCAGCAAGAACTTCTGGTCGTCTTAATAATAGACTAGCGCCTATATTTGCGCCATTAGAATAACCTACGGCAATCAATCTTTTTAGATCAAAGTCATATATTGAAGAAGATTTTAAAATAAAATCAGCCAACTCATCAGTTCTCATTTTAAGATCCTCCAGGTCAAAAACTCCCTCTTCTAGTCTTCTAAAAAATCTGGGCATTCCATTTTCAAGAACTTTCCCTCTGACACTTAGTATTGAAGCATCAAGTGTCAATTCGTTTCCCAAAGGGATAAGGTCATCTTCCGTACCGCCTGTACCGTGCAGAAGTAATAAAGTTAGGCTGGATTTTTTGGCTTTACTATTAGCAGAAATGAATCGATGAATGAAATCAAGACCATTATTCATTATTTTTTCTAACTCCTGATTGCGTTCTTGGATATGACAAGCTTAACTTGGGTAGTATCTTTTCTAGATTGTTTCTCTCAGATTCAAGCCATTCAGGTAACATTAGGCGAGTACCAAGTTCAGATGGTTTTTGGTCTGTGGTAAAGCCCGGAGGATCTGTTGCTATTTCAAAGAGAATACCTCCTGGTTCTCTGAAATAGACTGAGTGAAAATATGTTCTGTCAATTATTGGGGTGGCATTCAGTCCGGCTTTGATGATACTGCTCCTAAGTACTTTTTGTTTTTCGTCTGTCGGAGTTCTAAATGCTACGTGATGAACAGTTCCTATACCTATGTTCCCATATGGAGTATAGGGTAAGCACAGGACATCTACAATACTAGCCCCAGCTTTGGAGTTCTTGATTTTGTAACGAAAGCGACTTTTTTCCTGCCCTTTGAGCGAAAAACCCAATTCTTCTTCTAGAATGCCTGCAGTTCGTTCAAAACCTTCTTCTGATAGAGTCACGGAATAGAATCCTCTAACTGCATATTCAATAGGTACCCCACCATCATTCCAAACGTTTAGATCTCGATCCTCTGCAGAAGAATGAGCTACAAGCTCCAATTCTAACCCATCTGAGTCGTATACGGTCAATACTTGTTCGTCAAAACGATTGAACGGGCCCTTTACTATTACGTTGTTATTTTTCAATCTATTTTTCCAATAGTCCACCGAGTTTTTTGGAATCAAAAAAGATGTAGTAACAACTTGTCCTGTTCCTCTATGCCCCTTTGGTGCATCGGCCCATGGAAAGAATGTCAGAATAGTCCCAGGACGACCCAATTCGTCTCCAAAATAGAGATGATAAGTCGTTGGATCATCAAAATTTACTGTCAACTTTACCAATCGTAGCCCTAATAGTGAATTATAGAAGTTAACACTTGTCTGTGGATGACCGGATATGGCCGTTACGTGATGAATCCCCAAAATGTCTGACATTAACTTACTTGGTCATACCTGTTATTTTTGTTTGATCATTTTGTGAATCGAGTGAAAGAGGCAGCTGTTGCTTCACAATAAATTGAGGTAATTTAAAATAGATTTTTTTATTTGTTGTATATATGGTGGATGAAAAAGTTGGACATGAGGTTCATCTGAAGCAGCTTCCAGTCGGGTTCCCTACTGAAGACAACTTTGAATTTGTTAGAGTAAGTGTTCCCTCTCCAAAACAAGGAGAATTCTTGGTACGAAACATATGGATGTCTGTAGATCCTTACATGCGTGGACGAATGAATGTGACTAAAAGCCACTTACCGTCATTTCAATTACACAAACCCCTAGAGGGTGCATGTGTGGGCCAGGTTTTAGAGTCAAAGAATAATGAGTTTAAAGTAGGAGACTATCTATTAAGCAATTTTGGTTGGAGAGAATATTGGCTCTCTATGGATGGTAGCGGTATTACAAAGGTCGATCCAGATATGGCACCAATCCAATCCTATTTGGGAGTGCTTGGTATGACCGGTCTTACGGCTTATATTGGACTTCTAAAAGTTGGTCAACTAAAGCAGTATAATGATGATTGCACGGTGTTTGTCTCAGCAGCATCAGGAGCAGTGGGTTCCGTAGCATGCCAGATAGCAAAGATGATGGGTTGTCATGTTGTAGGGTCTGCTGGATCTCTCAAAAAGGTAAAGTGGTTACTTGATCAAGCCAGAATCGATTATGCTTTTAACTACAAAGAAGTAGGAGAAGATAATATTTCATCTGAACTAAAGAAATTTTGCCCTAACGGGATAGATATATATTTCGATAATGTCGGCGGAAGGCATCTAGAGGCGGCCCTTGATAACATGAAGATGTTTGGGAAAATTGTACTATGCGGCATGATATCACAATATAATCTACATGCCTCTCAGCAATCAGGCCCTTCGAACCTTTTTTTAGCAATAACCAATCGACTCAAGATTCAGGGTTTTATTGTGAGAGATCATTATCATGAACTAAATGAGTTTTACACAATCATGTCCAAATGGATTAGTAAAGAAAAAATAAAATGGCAGGAGACGGTGGTTGAAGGTCTTGAAAATGCACCTAAAGCTTTCATAGCGTTATTCAAGGGTGAACACATCGGCAAAATGCTTGTCAAGATCTAATCCGACTTGACTATATAATAGTTGTATACTAGTTGTGTGGAACTATGAGATGTTGTCATTAAGGGAATACAATCTTTAGATGGATTCATATCTGCTTGGTCCCATCTTTGGAAAGGATTCTATCAACATTCACATAAAGTATGTTACTAAATACATTAGAAAGACTACGTGTATGAAATGGGACTAACAAAAGGATCTAAAGGGTTCAGTACTTTTTCTGAACCAGATTCTTGGATTTGAACCTTCTGGTAAAAGGGGCTAGCAACTGAGTGATGTAGATACTCAAGGAGCTTTGAACCATGCAGTAAAAGAATCTATCACCCTTGAATAGGGGATTTTTCTTACCATAAATGGAATTTTGGCAGGTTTATCTCAGTACATATGGTAGCAAATCATACGTGCCGCTCATCGGGTGCTTCTTGCCAATAAATTATGAAAAAGTTAAAACTTTTCGACTCAACTGATATGATCTTTAAATTTTATAGCAGATATCACTATAGGTCGGATGACAAAGATAATTATGCTTACAGGTCTAGTGCTCAACTTAGTCGCATCCATTCTAATTGGATACGGTAGAATTTTTAGATCAAAGAAGGCTATTCAAAAGGAGTCTCAAACTAACGGGATAGAAAATACATATGAAGAGAAACGTAGACTAATAGAAACAAGAGTTGCCCAAATTGGGGCCGGCTTGTTAGCAATAGGCTTTGCTGTTCAGATATGGGGAAACTTAACCGAAAGTTAAGGTCTATTGATATTCAACGTTAGCATAATGCTTACTGCTATGGTAATATTAATCCAGGTTAACACCTCTCACTTATTATCTCAAAATCATTTAGTTATTGTTTCGATCGGGCCACGATTATGGCAGGCCAAAGGCCCATCTGTCCGAGTCAACATGGTTGTCAAATTTGCACAATGAAAGATTGTAAAACAAATTAGGTTACGACTACAATTAAGGATATACTAAAAGAACTATATGATCTAAGATGAAGGAGCCTTTTTAACGACTCTAGCACCTACCAAGCTATTTTATCTACCTACAATTAGTAACAACAGTATAATTTAATTTTATTAACTGATGTGAGACTCAAGATTAGGCTAAATTTCGTTTGAGCCTTCCGCCAGAAAACAAAAAACGTAGATTATGTCATTTTATCTGTAGATAGAGAATATTCTATATTGAATTTCAACATCTCTAGTAATCCTTGCTTTAGGACTTGAGATATTATAATCATGAAACAAAAGAATCAAGGGATAATGAAAGTTGGATGGAGAGAGGCAAATTTAGGTAACACCTACATCCTCCAATGTACAAACAAGCCTTAAAGATCTTTGGCCGAATATATTTATTAATATTGTAACTGATGTAACAAAAAATGACGATATACATCTAAACTTTTGGTTCTTCCAACTTACGCTTAAGTTCTTCCATTTTACGTAAGTGTTCCTCCATTTGAATGCGTGACTCTTCAGTATGTTCACGCAAATCCTCCATTTGACGACGACGTATCTCCATTTGAATCAACTCTTCTTTAATTCTTCTAGTATCATCTTGAGAACCCATATTCTAATTATATCAATAAATAATTTAAAAGGTTTATTATTTACCAGAGTTATAAACAAGAAAAATAATTCGAGTCTTTTGGTTATTCGCTATGTAGGATCAGAGCATGCTGATGATATTTATGTGATTGTACTTCTAAGCCGCAAATTTTGCACTTAATTTTATCTACTTCAACAGTCATAACACGAATTATTAATTGGAATATAATAATGTTACTTTGTTTAAGACTAGATAGTGATCAGAGGATCATATAGTGATCAGAGGATCATATAGTGAGAGAATAAGTGATCGATAATTAGATAATTATACACTTGATTAGGGATTACATAGGCCGATTGGTAATTTGTCATAAATGTGGCAAATGGAAAAAAATTGTAGCACAGTACACGAGGAATATAGACGAGCCTCCGCCTGGTCCTTCTTATTTGCTATGCAGAGATTGTGCAACAATCAAACTTGATTGATTTCAATATAAAAAATAGAAATGTTATGTTACAGGATCACCTAGAAAATTGACACACAACCAGTTTTGCCAAATTATCCATAAAGGACAGTATTAAAGAGTAATAACATAATATAATTATTATCTTTAAATAGTAAACTTGAGTTACTTTTAGCACAAATGCACAGTTCCGATCAGCAATTAATTAATTTAAGTGAGATAGGTGTCGCTATATTGTTTGTATTTTTAACATTGTAACACTATCTCAAGATTCTTGAGTGGGGTTTCCAGAAACCTGGAGACTTTGAGCTTAGGCTGGGTCATCACATAGGTATAGAATAACTCTTCATTCATCTATCGAGAGAAAAACGTAACCAAAATATTGATTGGGTATAAAAACGGGCATTATTGATCATATTTTTATAGATGCCAGAGAATCATACCTTGTGATGGATTGTAAGGATAGATCCTCATCCCAAGTCTTATATCATTCGATAGCAACGTTTCTCTTGATTGGCATTATCACGACTGGCATATTGTTTGTTTTTACGTTAGTATTAAATCAGAACCATGCTGTAATGGCACAGCAGCAAGGGCTTAATGGTACCTCTTTTCAGATCGGCAACATGACATTCTCTCATGGTTTGGTTCCTGTTAATGGTATTCAATTGCACTATGTTATTGGAGGCCATGGACCTCCTATTGTTTTATTGCATGGATATCCAGAAACATGGTATGAATTCCGTCTTATAATGCCAGCATTAGCTAAGAACTATACTGTTATTGCACCTGATCTCCGTGGCCTAGGAGACTCTTCTAAACCAGCAACTGATTACGATGGTAAAACCGTAGCGGAAGACATACATCAACTAGTTACTAAGTTAGGGTTCAAAACAATTTTCCTAGCAGGTGGTGATGTCGGAGCATTGATGGCTTATCCTTACGCAGCTGCACATCCTACAGAAGTAGAGAAGCTAGCAGTCTGGGAAGCCCCCATTGTAGGTCTTACACCTCCGAATAGGACACCAGTATGGTGGTTTTTCTTCCATCAGGTTGCTGATCTACCAGAGGCTCTTGTAGAGGGGAAAGAGACAATGTATCTATCGTGGTTCTATAAAAATCTCGCATATAATCCAGCTGCGATAACACAGGATGCAATCAATGAGTATGTTAGCCATTATTCTGCTCCAGGCGGAATGCGTGCTGGCTTTGAGTATTATAGAGCTTTTCCACAAGATGCGATTCAAAACATGAATTATTCAAAGACCAAACTTACGATGCCAGTACTAGCTTTAGGAGGCGCGTATAATCCAGCGCTTGGAGGTAATCTAACTATGCCTATTATTGCATATTCAATGAAACTAGCAGCTGAAAATGTACAGACTGTAGTAGTCCCAAATTCAGGACATTGGATTCAAGAAGAGCAGCCCGTTCGTCTAGTAAAGTTACTTAGCAATTTCTTTAGTGGTAATTCTAATGCCACGACTAGTAAATGATAACTAGTCTACATTTCACTCATGGGACCAATTAACAAGTAAAAGGCTCCTAAGTAAAGAACATATAATAACAAAAGGAATGGACCTCAGGGGCAGACTTTCCTATATAATGGGATATTGTTGGTTGCGAACTATCGTTGATAAGGTCGTGACGAGTTACCATTCACATTTTTTTCGTTATCAAAAAATCAATTAATCCAAAGCATCGACTTTTTGGGCTAGTTGCTAACCCAACGGAGGACTGCTTCAGTACTGTCACCTGGATTAGTATTGAAACATATTTTAGAAGATGGTGGTGCCTTCTGATGGACAACATTAATTATTTTCTCCAAAATAGTATGCTGTGGCACTAACCTAACGCCCGCACCAATCATAATGCAGTCGAAGTTTTCCCGTGAAAGTCTATCTGAGACAACGCTTTCAGCTGTCTCTCCAAGGTCAATGAAACAGACTTGCGGCTCGTATCCCAGGCGGGTTAGTTTATTATTTTCCTCTTGTGCTACCGCCTTCACGCGGTTGGCATCCCATCCAGTCGAAGTGGCTAACTTGATATCAATGAACTTGGGGTCAATGCCGAATAGGAGGACTTTTTTCTTTGCCATATTTAGCAGAATCAAGTGACGACAAAAATAATTTAAACTTTGCAAAGTTCAATGAGAATGTCGTATAGTTGGATACAACCAGCTTCGCAGTATTTTGCTCAATATTGGCATCATTAAATAGGTAAGACCTATCACTAATATTATATTCATAAAGACATTAGTGAGT
>Ga0065707_10082379_pt1 | contig 15887 bp, 11 predicted proteins | sample SwiRhicommuniRL3_FD_59094 | JGI IMG/M metagenome (GOLD analysis project Ga0065707, IMG submission 59094) | Switchgrass rhizosphere bacterial communities from Rose Lake, Michigan, USA - RL3 v2 (version 2) | ecosystem: Host-associated > Plants > Roots > Rhizosphere > Soil | place: East Lansing...
TACGCGAGCCGGGAATCAATGGATCGCGAGCGGTGGGCGCAGTGGGCCCCACATCGCCCGGCTGCCACGCTATCGCACGGCACACCGCTGCAAACAAACGGTTCACGCCAGGATCGTTGAAGCGGCTGGCAATTGTCGGGAACACCGGCACCTCAATATCCGGCAGCTTCATTTTATCGTGATGATTGCGCCGCCACTGCTTACGCACGTCGCGCAGGGAATCCTCGGCCCCGCGCTTCTCGGCTTTGTTGAGAACGATGCAGTCGGCGAAATCCAGCATGTCGATTTTCTCGAGCTGGCTGGCGGCCCCATACTCGGCGGTCATGACATACAGGGACAGGTCGACGAGATCCACTATTTCGGTGTCCGACTGCCCGATGCCGGCCGTCTCCACGATGATCAAATCGAAGCCGGCAAGCTTATAGAGATCGATGACCTCCTTGAGCACTGCACTGGTGGCGAGATGCTGCCGCCGGGTGGCGAGCGAGCGCATGAAGATCTGCTCGCTGGCGAGGGAATTCATGCGAATGCGATCTCCCAGCAGCGCACCGCCGGACCGGCGCCGCGTGGGATCCATCGCCACTACTGCGATCTCCTTGCCTGGGAATTGGCGCACGAAGCGGGAGAGCAATTCATCCGTCAGGCTCGATTTACCTGCGCCACCCGTGCCGGTAATGCCGATCACGGGAACGTCGCCCGAAGCGCTCTTGCGCACCAGAAGCCGCCGCACCTGCTCCGCGCGCGTCTCGCCTTCGGCGCCTTCCAACATCGAAATGGTGCGTGCGAGATGCGCATGGTCGCGTACGCTTACGGGCCCGAGCTCATATTTGGGTTTATGCACCGCACGCACTCGTTTGAGTACATCCTCCATCATGCCGACGAGTCCCATCTGGCGGCCGTCCTCAGGTGTGTAGATCTTCTCGACGCCGTGCTTTTCGAGCGCTTCGATCTCCCGGGGAGCGATGGTGCCACCCCCACCCACCACTACGCGGATATGCTCGCAGCCTTTCTCGCGCAGCATGTCCACCATGTACGCGAAGTATTCGTTGTGGCCGCCCTGGTAGGAGCTGACGGCAATGCCGTCCGCATCCTCCTGAATGGCGGCGCGGACAATGTCCGCAACGCTGCGGTTGTGCCCGAGGTGCACCACTTCCGCGCCTTGGGCTTGGAGCAAGCGGCGGATCATGTTGATGGCGGCGTCATGGCCGTCGAACAACGAGGCGGCCGACACGAAACGAAGCGGCTGGCCGGCGGCTGACGTGGAATCGGGCTGCGGGCTCACGACCGTATTGCCCTGGGTTATGGCATTCATCGAGGAGCCCTCGAATATTCGGATGGACGCGGGCACAGGAAACTTACTAGGCGGTAGGATTTTAAGCTATCATCCGCCGGCCCGTCGAGTTTCCTTCGGTTCCAGGTTGCTCATCTAGCCTCATGACTCGCCCCGCCTCCGGACTCCACACACGCGCCGTCAACGGCGCGGATTCCGCTTCAGCCTGGCGCCAGGGCAAAAAGCGCCTGCGCGACCACTCCGTCAAGCGGGATGCGGTCATCCGCGTAGCGGCGCGTGCTTTTCAGGAGCACGGCTTTCACAACACTTCCCTCGATACCATTGCAGCGGAGCTTGGGGTCACCAAGCCGACGATTTATTACTACGTCACCAACAAGAAGCAGTTGTTGTTTGAGTGCTTTGTCGCCGGCCTCGAGCCCATATTGTCGGTGTTGCGCGATCGGAAAAGCTCAGCTGCACCGGCGCGTGAACGGCTTGGAACGGTGTTGCGGCAGTATGCGCGCTCTGTCGCGTCCGACTTTGGCTGGTGCCTGGTGCGTGCAGAACAGCAGGATTTGAGCGCTCCCATGAGTGCGCAGGTGCGCGCCCTCAAAGGGGAGATCGACCAGGGAATCCGCCGCCTGCTGCGCGAGGGCGTGAAGGACGGCTCCATTCAAGCCTGCAACGTGAAGATGACCGCCTTCGCGCTTGCGGGGGCTCTCAATTGGATTCCACACTGGTACCGCGGCAATCAGGCAATGAGCGCCGAGCAAATCGCCGACGCTTTTGTCGCCGTTTTTGAAGAAGGCTTGAGGCCGCGAACCCCGCGGCGCAAGGCTGCGGCGCGCCCCGCGATGCGCGCGGCGCTTTCCCTGTCAAATTGAACTCGAGAAATCGTCATGTCAGATCAAAACGTCGTCATCGTTTCCGCCCGACGAACCCCGATCGGCGCCTTTCTCGGCGCTCTGGCGCCCGCCACCGCGCCGCAGCTCGGCAGCGCCGCGGTGAAGGCCGCCATTGAATCCGCTGGACTCCAGTCTGCGGACATTCAGGAAGTGATCCTGGGTTGCGTGCTGTCTGCAGGCCTCGGGCAAGCTCCAGCGCGCCAGGCGGCGCTCGGCGCGGGCGTGCCTATAAAAGTGCCTGCGACCACCGTCAACAAAATGTGCGGCTCGGGTTTGAAAGCCGTGATGATGGCGGCGGATCAGATTCGCGCAGGCCATGCGGACGTCGTTCTCGCCGGCGGCCTGGAATCCATGAGCAACGCGCCTTATCTGCTGCCCAAGGCCCGTAGCGGCTATCGCATGGGGCACGGCGAAGTGCTGGACCATATGTTTTACGACGGCTTGCAGAGTCCGTTCGACGGCAAGGCGATGGGCTGCTTCGCGGATGCCACGGCGGTCAAATACAAATTTTCGCGCGAAGAACAGGATGCATATGCAGCGGAGTCCGTGCGGCGCGCGCGGCGCGCGATCGAAGCAGGCGAATTTGCGGATGAGCTCACGCCCGTAACGTTGAAAACACGCAAGGGCGAGGTGGTGGTGGCGAAAGATGAGACGCCGTTTACTTGCGATCTCAACAAGATTTCCTCGCTCAAGCCGGCTTTTGGCAAGAATGGCACGGTCACGGCGGCGAGCTCGTCGTCCATTTCGGATGGCGCGGCGGCCTTGATCGTGATGCGCGAGAGCGTGGCGAAAGCGCGTGGCCTTAAGCCTTTGGCGCGCGTTTTGGGTTATACGAGCCATGCACAAGAGCCGGAATGGTTCACCACCGCGCCGGTCGGCGCAATCAAAACGCTGCTCACCCAACTCAGCTGGAAGTCGGGCGATGCAGACCTTTATGAAGTGAACGAAGCATTTGCTGCAGTGACAATGGCGACAATGCGCGATGTGGACATCGATCATGCGCGCATCAATGTCAATGGCGGAGTGTGCGCACTGGGGCACCCGATTGGCGCAACGGGCGCCCGTATTCTAACGACCTTGATCCACGCCCTCGCCCGACGCAATCTCAAACGCGGCATCGCCTCGCTTTGTATCGGCGGCGGCGAAGCAGTGGCGATGGCGGTGGAAAGAATCGCCTGACGCTTTGTCGGTTGGGCGGGAAGCTCACGGGATGGATGCCGGGCTTCGAAGACTCAGCGCCAGCCTACGCCAGACAAGGTAAACTCGCGCCCCCATGCCACGCCTTCAATCGCAGATCGACCCGGCCAGCGAGCGCTTTCGCACTAACCATTCCCGCATGGCGGGGCTCGCTGAGGATTTACGCGCACAGATCGAACGCGCAGCGCTCGGCGGAGGTAAAGACGCCCGCCGCAAGCACACTTCACGCGGCAAGCTTTTGCCCCGCGAACGGGTGCAGACGCTGATCGATCCCGGCAGTCCCTTCCTCGAACTATCTGCCCTTGCGGCCCATGGCATGTACGGTGGCGATGCTCCTGCCGCCGGCTTGATCACCGGCATAGGGCGTATCCACGGCCGGGAAGCGGTAATCGTCGCGAATGACGCCACCGTGAAAGGGGGCACTTACTTTCCAATCACTGTGAAAAAACACCTTCGGGCGCAAGAGATTGCGCTCGAGAACGGCCTGCCCTGTGTGTATCTCGTCGATTCCGGAGGCGCGTTTCTGCCGTTGCAGGATGAAGTGTTTCCAGACAAGGAGCATTTCGGACGCATCTTCTACAACCAGGCGCAAATGTCCGCGCGCGCGATTCCACAGGTCGCGGTCGTGATGGGAAGCTGCACAGCGGGCGGGGCATACGTGCCCGCCATGTCGGATGAAACAGTCATCGTGCGCAACCAGGGCACCATCTTCTTGGGTGGGCCGCCTCTGGTGAAGGCTGCCACCGGCGAAGAAGTAGATGCGGAGGCCCTCGGAGGTGGCGATGTGCACGCTCGCATCTCCGGTGTAGTGGACCATCTTGCTGAAAACGACGCGCATGCGTTGGCGATTGCACGCTCCGTTTTTGCAAATCTGGCGACGCCGCGCGCTGCATGGCTTTCGACCATGCAGCCGCGCGAGCCTGAGCTCGATCCACGGGATCTTTACGGCATCATTCCGGAAGATACCCGCCAACCCTTCGACATACGCGAAGTCATCGGCCGCCTCGTCGACGCCTCGGATTTCCATGAATTCAAATCCAACTACGGCGCGACGCTCGTTTGCGGCTTCGCCCGCATCTGGGGCTGCCCTGTCGGAATCGTGGCGAACAATGGGATTCTGTTTTCGGAGTCCGCGCTCAAAGGCGCGCACTTCGTGCAGCTTTGCAACCGGCGGCGCATTCCGTTGCTGTTTTTGCAGAATATCACCGGCTTCATGGTCGGCCAGAAGTATGAAAACGCCGGCATCGCGAAAGACGGGGCAAAGATGGTGACGGCCGTAGCCTGCGCAACGGTGCCGAAGATGACAGTGATCATCGGCGGTTCTTTTGGCGCCGGAAATTACGCAATGTGCGGCCGCGCCTATGGTGGAAGGTTCTTGTGGATGTGGCCAAACGCGCGCATTTCAGTCATGGGTGGCGAGCAGGCCGCGCAAGTTCTTGCAACCGTGAAGCGCGAAAAAACAAGCGAGGAGGAACAAAAGCGCTTCAAGGAAGAAATTCGCGGCCATTATGAGCGGCAAGGCCATCCCTATTACGCGACGGCGCGCCTCTGGGACGACGGCGTGATCGATCCGCTCGCTACGCGCAGGACTTTGGGGCTCGCGCTGCATGTTGCGGCGCGCGGACCTGCGCCTGAGCCGGAGCGCTACGGCGTGTTTCGAATGTAACAAACATGTTGGGCTTCGAAGACTTAGCCCAACCTACGGCCAGCAGGATAAGTGAGACGTACGATGAAAATTAAGAATGCACAGGCAGTGGTGACAGGCGGCGCTTCGGGACTGGGCAACGCCGTAGCGCGACATGTAGTTGCGAATGGCGGCAAGGTTGTGATGCTGGATTTGCAGGCGCCCGCAGCGGAGCTCGGCGCCAACGCGACCTTCGTCAAATGCGACGTAACTTCCGAAGCCGACGTCACGGCCGCCATGAACACTGCCCGCGCTTCGCTGGGCGGCATCAATCTACTGGTCAACTGCGCAGGCATCATCGGCGCGGGGCGCATGCTCGGCAAGAACGGGCCGATGGCCGGCGATTTCTTCACCAAAGTGATTCATATCAATCTCATCGGCACTTTCCTGTGCGATAAGGCGGCAGCGGCTATCATGCAAGCGAACACCCCCAGCGATGACGGCGAGCGCGGCTTGATCGTGCACACTTCGTCGGTCGCCGCATTTGAAGGCCAGATCGGCCAGGTCGCCTATTCCGCGACAAAGGCGGCGGTGGCAGGGATGACATTGCCTATCGCGCGCGAGCTGGCGCAGTTCGGCATCCGCTGCATGACAATTGCGCCGGGCATCTTTCAAACGCCCATGGCGTCAGGCTTGACGCCAGAGCTGCAGCAATCCCTCGGCAAACAAGCGCCCTTCCCTTCGCGCCTTGGCAGGCCCGAGGAATTCGCGCAGCTGGTCGGCTCCATATTCGAGCAGCCCTATCTCAACGGCGAAATCATCCGTCTCGATGGCGCGATCCGGATGCAACCCAAATGACCTGCCTGCCCTTTTTCCGGCGCGCTGCGCGCCGCCATTCATACGGAGTTCGCGGTCTTCCGCGAATCTCCGTAAGTCCTGGGCGCAGCCCATGACAAGAGACATCATGGAGTACGACGTGGCCATCGTCGGCGGCGGACCCGCGGGGCTTGCCTGCGCCATCCGCCTGAAGCAACTCAAAGCAGACATCAACGTTTGTGTTCTCGAGAAAGGCTCGGCGGTCGGCGCGCACTCGCTCTCCGGCGCGGTCATGGAGCCTGGCCCGCTGGATGCGCTCGCGCCCGAATGGCGGCAGGCTCCACTCAGCATATGCGTGCCCGCCAAACTCGATGAATTCAAACTGCTCACCCGCGGCGGCAGTTTCAAGCTCCCTCTTCCGCCGCAGCTCAAAAATCACGGTAACTTCATCATCTCGCTGGGATCGCTTACACCATGGCTCGCGCAGAAAGCGGAAGGCCTGGGGGTGGATGTATTCGCCGGATTTGCTGCAGCTGAAACCGTCCATAACGGCGACGAATCGGTTGCCGGCGTGCGCCTCGGCGACATGGGCCTGGACAAAACCGGCGCGCCCGGCCCGAGCTACACTCCCGGCGCCGAAATACGCGCGCGCACCACTGTCGTTGCCGAAGGCGCGCGCGGCAGCCTCGCCAAACAATTGATTCGCCGCTATGGGCTGCATGCGAACTGCTGCCCGCAAACTTATGCGCTGGGCTTGAAAGAGCTGTGGCAGCTGCCCGAAGGACGCATCGAGCCAGGCCTGATTCAACATACGTTTGGCTGGCCGCTCGATCGGCGCACCTATGGCGGCAGCTTCATTTATCACCTCGACCAGAATCGCGCCTATGTGGGATATGTAGTCGGCCTCGACTACGAAGACCCACGCTTCTCGCCTTTTGAAGCCTTCCAGCAATTCAAACACCACCCGTCGGTCAAGGCTTTTCTCGAAGGCGGGGAAATCCTGGCTGCGGGCGCGCGCGCCATCGCAGCGGGTGGCTGGCAATCCATTCCGCGGCTCGAAATGCCCGGCGCGATGCTCATCGGCGATTCCGGCGGCGGCGTCAACGTGCCCAAGATCAAAGGCATTCATCAGGCCATTCGCTCAGGCATGCTCGCGGCAGAGCACCTTGTCGAGCAGGGCTCGCCGGCGGGCTTCGATGCGCGCTGGCGCGCATCGCCCGGCGGGCAGGAATTGAAAAGCGTCCGCAATTTCAAGCCTGCCTTCAAACACGGCCTGTGGACAGGTATGGCGAACGCAGCGTTGGAAGTGGCCACGGGCGGGCGTACGCCGTGGACTTTGAAGAACAAGCCTGCCGATTTTGCGCGACTCAAACAGCTTGAGGACTATAAATCCCCCGACCGTAAATGGCATGAGCGCACTTTGCCGCCGCGGGATCGCGTGGCCTCGGTATTTTTCGCCGCCACCACGCACGATGAAAGCCAGCCGGCGCATTTGAAGGTGCTGGACCCCAACATCTGCATCGCCCGCTGCACGAAGGAATTCGGCAACCCCTGCGAGAAATTCTGCCCGGCCAATGTTTATGAAATGGTGGCTGACGGCGCCGGCGGGCGCCGGCTGCAGATCAATGCGGCGAACTGCGTGCATTGCAAGGCTTGCGACATCAAAGACCCTTACGAAATAATCAACTGGACTACGCCCGAAGGGGGCTCCGGACCCAACTACCAGTCGCTATGACTATCCTCTGGCGGCCATCTGCGGAACGGGTGGCTGACTCCAATATCACCCGCTTCATCCGCTGTTTGAATGCACGGCGCGCACTGCAGCTTGCACACTACGATGAGCTTTACACGTGGTCTATCGAGCGCCCGCAGGAATTCTGGCCCGAGATGGCGCGCTTTGCGGATATGCGGGTCGTCTGGGGCGAAGGCCCTGTGCTCGAGCATCCGGAGCGCATGCCGGGCGCGCGCTTCTTCCCCAATGCCACGCTCAATTTCGCGGAAAACCTGCTGCGCTATCGCGACGAGCAGCCTGCCATCGTGTTTCGCAACGAGCGCGGAGCGCGCCGTGAGATCTCTTATCGGCAACTGCACAACGAAGTGGCGCGTATTGCAGCGGGCTTGAAAGCCGCTGGCGTATGCAGCGGCGATCGCGTGGCGGGGTTCATGCCCAACCTCCCCGAAGCCGCGATTGCCATGCTGGCTACAGCAAGCCTCGGCGCAATCTGGTCTTCCTGTTCGCCGGATTTCGGCAACGGCGGCGTGCTGGATCGCTTCGGACAAATCGCGCCCAAGGTATTGTTTACGGCCGACGGCTATTTCTACGCCGGCAAGCCCATCGATTCGCTCACGTCCATGGGCGCAGTTCTGGCGAAGCTGCCGAGCGTCGAGCGGGTTATCGTGGTGCCTTATGCACAGGAGCAGCCTGGGCTCGAGCGCCTGGGGGGTGCGGCGCGTATGGCGACGCAATGGCGTGCATTTGGCGCTGCGGACGCACCGCTCGTATTTGAGAAGACGCCCTTCAATCATCCTCTTTATATCCTGTACTCCTCAGGCACCACCGGCGTACCCAAATGCATCGTGCATGGCGCCGGCGGCACGCTGCTGCAACATCAAAAAGAGCATCTACTACATACCGATCTGCGCCGCAGCGACCGCATTTTTTATTTCACCACCTGCGGCTGGATGATGTGGAACTGGCTGATGAGCGCGCTCGCGACCGGCGCCACGCTCATGCTCTACGAAGGATCGCCGTTTCATCCGGATCCGGGCGCCCTGTGGCGCATGGCGAGCGAAGAGCGGCTTACTATCTTCGGCACCAGCGCAAAATTCATCGCGGCGACGGAAAAAAGCTCCTTCATTCCCGCTCGTGAAGTAGATCTCACGGCGCTGCGCACCATTCTCTCCACCGGCTCGCCGCTGCTGCCGGAGAACTTCGATTACGTCTATCGGGACGTCAAAAGCGACGTGCAACTCGCTTCCATTTCCGGCGGCACAGACATTGTGTCCTGCTTCGTATTGGGCTGTCCCACCAAGCCCGTCTATCGTGGGGAGATTCAGACCCGCGGCCTGGGAATGCGCGTCGAAGTGGTCGACGAAAAGGGCCGTGCGGTGCGCCGCGAACGCGGCGAGCTTGTATGTACTGCGCCCTTCCCTTCGATGCCGGTCGGGTTTTGGAACGATGCAGACGGGCACAGGTATCGTGCGGCTTACTTCGAGAGATTCCCGGGCATCTGGCATCACGGCGACTACGCCGAACTGACCGAGCATGACGGCATCGTCATTTACGGCCGCTCGGATGCGGTGCTCAACCCCGGCGGCGTACGCATCGGCACGGCCGAAATCTATTCCGCAGTGGAAGGCCTCGAGGAAATCGCCGAGGCGCTAGCCGTGGGGCAGGACTGGAAAGGCGACGTGCGGGTGGTATTGTTTGTCCGTCTCGCCGCCAACGCAGTGCTCGACGATGCCTTGAAGAAAAAAATCCGCGACACGATCCGGGCGCGCACTTCGCCGCGCCACGTTCCGGCCAAAGTCATTGCCGTGCCGGACATCCCGCGCACCTTGTCCGGCAAGATCACCGAGCTTGCGGTGCGCAACATCATCCACGGCCAGCCCGTCAAAAATGTGGATGCGCTCGCCAATCCTCAGGCGCTCGAGCATTTCCGCCATCTCGCCGAGCTCGATACGTGACAGGCTTGCGCGAGACCTACGCGCAGCAGCTCGCGCAACGCGGATTCCTCGCAGACACTGCGCAACTTGCGGCCATCGAGCGCCTGGAGACACTGCGGCGACAACTGATCCACTCGGCGCGCAAGCGCTCGCATGCGCGCCGCTGGATCGCCAGACTGCAGCGGCGGGTCGAGCCCTCGATCCAGGGGGTCTACTTATGGGGCGGCGTGGGCCGCGGCAAGACCTGGCTGATGGATATGTTTTTCGCCAGTCTGCCGTTTGCGGAGCGGCGCCGCCGGCACTTCCATCGCTTCATGCACGACGTGCATGCGCAGCTCAAATCGCTGGCGCAAGTCGAGGCGCCTCTGGAACAAGTGGCGCAGGGAATCGCCAAGGAAGCCCGCGTGCTTTGTTTCGATGAGCTCTACGTCACCGACATCGCGGACGCAATGATTCTCGGCGCGCTCTTCGATGCGTTGATCCGCAACAACGTAACGCTGGTGTTTACTTCGAACGTTCCGCCGCGCGATCTGTACAAAAACGGCCTGCAGCGCCAGCGTTTCATGCCCGTCATCGAGCTCATCGAGCGTCACACGCAAACGGTGAATGTGGATGGCGCAGTGGACTACCGTCTGCGGCAGCTCAATCAGGCGGGAACATATCTGCCTATTGCGGGCGCCGATACGCCGCAGCGGCTGGCGGACCTATTCAACGAGCTTTCCGACGGAGTCGACGAACCCAGCGGCTCGATCGAAATCGAAGGCAGAAGCATCCCCGTCATCCGCGCGAGCGACAACGTCGCATGGTTCGATTTTTCCGCGCTGTGCGAAGGGCCGCGTAGCCCGGCGGATTACATTGAAATCGCGCGCGAGTATCAATCCGTGCTGTTGAGCGACGTTCCTGTGCTCGATGAGACTCGGGAGAATCCCGCACGGCGTTTTATCGCTCTGGTGGATGAGTTTTACGATCGCAATGTGAGTCTGATCGTCTCCGCCGCGGCGGCTCCCGTCGAGTTATACCGCGGAGAGCGGCTCCGGCAGGAGTTCCAGCGAACGATGAGCCGCCTGGTCGAGATGCAAAGCGAGGAATATTTGGCGCGGGAGCATCGTCCTTGATGCAGCCTACGGCTGCGCAGCGTCCAAAAACCGCAGCAACGCGCTCTCCTCCGCGCTGATTCCTTTGGAGTCTTCTTCCGGTTTGTGACGCTCCATCCAAAGCGCGAATATCTCTTCATCCTGAAACGCCTGCAACACCAGCGGATGAATGTAACTCTTGCGGCAGATCGCCGCGGTGTTACCCAGCCGCTCAGCCACCGAAGCCACCGCGCTCACACACGCGGACTTCCCCGCCGCCACGCTCTCAAAACTCTCGGACTGCGCCAGGCATCGCGCCGCGAGCAGCGTGCCGGCCCAGGTGCGAAAATCCTTCGCGGTGAACTCCTCGCCGGAGATTTCGCGCAAATAGTCATTCACGTCTCCCGAATCGATGGAGCACGGCTCGCCCTCCTCGTCGAGATATTTAAAGAGATCCTGTCCCGGTAAGTCGCGGCAATGGCCGACGAGCCGCGCCAGCCTGCGGTTGGTGAGCGTAATCCGGTGATTCTTGCCGCTCTTGCCGCGGAAGCGAAACAGCAGCTTGCCGCCGTCGATCTTCACGTGCCGGTCCTGCATTGTCGTGAGACCGAAGGATTTATTGGTGCGGGCGTATTCCTCGTTGCCCACCCGGATGAACGTGGTCTCGAGCAGCTTCACGACGATCGCCAGCACTCTCTCACGATTGTGGCTGGCCTGGGACAGATCCCGATCGACGCGCTCACGGATACGCGGCAAGGCAGCGCCAAACAAAGTCATGCGCTCATATTTGCTTTCGTCGCGCACCTGCCGCCAGCGCGGGTGATAGCGATACTGCTTGCGCCCTTTGGCGTCCCGGCCGGTCGCCTGCAGATGCCCGTGCGCCATCGTACAAATCCACACATCGGTCCATGCCGGTGGGATCGCCAGCGATTTGATGCGCGCCAGCGCGGCTTCATCGGTGACGGGCTCGTCATCCGGCTTCAGATATTCAAACCGATCGCCCGCCCTGCTCCGCCGTATGCCCGGCCGATCGTCGCTCACGTAGCGTAGCTGCGCGGCCTTCGCAGCTTCTTGCGGACTTTCTTTTTCTTTGGGCGGCTTTGCAGCCACTAACCGCCCGCCCGTTTGACCTTCCAGCCTTGTTTGGCGAGCTCCTGCATCAGCATATCGCGATGATCGCCCTGGATCTCGATGCGATCGCCATCCACCGTGCCACCGGAGCCGCAACGCTTTTTGAGTTGAGTGGCGAGCGCTTCCAGCTGAGGGGCGGCAAGACCCAGCCCTGTAATCACCGTAACGCCCTTACCCTTGCGCCCCTTCGTTTCCCGCGCTACCCGCACGATGCCAGCGCCAACTTTTCCCGGCGTACCCTGCTTGCATACGCATTGTGCGATGGCCCGCAAACAGTTTGGGCAGCGCTGCCCGATATCCGTTGAATAAACGATGCGTGCGTCAGGCGCTTTCATCCGCCATCCCGAATCCCTCAACCCTGCAGCAGCGCCACCAGCAGCATCGCGATGCCCGCCGTCGCCACGAACCAGGCGATGGAGCGCACCAAGTAAATTCCCGAGGCATACAGCGGCAGATAAATGAGCCGGCCCCAGAAGTAGAGTTGCGCCCCGAGCGCCGTCATATCTCTGTAACGGTTCAACGCCGCCACCGCGAGCACCGCAGCTGCAAAAAACGGAAAGGTCTCGAGAAAATTGCCGCGCGCACGGTCGAGGCGTCCGGCGACGCCGGTCAAAGGCGCGCCAGGCTCATCGCGCGAGCCCGCCGCCCAGCGCCCGCCGCGGCGCATGGCCGACGCGGTGGCCGCAACCAGGATATACACGATGCCCAACACCATGCTCCACACGAGCATTTGTAATTCAATTGACATGATTAACTCCCCTAAGATGCCCCCACCCTGACCCTCCCCCGTGGAACGGGGGAGGGGAAATTCAAATCACTCCGCGCCGGATCTGATCGAGCTCGATGGACTCGAACAGCGCTTTGAAATTGCCTTCGCCAAAGCCTTCATTGCCCTTGCGCTGGATGATCTCGAAGAAAATGGGGCCGATCACGTTCTGCGTGAAGATCTGCAGCAGCACGCCCTCGCCTTTCTGCGGATTGCCGTCGATCAGAATGCGGCGCTTGGCAAGCTCCGCCAATGCTTCGCGATGGCCAGGCACCCGTGCGTCAACGCCCTCGTAATAGGTATCCGGCGAGTCCTGAAACGCCACGCCGTTGGCGCGCAAGGCGTCGACCGTGCGGTAGATATCTGTCGTGCCCAAGGCAATGTGCTGTATGCCTTCGCCCTGATATTCGCGCAGGTATTCCTCGATCTGGCTCTTGTCGTCCTGCGACTCATTGATCGGGATGCGGATCAGGTTGCAGGGGCTCGTCATGGCCTTGGAGAGCAGGCCGGTCATTTTCCCTTCGATGTTGAAGTAGCGGATCTCGCGAAAATTGAACAGCTTTTCATAAAAGCCGGCCCATTTGTCCATGTTGCCGCGCATGACATTGTGTGTGAGATGGTCGATACACGCGAGGCCCGCCTGCGGAACATGGGCCGGCTGCGCCACGGAGCGAAAGTCCACATCGTAGATGGAGCCGCTCGGACCATAGCGGTCCACGAGATAAATGAGAGAGCCGCCGATACCTTCGATCGACGGAATATTGAGCTCCATGGGACCCGCGGTGGCGGGCCCGGGCCTCGCGCCGAGCTCGAGCGCACGCCGATAGGCGAATGCCGCGTCCTTCACTCGGAAAGCCATGGCGCAGGCCGACGGGCCATGCGTTCGCGCAAACGATTGGGCGAAAGAGCCCGCCTCGGCGTTGATCAGAAAATTGATATCGCCCTGCGCGTGGCGCGTCACGTTCTTCGAGCGGTGGCGCGCCACCACGGGAAAGCCCAGCTGCTCGAACAAGGTACGCAGCAGCTCTGGATTGGGCGCGGTGTATTCGACGAACTCGAATCCATCCGTTCCCATCGGATTGTCAGATGTCTTGCTCATGACTTCGACTCGCCCCGCCCGACGGAAGTGTGACAGCGGTCCGTATCATACGCTCCCCTCAGCGCATGCGAATCGGGCCGAGCCGACTCCGGTGTGTATAATCCCGCGCCGTTCGCGAGGGACTCGTTAACCTTGAAAACCGTCGCCCGACTGCAGATTGAAGACGGGAGCCAGCTCCGTGGCATCCCCGAAGCGCGTCTCGCACTGATCGAGCGCATCGTCACAGCCGCGCCGCGCCGCATGACAGGCGTAGCCGCCACAGTACGCAAACATTTTCTGCGCGAGTATTTCCGCGGCGTGGGCGAAGACGATCTCGCCGAGCGTCCCGCGGAACTACTCGCCGGCATGGCGCTGCGCCATCTTGAAATGGGTCGCCACCCCCGGGCCCCGGGTGACGCAGGGGTTGCCGTGTTCAATCCTGAGCAGGCGCGCGATGGCTTCGAGTCTCCGTACACTATGGTCATGGTCGTCACGGACGACATGCCTTTCCTGGTCGATTCGCTGAATGTCGCATTCGCTCAAGCTGAGATTGCCGTGCACTTTATCGCGCATCCGGTACTTGCGGCGCAGCGCGATAGCCGTGGCCGGCTGCTCCATTTCAACGGTCGCACGGCCTCGCATGCGGGCGCCGAATCCTGGCAATTCTTTGAGATCGACCGGCAGAGCGATCCGGCGCGCATCGAGCTGCTGCACAAGCAAATTGAAACTGCGCTTGCCGACACGCGCCGCGCAGTCGAGGACTGGAAGCCGATGCTCAAGCGCGTGCGCGCGCTCGTCGACGAATTGCAGAACACCCCGCCATCGTTACCGGCGGACGAAGTCAATGAGGCGCGCCATCTGCTCGAATGGATGGCAAGCGGACATTTTGTCTTTCTGGGTTACAAGCACTACCGCCTCGAGCGCGGCAGCAGCGAAGACCGCCTGGCGCCGGATGCGCGCTCCGGACTCGGCATTCTCCGTGGCGCGAAAGGCTCGGGCGAAAAGGCCGCGCCTACCGTGCTCAGCGGCGAAGTGCGAGCCCGTGCGCGCGATCGGGAACTCCTGATTCTGACCAAGGCGAATTCGCCGGCCACCGTGCATCGCGCCGGCTATCTCGATTACGTGGGCGTGAAAGAATTCGGCGCGCGGGGCGAAGTCACGGGCGAGCATCGTCTGCTCGGCTTATGGACTTCAACGGTCTATCACAGAAGCCCGCGCGACATCCCGGTATTGCGCAAGAAAGTGGAGCGAGTGATCGACCACTTCGGCCTCGATCCGCAAAGCCACGATGGCAAGGCCATCCTCAACGTGCTCGAAACCTATCCACGGGACGAGCTGTTTCAGGCGCCCGTGGAAGATCTGATCCGCATCTCGCGCGGCGTCGTCAATCTCTACGAGCGGCGCAGCGTGCGCCTGCTCGCGCGCCGCGATCCTTACAACCGCTTCTATTCCTGCCTGATTTATGTGCCGCGCGATCGCTACAGCACCGAAGTGCGCTTTGCGATCGAACAGATCGTGCTCGCCGGCTTTGCGGGCCGAAGCGTTGAAACGCAGGTGCAAATCTCCGATTCCAATCATGCGCGGGTTCATGTCGTGGTGCGCACGAATCCGCAGGATCGCCGCAAGGTAGACCTCCCCGCTATCGAACAGCGCATCGCGAAGGCGGCGACCACGTGGACGGACAGCCTGCGTGACGTGCTCTCAGGGCAGCGCGACAAAGCCGAGGCCGCAGCGCTTGCCACGCGCCATCGCAATACTTTCCCGGTGGACTATCAGGCAATCGTCGCGCCTGCGGGCGCGCTCGAGGATATTGCCGATCTTGAATTTCTGCGCAGTGCGCCGCAGGAATTGCGGCTCAGTCTGCATCGTCCGCCACAGCAGCGCACCGACCGCCTGCATCTGAAAATCATCAAGCTCGGCGACCCCGTTCCCATCTCCGACATCCTGCCGATGCTCGAGAATTTTGGCTTGCGCGTCATTGCCGAGCGGCCGTACGAGCTTCGCTGGCCTGAAGGCGGCGGAGCCTGGATTCAGGATTTCGAGCTGGAGCAGCGCGACCGTCTGCCCATAGACATCGAACGCCACGAGGCGGCGTTCAAAGAAGCGTTCACGGCTGCGTGGCGCGGCGAGGTCGAGAACGATGGCTTCAACCGATTGCTATTGGCCACTGGGCTTGCCGCGCGCGAAATCGTGGTGTTGCGCGCATATTGCCGCTATCTGCTGCAGACCGGCGTGCCCTTCAGCCAGGCCTATATGGAACGCGCGCTGGCGGGCAATGCGGAGCTTGCGAAGAATCTGGTGCGCCTGTTTGAGGCGCAGTTCAAACCTGCCCCCACCCCACCCTCCCCCGCTTCGCGGGGG
>Ga0065707_10082380_pt1 | contig 15887 bp, 18 predicted proteins | sample SwiRhicommuniRL3_FD_59094 | JGI IMG/M metagenome (GOLD analysis project Ga0065707, IMG submission 59094) | Switchgrass rhizosphere bacterial communities from Rose Lake, Michigan, USA - RL3 v2 (version 2) | ecosystem: Host-associated > Plants > Roots > Rhizosphere > Soil | place: East Lansing...
AGAATCTATGGTCACGGCGTCATACGCCTGCCGATGGCTGGGCTCAGCCGCAACTGGTTGACACAAGCGATCTCGGGGACGTGTCCAGTCCCGCGTTCGCATTCGACCAGGCAGGCAACGCTATCGCTGTGTGGACGCAGCGGGTGGACAATCTGTTCAGTGGCGTCGTCACTGTCTGGGCTAATCGCTATACCAACGGCACGGGCTGGGGCACGGCGACGGTAATCCAGGACCAAGCCACGGGCGACGCCATGGTTCCGTCAGTCGCAGTGAACGCCGCCGGCGAGGCGATCGTGGCTTGGGGCCAGCTCGACGGTTCGCACGCGAATGTCTGGGCGAACCGCTTGCACTAGACGACGCGGGCTACCTCAATCCCACCCGTCCTTCATCTCCCGTGCCGCCCTGCGGATGGCTTCGTCGCATATCCTGAGGTAGACGGCTTCGGCTGACTCGCGCTCCTCGATCGCGCCCATGATCTCGAGCGCGATGCAGATCTCGCGCACGACGCCATCGTGGAGAGGCGACCTGTCCATGCGGCGTCAATGTACCTGATCTGCAATAAACTGCGCTCATGGTCGAGCGGCCGTTTCCTCTCAACGCCTGGTACGCGGTCGCCTGGGGTCACGAGCTGAGAAAGGGCGAGATCCTCGGCCGCACCGTCTGCGACGCAAAGATCGCGCTTTGGCGCACGAGCGCCGGCGCGGCCGTGGCCGTCGAGGACGCCTGCTGGCACCGCCTGATGCCGCTCTCGCACGGACGCCTGGAGGGCGACAGCCTGGTGTGCCGCTACCACGGCCTCGCGTTCGACGCCTCCGGCCGCTGCGTCCGCATGCCTTCCCAGGAGAAGCTCAACCCCAATGCCTGCGTGCGCTCTTATCCGATCGCCGAGAAGCATCGACTGGTGTGGATGTGGCCGGGCGATGCCGCTGCCGCCGACCCGGCACTGGTGCCCGACTGGCACTGGGCCGACGACCCGGAGTGGGAAGGCGACGGCGAGACGCTAGCCTTGAACTGTGACTACCGGCTGGTGATCGACAACCTGATGGACCTGACGCACGAGACTTTCGTGCACGCAACCAGCATCGGTCACAGCGCCATCGCGGTGACGCCAGCGAAAACCACGCACGACGAGCGCAGCGTGACGGTCGAGCGCTGGATGGCGGACATCGACGCGCCGCCGTTCTGGCGCACCCAGCTCGGCCGCCCCGGCAACGTCGACCGCTGGCAGATCATCCGCTTCGAGCCGCCGTGCACCATCGTGCTCGACGTCGGCGTCGCGCTCGCCGGGACCGGCGCGCTTCAGGGCGACCGCAGCCAGGGCGTGAACGGCCGCGTGCTCAACACCATCACCCCCGCGACCGCGAGGACCTGCATGTACTTCTGGTCGCTGGTGCGCAACTACCGCCTTCGCGACCAGACGCTGACGACGCAGCTTCGGCAGGCCAATGCCCGCATCTTCGAGGAAGACCGCGCCGTCCTCGAGGTGCAGCAGCAGGCGATCGACGCGCGCCCGGGGCAGGCGCTGCGCAACCTCAATATCGACGCGGGCTCCCTATGGGCGCGCCGACTGATCGACGGCATGCTCGCCCGGGAACGCGAGCCGCACCAAGTCGAGCAATCGTAGAGTTGTACTGCTGTGGAAGGGACTGGCGGAGCCTACCCACGTTCGGCAGCCGGACACCTATGGACGGACTTTGCCGGCGCACGGCCGATTAGAGCGTTACGACTTTGGTTGCTGCTTGGCGTATTCCTCTTCGAGCAATCGCGCCACGTCAACCCCGTCCATCGGCGAGCCTGCCAATACTCTGGCCCCTGATGGAACAGTGACGCCAGCTACGGAGGTGGTGGTCAGGCAGGTCCAGGCACCCCATTGTTCTCGATGAAAGTGCTTGATGATCTCTCGCATTCCTCAGGGTACTCCGCTGCCCGACGTCCGTCTTGCGCGCCCGCTAGATGCTGTTCGCGCGCAGCTGCGACACGCGCACGAGCTCTTCCCACAGACCGTCGCTCGGCTTCTGCAGTGCAAGGTGTGCGTCAGGCGGGAGCACGTACCAAGCGCCACGCTCGATCTCCGCGCTGAGTTCACCGCGCTTCCAGATGACCAGCCCGGCAACGAAGCGCGCATCCTGCGATTCGGTCTGAATGATCCGATCCACGACCTCCTCGTCGACTGCGGCATAGAGACCGGGCATGAGCTCGACGGACTGGCCGCCGGGGCTTTGCTTGCGCTCGACGAGCGCGAAGACGACTTGCGGGCTGAGCGGCCCGCCAAGGTAGACGGGGTCGACCACTTTCTGGGAAGGGCCATCCTGCGGGAAGACCTGGCCGAGCGTCATGTCGGTCGGGCGGTTGACGATGAAGCCGGCGTGCTGTTCCCCGCCCATCGGCGTGACCACCAGGATGGTGGAGCCATAGAGCTGGTCGGCGAGCTCGGGCCTCGCCACAAGGATCATCGACTTGGTAAGGTCCTCGGCGTGGGCGGCGCTCGCCGCCGTGATGAGCATAGAAAAAAGGAGCGTCCGCAGTTTCATGTAATCCCTCGTTAGTTTTCCGTCACGGCTTTGAGGTTAGCGAGGCCGCTTTCGAATTTCGGTCCCACCATGCGGTCCATGTCGACGAAGAGCTGCAGGAGCTTCGGGACGGACGGCAGCGAGCCGGCCATGGACCACGTCACTTCCGTCGTGCTGCCCTTCTGGACGAGCCAGAACTCGACCTTGTAGTGCGCCTCGAACGGCTTGACGAGGTCGAGATCGAGCGCAACTTTATCGGGCAGGGATTCCGTGATCTCCATGCGGCCTTGGCCGACGTCACCGTTGCCTTCCCAGGCATACGTCGCTCCCTTGCCGCTTGGTGCGCCGCCAAAATTCCTTTTCATGCCAGCGTCCATCCTTTCCCAAGGCGACCACGCGCGCCAGCCGCGGAAATCGGCGAGCTGGGCCCGGATCTTCTCCGGTGGCGCCTTGATAGCGGCGGAGCGGGTGATGCAGAACATCTCGGACCTGGCGTCGGCGGCATGTCCGCCCCCCGAGATGAACGGCAACAGGAGCATCAGCCCGGCGGCGAGCCCGGTGACCTCGAGGAACCGCCTAGCGCCCAAGCTGAGTTCCAGTGAAGTCATGGTCATTTCAGAACGCGAAGGAAGCGCTGATCTGCCCGAAGTCGTCGGGCTTCGCCTGGGTATCGAATTCCTTGCTGCGCCGGACAAACGTGAAGCCGATGCGCGTCTTCCCCCATACGAGCGCGCCGCCGAGCTGCAGATCGGCGCCGAACGGCTTGCGTTTGACGCCGGGGCCGTCTGCAACGGGGTGGTTGTCGAGAAATGCATTCCAGCCGACGAGGCGTACGTCGGTGCCGATCGACACGTACCAGCCAAAGCGCGTGCTCTCGCTCGCCCGGTAGCCGTCCCGCGGCGGGCCGAGGGAAATGTTCGTCACCGCAAAATCGTCCGGAAGGTTGCGTCCGAGCCGCAGTACGCCCCCGGTGTTCGCGTACGTGTACACGTTGCCCGCCGTTACGCCCACCCTGGGCGTGAGGTCGACGTCGAGGCCGCCCACATTGCTCTTCACCAGCTTGGGCCAACCACGCTCGAATCCGAGCAGCACCGCAAGCTTGTTGTCGATTTGCGTATCCCAGCCATTTGCCCGCTGCGCGCCGATCAGGCGGTGATATCCGTTCTGGGTCTGCTCGGCGAACGACGCGGGGCCGATGACGCCAAGGCTTGCCTGGACCGAGTCCACCTGCGGGCCGGTCTTGGTACGAACGTCGGCGAGCGCGTAGAGCCAGCCGCCGTAAGGACGGTCGAGCGGGTCGGGAACGGCCCGGGTCTTCTCGTTCGGCGTGTAGATGCGCTGACCAATGGCGAACGTGAAGCGGGGCTCGGCGCTCCAGCGAAGCGGGGGCAGCGATCGAATCGCTTCGGGCAGCGCCGTTCCGTCCGGCGAAAAAGCGACCTGAATGCCGTTTGTATAGTGCTGGTCGTAGCCGGCGAAAAAATCGTTGTCGACGGTCAGCGAAACATAGGTGTCGCCGTTACTTTCGCCGGCTCGCGCGGTTTCCCAAAGGACCGCCGGCAACGCGCCCGCGCCCGTCGCAAGGACGGCCAGCAGGCAGAGGCGCGTCTTGCGCAGCATCAGTGCACCGCGCGTGCAAAGGTGCGGCCACGCAGAAGCTGCACCGCCTCGGGACGCTCCTCGGCGAGATCGACGAGCGACTGCATCACTTCCTCGTAAAGATGACGGCCGGGTTCGTAGCCCGGCCAGTCGAAGACCGACACGTCGGCCAGCTCGAGGTCGGGGCCCAGCCAGAACCCGGACAGCATCGGCAGGCGCCCGAAGAGTTCGTGCAGATGGCGGGCGACGATCGCCTCCGTTTGTTCGCGGCGCGTTTCGTTTCGGCGTTGCTCGGAGGTTTTCATGCGAGGCTCTCCCTTCAGGACTCGTTGAACATGAGCCGGTCGCGCTCGAGCGTCGCAGCGACCGTGCGGATTACGTCTGCCAGCGCCGCGTCGCCGCGGCACAGCGCCGTGAGCGCCGCCAGTGCGGCATTGCCCTGCCCCGACGCAGCGTTCCGCTCGACGACAGGCGCGCTTTGCGAGGGCGCACCGAGCGCAGCGGCGATGAAGCGATAGCCGCGGCGCGAGACCGTCTCGATGTAGCGCGGCTGCTTGGGATCGTCGCCGAGCGCGGCGCGGACTTCGCTGACCGCCGACTTGAGCACTGACTCCGTGACGAAGCGGTGGCCCCACACGGCGTCGAGCAACGCGTTCTTCGTCACCAGCATCCGTGGCGTGCGCGCTAGCGCGCAGAGCACGGCGAATGGCTTGGGCGGGAGCGCTACGGGCTGCCCGGCGCACGTCAGCCGGGCGTCTGCTTCGTCGAGCTCGAAGCGGTCAAAGCGGAGGCTGGCCATGGCTCACTCCATTGCGAAGAAAAGAAGGACCTCGCCACGCCGGGAGTTGTCTGGGGGAGGAGGAAGGGAGAAGACCAAACTCCCTGGACTGCCGTGGCGAGGTCGTGAAGCTCATGGCCGCAACTTAGGCGCACGCCGAGTGGCGCACCATTGTCGCGGGGTACACGCTTACGCTGCGCAGGGATCCGACAGCTGGCGCAGCGGCTAACGAACTAGGATCTTGGTATAGGCCTTCTATGCCGCGGCGTAGCGAGCGCCTCGTGTATGCACTCGAGGAGCTGCTCGGCGGCGAACGGCTTGATGAGGCAGCACTTGATGCCCGCATTGCGCGCGCGCGCGTGCGTGATCTCTTCCGAGTAGGCCGTGACCAGGACGGTCGGGATCGCGTCGCCGGAGGCGGCAAGCGCCTCGCAAAGGTCGAGCCCGCTCATGCCGGGCATTTTCATGTCGGCGACGAGGCAGGCCGTGCTCGCGCGCGCCGCGGACGCGAGGAAGCTTTCCGCGTCGCTGAACGCAGCGGTGGCAAAGCCGGCTGCTCTTAGCAGACTGCGCGTTGCACGGCGATGAGATTCGTCGTCGTCGACGATCGCGACGAGCGGCCCTTCGGTCATCAAGCAGCCTAGCCCGGAGGCCGGCGCCGGCCTATTACACCCGGGGGTGACGACCTTATACCTTGGTATAGGCTAGGCGGGTCGCGGTATGCCGAGCTGGTCGGCCATGCGCGCCAGGTCCACGACGGATTTGGCGACCATCTTGCGCATGACCTGCCCGCGGTGCACCTTCACGGTCACCACGGCTAACCCCAGCTCGGTGGCGATCTGCTTGTTCAGCCGGCCGGCGATCACGAGCCGGAAGACTTCGCGCTCCCGTTCCGTGAGCTCGCGGTAGCGCGCCTGAACCTCGGCCAGCTGCGCTGCGTCGCGGCGCCTTCCCCGGTCCCGCTCGATGGCTCCGTGGATCGCATCGAGCAGCACCTGATCGTCGAAGGGCTTGGTGAGGAATTCCACGGCGCCGGCCTTCATCGCACGCACGGTCATGGGCACGTCGCCGTGGCCGGAGATGAAGATAATCGGCAGGCCGATGCCCGCTTTCGCAAGCTGCTCCTGGAATGCAAGACCGCTCATCCCCGGCAGCCGCACGTCGAGCACGAGGCAGCCCGGCGCGTCCGGCCGCTCGGCGCGCGTGAATTCCTGCGGCGAGGAGAACACCCGGGCATCGAGCCCGACAGACCTGAGCAGCGAGGCGAGTGAACGCCGCATCGACTCGTCATCGTCGATGACGAAGACGACTGACTGGCCTTCGCTCATGCGGTGCCCTCCCGCGCAACGGGCAGAGAGAAGCGGAACACTGCCCCGTAAGGCTCATTCGAAGTTGCCCACAGCCGCCCGCCGTGCGCCTCGACGATGGAGCGGCTGATGGACAAGCCAATGCCGATGCCCTCCCCCTTCGTCGTATAGAACGGCTCGAATAGCCGCTCGGTATCCTCCTCGTCCAGGCCGGGGCCGGAATCGCGTACCTCCACCACCACGGCGCCAGCATCTTTCGCCGCCGTAACGATGTTCAGCTCGCGCGCGCGATCGTGCACGCCGCTCATCGCCTCGATCGCATTGACAATCAGGTTGAGCAGCACCTGCTGCAGCTGCACGCGGTCCCCCGCCACGCTGGGCAGCTGCGGGGCGAGGTCGGCGCGAATCACGATGTCGTGGATCTTCAGCTCATGCTCTGCGAGCGCCAGGACTTCGCGGACCTTGCGATTGACGTCGAGCGGTTCCATGCGCGGCGCCTGGCGCTTCGTCAGCGCGCGGATGCGCGCGATGACCTCCCCGGCGCGCTTGCCGTCGGCGACGATATTGGCGAGCGCCGCCTGCGCCTCGGCCATGTCGGGCGGCTTCGCTGCCAGCCAGCGCGCGCACGCGGCAGCATTGGTGGCCATCGCCCCGATGGGCTGGTTGACCTCATGCGCGATGGAGGCGGTGAGCTCGCCCAGGGTCGTCAGCCGCGACACGCGGGCGAGCTCCGTCCGGGCAATCTGCAGCGCATTGTCTTTCGCCCGCATGCTCTCCTCCGCGAGCTTGCGCTCGCTGATATCGCGCGCAAACGATAAATGAAACCGCCTTTCTCGCGTGTCGAAGTTGCGCGCGCGGATCTCGACCGGGAACACGATACCGTTCTTGCGACGGTGCAGCGTCTCGAACGTGACCGTTTCGCCTTCGCCGACCCGCCGGGCGAGCTGCGCGATGGAGGCCTCGTTGAGGGCCGCATCGAACTCCCGCGGATGCATTCCGATCAGTTCCTCGCGTGTGTAGCCGAGGCTCTCGCAGGCCTGGCGGTTGACGTCGACGAGGGTGAGGTTCTGATCGTGCAGGAAAAACGCGTCGGTCGCATGGTCCACGAAAGTGCGAAAGCGCGCTTCGCTCGCCCGCAGCTCCTGCTCCGCCTGCCTGAGCTCCGTGATGTCCTGCAGCACGCCGAACTGCCGAAGCGCGCGGCCCGCTTCGTCGCGCGTGACGTCGCCCTGGCTGTGCACCACGCGTTCGGTGCTATCGGGCCGCACCACGCGGTATTCGACGTCGTAACGCACCTCTCCCCGCAGCGCCCGCTCGCTCGCCTCGGCCGCTTTCTGCCGATCATCCGGATGGATGAGGCTCAGCCAGCGCCCGTGCCAGTGCGGCAGATCGACCGGCTGAACGCCGAAGATCCGGCACGCCTCGTCGGAGAGCGACACATGAGTGGTCGCATAATCGCGCTCCCACCAGCCGACGTGCGCGACGCGCTGCGCCGCCTCCAGCCGCGCTTCGCTCTCGCGCAGGCTGCGAATGGCGATCAGGCTCGCCAGCGCGTCGGTGAGCCGATGGCCGATCTCCTCGAAAAGGCGCTGCTCTTCCTTCGTCCACAAGCGCGGCCGTGCGCATTGATGCAGGCCGAAGAGATAAGGCCGATCGCCTTGCGGCTGCAGCGCCATCAGGATTTCGGACTGCACGCCGAAATGCTCGCCGATCTCGGGCTTCACCTGGCGCTCGTGCCCCGGCCCGGCCGGCAGGGAGCCACGCGAACCGAGCGCCGCGCGCGCGACTTCCGCCGCGTCCCGCGACACGGGAAGCTCGCGCCCGCGGGCGGCGGCGCCCGGGAATTGCGCGCTCGTGCGCTCCATGACGGCCCTCCAGGAAGGAGCGTCGGGGTCGCAGGGGTAGAGAAGCCAGGCGCGGTCGCTCCCGAAGATTTCGAGCACGGCGTCCAGCACATCGCCCATCATCTTCTCCAGATCGGTGGTTTCCTGCATGGCGCGGTTGATCCGGTCCATCGACTCGAGGAACCAGATGTGCGCCCGGCGCTCGGCCTCGGCACGCTTGCGCTCGTTGATGTGCCGCCCGACGCCGCGGTACCCGATAAATTGCCCGTATTCATCGAACACGGGCATTCCGGAAACTGATACGTATCGCGTGCCGCCGTCGGGCGTCGGGCGGGCGAGCTCGAAATCCCGGAACGGGAGATGGGCGTCCAGCGTGGCCCGGTGCTTGCGCCAAGCCTCTTCGTCGGGCTCGACGTACGGAATCTCCCAGCGTGTCTTGCCGATCTCGGAGCCGGGCGCCGGCGCGTCCGCGAGGCGCTCGGAGAACACCTGCCTGGTGAAGCGATGCTGCGTGTCACTCTCCCAATACACATCGAACGAGAACTGTACGAGCGTGCGGAAACGCTCTTCGGTCGCCCGTGCCACGTGCTCGACACGCCGCCGTCCGGCGCTGAATTCGGTGAGCAGCAGGCACAGCACGGCAAAAATGGCGAGGGGCAGCGCATGATCCGCATGCACGGCGAACGAACCCGCCGGCGGCAACAGGTACATCGCTCCTATGATGGAAAGGACCGAAGCGAGGTAGCCCGGTCCGCGTCCGCCATACCAGGCGCTCAGGACCACGGCTGCAAGCGGAAGCTGGTAGATGCCGGCGCCTTCCGGGAACGGAAGAACGCTGCGCAGGGCGACCGCGAGTCCCGGCAACGCCACGGCAACGCCATAGCGCTTTAGTCCAACCAGAAGCTTGCCGTCCACCAGATCCCCTTTTCCGATGCGGCGCCGTCGGCGAAGAATACGGCGCGAGCGGCCCGCAGGCAGGCCGTGGTCGTATATTAGGCAAATGCGCGGTTCCAGGCGAAAGGTATTGCAGGCTGGTGCGGCGCTCGCCCTCGGCACGACCATCCCCGGCGCTCGCTTGCTCGCTCAACAGCGGCCCGTGAAGATCGGGATGGGCATCGCGCAGACCGGCCCGCTCGCGGCGAGCGGCAAGGCCGCGCTAGTCGCGCTGGGGATGTGGGTCGAGGACGTCAACGCCCGTGGTGGATTGCTCGACCGGCGAGTCGAGCTGATCGCTTACGATGACCAGGGCAGCGCAGCGGCCACGCCGGGCCTCTACGCCAAGCTGCTGGACGTCGATCGGGTCGACCTGCTCATCGCACCCTATGGCACCGTACCGACTGCGCCGCTCATGGGCATGGTGAAGTCGCGCGGCAAGCTGCTCATGGGCAACTTCTCTTTCCAGGTAAACCATGTTGTGAAGCACGACATGTGGTTCAACAACGCGCCCTGGAACGACGCCAATAGTTGGTCCGTCGGCTTCTTTCGCATCGGACAATCGCAGGGCGCAAGGAACGTCGCGTTTCTCGCCGCGGACAACGAATTCGCGCAGAGCCTGGCAAACGGAGCCCGCGAGTTCGCCAGACAGCTCGGGCTGAAGATGCTTTACGACCAGAGCTATCCGCCAGGCACGACCGACTTCTCCTCGATGATCCGCGCCATCCGCGCCGCGCGGCCCGACATGGTGTTCGTGATGTCTTATCCGGCGGAATCGGTCCTGATCGTCCGGGCCGTGGGAGAGATCGGCGTCGGCCCGTCGGTCAAGATCCTCGGCGGCGGGATGGTCGGCCTGCAATACACGCCGATCATGGAGTCCCTCGGATCCGCGTTGAACGGCATCCTGAACTACAACACCTATGTGCCTGGGGCTCAGTACGAGGGCATTGACCAGTTTTTCTCGCGCTATTCGAAGCGCGCGGTTGAAGCCAAGGTGGATCCGCTCGGCTTCTACCTCCCGCCGTTCGAGTATGCGATCGGACAGTTGCTCGAGCAGGCGATCGCCGCAACGGGGACCTTTCAGGACGCGGCCCTTGCCGGCTACCTGAGAACCAACGAAATGAAGACCATCGTCGGGCCGATCCGCTATGGACCTGATGGTGAATGGACGCAGCCGCGCGTGCTCATGACCCAATTCCAGGGGGTCAAGGACAGGAATCTCGAACAGTTCAGAAGGCCCGGCGTGCAGGCCATCCTCTTCCCTGAGGAGCTGAAGAACGGGCGGCTCAGAGCGCCTTTCGAGCCGGCGCGAACAACCAGTTGAAAGAGGACGCGCTCAACCTGGTCGTGTAGCAAGAGATCCCGACGTCCGTTGCACCTGGAACGCATCGCCGTCGGCGGTGCAACCGGTACACAGCAAAGCTTCTTTACCGTGGGCGGTACGAAAAACTTACCGATCCCCGAAAGGAAGCTTCATGAAAGTCATCAGACCGCACCCCCTCAAATTGGCCGTGGCCTCGCTCTTCTGCGTCATGCCGTTGCTGTGCAGCGCGCCGGCACAGGCGCAGGGCTCCGACGGATACCTGACCGATACGAGCGGCCAGCCGGTCCGCGCGTCCGCCGACTGCGTGCACACGTCCTCCTGGCGACAAGGGTTTCGCTTCGCCGATTGCGAGCCTGCGCCCGTCGCCGAGGCGCCCGCACCGGAAGTCGCTGAGGCGCCCGCCCCGGTCGTAGAGGCGCCCGCCCCGATCGTCGAGGCGCCGGCGCCCGCGCCAGTGCCGCAGAACGTCCCGTTCCGCGTCTCGATGGATACATTCTTCGCGTTCGACAAGGCGACCCTGCAGCCGGAAGGCAAGGCGACGCTCGATGAGCTGGCGCAGCGGCTGGCCGTCACGCAATACGACACCCTTACGATCGTTGGGCACGCCGACCGTATCGGTCCCAAGGCCTACAACCAGAAGCTCTCCGAGCGCCGCGCGAGCGCGATCCGCGATTACCTGGTCGCTCGCGGCATCGACGGCCAGAAGCTCAGAACCTCCGGCGTCGGCGAGAGCCAGCCCGTCACGAGCTGCCACGGCGTGCACGGCAAGCGACTGATCGCCTGCCTGCAGGCCGACCGCCACGTCGAGCTCACCGCCACCGGCAACGAAATCCGCGTGTCCGAGGCGTCGCGCTAGCCAGGTCTTTCCTAACCAAACCAATGGAGTCTCTTATGTACGCAGCAGCACTACGCATCCGTCATTTTCTTATCCTCGGTCTCGCCGCCATCGTTTTCGGCAACGCGCACGCAGCGGCCGGTAACGACCTCGACCAAGCGGCCACCGCGGCGCTGAACAAGCTGTATGCCGAGGCGCCCGCTACCAAGGCGCTCGGCGAGAAGGCGAAGGCCGTGCTCGTTTTTCCGGAGGTCTACAAGGCAGCGCTCCTCGTCGGCGGCCAAGGCGGCAGGGGGGCGATGCTCAAGGACGGCAAGATCGTCGGCTACTACAGCATCGGCGGCGTGGCGGTCGGCCTCGAGGCCGGCGCGCAGACGTACAGCTATGCGGTCTTCCTCATGACCGATGAGGCGGTTGCACGCCTGAAGGGCGCCGCCGGCCTCGAGCTCGGCGTCGAGCCGAACATCGTCGTGCTGAACGCCGGCGCGGGCGCGAACGTCTCGACGGCCACCACGCCGAGCGACGTCTATGCCTACGTCTTTGGCACGCAAGGCCTGATGGGCGGTGTCTCGCTCCAGGGCCTGAAGATCACCAAGCAGTCCTCCTAAGGAACCTCGCATCGGCGGGGCCGCGACCGCGGCTCCGCCGCATGCATGGAGCCCATCATGTCCTCGAAATATCTCATCGCAGCAACGCTCGCCGCGCTTTTCGTCATCGCGTGCGAGTCCAACCCCTCGAAAGAAGACGTAGGCATGGTCTCGGGCGCAGTCCTGGGCGGCGTCATCGGGCACCAGATCGGGCACGGCACCGGCAATGCCATCGCCACCGTCGGCGGCGCGGCGCTCGGCGGGTTCGTCGGCAGCCGCATCGGCCGCAACATGGACCGCGACGACCAGAAGAAGGCCGCGCAGGCGCTGGAAAGCTCCCCCGATCAGCGTGCCAGCTCCTGGCGCAACCCGAACACGGGGCAAGCGTATTCGGTCACGCCGAAGCGGACCTACGAAGGCGCGGACGGCCCCTGCCGCGACTTCGACACGACCACTGAGATCGAAGGCCGCAAGGAGACGGTGCACGGCACGGCGTGCCGCCAGGCCGACGGCAGCTGGAAGACCGGCTGATCAGTAAACCGGTTCTACGGGCACGCCGACGCGATAACCGGCGCCGCGTACGGTCAAGACGTACCGCGGCGCCGCCGTGTCGGCTTCGAGCTTGCGGCGCAGCCGCATGACGAGCATGTCGACCGCCCGATCGTAGACCTCGTCGTCGTGCAGCCGCGAAAGCTCGAGGATCTGCGTGCGGCTGAGCGTGCGGCCGTGTGCGCCGAGCAGGACCTCGAGCACGCTGAACTCGCCGTTGGTGAGCCCGATCGGGCGCCTGCCGGTCGAATGCAGCTGGCGCAGGTTGCGATTGAGCTCCCAGCCGCCGAAGCGGTACGCGCGAGGGCCGTGGGTCTTGCGCTGGCACGAATCGAGGCTGCGCCGGCGAAGAATGGCGCGCACGCGCGCGAGCAGCTCGCGCGGGCTGAACGGCGCGGTCAGGCAATCGTCCGCCCCGAGCTCGAGCGCCATGATTCGGTCGAATTCCTCGCGGCGGGCGCTCAGCACGATGATCGGGACGGGTGACTCGGTTCGCAGCCGCTGCACGAGCTGCGCTCCTTGATCGTGTTGCGGGCTGAAGGCCAGCACTACCACGTCGACGACGGTGCTTTGCACAGCTTCGAGCATTGCCGCCTCGTCCGGCACGTCCGTCACCCGGTAACGATTCTCGCTCAGGTATTCCGATAGAAGCGCCTCGTGTCCCACCACGAGGATATGCGGCGGCGGCGCCTCGCCCGCGTACGTTGCGCCGTCGGCAACACCGTGCGAGCTGGTCTCGGACAGGGATGCATCCACGCCACGGAGCGTAAGGCCGCGCGCCCGGCGAATCGTCAGCGAATGGTCCGCCTTCGGTCTGAGTTGCCGGCACCCAATCGCGACCGAATTGCCACGGTTTGCCGACGATTTCGTGGAGAAAGCTCTCTACGCTGTGAATCATGCTGACAGACAAAGTGGCGCTGGTCACCGGCTCGACGAGCGGCATCGGGCTCGGCATTGCGCGCTCGCTCGCGGGCGCTGGCGCAAACGTGGTGCTGAATGGCTTCGGCGATCCGGCACTGATCGACAAGCTCCTTGCCGAGTTCAAAACCCAATACGGCGTCAAGGCGTCCTACAACGCGGCGGACATGTCGAAGCCGGCCGAGATCGCCGCGATGGTCGCCCAGGTGGCGCTCGAGCTCGGCGGCGTGGACATCCTGGTGAGCAACGCCGGCATCCAGCACGTCGCGCCGGTGGAAGAGTTCCCGCTCGAGAAGTGGGACGCGGTGATCGCGATCAACCTCTCGGCCGCGTTCCACGCCATCCGCGCCGCGCTGCCGCACATGAAGGCGAAGAAGTGGGGCCGCATCATCAACATCGGCTCCACCCACGGCTTGGTAGCGTCGGCGCAAAAGGCGGCCTACGTCGCCGCGAAGCACGGCATCCTGGGCCTGACTAAGGTCGTGGCACTCGAGACGGCGACCACCGGCATCACCTGCAATGCGATCTGCCCCGGGTGGGTGCTGACGCCCCTCGTGCAGAAGCAGATCGAGGATCGCGCCGCTCGCGAAAAAATCGATTCCACGGCGGCAAAGATAAAGCTTCTCGGCGAGAAGCAGCCGTCGCTCGAGTTTGCTACACCGGAGCAGATCGCCGCCGCGGCGCTGTTCCTGTGCTCGCCGGCCGCGGCGCAGATCCGCGGCATCGCGCTGCCGGTCGATGGAGGCTGGACGGCCCAATGAAGACTATCTTGCTGAAGGACGTCGCGGCGCTGATTCCGGACGGCGCGAGCGTGATGATCGGCGGGTTCATGGGCGTAGGCACGCCGGAGCGCCTGATCGACGAGCTCGTGCGTCAGGGAAAGAAGAACCTGACGGTCATCGCGAACGACAACGCCCTCCCCGGCATCGGCATCGGCAAGCTGATCAGCGCGGGCGCCGTGAAGAAGACGATCGCGAGCCACATCGGCCTCAACCCCGAAACGCAGAAGAAGATGCTCGCCGGCGAGCTCGAGGTCGATCTCGTGCCGCAGGGCACGCTGATCGAGCGTATCCGCGCCGGCGGCTTCGGCCTTGGCGGCGTGCTGACACCTACGGGCGTGGGCACGGTCGTGGAAACGGGCAAGCAGCGGATCGAGGTGGGTGGCAAGCCCTACCTCCTCGAGACCGCCCTGCGCGCCGACTTCGCGCTGGTAGACGCGTTTCTCGCCGATTACATCGGCAACCTCTACTACGCGCTCACCGCACGCAACTTCAATCCGGTGATCGCCATGGCGGCCGACACGGTGATCGTCGAGGCCGAGAACATTGTGCCCGTCGGCGTCATTTCGCCCGACAACGTCATGACGCCCGCGCCGGTCGTCGACTACATCATCTCGCACGCCTGACCATGGACGCCCAGACCATCATTGCGAAGCGCATCGCGCAGGAGCTGCGCGACGGGATGCTCGTCAACCTCGGCATCGGCATCCCGACGCTGGTATCGAAGTTCGTGCCGCAAGGCATGCACGTCTACTTTCAGTCGGAGAACGGCCTGCTCGGCACCGGTGCCCCGGCGGACGGCATGCACCATCCCCTTCTCACCGACGCCGGCGGAAAGCCGGTGAGCGCGCTCCCCGGCGCGTGCACCTTCGACAGCGCGACGTCGTTCGGCCTGATCCGCGGCGGACACCTCGACATGACGGTGCTCGGCGCCCTCCAGGTCGATGCGACCGGCCTTCTCGCGAACTGGATGATTCCGGGAAAGATGGTGCCGGGCATGGGCGGCGCGATGGACCTCGTGTCCGGCGCGAAACGCGTGATCGTCGCCATGCAGCACACCGCGAAGGGCCAGCCGAAGATCGTAAAACGCTGCTCCCTGCCGCTCACTTCCGTGCGGCCGGTAGACCTACTCGTCACCGAGCTCGCGGTGATCGGCTTTCCCGGCGGCCGCGCGACGCTCCTCGAGACCGCCCCCGGCGTGACGGTGGGCCAGGTGCGCGAAGCGACCGAAGCCGAGCTCGCGGTGTCCGAGCGCGTTTGCACGATGGCGCTCCAGAGGATCGCCGCATGAGCTTTGCCATCGTCGCGCTTGCGCTTGCGCTGCTGATGTTCGTCGCCTACCGCGGCTTCAGCGTCGTGCTGTTCGCACCGATCTGCGCGCTGCTTGCGGTGCTCCTCACTGACCCCGCCCTGGTCGCGCCGGTCTTCAACGGCGTGTTCATGGACAAGATGGTCGGCTTCATCAAGAACTACCTGCCGGTGTTCCTGCTCGGTGCGGTGTTCGGCAAGGTGATCGAGCTCTCCGGCTTCGCGCGCTCGATCGTCTCGGCGGTGATTAGCCTCGTCGGGCGCGAGCGCAGCATCCTTTCGATCGTCCTGGTGTGCGCACTCCTCACGTACGGCGGTGTGTCGCTCTTCGTCGTGGTGTTCGCGGTCTACCCGTTCGCTGCCGAAATGTTCCGCCAAGCCGGCATTCCCAAGCGCCTCATCCCCGGCACCATTGCGCTCGGCGCGTTCACTTTCACGATGGACGCGCTGCCCGGCACGCCGCAGATCCAGAACATCATCCCGACGACCTTCTTCAAGACCGATACGTGGGCAGCGCCGTGGTCGGGCGTCATCGGCGCGGTCTTCATCCTGGCCGCGGGACTTGCGTACCTCGAATGGCGCCGCCGGCGGGCTGCCGCGAAGGGCGAAGGCTACG
>Ga0065707_10000996_pt1 | contig 15851 bp, 12 predicted proteins | sample SwiRhicommuniRL3_FD_59094 | JGI IMG/M metagenome (GOLD analysis project Ga0065707, IMG submission 59094) | Switchgrass rhizosphere bacterial communities from Rose Lake, Michigan, USA - RL3 v2 (version 2) | ecosystem: Host-associated > Plants > Roots > Rhizosphere > Soil | place: East Lansing...
ATGATTTGCTGAAGTGCTAAGGAACGACTGAATCTCTGCACGTAAGGGCTCGACGTTGGTCACTTCCAGGACCTGTGTGCGCACGCCGGGCCACGGACTGGTACTGGATGGCGACAGGTTGCTGACCGAAGCGTAGTTCGTCAGGTAATCAACTACGACATAGTCGCGCGGCTGAAAGAAGCGCATCTTGCGAATCTTCTCGGTGCCGACCCGCGACGCAGTGATGTTGGCCACGGCTCCGGTGGCGAATTCGATGCGAGCGTTGGCAGCGTCTACGCGATTGGTGAGAATGGGGATTCCCACGGCGTGAACATTGGTCACGGCGACGTCTGCGCCAACCAGCCACTGCACAATATCCAAATCATGAATCATCAAATCGAGCACGACGTCGATGTCCAGCGATCGCATCGTGAATTGTCCCACGCGATGAATTTCAAAATAGACGGGATGCTTAACCAGAGGTCTCAAGGCCATTAACGCCGGATTGAATCGTTCGGCGTGACCCACTTGCAGATTCGCGCCGCCTCTCCTGGCAGCGGCAATCATTTGATCGGCTTCTTCCAGCGTGCGGGAGATTGGCTTCTCAACCAGAACGTGAATCCCGGCCTCGAGCAAAGCGCTGGCGATGGAGCAATGTGATTCCGTCGGGACGGCGAGGCTGACCGCATCGACCTGGCCGATTAGAGAGCGCCAATCGGTCGTCGACTGAACCTGCCATTCCGCCCCGACCTCGCGCGAGCGCTGATCGTCAATGTCACAGACACTGACAAATTGCGAAGTGCCCTCGGCCGCAATTGCGGCGTGGATGCGCGCGTGTTGCCGCCCCAGGTGGCCGACGCCAATTACTGTAGTTCGTAGCATGAACTCGGTCAGTAGTCAGTTCCCAGTTGTCAGTTGAAACCTATTTGTAGTTCAAGATAGCCTCGAGGTTTGTTACGATAAACGTCTTATTTAGTACAAGACAACGCAAATAACAACTGACCACTGACAATTACCGTTCTTTTCGGGGATTATTCTTGCATCCTTCAATCGCTGCCAGGCGTGCCTGGCTTCTGCTCTTCATCGCGATTTCCGCGTTTTATCTTTGGGGTCTTGGTGCTTTCCCATTTGTGGGCCCGGACGAGCCACGTTACGCGCAGGTCGCCCGCGAGATGTTTGAGCGTCGCGATTTCATTACTCCGACGCTGGGCGGAATACCCTGGTTCGAAAAGCCCCCGCTGCTCTACTGGATTATGATTTTGAGTTACCGCGTTTTGGGCGTAACTGAGTATGCAGCGCGACTGGGGCCGGCACTTTGCGGACTGATCACAGCTTTCTTTGTCTACTGGACCGGGCGAGCAGTCGAGGATCGTTTCGAAACCTCGATGAATGTTGAGCCTGGCGCAACTGCGCGTTGGTCGGCGCTCGTCTTCCTCTCCAGCCTGGGAACGATCGGGTTTTCGCGTGCAGCGAGTTTCGACATCGTTCTGACCATGACTGTCGCCGGTGCCTTTGCGTTCTTTTTGAACTATCTCGTGCGGACAAACATCGACGGCGGAGGGTTCTCGAAAGGCCCAACGCGTCACCGAAAGATCGGTTTGCTTGTCGGGTTTTATCTTTTTGTCGGGCTTTCGGCGTTAGCTAAAGGCCTGATTGGTCTCGTGATTGTCTTCGGCGTGATTGCGCTGTATTACCTTGCACGCCGCGAGCTCCCACGGCGTGGACTTATGACCAGTCTCGTATGGGGACTTCCGTTTTCTCTTGTCGTTGCCGGCGTCTGGTTTGTCCCGATGATTGCCAGGCATGGCTGGACTTTCATTGACCAGTTCATTATTCAGCATCACTTCGCGCGGTTCGTCAGCAACAAATATCATCATCCGGGCCCAATCTATTTTTATCCGCCGGTCGTTGTTGGTCTGGCTGTGCCCTGGAGCATTGCTTTAGGCGCCGCAGTAATTTCGGTGCGGCATTGGGCCTGGCGCGGCCAAAACGCTGTGGACCGCTTGCGGGTGTTTGCTTTGGTCTGGCTAATCCTGCCAATTGTCTTTTTTTCGTTTTCCGGGTCGAAGCTGATCGCTTATGTTCTGCCCGTTCTGCCGGCGATCGCTTTGCTCGTGGGCGAGCGAATCTCCTGTGTTCTCGGCATGGAACGCGGCCGGTTGCTCGTGCGACTGACCGGAGTGACGCTAATTGGTTTAGCGGCGGCTGTGTATTGGTACAGCCACGGCCACTATGATTTGAACACGTTATGTCTGATTGTCGGTGCGGCCCCGCCGGCGATCGTTGGAGCGGCGGCGCTGATACGTCCGCAGTTACGACGCCCCCTGTTTGCTTTGATTGCCGTGGCTTTTATCGCGAGTTCGATCGTTGTTCTGAAATGCGCCGCCCCGGTCGTTGCCCGAACTGAATCGGTCCGAGATCTCTTAAGTACGGCGGCTGCGCGAGGGTATTCCACGACACCCATTGTCCAATTGCATACAATTGAACGCACGGCTGAATTCTACGCGTCCGGGCGCCTCACTTATGAAGCGGATGGTGACCCGGTTAAGTTCGAAGGCGTGTTTCAGGTGGTGGACGCAGCTCGGCGAAACAATGGGGTCATTCTTTGTATTGTGCCGCTTCAGTACGAGTCGCAATTGACTTTGTTCAATGGAGCGCGGGTTGAAGTCATCGCTGACAATGGACGGGTTGCGCTCCTGGCGGTGCGACCGAGTTGATTGGTAACAACAGCGGCAGCTGATGTGTTGTGGTCGCTCAATTCCTGCCTGGTTATCACGAAGTATTCGTCGGGCGTGTATTTTGGGCCGATGCGAATCTTGCCGCCCTCAAAGCTGATTTTTGAATACATGTCCCCGAAATCCCAATGCCCCCAGCCATAGAATGATTCTGTCGTAGATGAGTTGTTTCCGCTGGTTTGAAATTCGCACCAATATTCCGACTCTGCTTATCGAGAGTCTTTTCTTATATACGTTAACTGAAAGTGCCCGGCCCGGGCTGGTTGCTGAGACGCGAATTCTCGGGATGTGATCAATCGGTCCGTCAACATAAGTGAGAATTGTGAGACCGGTAATGATCGCGGCTGTCAGGATTACCAAAGAAGGCCGGGTGCGAGTAAAAGGAAACTCCAAGTCTTACGCTGTCCTTATGCGGAGTAAACAAGTGTTTCCGGACCGCAGCTTTGAAAGCCACCCTGCGGCACGCCGGAGGCGTGCGTACCAAAGGTTTTACCGGAGCGCCTTATCAAAAAAATCGATGACCGGACGGTCGTAGGATTCTTCCTGCTCGCCGGTGGCCGCAGGAAGGTTGGCGCCGGTTAGAAATAAGTCACGTTTGACCTCGGCTGGTGAATTAAAGCAGTGGGCGACTTCAATGGTTGAGCGCTGCCACGGATCGCTCTCGTTTCCGGAAAGCAACATCACCCGAACCTCGCGCAACGAGCGGGCCAGGTCGCACGATGGCGTGCTCTGATACTTGCCCAGACTATAAACTCTGACACCTACCGTGGCCAGTCGATGAAAAATTGCGCTCTTCATCCCTGAACGAGTGTCAGATGCCTGGCTAATGATGTCGTCCGGCGAGCCGGGAACTGAATCAAGCGCGAGAGCCCGCACCTCAGGAGTTCGTTTCGCCGCTTCGAGCGCCGCGTACGAGCCTAACTCAATGCCGTAAATCCCTATCCGCGAAACCTGAGGCTGCCCCGCGTCGGTTTTTAATCCGCGCAAATATTCTATTGCGGCCCTTGCGTCATCACCGTCGACACCTCCGAAGAGCGTCCAGCGCACGGGCGGGTTTTCGCCGTGGCCGCGCAGGTCGGGCCAAAGCACAGTGAAGTTCGTGGATTCATTCAACTTCACCGCCAGATTTAACAGCCATGATCGGTCGGCGCCATAACCGTGAAGCAGAATCACAGCAGGTGCTCCCACGCCTCCCTTCATCAGCCAGCCGCGTGCTTCGGTTCCATCATGATTCCTCCACGTCGCATCACTCGCCTTCAGGATTGGTCCGGTAACCTTTGCGAACGTCTGTGGCGTGACCAGATAGGGCGCGCGTGGCGGGCGGGTAATGCTGTAGACCAGCCACGCAGTGACGGACGCGACTGCCAGGAGAATGACCAGGATGATTGGTAAGAACGCTCTGACAACCTTCCGGGCAAGTCTGCTGCGCGGTGACATTGAGCGGGATTATGAATCAAGAACAAAAATTTGCAAACCGTAAGAATTCATTTTGGGTCAGAAAGCAGGGGCGATGGCGACAGAATGAATTTGAAGCGCGGTGCCCGCTTTCAGATTCTCTGCGCCACCTCGGCGTTCTCAGCGTCTCTGCGGTGAATTATTTGAGTCATTATTAACCGCCGAGAGGCCGAGGTCGCAGAGCCCACCCAGAGAAGAGTTGAAGTTGGGCGCTAATACTTTCATAGAGGAGATTTGTTGACATTACCGGGCGGGCCACCGCTGGAGCGCAATCTCTTTTGCCAGTTCATAGTCTTCCGGATGATTTAGATTGACGAAGAAATGTTCGGAGCCCGAAAGGTTCCTTAATTCGCTGAAATTGACGTATCTCGTTTCGATTTTATCGAGCATCGCGCCCGGACTGTGTTCGCCTAGCGCGATCGACTTCTCAGCCGCCGCTAAGCAGGACGCTTTTCTGTAAACCGCACAGAGCGGCTGCGGACGTCCATCGCTTTGCAGTGGGACCACCGCAGCTGGAGTCGGGTCCTCATCGCTCTCTATACGTAAGAGGTTCGCAAGCAATTCGCTGGTCACAAATGGAAGATCGCAGGCGATAACGAGGCATTGCTCAGTCTTGCAGGCATGCAAAGCAGTCTGAATCCCGCCCAAAGGCCCCCAACGTTCATGCAAGTCCGGAACACCCGCCAAGCCAGGTCCGGTCGTTTCAACGGAAGTACCAACTACCCTCACCTTACTTGTCACGGGTCGAAGGGCTTCTGAAATCAGCGACACAGTCGTCTTGCCATTAAGCAGAAGGCCTGACTTATCCGCGCCCATGCGGCTTGAGGCCCCGCCAACCAGAATGAATCCCTCGACATCTAACATCGGCGTTCTCATGCTATTATTTTTAAGTGCATTCAGGCTATATTGACGCGTGACCCTAATCCGGCTCGAAATCGTTTGCGAATCGCGGTAATTGAATTATGAAGTTTCTCAAAACACAACTTGTGGCGGCTCTTGGGCTGATTCTCCTGGTTAGCTCTTCGGCATTGGTTCCGGGCCAGGCAAAGCTCCAAACGGTTTCAACCGGAAGCAATGGCACGGCGCTTTTTCAGCTCGAAGACTTAAAGCCGGGCATGAAAGGCGTGGCCCGCACGGTCTTTTCCGGCAGCGAGCCTCAGGAGTTCGGTATCGAGATCCTCGGAGTTCTAGCCGGTTACACGGGACCGAGACAATCCACAATCATCGCCAAACTAAGCGGGCCGAACGTGGATCGTACCGGGGTCTTTGCGGGAATGTCGGGCTCGCCTGTCTTCATCGACAACAAACTGGTCGGCGCAATCGCATACAGCTTTCCATTTTCAAAGGAACCAATCTGCGGCATCACCCCGATTAAGCAGATGATTGACATTTTTGAGCAGGGCAAGGACAAACCAAAAACTACCGAAGCTCGCGCAGTGTCTTTTTCGTCTCTCGCGCGGGCCGATTGGAAGCCGTCCCTGCCAAAGCAGAGTGTCACGGCAACTTCGTTAATCGCCCCGGTCGCCAGCAATTCCGCGCTCGCACCTTTGATGGGCCAGCAGATTCAGCCGATTGCCACACCGGTCGTCTTCAGTGGGATCAGGCAGGAGACGCTCAATTTATTTACTAACCAGTTGAGTGAGAGCGGATTGTTGCCCGTGTCGGGTGTAGGTGGTGCGGCCCCGATCACACCGCTCGCGAGTTTTGATGCGAACACTCTTCTTCCCGGATCGTCGGTTACCGTGCAGTTGGCGCGGGGCGACTACTCGATTGCGGCCGCCGGCACGGTCACTTATCGCGATGGTGAAAAAATCTATGCCTTCGGGCACCCGTTCCTGAGCCTGGGCGGCGCCGACATGCCGATGACGGAGAGTTCAGTCGTTATCGTGATTCCCAATACTTTCAATTCGTTCAAGCTGGCGGTGCCCGGCCGGATGGTGGGATCGATTTCACAGGATCGGTCGACGGGAATTTTTGGAGAACTGGGGCACGCGCCCAGAATGATCCCGGTGAAACTGAATCTTCACACCAGCCGGGGACAGGACGAGCAGTTCACCTACGAGATCGTCAATGACGAGTTCCTGACGCCGTTGCTGCTGAATATCAGTGTCTATAACAGTATTGCGGCGCGGGAGCGATCGGTGGGCGAGGCTACGATTAGCGTTAATGGCTCGATCGCAGTCGCCGGTCAGGATCCGATTCTGATCCAGCGCCGATTCTCTGCCGGCAATGCGGCCCTGTTGGCGTCGGGAGCAATTGCCACTCCGGCGGCGGCGCTACTCGGCAGTGGCTTCGATAATGTGAACATTAGCTCGATCAACCTGGATATCGTCTCAACCGAGGTGAAGAACTCGGCCACACTGGAGCGTATCTCTTTGGATCGCACGGAAGTTGGCCGCGGAGAGAACGTTGAGATTCAGGCTTATGTGCGAACTGATTCCGGCAAGCAATTCGTCGAAAGGATTCCAGTGCAGATTCCCGCCGACGCTCCTTCGGGGCAATTGCTGATTATGGTTGGTGACGGGGCGACCTTGCAGGAGTCCTCGTCAGCGAAAGTATTTGTCCCTCGCGAATTGGGCCAGCTCGTAGATGCGATTAATAAGATGAAGAAGAACGATCGTCTCTATTTGAAGTTGTTAAGACCGGCGCCTGGCGTAGTGATCGGATCAAACGAGTTGCCGAATCTGCCGCCGTCAATGGTGGCGACGCTCAACAACGAACGAACGTCGGGCGGTTACACGCCGTTGTTGCTTTCACCGGTTTACGAGAGGGAACTGCCGCCGGCTGACTTTGTAATCAGCGGTCAGCAAGTGATTGCAGTTACTGTGAAGTAAACTGTTCGAGGTTTTTAAGCGTTTTGGCGCGCCGTCTCTGGCGCAGCTTNGCCGCGGCTCCAGCCAATCCAATTCCCAACAAAGTAAGCGTGGCAGGTTCCGGTACCGGATTAGCGTTGTCGATAACCTTGAACCGTGCCTTCAGGCGGCCGTTGAAGACGCCCGGGCCCCATCCATCAATATCTGTCGGAAGAACTGTGACCGAAACTGAAAGCGTTCCGAAGTTAAATGTGAGCGGATCGGACGAGAGGATAGAAACGGTGTCAACTAAGTGTCCAATGTTGATGTTCCCCGTTAAATTCATAACCTGGGTTTGACCGTTAATCGTCAGAAGTTGGCTGAAAGTAAACGGATGGTCGCCGCCCGAGTTGAATCCGGTGAACCCGGTCGTGAATGTGAGCTGGTTTAGCAGAGCTGTAAAGCTGCCATTGCCGTTTATGTTGCGGGTGATCGTACGCGAACCGCCGACCAGTGAATCCGTCCCTGGTACTCCGGTGCCGTTGTTGCCCAGATTAATAAGCGAGAATCCGCCGCTGGTAACGGCGATTGGATCGGCCTTCACAGCCGGCACAGCGGCCATGCAAATCAGCAAAACGCCTAAGGCCAGACTAGTTTTGGTGAACAAACGCATCTCCGAAACCCTAAATTGCAAGTGTTAACGCCCCCGCTTATGGCGCCTAAACCGGTAGCATCGGCTGCGGCGCTTCAGATTAAGAACTGCACGAAAGAAAACCGATAATCGAGCGATGCTTCCAGAAATACAGGGTTTAGGTCGGGAAATTTAGATTTGCGGGGCGCGCTATGATGAGAAAGCGCTGTTCTGATTGCGGAATAAGTTCCACTTGAACGTTTGAAAAGAGTGATTCGATTCGTTTTCGGACGCTATGGCCAGCGAACAGCAGGAAGGTGGCGTTGGGCGGCGCCCAGTCTACCAAGTCAGGCAAGATGTCCTCAAAACGATCGAGCGCTCGACTGGTTACAAAATCGGCTCTGGGCGAAGGAACGTCCGCAAAACGGCTGACCGATAGCTCCGCCCGGCCTGCAGGTCTGACGGCGCGCAGCGTCTCTCGCAGAAAGACGCCTTTCTTCTGCGACGATTCGATTAGCGTAGCCCTGAGGTCGTCGCGAACTAACAAACAGGGAATCGTGGGGAGCCCTGCCCCTGATCCTACATCCACGATCGAAGCATTCCGTGGGAAGTGCCTGAGCAGCAACAAGGATTCAAGGACGTGACGGATTGCGAATTCTTCGGGCGAACAGGGAGCGACCAGATGGAGCCGCTCGTTCCACTTCATGACCAGTGAGTAATAGTCCGATAGACGCTCGATCTGAACGGCGTGTAATTCGATTCGAAATTCCTGCGCGTTGCCTTTGACTGATTCATTAAACTCTTCAAGCGGTGTTGGCATTTGTCACGTTCTTCTGCTTACATTAACGCTTGTTAGATGAGGATTGCCACCCGATCCGGTCGCTACCGCTCGCGGTTCTGACACGGCATCAACGAAGATAACATGTCCAATGAATCCTTAAGAGATCAGCACGAAAATTTAGGGCGCGCGGTCACCAGGTTGATTAGCGAACATGCGGCCGGTTTGGATGCCGCGCCGGTTACGTCGCGCGCCACGCCGGATGATCTGAAAGAACTTTTCGACGAGCCTTTACCACAGGCGGGCATGACCGCGAACGAAATCTTCGATCAATTCGCACGCGATGTTGCACCGCACGCGATGCAGGTGCCGAGCCCTCACTACTTCGGCCAATTTAACCCGACGCCATTGGCGATTGGTGTCTGGGCCGATGCGCTGTGCTCCTCACTTAACCAAAATGCCGGCGCCTGGCGCAATGGCCCCACCTCGGCGATGATCGAATCTCAGGTGATTCGCTGGCTTTGTGAATTGATCGGTTATGAAGATGAAGCTTTCGGGGTGCTGGCCAGCGGTGGCTCAGAAGCGAACCTGATTGCCTTAAAGTGCGCGCGCGATTGGGCTGACGCCGGCATCGCCCGGCGCGGTGCGCGGACCTCCGAAAGCGAACTCACCGTTTACACTTCGGAACAATGCCATTTTTCAGTAGAGAAAAGTCTCGATATTTTGGGACTGGGTCGTCAGAGTTTGCGCAAAATCGAAACCGACGAACGTTACCATGTCAGAGTGGATCGCCTGCGTGAATCCATCAAGCATGATCTCGATGTGGGCCGCCGGCCTTTCTGCATTGTCGGCGTTGCCGGAACAACCTCGACCGGGGTAATCGATAATTTGCCGGAACTGGCGGCCATCGCGCGTGAGCACGACTGTTGGTTTCACGTCGACGCAGCTTACGGCGGCACCCTGGCCTTCTCAAACAAGCATCGATCGAAATTATCAGGGATCGAGTTGGCGAATTCGATTACCTTCGATCCGCATAAGTGGATGTTCGTTCCTTTCTCGTGCGGCGCAACCCTGGTGCGTGACGGCGGTCAGGTTTTGAGAGATTCTTTTGACATGTCTCCGGAATACCTGAGCGAGGACCGCGGCTTTGCTGACGCACAGTATGATTTTTTCCGCTATGGCCAGATGGGGACGCGGCGTTTCATTTCGCTGAAGCTTTGGATGTGCTTGAAGTTCATGGGCTGTCGCGGATACGCGGCCACAACTGAGCGGCACATCGAACTGACGGAGTATCTGGCAGCTCGCCTTGACGAGCTTTCTGATTTTGAAAGAACCGGCGAAGTTGAGACGGCTGTCTGTTGTTTTCGTTATCTTCCGCCGTCTGTTCGGGGGTTGCCGCCCGTAGAACAAGATCAGATTCAACAAGACCTGCAACAGCGCGTTGAACGAAGTGGAAAGGCCTTCTTCCCCTCGACCGTTCTGCATGGCCGCCGGGTCTTGCGTGTGAACATCAACAGCTATTTAACAGAGCGAAGGCACGTTGATGATTTGATAGAATTGCTGGTGTCTGAAGGAGCCGCATTAGTTAGATGAGAATCGCAACATCGTTAATCACAAGGTTGCTGGCGACGTCGATATTTATTTGCGCTGGTGGGTTGAGTGCCGCCCCATCGCAAACGCCACAAACACCCACCGACGAAGTCACTTCGGTGCCGGCGGTAAAGTCTCAAGCTGAGTTCGATTCGCTCGCGATCGTTTACGACGCAAACACATCGTACGCTTTGCCTCATGTCCTGTTCGTGATTGATCGACAACAGAAGAACCGCATCTATTACGTCAATACGAAGCTCTATAAGTTTCACAAAGATTTTGTCAATGGGACTTACTTGTCTCTGGAGCGAGGCCAGCTGTTTTTCGAAAACAATTACCTGAAGGCCAACCGGCGGTTCATTCTGGGAACGGTGGCCTACCAGACACCGGTGCGGCGCTGGACTTTTGAGTTCTGGGAGGGAGATCTGATACCGGCGGATCAGATGCGCCTAACATCAGACATCATCAACCGGACTTTCTTCACGCCGGTCGCTTACAAACCGAATTCTTCGCGACAGGAACAGGCATCCGCGAACCTTGGTCTGCAACGCGTCCTGCAGACGGAAATCTCGAAAGAGCAGGACTATCAGGTTTTGAATGTGGCGAAGACTCTGGGTCGCATCCACGTCATTCCGAAGCTGAACGATCATGTTGAGATTGGCTCCAACGAAATTCTGGTGCTCGACGAGGTTCCGATTCAGCTGCCGCCGGTTGCCGGTATTATCACCGGCAGGCCTTCAACGCCGTTGTCGCATATCAACCTGCTGGCCAAGGGCTGGGGGGTGCCGAACGCGTACATCAAGAACGCTCAGGAACTATTCAAGCAATACGATGGTTTTTGGGTTGAGTTTGACGCGCGTCGGGACACGTACTCAATAAAGAGGGCCGACAACAGCGCGCTCGCTGAGTATCAGAAGCGGCTGAAACAACGGCTCGACATCATGAAGCCCCGCGGCGATCTTTCTATTACCAGGCTGGCCACCCTGAGCGAGCAACGCGCGGCGTCGGTCATCGCTTACGGTGCGAAATCCGCAAATCTGGGCGAGCTCATTCACGCGCGTCTGCCCGGCTTCGCAGTTCCTCCGGGCTTCACCATTCCTTTTTTTTATTACGATCAATTCCTCGAAGAAAACAAACTCGATGACGCAATCTACACGATGCTGGGCGATCAAAAGTTTGTTCATGATCCGGCTTACCGGCGCGAATATCTCGTGAAATTGCGCGGCGATTTTCAAAAAGGAAAAGTCAACGAGAAGTTGCGTGGCGAAGTCCTGCGTCGTTTGCATGCCGAATTTCCAGGCAAAGGCGTTTTCGCGCGCAGTTCGACCAACAGCGAAGATTTGCCCAATTTCAATGGCGCCGGCCTTTATTCGTCGATGCCGAATTTGCGTTCCGACGATCAATTGCTGGAAGGGATTAAAACCGTCTGGGCTTCGGTCTGGAATTTCGAGGCCTACGAAGCGCGCGAGCGGGCCGGCATCGAGCACTCAAAGATTTATATGGCCGTCCTGATCCAGGAAGGGATAAATTCCGAGAGTTCCGGCGTAATGATCACAACCGACCCGTTTAATAAGACCCGCAAGGTCCCGGCCATTTACATCAGCGCGAAGCGTGGGTTGGGAATGCGAGTAGTTGAGGGCCAGAGGATCGCCGAACAGGTTGTTTTTCTCCCGCGGGCCAACGCGGTCCAGGTCTTGACGCGGTCAGAAGAGGACAGCTTGCTAACTTTCGATGAACGGGGCGGCATCAAGGAAATCCCGATCAGCGGCGAGCGCGCAGTGCTAAGCGACGCGGTTGTAAGACGGCTGGCCGCGGCGGCGACTGCCATCAAACGCATCTTTGCCGGCAAGGAGCAGGACATCGAATGGGCTTATATGAAAGGTCAGCTTTACATCGTGCAAGCGCGGCCGTTTATCGCGGGCGGGTGAGGATGGCACAGACGGTTCAGGAGCCGCGGAGCGGCGATAGATCTGTAGCCCATGGCGTCAGCCATGGGATTAGCGGCAACAGAAGGATGCAGCCCCGGAGGGGCGAAACATTATTGTCATTGTCTCCAGGGTTACGCCGCTCCGCGGCTGAACTGCCAAAGATGGCTTTTTTACCCACGGCTCACGCCATGGGCTACAGATCTTCCGCCGCTCTGCGGCTTGGCCTGGTTAAGCCCGTTAAGACGTCGAATTAGACGACCGAAATTTGCTTCCGAATCAAATCATGAAACTATTCGCTGATGGAATTCTCGAAGGTCATGTCGCTTTCGTGACAGGGGGCGGCACCGGCATCACCGGTGGCGTGGCGCGGGCTCTGGCTGAAGCGGGCGCTAAAGTCGCGCTGGTCAGTCGCAGCCTCGAGCATCTCGAGCCCGCTGCCAAAGCAATCAATGACGCGCGTGGCGCGAGCTCGAAGAGGGGCGAAGCCTTCGCTGTGGCGGCTGACGTCCGCAAGCCCGACGAAATCGAGAAGGCAATCGCTGCCACTGTTGAACGATTCGGCAAAATCGACATCGTCGTCAATGGCGCCGCCGGAAATTTCTTATGCAAGGCCGAAGAGCTTTCGCCAAATGGTTTTGGCACTGTCGTGGATATCGATCTCAAAGGAACGTTCAATGTCTGCCGCGCATCATTCGAGGAATTGAAGAAACACGGCGGACAGATTTTGAACATCAGTGCGACGCTTCATTACCTCGGAACGCCGATGCAACTCCATGTCTCAGCCGCAAAGGCAGGCGTCGACGCGTTGACGCGAAACCTCGCAGTTGAATGGGGCCGTCACGGAATTCGCGTTAACGCGATCGCGCCGGGACCGATTGGTGATACGGAAGGGATGAAGCGCCTGGTTCCGGAGCCGATCAAAGAGAAGCTTAAACAGCGAATCCCGCTCGGACGGTTTGGAATGATCGCAGACATCGAGAATGCGGCAGTGTTTCTTTGTTCAGACGCGGCGAACTATTTCAACGGCGCTGTGTTGGTGGTTGATGGTGGGCACTGGCTGGCTGCTAATCGATTGATCTGATCTCAGGTTTGCCTCGAAGTACTTCAAGTACAACTTCTTATTCACACCGGGCTTCAGCCTGGTGTCAACTTGGCAACAAAAGTGGGAGCCGTTTGCAACGGTTTCTCCTCCCGCGATCGATGTAACCCCCAGTTGTTCAACGGCCCTCAGTGATTTGAGCGAAGGAGTAAACCGTTAAAACGGTTACGTGTTTCCAAAATGCGTTCAACACCGGGCTGAAGCCCGGTGTGAATGATAGATTGGAGTTCCGGAGTTTTGAGGCTAAAGGCTCTACTGGTACTGAAGTGGCTTCAGAATCAGCAAGCATCCAGGCGTAAAGCTCATTGGTGCCGTAAGGATCCACTTAGTCCCACGTCGCTTTAGATTCGACCTCGCCAAATGCGCATGCTATAAAGATCGACCATGACCTTATGCTCGATCTAACTCCTTCAACGTTTGAAGAATTTGAACGCGAAGCCGAGCGCGGCAATGTCGTGCCGGTCGTGCGGACGGTACTCGCCGATTTGCAAACGCCGGTCGGGGCTTTTCTGCGCATCGCGCCGGAACCTTCGCGGGCCTTCCTGCTCGAATCGATTGAGGGTGGAGAGCGCGTGGCGCGCTATTCGTTTCTGGGTGCAAATCCCTTCATGGTCGTGCGTGTGCAGGGCGACCAGACGATTGTTGAGAAGGACGGACACAGCGAGGTTTCTGATCAGAAGGGAATTGAATTCCTGCGCCAATATTTTGCCGGTAAGAAGCTGGCGCGACGCCGTGGGCTAGCGCCCCTGGCGGGAGGCGCAGTCGGCTATCTCGGTTACGGCTCGGCTCGCTGGTTTGAACCGGTGCTGAAAGCTGGTGACGTGGACAATTCGCGAAACGACGCGGTCTGGATGTTTTTCAAAACTATCGTCGCGTTCGATCGGGTACAGCAGCAGATGGATATCACCTCCGTTGTTTTCACCGATGACGCTGCGGGCGACAATGTCAGGCTGCGCGAACTCTATGAAGAGGCAGTAGCCGAAACTGCGAGGGTCGAAGAGCAACTGAATCATGAGCCTGCAATCGCGCCCAACTCTGATCATGCGAAAGGCGAGCCGACAGTTCATTTTCAATCGAACTGGCCGCGCAAAAAATTCGAGGCTGCGGTTGAGGCAGTCAAGGAACACATTATCGCCGGCGATTGCTATCAGGTGGTGATCGCACAGCAGTTTACGAAACCGACTGCTGCTTCACCGCTCTCAATTTACCGGGCATTGCGCGCGACCAACCCGTCACCCTACATGTATTTTCTGCGCTTCGGCGATGAAACCATTGTGGGCGCATCGCCGGAGATGCTGGTGCGCTGTCATGACCAGCGTTTGGACTACCGGCCAATAGCCGGCACGCGAAAACGGGGTGCGACTGAAGCCGAGGACTGGATGCTCGCCGAAGAGATGCGAAATGACGAGAAAGAGGTTGCTGAGCACACGATGCTGGTCGATCTCGGTCGCAACGATTTGGGCCGGGTTTCGGATTACGGGTCGGTCGAAGTCGAACAATTGATGACCGTTGAGCGCTACTCGCAGGTGCAACATCTGGTTTCGAGTCTCCGATCGCGTCTGCGTGACGAACTCGATCGGTTCGATGCTCTGGCGGCTTGTTTCCCGGCGGGGACCGTCACCGGCGCACCGAAGATTCGCGCCATGCAAATTATCGATGAGTTGGAGCCGGCGCCGCGCGGCGTTTACGCGGGCGCGGTCCTCTATGTTGATTACGCCAACAATCTTGATTCCTGCATCGCGATCCGTACGATCGATCTGTGCAAAGGCGTTGCCACGGTGCAGGCCGGCGCCGGAATTGTGGCCGATTCTGTTCCCGATCGAGAGTTTGAGGAGTGCGTGAACAAAGCCAGAGCAATGTTTCGCGCGGTAGAATTAGCTGAGAAGGGTTTGTGAGATAGCAGCGCAGGTTGTCTAACCTGCAATGAGTAGGCTGGCGTCGCCGCAGGTTAGACAACCAGCGGTATGAGTTTCGGAGGAGAGCATGACTCGGCATTTCTGGCTCAATTCATCTCGAATTCTTATCACACTGATTTGCCTGCTGGGAGCCAGTCTGCTCGTCGATCGGGTCTCTGTGGTCGGCCAGAATCCGGTTCCGAGTGCCGAGACCGTGAAAAAGGCAAATGCGCGACCATCTGTGTCTCCCACTCCTAAAGCCGAACCTTTTGATGGTGCCACAGTGGAAAAAATGAGCGGGCAATGCGTAACGCTCGAGACAGAGCAGGGAAACATTGTGATTGAGATCTTGCCGGCGAAGGCACCCGAGTCGGCGAGGGGCTTTCTCAACCTGGCCGCGACCGGCGCCCTCGACACGACCAGCTTTACCCGCGTAGTCCGCGGATTTGTGATTCAGGGAGGGAATCTTTCAACCAGCGAGAAGTGGAGTCAGGAACTGGCGAACAGAATGGCCCGGCACCTTCCGGATGAGCCGAGTGATTTGAAACACGAACGCGGCGTTGTCTCGATGGCCCGGACCGATGAACCGGGCAGCGCGACGACCCACTTCTTTATTCTGGTGGGCCCCGGGCCCAACCTTGATGGCAAGTTCTCGGCGTTCGGGCGCGTGACCCGCGGCATCGAAGTCGTGGATGCAATCAATCGCGCGCCCTCGGAAAACGAAAAGCCCGAGGTTCCGGTGCGGATCACCCATGCGACAGTTTCACCCTGCGCAAAATAGAACCATGAACCACCGTCACTTGAAGAGAGGCCTTTCACTGCTGGTCTTATTGATCTGTTTAGCTGGTTGCGTGAACGACGGACCATCCGAGCCGACACCAGAAGCAGCCAAACAATTTTTGCAATTGCGCGGGTATGAATTCGACCAGCCCGCGTTCTTCAGAGCCGTTGAAGCAGGTGATGCCATTG
>Ga0065707_10000008_pt1 | contig 15848 bp, 19 predicted proteins | sample SwiRhicommuniRL3_FD_59094 | JGI IMG/M metagenome (GOLD analysis project Ga0065707, IMG submission 59094) | Switchgrass rhizosphere bacterial communities from Rose Lake, Michigan, USA - RL3 v2 (version 2) | ecosystem: Host-associated > Plants > Roots > Rhizosphere > Soil | place: East Lansing...
TCTATAACTTCTGCATCAGCATCCACATCTGCAGAGCCAAATATCTCAATATCCCATTGATGAAAATATCTATATCTGCCCAATTGTGGTTCGTCATATCGCCAAACACCTCCAAATGATGATAATTTTAATGGGAGTTTGAGATCTCTACGCGTAGAAACAAATCTAGATAGTCCGATAGTTAGATCAAACCGTAAGGCAATGTCCCTACCTCCCTTGTCGGTAAAACTGTATGTTTCTTCAATTATTGACGGCCCACTTTTTGCTTCAAGAGTAGATAATAACTCCAATGTTGATGGTTCCATTTGATTAAAATCAAAGATTTCTGAAGTTTCTACAAATTTATCTCTGATGAAGGAAATATTTTTTAATTCCTCATATTGCAAATCCTTCATTCCTCGTGGAAGGTCTAACTTCACAATCTTGAGGATCGTGTGTCATCATTTAGATTTTGCGATTAGTTATAATAAAGTGGGACTAAGACAATGACTATTGTCCGGAGGTTTTAGATATCTAGAACACGTTACAGACGCTTATATCGAGGCCTACGGTGAAAGCATGGAAGAGGCCTTTTCCTACGCGGCCAAAGGGACAGTTAATGTAATGTTTGAAATCAAAGATATCCAAGGGACGAGTAAGGTTGATTTTCGGATAGAAGGAGTGGATTATTACGAATTATTATTTAATTGGTTGGAAAGAGTCCATCTACTTATCACGATAGATAATCAGGTAATTTCAAATTTCGAGTTAAAGATCTCTAAATTGGATTCAAAATTTCAATTAACAGGATCGGGTATGGCTGAAACAATAGACATTATAAAACATGGTTACAAGATCGAAATAAAGGGTGTCACCTACCATGAGATGGAAATTCTACAACAAGGTAATCAATACAAGGTTAAATTCATACTCGATCTGTAACGTGCAAATAAAAACAATGCAATACTAACAAGACAATTACAAAACTAGTCGAAAAAAAAGATGGAGACAATTCAATTGAAGAAACCTTTTTTACTTTTCAAAAATTATAATTACAAGATTTAAATATCAATTCCGGTGATAAGTTGTAACTATGAGTTCAAATTCCAATAAACCTACGCTAGTTGAATTGTCAGAAAAAAACTTTGATGAAGTTATTGGCGGAAATAAACCGGTTCTTGTAGATTTTTGGGCAACATGGTGTGGACCATGTCAATTCATGCTTCCAATCTTTGACAAGCTTGCAAAGAAGTATGAAGAAAAAGTTGTTTTTGGTAGACTAAATGTTGATGATAACCAAGGGGTCGCAATGAGATTTGACGTCTATGCAATTCCTACATTCATTGTTTTTATGAATGGAAAACTAGTTGAAAAAGCTGTAGGGGCCGTTGGTGAAAAGGGACTAGAAGGTTTACTGGAAAAGTACCAATAATGGAAATAATCAAAAACGCAGACCTATTGAAATTCCTGAATTAATTCAATTTAGATTTCTTGTATCATAGATATCCGAATGCGGCATCTATTTCACGTTTTTTAGACAGAATAAAATTAAAAACTTCCTGTTCTTCTTCATTGAGCCTATTTGAAAATCTTTCCAGTAAGAATCTTGCTTCCTTACTATTGAGGTCAGTGTAAAATATATCGCCTTCATTTATTTGTCTGCCAACTGTCGGTCCTTTAATCGAAAGTGCAACCTGCGTTCCTTTGTCGGCAACTTCTAGATTTTTGCCTTCATTTTGTATCTGATGGATCACACCTATTTTCTTACCCTTTTCGTTCATTACAGAAATTTTTTGCCTCAATTTACCAATCAAAATTTCAGCACCAAACACAGCAGGATTATTCCTTCTAAAAACGTAACCCTTTAAGAATTGAAATTTGCAGATTGGGGGTATTTCATTAAATATAATTGAATCTTCATGAACTCTCTCATATGTTACCCATTCTGAGTAATTTCTCACCAAATTATAAATTATTTTTTCGTTAAAAATTTTTATCCTTCTTTCGTATGCTTCCTTCTCCGCCTCTTCCAGAACCTTTACATTGAATCCAAGGACCACGCCAAGATAACGATCTTTCTCTCTGACCGCAGAGGCAGAAAGTATGTCTCGACGTGTAATATTCCCTAAATCAGCAGATCTGACTGGTATGTTTTCCTTTTTCAAAAGTTCGGTAATAGCCTCAATTGACCCAATGGTATCGCATCTTAAAATTATCCCGTTTGATTCTGTTTGTATTATTGCTGACTTTATCTCAGTTTCTATATTTAATTTTAATCTCACTTCATCCTCGGGATTATTGACTACGTAAAGTGGACTTCCTGCAAGTACACCTTCAAGATCAGGAGAGGTTATTTTTAGTCCTGCAGCAGCAATAACCGTATCCACATGTCTAAATTTATCCCTTGGATCTCTCATTTCATCCAATGGTTTAGGGAGTAATAACGCCTTGATTTTAGTACTGGTAACGCTGTCCCTTTTACCAACAACAATTCTATCGCCGTGTTTTAGTGTCCCATCAAGAAGAATAATATTTGCCGACGGTCCTAATCCTACTTCATCATTAACCTCAAGAACGATACCCTTTGTTTCAGTTTCATGTCGTTCCAGTCTTTTGGACATGTATTGTTGAGTTAATCCCACAAGAACTGCCAATAGCTCGGGTACACCGGTTCCTGTTACCGCACTTACCGGTACAATTGCAAGTTCCTTTGTAAAATCTTTTACACGCCAAAATGCCTCGGAACTAAATCCTATTCGAGAAAGAGCACCTACAACGTTGTAGACTTTTTCATCCAAGTATGACAGAATTATTGGGTCTTGAATTTTCAATTGTTCTGCGATTAGTATAGAGTTGTTTTTTTTCCAACCAGATATTTGATCTATCTTGTTCAGAGCAATGACAAAGGGGACTTTTCTATTTTTCAATATATCCAAGCTTTCGATTGTCTGGGCTTCAAGTCCTTTATTTACATCAACCACAACGATTGCAATATCTGCAGCAGAGCCTCCCCTTATACGAAGATTTGCAAAGACCTCATGACCCGGAGTGTCTATCACAAGGAGGCCGGGAACGGGATTCTCTGACTTTGATAGTTTATCAAATAATTTTCCTGTNATTTCTTTAATTGTTTCTATTGGGAAATAACTTGCACCAATATGTTGAGTTATTCCTCCTACCTCCCTGGATTGAACTGCTGTTCCGCGAATCCTATCAAGTAAGGAGGTTTTACCAGAGTCTACATGACCCAATACCACTACAACTGGTTGGCGAAGTTTCACTTAGTTAAAAATGATTTTAGACTCTTTTATGAAGCTTTCAGCGGAGTCAGACGCGTGTATTATGTTATCTGTGAATCCGATTCCAAAATCTCCTCTAATAGTTCCAGGTAGAGCTTCTGTTGATTTTTGTGTTTCCAACCATCAATCTTACTGTTGAAATTGCATTATTTCCTTCTAAAATACATCCAACTGTTTTACCTGAACAGATAAATGAAACNAATTCATCAAAAAAATGCTTGTCTTCATGCGCTTCATAGAATCTTCTTGCTGTCTCTACATTAAATTGAAATAATTTAAGATCAAGTATTTGAAAGCCTTTTTCCTCAAATCTAGAAATAATTTTTCCAACAAGGCCTTTGTTAAAGCCATCAGGTTTCACGACTATGAGAGTTTGTTCTAGATTGGACATCTTTTATCCTTATTTTTTGACCTTGATTCCGCCTTTAACATACTTTCGTGTCCATTTGAATTTTCGGGGATCTCGTTTTAACCTCACGTTTTTCTTGCATTTTGCGGAACATGTCCATTGAATAGATCCATCATTTTTTATTAACATTAGTCCTTCATCTGCAGGAATGTGTTTTCCACAAAAGAAACAATTACGTAGAGAACCAGCTGCTTTGCTCAACCGACTTCACTATTTTATCTTTCTGGCCTCTCTTTCAGTTTCTCTCAACATCAGAATATCTTTCATTCTAATGGAGCCTTTAACATTTCTTGTAAGAATTCGACCTTTATCCTTTCCTTCTAGAACCTTTACTCTAACTTGGATTACCTCTCCAGCTATACCCGTCCTTCCTACTATCTGTATAACCTCTGCTGGGGTTACCTTTACTTCTGCAGCTTTACTCAATAGTGAAATCACTCCTTCTTATCTTTAATGTTGGATAGTGTAGCAATTATCTGGTCTACTATGTGTTGACCTTCTCCTGCATCAATTATTGTTGCCGCAGCAGAACCAACTTCAATCCCGATCGATTCTCCTAATTGTTGCTTACTTGGTACAAAAATATACGGAGTATTTCTCTCATCGCAAATAATAGGAATATGTGCAACAACTTCTGGTGGTTGTACGTCTTCTGCTATTACCACCAATTTCCCAATTCCCCTTTCTATAGCCTTTGTAGTTTCATTGGTCCCTTTTCTAACGCTTCCGCTTTGTTTGGCTACCCTAACAGCCTCATAGACTGCATTTACAAGATCTTTTGGAGTTTCAAATTTTACATAAAAAGGTTTACTCATGTAATATTCCATCACCCATTGGGATCATCTTTAATCTACTGAATACAAGCAGAGGCGTATTAAAAATGTTGCCGAGCAAAATATTATTTCTCATTTAGTATCTCTGTAACAAGCCGTGTGTATTCATTGACTTTGGAATTGATTAACAATTCGTCTGTAGATTCCCCATAAATTCTAATCAAAGGCTCAGTGCCACTTGGCCGTAGCATTAACCAACTTTCTTCATCAAACCAAACCTTGACACCGTCAAGCGTTTCAATTTTCATCGGACTGCCATGATTCTTTACCTTATTCATCAATTTTTTAATTAATCTAATATCATAACAATGAAATTTAGACTTGTATTGGTAAACTAATGGCAGGGATGACAACAACTCTGATAGCGGCTTTTCCCCTGAGGCCAGTAAATCGAGCATCAGAGCAGTTGTCATTGCGCCATCTCTTACCTGATTCAATATTCCGTACATGAAACCTCCATTTTCCTCCATTCCAATAAAGGCATTTTGCTTAACCATTTCGCGGGAAACTTCGACGCTGCCAACTTTTGTATGAATAACCTGTGAATCGTTGTCTTGTGCAATTTTTGTCAGGACATTCGTAGTATTTATCGGGCAAACTATTTTCGCTTTGTGATGTTTCTCAGTGATCAGGTACCTTGCTAATAAGGTCCCTGTTTTGTCGCCCCAATGAATGATTCCTTGTTCATCGCAAAATATGGATCTATCTCCATCTCCATCGTACGCAGCGCCAAGGTCGGATTTCGTTTCTCTTGCAACAGAACTTAATAAATTAAGGTTTGTCGGCGTTGGCTCTGATCCTCTTCCTGGGAAATTACCATCTACAGTTCCATTAAGCGTTATTACCGTACATCCAAGCCTCTTGGNCAGTTCTGGAGCAACTAGCGCTTGAATTCCGTTTCCTAAATCCATTGTTATTTTAAATTTATGTTGCTTGATTCTGTCTACATCTACTAATTTTAGAACATCACCAATATAGCTGTCAATTATNNACTCTACTTTGAAGTTTCGTCCTATTTTGTTTGAGTTNNTAAACGATTTATTTCTAAAAATCTCTTCAACCACTGTCTCATCTTCTCTTGATAACTCAACTCCATCTTTTGCGATGGGTTTTACTCCATTGTATTCTGGAGGATTGTGNGAGGCAGTNATCATAATGCCGCCTTCATATTGATTTTTTTTTGTTGCATACTGAAGACAAGGTGTTGGTAGGAGACCTGCATCACCTGTATCTAGTCCACTTGAATTTAAAACTGCGGTAATAATATTAAACATGATATTATTTGAATTTCGACCATCCCTTCCAACTAAAATTGAACCCTCCTTATAATAAGCTCCCAATGACTTAGAAACATCTACTAAGAAATCCAGAGAAAGATCTTTTCCAAAAATACCTCTAATTCCATTAGTACCGAATAAAGGCATATTCTGATTCATGATAACTAAACACCAATATATTCTAAATAATAGATAAATTTGGCCGCATAACTTTCAAAATTCGATGCGGGGGTTGCCAAGCTAGGTCAACGGCGCAGGTCTCGCGCAAAGCGAGTGCGATGCTTAGAATGGATAACATTCACATTCCTAGATCCCTGTTCCTTAGGGATTCGTGGGTTCAAATCCCACCCCCCGCACGCTATAAATAAAAACCTGCTTTGTTGTTACTCATTTAATTATCCTGTAAGAAGTTACTCATTTAATTATCCTGTATCAAATTTCTAAAATCTAAAAGGCAAAATGAATATTCTATTAATCATAAACTGCACAATTTTTTGTGTTTTTCATCATGAAAATGAAGGTCACAAAAATCTCCGTCACATGTATAACAGTGCCATCCTGATAGAGTGTAGCAAACTGAACATTTTCGTGTAGGGTTATTATAATCAAAATCCCTTCTTGATTTTTTGACAATCTTCTGTCTCTGTTCAGGACTCATTTCTTGCAAACCAAATTGTGAAGAGCAATCAAAAAGAACATATCTACTCTAGTCTGTTAGACTTAAATTCACTAAAAGTGTATTTATCATCGCTCTAGAATTGAAGTCAACTTATTTAAGTATTAGTATTAGCATTTTTAGAATCCTTTAATTTTGAGCTTTATTAATCCATTGTATTCATGAATAGAAATGACAGACTATTAGTTGAGGTAACAGTTGTAGGTAAAGATAGAAAAGGCGTTGTGGCTGATGTAACAAATTTTATTTTCAAAAACGATGGAAATATTGAACAAATAAATCAAAATGTTATCAGTGGACTATTTGGTATGCAACTTGAGGCCTCATTTCATCACCATGATTTTAAGAAGAAATTATTTGATACTGAACTGAAAACCCTAGCAAAAAAATTACACATGGAAGTAAAAATTCACTATCAAGAACCCAAAAGATTAAAGAATATTGCTATTTTTGTAAGCAAAGAGAGTCACTGCCTCACCAAATTGCTGGATGCAAAAGCAACTGGTGAGATAAATGCAAATATTGCTGTCATTATAGCAAGCGATAATACGACCAATTCTATTGCAGAAAAATACAATATCCCATTTTATCACATTATACACTCCAGACAAACAGATGCAGAAGATGAAATTCTGGACATTATGGATCGCTATAATGTAGATTTGATAGTTCTAGGAAGATACATGAGAATACTCACTCCAAACTTTGTCTGGAGGTATCCTGATAGGATAATTAACATTCATCCATCATTACTACCCGCATTTCCGGGAGCATATGCGTATGTCCAAGCATTTGAAAGAGGAGCAAAAATCGTTGGCTGTACCGCTCATTTTGTAACTGAAGACCTTGACCAAGGACCTATTATTTGTCAGGAATCATTTAGAATTAGACAAGGAGATACTGTCGAATCGATCAAGAGAAGAGGACAGAAACTAGAAGCAGTAACATTGCTACAAGCAGTAACGCTATATCTAGAAAACCGCATAGAACTAAATTGGGGACGGGTGATCATTAAAGACACAAATAGGGACCAGGAAATCAATTATTCAAACGTTAAGAATTGAAGATTTGTTTGATTAGTTTAATAACTCAATTGAATATCAGTTATATTGATGTCTATATACAATCTTAGTAGTCATGAGATAGAAATTAATAATAGGCGCATAATAATACCATTAGGTGCGATAGAACAACATGGACCGCATCTTCCAATAACTACTGACACAATAATTGCAGATTATCTAGCAAACCAAATTTCAAAAAAAATTTCTTCGTATGTTCTACCAACTATTCCTTACGGAGTATCGTACGAACACAAGCCATTTTTCAACATTTCGATAAGCAGTGATCTACTTTCAGACCTTTTAAGTCAAATATGTGTTTCATTGGCTGAAAGTGGTTTTAACCGCGTCATAATTTTTAAATGGCCACCATGGAAATATGGGAGTATTGCAATATGTTCCTCAGAAAGTAGTTAAGAATAATGCGAGAGTAAATGTATTTGGGATTAACTACTGGCATTTGATTGAAAGGGAATTCGATCATGCCGGCTTTGTGGAAACCTCCTTAATGATGGCAATACAACCAAAACTGGTCCAAATGGAAAAATCCAAAAAAGGGTATGTCGACGAAAAGAGATTGCATGCTACATATTCNACTTTTCTTAATAATCCATCATCATTTAAGATAACAAAAAATGGTATTTGGGGTGATCCCACAAAGGCTTCCAAAAAAGAAGGCAAAAAAATAATATCAGTTACAGTTAATAATCTTATTAGATCTATAAAAGAACTTGATGATCTACTTAAGATGTAGAACTATTTTTTGAAACTGATATTTGTTTTTGTTACTAGTAAAAATATGGCGTTTTTGGATAACTCTAAAAATTATACTTGTGCAAAATGTGATTAAATATTATTAACTTTAATATAGACCTTCATTAAGGAATACCATAGGTAGTGGAATAGATGTCCGTTGACATGGCTGTAAAGATACTTGACGAAAGTTTAGGTAAAATAGTGCTCATAAAATTGAAAGGGAGTAAGGTAATTCGTGGAAATTTGCACGGTTTTGATCAACATATGAANTTACTGCTGGACAATTCTGTGGAATTACTTGATGAAGGAAAATCTAATGAAATTGGAACTATTATTGTAAGGGGAGATAATGTCGTTATGATATCTCCGCCGCCACTTTGACAAGATAAAGTTCATGCTCTTGGAGGAGAATTAGAATGACAAAAGGAACAACATCAATGGGAAAGTTCACTAGAAAGAAGACCCACATAAGATGTAGAAGGTGTGGCCACAACTCGTTTCACAAAAGAGACAAGCGCTGTGCAAAATGCGGATATCCAGATCCAAAAACGCGAAAATATGACTGGATTAAACGTAGAGTGACTTAGACATTCTAAGGACAAAACTTAACAGTATGTTGTAAATTAATATCTTAAAGTTGGACTTGCTTCTTGCATCATTTTCAATAGGTCTAGGTGCAATATCTTCTCTAGTTTTTCATCAGATAAGAAAGCAAAGAATATCGAAAGTACCAAATAACAAGAAAACAAAAAAGGAAGAGAATTCCTTTGAGACAAACAAAAATAATTCTGATCTTAAAATGATGAAAAATGAACTGGATTCACTGGAAGTTGAAAGATCGATAATTACAAGCTCTGTGAGAAAAATACACGAAACATTTCGGGAAGGCAAACTAAGTCAATTGGAATTTGACAGGCTGATGATAAAATATGGTGAAGATCTAACAAAGTGTGATGAAGAAATTGAGCAAACTCGATCAGTTGTTGATCTTTTCGAATTAAGTTCGATAAAGAGCAATCTTGTTTCCATAATAGAAGACAAAATTAAAGTCATAGATACTAGGCTAAACGAGATATCAAACAGGAATTTGAAGATGCTGACAACTCAACCAAAACAGACTCAACATGATCCCATTGATCTAAATCTTCAAAATACGCCTTTTCGTCGAGAAAATCTAGATGATTCATTACGTATAGAAGCTGAAAAAATAAAGAAGATGGAGAATGAAATTACTCAGGCACTTGAAAAACTCGATANTTACGAATCCCCAAAATCAAAAGAAAATGGCTATAATAAAACTTTAAAAAGTGATCTAGATATATCAAGGGATTTAGGCGTTACTAACAAAAAAGACCCACTTAGAAACTTCACACCATCAGAGTAGATTAAAAAAAAATGATAAGATGGTGACCTTATTAGGGATCCATAAATTTCAGATTTGATTATTTTCCTATTCTGAACATTTTAGTCCCACAAGTAGAACATATTCCTTGGGTTGCCGGTTTTCCATTTTTCATTGTTATCTTTTTTTCATCATTCATAGTCCTTTTCTGTTTACACTTAACACAATATCCTTCCATGAAAAATAGAATTCATGTGTGCATAAAAACATTATGTATTGAATCTTTGCTTGCTCAAGAAAATCTTCATTTATTGTTCTAATTAAGAAATATTTATANNATTTGACTTATTATTGTAAGTTTTAACTTAATTCCATCTATTGGATATATCATACTTCAATTTTTCTATCAGTTGTTATATTTAATTGAAAATTTAATAATCTGAGATTTGCNGATTTTTGAAAATTTATAAATGATCTCAAACTTCGTTGATTGTTAAATGAAAATTACTGTGATAGGAGCTGGTAGAGTGGGCTCTTCTGTGGCACTAAATTGTTCAATGAGGGAACTAGGCGATATTTTACTACTTGATATAGTCCATGGATTACCGCAGGGTGAGGCAATGGACATTAATCATCAACTGGCAGAGCGTGGAATAGACTGCATCGTCCAAGGTTCTAATAACTATCAAGAAATGAAAGGATCAGAGTTTGTAGTTGTGGTAGCAGGGGTTGGGAGAAAACCTGGTATGACTCGTATGGATTTGCTGAAAACGAATTCTGAAATAGTCAAGGACATTTGCAATAAAATTAAGAGTTATGCTCAGAATTCAAATATTATCGTAGTAACGAATCCGCTTGACCCATTGACATACCTTGTAATCAAGTCACTGGCGGGGCAAAGAAGCAAAATAATGGGTATGGGCGGAATGTTAGACCTATCAAGGTTTAAAGATCACATCAGCTCAGTTACTGGAATCTCTAGGGATTCAATTCAAGCAATGGTAATAAGCGAACACGGAGAAAACATGTTGCCACTTGTTAGATTCTCAAGCATGGGTGGGATACCATTATCTCATTTCATAACAGCAGAACAATCAGAAAATCTTATCAACAAGACAAAAAAGATAGCAGCTGAAGTAATTTCTTTGAAGGGTGCGACAGTCTATGCTCCAGGAAATGCAGTTTCAACCATGGTTGAGAGTATCTTAAAAAACAAAAGAACAATACTTCCAGTATCCGCATTACTTGAAGGAGAATATGGTTATAACGACGTATGTATTGGAGTGCCATGTGTCCTTGGAAGTGAAGGAATAGAAAGAATAATTGAGATAAAATTAAATGAAGCTGAAATGAAAGTCCTTGACCTAGGAGTTCAGAGTGTGAAGAANGCAATAAAGAGTCTTTCANTATGACCAATATCTANAATTCAAAATTGAANTNNCAAAGAAATGGAAATTAGAANAATTTTAGAAAAACTAGCNAGGGGCGAANTGNCTGTTNCTGCNGCAGAACAAGAATTAAGAATTTATTCAATTGAATACGTAGAAAAAAATTTAGCAAAAATTGATCCCCTACGTGAGTTAAGAAGTGGAATACCTGAGGTAATTTTTGCTCAAGGAAAAGAGTTTAAGGATCTCTTAAAAATTATTCTGGCAACAGTTTCCAAGAAAAAATTTGCTGTCATAAGTAAAGTCAGTAATGAGTGTAAGGAAAGATTGTGTAAAGAGCTTAAAAAGAACAATTTGAAGATTTCCAAGGGAATCAATACAATATTGGTTTCTACGAAGTTCCACAGGTTTCCTAAAACGAATGGAAAAGTAGGTATACTTTGCGCCGGAACTTCGGATATTAAAATAGCTGAAGAGGCGAAAATCATTGCAGAGGTAATGGGTTGTCAGACTGTGATAGAATATGATGTAGGGATTTCAGGAATTCATAGGACTCTGAAAGCNATCGCGAATATGATAGATGCAAAAGTTCACATAATAATTGTAGTAGCTGGTATGGAAGGGGCGTTGGGCTCTTTTGTTTCTTCAGTTACTGACATACCAATTGTAGGAGTTCCAACGTCAATCGGATACGGATTTGCTTCAAACGGGATTGCCGCCTTAGCTTCGATGCTCCAAACTTGTACTATGGGAATGAGTGTGGTAAATATTGATAATGGGATAGGCGCAGGGGCCTTTGCGGCAATTGTAGCAAACAAGATGTCAGCAGAACACAAGAAGAAAGCGATATAATGATTTATAAGTAATTCATATTCTTGTCAAATTTATAAATAGGATAGGTTGGTGAATTTTCAATTTATGGTTTATACTTCCACATTCAGAAGGATAAGAGAAGGAAAAACAAACTACAGAAAGCGCGAAAAATTATTAATTGGTAAAAAGGATTTTGTAACTGTGAATGTTAGTGATGAAAACGTTTCGGCACAATTAATAAGACCGGATCTCCTTGGGGACAAAGTTATGGCTTCTGTACATAGTAACGAATTATTATCTTATGGCTGGAAGGGATCACGCAAAAATATACCATCCTGTTATCTAGTTGGTCTCTTATTAGGTAAAAAATGCCTACAGAAAAAGATTACTGGAGCCATATTGTATATAGGCAAAAGACATTTTACGACAAAAATTGCAGCATGTATAAAGGGTTTGTCTGAAGCAGGATTGGAAATGCCGTTTTCAGAAAANATTATTCCTTCGGAACAAAGAATTCAAGGCAATCACATAGCAGAATATGCAAAGAAACTAAAAGCAAATGATGAGGTTTACAAATCAANATTTTCTTCAAACTTANGTTTAGGACTGGAACCAGAAAAATATNCCAGTCATTTNTCAGAAGTAAANGANAGAATTGTGAACGAAAAAAGTGAAAAAGACTCGCATAAACGGACCAAAGTTGTCTCTAAATCTAAATCGCCCAAAAAGAAAGGAGATTCAAAATGAGCATTTCTAAAAGTAGTGAACAAACCACAGTATGGAAGCCACGTACGGCCTTAGGACAGATGGTAATAGAAAATAAGATCAGTTCGATGGAACAGATTTATGAGAATGGAATGCGTATACAAGAATCTGAAATAGTAAAGCACCTACTTCCTGATATAAAGAGTCAAGTTGTACATGTTGGCATAGTGCAGAAGCAAACTGATGCTGGAGAGATGACCAGATTTAGTGCTCTAGTTGCTGTCGGCAACGAAGCAGGATGGTTTGGAATAGGTATGGGCAAGGCTTCTCAAATGAGAATTGCAATTGATAAGGCAACAATTAATTCCTATCTTAATATAATTCCAGTGAAATTGGGTTGTGGCAGTTGGGAATGCCGGTGCACACAGCTTCATTCCATACCTTTCAGTGTTCGAGGGAGAGGCGGAAGTGTTAAAGTGGAGATTCTCCCAGGACCAAGAGGATTAGGGCTTGTCGCAGGAGAAAACATAAAAAATCTATTGAAACTGGCAGGGATTAAGGATGCCTGGACAAAATCATTTGGATCCACTAATACCATGACTTCTACCGCGATGGCTATATTCAATGCTTTNAACTCAACTTACNTTACAGGATGAAAAATGGCATTATTAGTGGTTAGANTGAGAGGAACGATAAATGTACCGTACTGGGCAGTANNNACGTTAAAGAGTCTTCACTTGAACAAAANGTTTTCAGCTACTCTGGTNCCTGAAACGTCAAATTATTTNGGAATGCTAAGGAAAATTAGTCATTGGGTAGCTTGGTCAAAAGCAGATCCAGAAATTATAAAGACATTAATTGAAAAAAGAGGCAAAGAGAAAAATCCTAAAAAAGATTTCATCAAAGAAAGGAAGCAAAAGCGCAGAAAATTACAAGGGTATTGATGAATTGGTTAATGTTATAGTAAATGATAAAATAAAATTATCCGATCAAAATAATATTAAGCCCTGGTTTAGTTTGAATCCGCCNAAGGGCGGGTTTAAAAAGAAGACTAAAAAACAGTTCTCAGATGGTGGCGTCCTTGGAAATAACAAAGATTTGCTTGAAATTGTAAAAAAAATGATATAACTTGATTGAACAAAAGATGAGTTTTACATTTATATTTACACATACTCTTTTTGATCGTATAAGGTGTATCAAGGATGGCAACTAGATTGAGAAAAAGCCGTAGACACCGGGGTTCAAGATATTGCGGATGGGGGCAAATAGGACAACATAGACAATCTGGTAGCCGAGGAGGAATTGGCGGAGCTGGAAAACATAAGCATTTTTGGATACGAACAGTAATTGAAGAGCCGAATCACTTTGGACATGATACACTTAATTCGTATAGTCGTTTCTTGGTAAAAAAATGGATAAATTTGAGAGATCTTGCAACTCTCTCACTTAGATTCAGCAGTAAAAAGGATGAAAAAACTGTTATAGACCTTGGATCATTAGGAATTCAAAAACTCTTGGGCGGGGGAAATATTAGTGAAGGTTATGTTATTAAAGTAGCACAAGCATCAGCGGGTGCTAAAAAGAAAGTAGAATCCGCAGGAGGGAGCATTATTTCAAATGAGCACAGTACAGAATGAAAGTTTTGTCAGAACAGTAGTTAAAAAGGTATCAGGTTATATTCCCCAAGTTGAGAAACCTAAAAAGAAAATTGGACTAAGTGAGAAATTCATTTGGTGTGGAATCGCACTTTTTGCTTATCTTGTCATGGGTCAAATTCCACTCTACGGAGTGACAGATGCACCTAAATTTGATTTCTTAGCATTTGCTAGGGTTATATTTGCAGCACAACAAGGAACATTACTAGAATTAGGTATTGGGCCAATAGTTACTGCTGGTTTGTTAATGCAGCTGTTAAAGGGCTCGGAGTTGATAAAATTGAATTTCAAGGATCCTGATGATAGGTCTCTCTTTACCTCTGCAACAAAGATAGTTACTATTATCGTTATAGTAGCAGAAGGTTCTTTGTATGGTGTTAGCGTATATGGTCACCTGCTTGCTAGTCCAAGTCTTATTCCTATTTTAGTTGGGCAACTGGTCGGCTCAAGTCTTATTGTAATGTACCTTGATGAAACAATCCAAAAAGGATGGGGTCTTGGTTCTGGCATTAGTCTGTTTATAATGGCAGGCGTGGCCCAGGGAATTATGTGGAGTGTTTTTAGTCCGATACCTGCTCAGGACGGACCAGTAGGAATAGTTCCATACATGATAGATTCTGCGATTCATGGTGACTTTTCCAGTGCGTTTTTTAGAAGTGGTCAGCTGCCAAGTATTTTTGGTCTAATAGTTACTTCATTAGTTTTATTAGCTCTAGTATATGTTCAAGGCATCCATATAGATATCCCGATAGTATCGACGAAGTATAGAGGCTTTACAGCTGTATATCCAATAAAGTTACTGTACACGTCTAACATTCCTGTTATTTTAGCGTCTGCATTATTGGCAAACGCCATTTTTATTGGTCAAATGCTATGGGCAAACTATAATCCTGAAAACGCAAATCCATTCTTCAACTATATTTTTCAATTTGATCCTCAAGCCTCGCAGTCTCCGACCGGAGGTATTTTGTATTACATTACTGCCCCACGAACCTTCGAACACGCACTTCAAGATCCGTTAAGAACTTTTGTTTATATCATTTTTTGGACCGGTATTGTTACTGTATTTGGACGTTTATGGGTTGAATTGGGGGGTTTATCTCCAAAATCAGCTGCAAAGAATTTATTGGACGCTGATGTGCAGGTTCCGGGTTTCAGACGAACTCAGAGCTCTGTACAGACATTGTTGAATAAGTACATACCAGCCGTAACTATAGCTGGTGGGATAATAATAGGTCTATTGGCAGCCGTTTCAAATGTGCTCAGCGTATTTGGAACCGGAATTGGGATATTGCTTATGGTGGATATATTGGTTAATTATTATAACCTGCTCGTCAGAGAACAAGTTGATACCCATATGCCTAAATTGGCGGCACTCCTTGGAAGAGACTAGAAAAAAAACAGTTATTATAGTTGGTGTTCCTGGTGTAGGAAAGAGTACGATTATATCTAATGCTACGCAGACGTTACAGAATATGGGAACGACTGTATGCACAGTGGTTTTTGGATCTGTTATGTTCGAAGAAGCAAAGAAATTGGGGATATATGATAGAGACCAGTTAAGAAAACTTTCGATAGATGTGCAGCAAAAATTACAAACTATGGCAGCTAATCATATTTCTAGCTTAAAAGAATCGATAGTAATTGTTGATACA
>Ga0065707_10082381_pt1 | contig 15834 bp, 13 predicted proteins | sample SwiRhicommuniRL3_FD_59094 | JGI IMG/M metagenome (GOLD analysis project Ga0065707, IMG submission 59094) | Switchgrass rhizosphere bacterial communities from Rose Lake, Michigan, USA - RL3 v2 (version 2) | ecosystem: Host-associated > Plants > Roots > Rhizosphere > Soil | place: East Lansing...
CGGCATGGACTACGTGGTTCCGGTCGACTCCTCGGACTTCGTCAGGGCGTCGATCAAGGAAGTGAGCAAGACCATTTTCCTGGCGGCGCTGCTGGTGATCGCGGTGGTGTTCCTGTTCCTGCAGTCGTGGCGGGCGACGCTCATTCCGCTGATCGCGGTGCCGGTTTCGCTGATCGGCACGTTCGCGGGCTTGTGGACGTTCGGCTATTCGATCAATACGCTGACCTTGTTCGCCATCGTGCTGGCTATCGGTATCGTGGTCGACGATGCGATCGTGGTGTTGGAAAACGTCGAGCGCCTGATGCGCGAGCAGGGTATGCGTGCGTACCAGGCGTCCCTCGAAGCGATGCGTGAAGTGTCCGGTGCCGTCGTCGCCATCGTGCTCGTGCTGTGCGCCGTGTTCGTACCGGTCGCATTCCTCGGCGGCATCGCCGGACAGCTGTATCGACAATTCGCCGTGACGGTTGCGATCGCAGTCGTCATCTCGGGCTTCACTGCGTTGACGCTGACGCCGGTGCTGTGTGCGTTGCTGCTGCAGCCAGGAGAGCACGATGCTCCGCTGTTCCGTCCCTTCAATCGCGGCTTCAGCTGGCTGACGGAGCGTTTCCTCGGCTTTGTGGAACTGGCATTGCGCTGGCGCCTGCGCTCGTTCGTCTTCTTTGCCGTCGTCGTTGCCATATGCGGACTGCTGCTCTACAAGGTGCCGTCGGGGTTCCTGCCCACCGAGGACCAGGGGCAGATCATCAATTCGATTCAACTGCCCGATGCGGCGACGCTGGAACGAACCATGGCGGTCACGCGGCAGTTGCGCGAACTGATCAAAGACCAGCCGGCGCTGCGGTACATGGCCACGGTCAACGGCGCCGATGTCATCGGCGGTGGCAACAAGACCAGCGCGGCGACGATTTTCATGCGCATGCAGCACTGGGACAATCGCCACACCACGCAGGAACAACTGGCGAGCACCATCAACGAGAAGGGTAAATCGATCCGTGAAGGTACGGTGCGGGCGTTCGGTCCGCCGCCGATTCGCGGTCTCGGTTCTGCCGGCGGCTTCGAGTTCTATATCCAGGCACGCGGTGAAGCCACTTCGCAGCAGCTTGCTGACACGACCCAGGCATTCATCGACAAGCTGACGCAGCATCCGCTGCTGGGCAGCGCCAGCACTTTCTTTCGCAGCACCGTGCCGCAGTTGCGCGTCGATGTGGAACGCGAAAAAGCGCTGGCTCTGGGCGTGCCGGTCGATCAGGTATTCGAAGCCCTGCAGAGCACGATGTCTGCGCTGTACGTGAACGACTTCAACAAATTCGGCCGTACCTATCGCGTGCAGCTGCAGTCCGACGCTCCTTATCGCGCCCGCCGTGAAGATCTCGGCAATGTCTTCGTTCGCTCCGCCACCACCGGCGAGATGATTCCGCTCAAGGCCGTGATCGACGTGACCGACGTCATCGGGCCCGAACAGGTCGAGCGCTTCAACGGCTTCATCGCGGCGAAAGTGCTGGGCAGCGGCAAGGCCGGCGTGAGTTCGGGCCAGGCAATCGACGCCGTCGAACAGGTCGCCAGCGAATCGTTGCCGGCAGGGTACCAGTTGTTGTGGAGCGGCCAGGCGTTCCAGGAGAAGCGTACCGGCAGCGCCTCGACGGTCGCATTCGGCGCCGCCATCATCATGGTGTTCCTGATTCTGGCTGCGTTGTACGAACGCTGGCGTGTGCCGATCGCCGTCGTGCTGGCCGTGCCGTTCGCTATCGTCGGTGCGCTGCTGTTCGTCTGGCTGCGAGGCATGGAGAACGACATCTATTTCCAGATCGGCCTGGTGGTGCTCATCGGACTGGCGGCGAAAAACGCCATCCTGATCGTCGAGTTCGCACAGCAAGGGTACCTGGCGGGCAAGACTCCGATGGAAGCCGCAGTCGAGGCGGCGCGGTTGCGGTTTCGTCCGATCGTCATGACTTCGCTGGCGTTCATGCTCGGTGTCGCGCCGCTCGCGATATCTACGGGCGCCGGATCGGCTGCCCGCAAGTCGATGGGTACCGGCGTCTTCGGCGGCATGCTGCTGTCGACGTTCGTGGCGACGATCTTCGTGCCGATGTTCTTTACGCTGGTGGCGCGTCGCCGCCAGAGCAGATTGGAGGCCGAGGCAGGGGCTGCGGCGCATTCTGCGTCTGTCACCGACCAGGCAGCGCGTGAGTCGCCGCCACCCGATGTTCGTTGATGGGTTCGCTGCTGGACACTCCATGACGGAAACTCAATGATTGCTGTAATGCCAGTGCGTGCGCCCGCTCGAGGCCCCTCTCGCAGTTCGACGCGTGGGCCGGGGCGCCTCGCATTACGTCGCGAGCGATTCCTCGAAGTAGGCGAGCGTCTGTTTCTCGCCAAGGGTTTCGCAGGTGCGAGCGTCAATGAAATCGTGCGGCTCGCCGGCGGTTCGCTGGCGACGTTGTATGGCGAATTTGGCAGCAAGGAAGGTTTGTTTGCCGCGATCATGAAACAACGCGCCAGCCGGGTGTTCGACTGGGATAGCGATGCGTGCCCGCGCAAGCCGAATGTGCGAGCAGAGTTGCTGACCTTCGCAGCGCGCCTGCTCGATCGCATCCTGCTCGATGACAGCCTCGCGTTCTATCGCATTTCCATCAGCGAAGGACCGCGGTTTCCGCAGCTGCGCCAGGCCATTCTCGAGATGGGCATGCCCGTGTATTTCCAGAGCCTGGGCAATGCGTTGATCGAACTCGGGCTGGCCACGCGCAAGGACGGCGTCACGATAGCTGAAGAATTCGTCAGCCTCGTGCATGGCCAACTCGTCTTTCGCGCCGCCTGCAGCGATGGCGCCTCGATATCAGAGAAATCGCGCGCCCGGCACGTCGAACAAGCCGTCGATGCTTTCCTCCTGCTGCATCCGCTGTTGCCGTCGAAACGGAAGGCCGCCCGAAAACGCTAGGAGCCTCTCCGGGCTGCATGGTTACGGTGCTACTATCGCGCCCATGCGATTCGATGAGAGACGAGCTGCGTGACGCTGCGCCCGGCTGCCTGTGTGCCTGCCTGCATTCCCAATCGGTGCGCAAGGCTGGTTACTGCTGCATTTCTGCTGCTCTCGTTCGTCATTGGCCTCCCCGTTGCCGATGCAGCCGATCCTGTCGCTCCACGAGCGCGAGTCGGATTGGTCCTGAGCGGCGGCGGCGCTCGCGGGGCCGCACACGTCGGTGTGCTGAAGGTCCTGGACGAAATGAAAGTGCCCATCGATGCGATCGCCGGCACCAGCATGGGCGCTGTCGTCGGCGGCCTGTACGCATCGGGCATGACTGCCGCCGAGATCGAGAAACTCATCAGCTCGGTCAACTGGCAGGATGCGTTCCAGGATCGCCCGCCGCGCGCCGAACTGGGATTTCGCCGCAAGCAGGACGACCGCAATTTCCTGGTGCGCTATTCGCTCGGCGTAAACGAAAAGGGTTTCGTCCTCCCGCGCGGCCTGGTGCAGGGTCAGAAGCTCGAACAGGTGCTGCGCAATGCAGCCCTGCCGGTGGCCGACGTGCAGGATTTCGACAAGCTGCCCATTGCGTTCCGAGCCGTCGCCACCGATCTGGAAACCGGCGAACGTGCGTTGATGGGATCGGGCGATCTCGTCACGGCAATGCGGGCGAGCATGTCCGCGCCCGGTGTCTTTTCGCCGGCGCCGCGCGATGGCCGATTACTGGTCGACGGCGGACTCACCGACAATCTTCCCATCGACATCGCACGCGAGATGAACGTCGATATTCTGATCGTCGTCGACGTGAGTTTTCCTTTGTACGCGCGTGAGGAACTGACCTCGCCGATCGAAGTCACCAACCAGGCGTTCGCGATCATGATCAAGTCGCGCACCCAGGAGCAGCGCGCGAAGATCCGGGAAAGCGATATCTTCATCGAGCCGCCGCTCGGCCGGTTTCCATCGGCGGACTTCAGTCGCGTTCCGCAGGCGCTGCGGGCCGGCGAACTCGCTGCACGACTCGACAAAGCGAAGTTGTCTGCGCTGGCGCTCGACGATGCCGGTTATCGCGAGTACCTCGCAAGCCGCAATCCACGTGCGACGGCAACGCCGGTGATTCAATTCATTCGTGCCGGCAAGGATTCGCTCGAGTATTCGGACCTGGTCGCTGCGACCATGCGGGATCTCACCGGCAAGCCGCTCGACAAGGAACGAGTGCGCGACCGCTTGTCGTCGCTCTATGCACTCGATGTGTTCGAGTCGATCGACTATGCGCTGATCGAAGAGAACGGGCAGGCGGGCCTGGAGCTGAGCCTGCGCCGCAAGAGCTGGGGGCCGAACTACGTTCGCGTCGGCCTGAACCTCGAAGACGATTTCGAAGGCAACAGCCACTACAACGCGGCGTTGCGTTTCATCATGACCGAGATCAACAAGTATGGCGCGGAATGGCTCACCGACCTGCAGATCGGCGAGACGCCAAAAGTGTTCACCGAGTTCTATCAGCCCATCTCGCTTTTCAGCCGCTATTTTGTCGCGCCGCACCTGAATTTCCAGGAGCGCGAGGTGCCCCTGCTGAGCGGCGAGCGCCGTGTCGCCGAGTATCGCGTACGCACCATGGAGGGCGGACTGGATGTGGGCCGGGAATTTTCCAACTGGGGTGAATTGCGGTTCGGCCTCAGCCGTGGCACGGCGCGCTCGCGCGTGCTGATCGGCGATCCGGATCTGCCGCTGGAGAAATCGAACCGCGGCGGTTTTTTCACGCGCTTCACTTACGACAAGCTGGACAGTATTTTCTTCCCGCGTCGTGGGCAGCAGCTGACGCTCGAATGGCGTGCAGAGCGCAGCAGCCTGGGCGGCGACGAGCAGTTCGATGCCTATTCGGCGAGCTGGCTGATCGCCCGCTCCGTCGATCGCCACACGTTTATTTTCTGGACGGACATCGGCACCACGGTCGACAACCTGGCGACGCCGGAGAATTTTTTCACGCTGGGCGGCTTCTTCAATCTCTCGGGCCTGCCGCCCAATTTCCTCGCCGCGCCTCACTACGGCATCAGCCGCCTGATCTACTATCGCAAGATCGGCCGCGGCGGATCGGGGGGATTGCTGGATTTGCCCGCGTATGCAGGCGTTTCCCTCGAAGCCGGCAATACATGGGCCGACCGGCGCGACATGGGCTTCGGCGACTTGCGCAAGGATGCGAGCGTGTTCTTCGGCGTGGATACGCCGCTGGGGCCGCTGTACCTGGCCACCGGCTTCGACGAAGGCGGCGACAAGGCGTTCTACCTGTTCCTGGGAAGGACGTTCTGAGGAAGGATGAGCGTGCTGAGCGGCGGCCACGCAGCGTCCGTTCTCAGTTCTTATCGACCTTCTCGTACTCCAGCGCCGGCTTGTCGCCCGGCCTGAAATACAGGTAACGGCCGCTCATCTCCTTCAGCGCTTCGTCGCGTTCCTCGCGCGTTGCATACCAGTGTTCCTTGCTCCAGCTCTGGCCCACCAGGTTCTTGAACGGGTCGGTGGAGCGCAGTTTCACGCGAATGCCGAAGGGACAGTGCGTCGGCAGCGGATGGTCGAGATTGTGCTCGTGAGCAATGGCCATGGGATTCGTTGAATGAAGTCGTGATTCGGTGACACAAGAATACCTGTTGGGATACCCATTGCGCGAGTTTCCGCGGGGGCGGGGACTTCTATCCGTTTTGTAACAATGTGTTGCGGCATCCGGGCGGTATTGGGCGTAAGCACAATCTCCAGTCTCATCCATTGCGCAAATGTGCAACAACGACGCACTGGACGCGTCGGCGATGCAACCTTTCGTCGCGTGACGGGATCTGATGATCGTAATTGACTTGTAGCTCGAAGGGCGGTGCCGGCATCTTGGCGGCAGCGCAGTGACTTTCCATCACGACAGCAATAGTTAGGGAGCACGCCGGATGATAATCCGCAGAACGCAGGACATTCCTGGCGGTGGTCTGGGTACGAGTCGGAATGCAACGGATGCAGCCTCCGCAATCCTCAGCCTCTCGACACGGTCAGCCGAATATTCTCTGGATGGCTCGCGATTGGCGCTGGTCGGCGCCTGGCAGGGCCGACAGGAGGTCGTCCTCGATGGGCGGCGCATTCTCGTCGACGATGACACCTGGCTCGCCGTGCCCGCGACGGCGGCTTCGATCCGAGTTCGCGGCGCCCAGGACGTGCAGGCGCTGACGATCCTGTTTCGCGTCGGCATGCCCGAAGAGGTGCTGCGTACCCTGCTCAGTGACGAAGACCGGTTGCTGGAAGAGGGCGAAGTGTCTGCAAGCAGCGCCTTGCCGTTCGCTCCGCACCTGCAGCCGCACGACCGCAGCGTCACCCCGGTGCTGCTGTTCATCCGCCGCCATTGCGAAATGGGACTCGAAGATCCGTTGTGGTACGAAGAGCAGCTCGCGTTCCTGCTGGAACGCATGCTCATGCGCCACCGCCAGATCATCGCCCGGGCTCGCGGCGTTCCAGTACGTCGTGCCGCCACCCAGCGCGAAATCCTGCGCCGCATTTCGCTGGCGACGGACTTCATTCATTCGAGCTTCGAGCGTCCGCTCATGCTCAGCGACATGGCCAGCGCGGCGTTCCTATCACGCCACCATTTCCTGAGATTGTTCAAGCACATTCATGAGGTCACGCCGCATGAATACCTGCAGCGCAAGCGCACCATGGTGGCGGCCCGCATGCTGAGGAACAGCGAACTGGGCGTCGAGGAAATCGTTCGCCAGGTAGGCTTCGACTCGCGCTCCACGCTCTTCCGGGCAATGCGCCGCTTTCACGGCGTCACCCCTCGTGAGTGCCGCCAGGCCAGCGACATACCGGCTTTCATGGGAGCGGCGACCGCGGCTGCCTGATCCCCATCAGCAGGGAGCCTTGACCGTCCGGTCAGGATTGCAGAGGCCAGGGATTGAGATGAGCGCCTGCGGACCGCAACCGCATTGGCCAAGCGGGAGGACGAATTCCTGCGCCTGAAGGTTGCAGGAATTCTCGAATGCGGAGTTACTGGCAGCCTTGAAGCCGACCGATTCGCACGGCTAACATCGCCGATTGTCGGCTGAGTTATAACATGGTATAACTTCGCCATGAAACTCGCGCTCCGCCGCATCGGCAACTCATTCGGCGTCATCGTTCCCAAAGCAGCGCTTGATGCGTGGGGCCTTGGTGAGGGTGACAACCTTGAACTCACCGACCGGGGGATTCGCCCTGTCGCGCGCGCGGGGCTCTCCCATGACACCCTGGATGAACTCAAAAGGTGCATCGCCCTGGCTGTTGTGCGTAGTTTCACGCCGCGCCAAATACGCGCTCAGATTCTGGCGAACCTGCATCGTTGGAAAAACCAAGGGATGTGGGTCTCGGCATACGACGAGTGGCGAGAACTGGCACAACAAGAGGACGACGGCGCCCTGTTTGCAGCCATGCTCGGTCGTGACGAGAATGCCGTACGGTTGCGCCAATCGATGCCGTTCGTTGGGCTGCTCTCGCAGGAGGAGGTCAGGAGGCTGCATGAAGAAGCAGCAGCTTGATCACATCCTGCGCGCCGCTGGACGTATCACCGGCGAGAAGCAGTTCGTGATAATCGGTAGCCAGTCTCTGCATGGAAAGTACCCCGATCTGCCTGATGACATCGTTCGGTCGGCCGAAGTCGATCTGATCGCATCGAAAGCTCGCGACCGCACCGAGTGGCTCAAAGCTATCGGCGTGCACTCCCACTTCCACGAGAATTTCGGTTACTACGCCGATCCGGTGGACGAAAAGACCGCAACGCTTCCCAAAGGCTGGAAGGGCCGGTTGGTAAATCTGCCGCCTGGCGAAACGGAAGGTGCGTGCGGGTTATGCCTGGAACCGCACGATCTTGCGATCGCCAAATACGTCGCGCGTCGCGAGAAAGACATGGCTTTCACCCGAGAACTTGCTCGTCGCGGAATCGTTGCTCGCGAGCGATTGGCGGCGTTGCTGAATCAGACGCCTGTAACCGATGAGGTGCGTGAGCGAATTCGCGGCGACATCGCCCGCGACTTCAGCGGGATCGAAAGCGCGGATTCGTGACGTATCGAAGCAGAGGTGCCGGAGGATTTTCCGGAGGATCGTCACGGACCTCCCGCCGCAATCGCGTAACCTGCTATGACAAGCTTCATGCTGGACACAGATATTTCCAGCTACACCATCAAGCGCCGTCCGGCCACACCAGCCGAGAAATTCCACAAGCACACAACCTCAAGCACTTCGCGCACGTGCCTGGCCTCAAGGTCGAGGTGTGGAGCTAGCGGGGTTTCGCCTGCACACGAGGGTACTTCCATGAATATCGGTTTCATCGGGATAGGCAGCATGGGCGCGGCGATGGTGCCGAACCTGGTCAAGGCGGGACATCGCGTAAGCGTGTGGAATCGCAATGCCGCTGCGGCTCGAGCGCTCGAGGGCGTCGCCATTCTGAATTCGCCGGCGGAGGCGTTTCAGAACGATGCGGTGTTGACCATGCTTGCGGACGACAAGGCGGTGCGCAGCGTGATCTTCGATTCTGACTCACTCGTGTCGGCCCGCAAAGGATGTGTCCACGTCATGATGGCCACGATCTCTCCACCGCTGGTGGACGAGTTGTACGAGAAGCATCGCAACGCCGGAATCGCTTACGTCGCTGCGCCTGTGTTCGGCGTGCCGGCCGCTGCCGCGAAGGCGCAGCTCAATATCGTAGTCGCAGGCGATGCTCAGGCGATTGCCAAAGTGCAGCCGCTCTTCGACGTGCTGGGGCAGAAGACCTGGCGCGTCGGCGCAGATCCGAAGCGGGCGAACGTAACGAAGATCGCCGGCAACCTGATGATCACTCTGGCGATCGAAGCCATGGGCGAAGCGTCGGCGCTCACCGAGAGTTATGGGGTGAAGGCGAGCGACTTCCTGAACATCATGACCAACACGCTCTTCGCCAGCCCGAGCTACCAGCGCTACGGCGGCTTCATCGGCAGCAACAGCTACGAGCCCGGCTTCAAGCTCACGTTGGGATTGAAGGATGTGAACCTCGCTCTCGACGCTGCGAAGGACAAGCATGCGGTGCTGCCCGCTGCTGAAATCGTACGCGAGAACATGCTTGCAGCCATCGACGAGGGCCTGGGCGGCAAGGATTGGTCGATCCTGGCGAAGATGGTTCGCCGTCGAGCGGGATTGAAAGTCGACGTCGCGTAGCGCGGCGTCGACCAATAAAAATTTCAGTGCGAATCCTGGGCACTCGATCAGGATTCGCGCGCTACGGATTACGAATTCGTAGTGTTGTGTATTTGCCTGCGATCTGCGCTGCAAATGACATAGGGGACCGTGCCGTAAGTGCGTCTTGCACGTCGCGTCAATACGCCATTTAACTAGGTCCGATGCTCGAAATACCTGACTCGCCGCGGGATGTCGACGCAAGGAGGAGGGCGGCCTGGCGCTGACGATCACTAACGCCAAGAGGTATTTCGCATGAAGGTTCGCTCTCGTTTCGCTGCTGCTGCGGTGGTTGCCGGGTTGTCTCTGGCTGTGTGCGGCTTGGGCCACGCCGACGCTTCCGAATATCGTTACGGGCCGAAGGAGACGCTAGTGAAGGCGCGTGCGGCAACGTCCGCTACGGCGTCTACTAAAACTCCGGGCGCGTTCGCGCGCACCACGCAAGAAGTGAAGGATCGGGGAAATCCGGTGATCGCTGCGGGCCCGCGCAATACGATTCTCACCAAGGGTGCGAGCGAAGGCGCGATGCTGTCGCGTACGCAGTAACTCCCTCGAATCGAAGCGAGAGTGCCGTGCATGAATATTCATGCGCAGCGCTCGCCCCACAGTTATTTCTGCGCGCCGAATCCCTGGATCTGTTTCACCGCATACTCCACTTTCATATCGAAAATCTTTTTCCCGAGCTCTGCAGTGGAACGTCGGGCATCGCCGCTGATGCCGTTGCGCGGACTGTCGGGCCCAGCTTGGGGCTTGCCATCGACGACAGGATCGCCAACCGCGGTCGGCACGAGATTCCGGCGGCCCCAGGTCTTGTCCTTGTCGAGATACAGCATCTCCGCCGTCCATCCACCGATGAACGAACCTGCAGTCCGTCGGACATCCTGACCACGGTCGTTGAGCCGGCGAGATCGCTGAACCGGCTGCAATTCTCAGTACATGCCGACGTGTCGCCGCTTGCGAGCGACGCCGCCGTCTGCGAATTCCACAACACCCAGTGGCCGCGAACGTCTTCGCTGAGAAGGCGGGTGCCGTCGTAGTCGAGGGTGGCGATGGACTGAGCATGGCCGAGATCCACGAGCACACCGGATTCCACTTCGATCGTCAGCTGGACCGTAACCTGGCCTCCCGAGTTGAGCGCCGTTACTACGTACGGCACCGCGGCGCTAGTTGCAGTGGGCATGCCGGTGATGCTGCCGTCGGTCGCGCCGAACGTCAGTCCATCGGGCAGCGCAGGATTGATCGACCAGTTCACCACGGCTCCGCCGCTGTTGCCGGGCACGACCGGCGTAACGAGCGCTCCCTTGGAGAACTTGAATGCGCTCTTCGAGTAGGCCACCGTCGGAGTGACATCGTTGACGACGATGTCGATCGCTGCTGTGGTGCTGCCGCTGCCGTTCGTCGCGGTGACCGTATAAGTCGCCTTGGCCCTGGTCGCGGTTGGTGTTCCGGAAATGGCGCCGGTGGTGCCGTTGATCGTCAAGCCGGACGGCAATGCGGGAGTCACTGCGTAGCTCGACACCGAACCGGTGACCGTCGGCATGAGCGTAGCAATTTCCTTGGCGACGACATAAACCGGCGGCGATGCATACGTCAGGCCGGATGGTGCGGTCTGGACGGGCGCCGGTGCAGGCGAACCACCGCCGCTACCGCCGCAGCCGCACAGGGTAAATACGAGTACAGCAATCGAACCGAAGCGTAACATCATGCGAATTCCTTATCCGATTCCCCAGGTATCCGCGCAGGCCGACCGTCCATCGATAATTATGCTACGGCCGCTCGCGTTGAGAGCGCTACCTGCTGCGCCAAAACAAAATTTGATAAATGCGGTTCGTGCCTGAAGCGGCGCGCCGCTGCTGTTATGTCATCAGCGACGTCAGAGCCCGGCTGCGCTCGTCATCTTTGCAGTGCTGCGTTCTTGTTCGAGCCGCTTCGGTAGAGCGAAGCCGAAGGTCGCGCCCTGGTTCACTTCGGACGTAGCCCACACTTCGCCGCCGTGGCGCGTAACGATGCGCTGTACGATGGCAAGCCCTACTCCGGTGCCGGGATATTCGCGCGATCCATGTAGTCGCTGGAACACGCCGAACAGCGCGTCGGAGTAGCGACTGTCGAAGCCGACGCCGTTATCGATCACTTCGTAGACGATGCGATGCGGCTCTTCGTGTCCTTGCACGACGATCTTCGGCTGCGGAACCTTGCTGCTGTATTTCACCGCGTTGTCGAGCAGGTTGCTCCATACCTGGAGCATCAATCCCTGGTCGCCGCGTGCCAGCGGTAGAGGACCGATCGAAATCTCCGGCGGAATCTGCTTGGGCCGTGACGAACGCGCTTCGTTAGCGGCGATGCGCGCAAGTTCGTCCATGCGCAATTCACTCATGTCCACGGGTTGGCGGCCGCAGCGGGAAAATGCCAGGAGATCGTCGATCAGCATCGACATGCGCGAAATGTTTTCTCGGATACGGTTGACGTAGTGCTTCGATTCGCTGGATTCCTCCGCCGGCGTGTTTTCTTCCAGCAGCCGGGAGAAGCCGTCGATGGCCCGCAACGGCGCTCGCAGGTCGTGCGATACCGAATAGGAGAATCCTTCCAGGTCTTGATTCGCCATGCGCAGGTCCGCCGCCTGCGATTCGAGATCGCGATTGAGAATGCGGATGCGTTCGGCGGATAACTCGTGCTGCGTGAGTTGCGCCTGCAATTCCTGATTCGCATCCTGCAGGGCGCCGGCCAGGTTCTCGTTCTCGATGGCCAGGCGAATCTGCTGTTCCACCGAGCGTGTCTGCCGATTGGCGTTGACGATCATGACCGGCAGGTAGAGCAGGAAGGCGACGCCGATCCAGACCCGGTCTCCTCCCATCAGGAACTGGGTGATGCCATAAGGCAGGGTGAGCGGAATCAGCAATACGGCATACGCATGGCGCACCGGCGAGAGCGAACCGATACCGGTCGCCGTTGCGCCGATGAACATGACCGACATGATGACTTCTTTTTCGGCCGACTTCGGCAGCAGAAATCCCGGAGGGATGGACCAGATCACACCAAACAAAGCGATGAGCAGATACATTGCTGTCAGCCAGCGGCGCACCTCTACCGGATCCCGCGGACGCTGCAGGAAGGCCCGGGCGACGCTCCAGCGGATCAGCATGATCGCGAGCGACGTTGCATACCAGGCAAGGCTCAGTTGGATCCCGGAATCCTCGACGGCGACATAAGCAATGATGGCGCCGATGAGGGTGCTGCCGAGCAGGGGAGCGATGGATAGCTTGCACATCAACGCAACCTGTTCGTTCAGGATGCGGTGATCCAACACAGCCGGGTCCATGGGGCGGGGATTCATGCAGCCGCCAGCTTAACGCGAAACTGCGTGGCACACAGCGCCGGGAAGGGCGGGCGGCGGCAATCGGTCTTGAAAGGAGGTGGTCAGCATGGCGGTCCGGTCCTTCGTCGTCGATTCGCAGGACAGAATCTTTCGCCTCTCGCAGGCTTTATATTCCCGGATGTTCGATGCTCCGGCGCTGCATCGTGTGCCGCGATTCGCCGGACAGCGCATACGCCTGGTCCAGGCGAACGTCGATGCCGCCAGGGGGCGGGCCGCGCGAGTCCACCACATGCTCTACACCTGGATCGCGTTCGACAGTGACGGCAAGCTGGACGCCGATGGCCTGAAGCGCGAAGCCGCCAACGTGCTGGGATCGCTTCTGTCGCCGGGCAACCGCGACCGCAATACGAATTGGCGGCCAAAAAAGAATCTCGAAGCGCTGCTGCGCCGTGCGGCGCAGGGCGAGGATACCGTTCCGGATGTCTCTGCCAAGGTCGACCTTCAAGACACGCCGGCAGTGCGACTGCCGCGGCGGTCCGTCGACAGCCTGATGAGGGAGCGACAGGAAGATGCCGAAGCACGTCGCGTGTTCCAGTCGAAGGACGCGGAGGATGCCCGGCTGCGGGCGATCGATTCGATCGTCGGTCGTCGTGGTCTGCAATCGTTCCGTCGTGCACTGCTGTCCGCATACGCGGGCAGGTGTGCAGTGTCAGGATGCGATCTCGCCGACGTGCTCGAAGCGGCGCACCTGATTCCGTATCGTGGCGAGCAGACCCATCAGGTCAGCGACGGCCTGCTGCTGCGGGCCGACCTGCATACACTGTTCGATCTGGGATTGATGTCCGTCGAGCCGAAGTCGCGCCGGCTCGCGATGCATGCGTCGCTGGAGAATTCGGTGTATGCAGAGTTCGCCGGTGTGGCGATCTTCACGCCGCGTCGCGCAGCGGACCGGCCGAGCGATGCAGCGTTGCAATGGCACTGGCTCGCGTCGCGAGTGCACCAGGAAGACGAGCGCTGACGGCAGTTCGCATCGCTCCGACCGTTGGCGCGAACGCAGTCCGGATGGATACTTGTCAACGCTGGCGAAGCAGCTCCTGCACCTCGCTCTCATACGCCTGCAGTCCCGCGAGCAGCATCTCGCTGTCGCGAAATTTCTCCTTTGCTGCATTCAGGAACACCTGCATGTCGTTGGAGTAATGCTGGCCCGGATCGCCCGCGCTCTGCCACGGCAGGTTGCGTGCATCCAGGAAGTTGCTGACGCAGTCGAGTTCGGCAACGCAGTCGCGCACCGGGTAGGTGCTCTTCGCGTAGATCTGCGTTGCGACCGAGTTGCTGCCGAGCACGGTTTCCAGCGGGAGAATCCGCAGCGTTTCCGCCTCGACGATGGATTGCCAGATGCTGCTGCCGATCAGGGCGAACACGACGGGGCGCCGGTTCAGCACGGCCGCCTGCGAGTGGTCGTTGATGTTGCGTTCGAATGCCTGCAGCAGCTGCTCGATGGTCGCGATCGGAAACAGTTTTTCGCGGCGCAGGTAGTCGGCATCGACGACGAATTCGCCGCTGGCCAGCCGGTCGAGAAAGAACTTGAGCACGGCCGCCGTGTTGGCGTCTGCCTCGACGCCATCGATCGATCCCAGGCGGTTGTATTTTCCCTTGATCGCCAAGGCGATCGGGGCGAAGGCGCCGTCGATTTCCTGCAAGGGGACCAATAGCGCGCTGGCGCCCTTGAGGCTGACGCCGCTGATCATGCACCTGCAGTCGTAGAAGCCCATCGCCGCTCCTTTCGTATGGGGGCCGTTCCTCGCGACTGCGGGATACGGTCCCATTCTTCAAGAGAGCGACTCTACCGCCGGTTTTTTCCCGCTACGGCGACGCGGTCTGCAGATTTGCCGGTCGGATCGGAACTGATCGAGCGGCGGCCCCGCGAGGAATCCGGGCGGATGGGGAGACTACTTCGGCGGTTCCTGACCCGGCTTCGGGTCTTCCATCGGATAGGTGGTCAGGGAGCCTTCATGTGCCGCTTGCGGAGCCGAGGGGGCTGCCGCCGCGGGCTGAGGATTGCTTGCCGACGGCAAGGCGGCCGGCGACGACGGGCCCGCACCGCCGGCGGACTTATGAACCGCGGCGATGAAGGTCTGCGCGGCCGGACCGGCGACCGGGCCATCCGTACGGATGATTTCGCTCGCCAGGATGCCGGGCTTGCCATAGAAGAGTTCGTTCGAGCGGCTGTCGATAGTGATGGCGGAACCGTCGAGAGCGACGCCGGCGAACAGTCCGCTGGCGCGGGAATAGGAATAGACCTGGGCGGTGAGGCCGATATCGGTTGCCGCCGAACTCTGGCGGCCGATGGGGCCTGCCGCAACGGATGCATCGGCGCCGAGCGTCACTTTACCGCCGACGATGCCTTCGATGCTCTGCTTGGACGTGAACACCAGCACCACGTCGGTGGATTGCACGCCTACCTGGAAGCCGAAGCTGCCGCCGGTGAGATTGACGAATACCGGGTTGCTCCACGAGCCGTTGTCACGCCGGACCACCAGCACGCCTTTACCGCGCCGACCGCCGATGCCCAGGCCGACCTTGATGACGGTGGGGACGACGGCCACCGCGTAGGCGCGTTCGAGCAACCACGTCGGGATGTTCTGCTCGGGCATGCCGAACAGTTCGTTGAGCACCTGTGTCGATGTCATCAGTCGGCCATCCTGTCGCTCCGACGCGGCGGACGCGGCGGTGCTGAGCGAAGCAGCGAACAGGAAGACGACGAGACGCGTGACCAGGCGACCGATGTGGGTCGAAGCGGAATTTGGGCGCATTGCGGACTAGAACCTCCTCAAGGGCAAACCATGCAGTGCCGGAACTTCACTGCCCCAAACGAATGTACGCTAACGAACGTGTGCCGCCGACGTTCCCATGACTGGCAATGTCACTGGATGTCGTGGCCGGAACGGCCGCGGTCACGTCCATGAGCGATGATGTTGAGACTGTAACAGAAGGCGAGCGTTCAGTTGACTGCAGCGAGGCTGCGAAGGGCAGTCAGTTCGGTCGGAGGGGACGGTTGGCTACTTCGTCGCGGCTGGTGGCGAGCGACAGCTCGTCGAGTTTGTGGCGCTGGCCGCGATCGGTATAGAAGCGAGTGATGCGTTCGCGTGCCTTGCGCTTGGTGTCCGCATCGGCGCCGCTTTCCGGACCGACGCCGCGATAACCTTCGACCAGGTATTTCTCGGCTTCGTCGTAGCGCTTTTCGCGATAGAGCACTTCGCCGAGAGCGCTGGCCGAGCGGGCGGCGCGCCAGGTCGACGAGTCGGTGCGCTTCCAGCGATTCATCGACGCGACCAGCATGGCTTCGGCGTCGGGC
>Ga0065707_10000889_pt1 | contig 15827 bp, 17 predicted proteins | sample SwiRhicommuniRL3_FD_59094 | JGI IMG/M metagenome (GOLD analysis project Ga0065707, IMG submission 59094) | Switchgrass rhizosphere bacterial communities from Rose Lake, Michigan, USA - RL3 v2 (version 2) | ecosystem: Host-associated > Plants > Roots > Rhizosphere > Soil | place: East Lansing...
AAACAAGGAAACTGCTCAAGGGTGCTCGAAGTCTTGGCATATCCGACCGAACTCTCTATCGAGCGAAGGCCGATCTCCGAATACGGTCGGAGCGTTGTCCATTCGGAACCGGCTGGTCATGGAGGCTTAGGTGATCGCATCATGTACGCCGTTCCCCATCACGACGCTCGTGCGTCCTGTTGAGCTGGAGCGGGAAGAGTTGTCGCAGTCAGGGCTGGCGCATGGTGTCCCTACGGGCATCGGCCCCGAGGTCGACGCCGAACGCGCGGCCAGGGCGAGCTGTGTCGAGTGCGGCAACGAAGGGCTCGACTACGAGCCTTGGATCGGAGGGGGCCATTACGTCATCCTGGCCGTCTGCGGGCGTTGTGAGTACGCCTACAGGTGGTAGGTAGAATGGGCCTCACCTCCCCTTCGTTCCAGTCGGAGTTGAGGCAAAGTGGCCCCCCAAGTCAGCCGACCCACGGGGCCACTTTTTAATGGACTCCGGCGAGCACAATGTCCATCAGCTAGTAGCGAAGGAGTGGATAGACCATTGTCACTTTCAGGTGATCGTGCAGTCGTGCAAGATCAAGGGCTGCGACTACGTGACGCGCACAAGTCAGGATCGACCCGACGCCGAGCTAAAGCTGTGGGGTCGACCGATCGAGTGCCGGATCTGTCACGAGCGAATGGAGGCGTCGGATCAAACTACGTCACCATCGCCCGATACGTGAGGCGCGAGGATGCGGAAAAGCGCGCCGACGACGAAGGGGAAGGCCACTGGGTCGAGGATGCACCCTCGCATCGGTGGCCGGCATACCCCTTCGCCGTCAGACGCGGTGCCTCTGGTCCCGAGCGGGACTACTGGAAGGCATTTAGCTCGGCCTGTGTCTAGGGCAGCTTGATCTGCCTTCCAGACTTCATCGCCACCGTCACCGATTCGATTGAGTCGGTGGCGAGTGGCGGTGGGTCCAGCATCGCAGCCTCGGCGTAGGTATCCGCCACGATCAGGTCCGCGATGTAGAGCCGGCTGACCGTATTGGGGATCGGCGTCCCGTAGGAGCCGACCTTCCCGTATGCGCCAGCGGTGCCCATCGTCGCGCGCCCCGTGCCGCTGAGTACGGCCTGCCCCCCGACGATGATCTCGATGCTCCCGCGCCCGATCCGCAGCGCCGACGCATCATTTGGGTCGTCGGGTGGTTGGAATCGGACTTTCGCCACCGGTCGAAACCACTCGGTAAGCGGTGGTTTCCAGATCCGGCTACCACCCGAGCACATCAGCTCGTTCTGCTGACCGAAGAAGAGCAGGCCGCAATAGAAGCTGCCCGCAGTCGGGTTCGGGAGCATCCCGATCTGCATGATCGTTTTGTTCTGTCGCCACGGATAGTCGGGGTTGAGTCGGTAGGAGGCACCGATGTAGCGCACGTCGCCAGGCTCGACGTAGAACGGGTGCTCGGGCTTCGTGCCAGGAACGATCGCCTCGGTACGATTGGAGCCCTCGTGCGTGCCGTCCGAGCGCCAGATGAACTCGTTATAGAGGGCGTCGAACCTCATGCACTCGCGCCAATCCTTGACCGCGTTCGCTATGCGGTTGGGATCGGGAGTTACGTTGGGAGCGGTCGACCCGATCTGAAACTGACCTGGCAGGAAGTCGGCGCGGCTATGAACGTGGGTGTAGATCACGTTGCCTCCTTAAAAGGGACGGGGGGTGACGCCGGTCTTGGCATGAACGCCACCCCCCACTTCATCGAGGCGCGCAGCGTATCAGCCGCGAGCAGGGTCGGCGTCGAGCTGCGCGTCGTACCGCTGGACCGAGTAACTCTCGGACGTGCGGATCAGGAGCTTTGCGAAGCGCAGCTCGGCGTTCGTGTAGCCGACCTGGCGCTCCAGCCAGGAGGTGAGAGCCTCACGGGACTGTCCGCGACGGATGCGGTCCCTGATCTCTCGACGCAGCACCGCGAGGCGGGACTCGTCGTAGGTCGTGGCCTGTACGGTCATGGGGCGACCCCCTTTCGGGGTCGAGTGTGACCAACCCGATGAACAGCCCGTGCGACGGGGCATGGCCGCGGCTAGTTCTGCTCAAGATCGTTCTGGCCCTAAGCGGGCCAAATTACCACCGTTTCTGAAAAGTAGAACGGGGCTTGACGAAATCTTGTCGCTCTGAGCGGGCTTTAGTGGAGCGTCGGGTCGCTCGGAGGCTGCGGCTTGCGCGCCTCGTTCGGGTTCAGCCCGAGGGCGCAGGCAGAGACGTGCTCGGTCTTGATGATGAGCGGCTCACCTGTCTCGTGATCCTGCACTTCGAGAACCTTCTGGCCCCCACGCAGGGAGTCCTTGATATCGCCGAGGCGGGCGTCGACCTGAAAGATCAGCCCCGTGGGAGCGACCCAGATCACGACCGGCCTGATGTTCTTCGGGCGATATCCCTTTGCCACGGTTGCGGCAGGCTATCAGAGTCGATAGGATCGCCGCTCGCTCCGGTCGACGGACTGGAGCTGGGGGTGCCGGAATAAGGCCTGGAGCGACGGGCCTAACGGGACTTCGGGACGACAGTAGGAGGCAGAGGCAATCGCTGAGTCGCCTGGCCGACGCCCATCCAGGGTTCGGGTCGTCCGGTCTGGAGGGCCACCGAAGGGTACATAGGGGCGCTACCTCGCTAACGGTAGGCCTGCCCCAGTTGCAGGTAAACCGAGCCCTGTCCCCCGCCTTTTAATTCAGTGGTAGACGAGCCACAGCCACACGGCGAGGCTCCCACACACGAGGGCTAGTAAAACGCAAACCGTCAGACTCTCCATTTCAGGTGATCGTTGAGCCAGCGGTTGATGATCGTCCGATGACGGAGCACCCACTGTGAGTAGTTCTGATACGCGGTGTAGCGATCGGGCTCGCCCTCCCTGTACCCGCGCAGCGCACCGCCGAGGCCGGCGTTGTGGGCGACCACGGCGAAGCGTCCGAGCTCATCCTCGGAGATCCCCGAGTCCATCGCAAAAGCCTGGTGCTCGTGCATCAGCATGAGGGTGAACTGGAGGCTTTCCTCATAACGCGGGCAGTAGTTGTCATCGAGTGCCGTCGCCTGCTCCACGACTGGCCCCCAGGTGCCTTCATCGACGCCGAGCATCCGGCGAAGATCAGCCATGTGGTACTCCGAGGCGATCTGGAAAACGCCCTTGTCTGTTTTCGTCTGGACCCAGGTGCCCGATGACGAATCCCAGCGGGCACCACCGTTGACGTTCTTGAGGCGAGTCTCCCTCATGCCGAGTGCCAGCATCGTCGCCCCCGAGATGCCATCGGGTGGACCCGAGTTGCACACGGTCTGAGCCCTGCGCACACGGTAGTACCCGCACTTACGTAGGCAGTTGCCTACCTCGTCATAAGAGAGATCGCCGGCTGTCATTCGTCTGCCATCGCCTTCGACTCGGAGGTGATCGTCGGAGGAACTCCAGCGCCCCTGTTGGGGACGTTGTGGCCTGCGTCAATCCAGGCATCCCACGCCTTCGCCAGCTCGACCTGATGCCCCTTGACCCAGTTGTGCTGGGCGAAGTAGGTCACGAGCGCCGAGACGGAAAAGATGCCGAGCTGCGTGAGCGTGCCGGCGACTCCCGCCTGGTCGATGTGGAACGTCGCCAGGAAGTGAACGTGTGTCGTCAGCCAGGTGGCGAGGATCCCCGAGAGGATCGCAAGCGGCCCCGCGACGTACTGAATCACGACCGGCTTGACGGTGTTGAACGGATCGAACTGCATCTCTACCTCCTTCTAGTGACCGCTGTTCGAGTAATGCACGCGGTCGATTGGCAGGTTGTTGTGTAGCGGCAGCCCCAGACGTCGACACTCGGCGCCGAAGGTGATGTAGTCGCTCACGTCAGCAGCACCCGCAGGGAACCAAATGCCGCTGTGGTTGCTGTTTGCCCCCGCACATCGGCCAGGGCAAGAGGGACGGCCACACATGGCGTAACACAGGCTGGTCGAGTAGCGGGGATCCCTGAAACCCGAGACGAGTCGACCAGCCCAGCGACCGGCTGCCCTGACCTTGGCAAGATTCCTGGCGATCCAGGTGGCGCAGCGCACGCCGTCGAAGTAGGACAGGCCCGAGCCCGCGGGACGCAGCTTGCCGATCAGGCGCTTGGCGGCGCTGGCCTTCTTACGCGCCCTGCGGATCACGGCTATGTCACGTCGAGCTCGCTGCGCTTCGTGGCGCGAACGGCGCACGACACGCTTGGCGCTGCGTGCATCCTCCCAGCGTTTGTCGTTCAACGCCGCGATGCGACGACCCTGTGCTCGACGCATCTCTGCGAGTGACCGTTTGCGAACCTTCTGGAGCTTGCGTATCCGCTGCTCGAACTGGTCTGCCATCGCCTCGGAAGGCTACGATTTGCGTCAGATGGCTCAGATCGAGCAGCGCAAGATACGCACGGACCCCGCTACGGTCGAGCTCGCGCTCCACCAGTTGGCAATCATGGGTGGGAACTGCGCTGCCACCACGCGCATCCTGAAAGAGCGGTACGGCATCACGCTCGACCACAAGACACTCAGCGGGTGGATCCACGGCCCCGCCCAGGAACGCTATCTGGAGCTGGTCGAAGAGCACGACGCCATCGCCCGTCAGGTGGCCGCAGAGAAAGCCACCTCGATCGCCTCCCAGGCAGCCGAAGGCGCCGAGAAACTGGTTGCTCAGACGATGGCCCAGATGAACGATATGGAGGCCAAGCACCTCGCCCCCTCCGCGCGCAACCTGGCTCAAGTCCACGCCTCGATGACCGACAAGGCGATGCTGCTGCGCGGTCAGCCCACGGAGATCCGCAAGCTGGAGTCCCTGGACGAGCTCGTGGACGTGCTCGCAGGGCTGGGCGTGATCGAGGGTGAGGTCATCGAGGAAGTGACCGAGGCGCCCGATAGCCTGCCGGCCCCATGAGCGAAGGAAAAGTCAAGTGGTTCGACAACGACAAGGGCTACGGCTTTCTGCAACCCGATGACGGCGACAGAGATCTTTTCGTTCACTACTCCAAGATCGTCGGAGACGGGTATAAGCAACTAGAGGTCGGCGACCGTGTCAGCTTCGAGCAGATCGACACTGACAGAGGTCCGCAGGCCGTTGAAGTTGTGAAGCTCCCCTAACCGGAGGTACACACTCCATGTTGGAACTGTTCCTAGTTCTGATTATCGGGTTGCTGCTTGTCGGCATCGTCTACTGGGTAGCCGCGATGCTGTTGCCACACCCGATCCCGCAGATCGTTGCGGTGCTCTGTCTAGTGATCCTGTTGTTGTGGTTGGTCGGCTCGGTAGATACGAGCCATCACCACGTCAGGCTCGACTAGCAGTAACCGGCCACGCTTCGACCTCCACGCGGAAGTCGGCGGGCACGGGTGGGGGCTGAATGTCCTGGGCCTCCACGACGATCTCGATGCAGCCCGAGTCGTAGTCAGCCGACTCGATGCTCACCAGCCGGCGACCAGTCAGCACGGTCGCCAGCGCCAGGGTCAGAACCCGATACCTCTTGAGCGTGTCGGGTTCGTTGACCCTGATGACGACATTGTGCTCGTACACCTCGGGGGGTGCCGTGCTCTTGCTCACTGGCGGTGCCCCAGCATCGCTTCGAGTTCCTCGATGCGGGCAACGTGCTTGGCGATGGTTTCGTCCTTGCGCCGCAGAGCCGCCGTCTTGGCCTCTGAGTCTGTCATCAACTGCTCGATCACCACGCCCTTCCGCTCCAGATCTTTTTCGAGCGACAGCATGGCCGAGTTCAGGATGCGTGTCGCACCCTCGGCAGTAGAAATGTAGACCCCATCGCGGTCGAGTGGGGCTCGGCGCAGCCCCAGGTAGGCACCGATCACGGCTGCAATCGCCGTTGCGGCGAGCGTGATGGCGGCTATCGGGTCCATCAGCGGCGCACGATCGGCGTGAACTTGATGAGGTACAGCACGCGGAAGGCCGACGCGAAGGCGATCGAGATGGTGATGATGAAGGCCAGCGGCCGTGAGCCTGTGCCTGGGGGAAGCGAGAGCACCGCCACCGCGTTCGCCACGATGTAGCCCGTCAACAGGCAGTGGCCCATGATCTCAAGTCGAGGGCGGTAGAACCACACCCCCGCACCGAGCACGATGCCGGCAACTAGCCCCGTCAGGTGGTAGACCCACAGCACCGTCTGGTCGTGAACCTGCGTGTCGAGAGCACCGGACGGCAGGTTCGGGTCGAGCCGCCACTGCACGAACGTCAGCGCGATGGCGAAGGCAATCCAGATCCAGACCACGTTCGCCATGCGGTAGTACCAAAGCGCCTGGCGCTCAGGGAAGGCTTCGTCGGCAAGGCGCTGGAACTGCGTCTGGGGCACCGGACTCACGTTAGCCGCACCCTCAGATGCCTATGTGCAGATGGTCGGTGTGGTCGCCGCCCCTGGCGGGGTCGTTGATGTTGAAGATGATCTGCTTGCCGCCGATGTTGAAGAGCCCACCCCGTTGCCGGCGCGCTTTCTTGCGTGGCATCCCAGCGAGGATCAGCGCGTCCTGTCCGAGACGGATCAGCCTCTTGCCTCTTGCTGGAATGTCGGCTGCATCCCCAGTCCAGTGTTGCGACTGGTTACCACTGGTCGTCATCTGGTCGTGGCGTGTGCCCGTGCCGATCGTCAGGGGCTCGCCGGCCAGGGCTGAGATCTGCCTGGCGAAGCGTTTGACCGAACCCTTCGTGTGGACCCCTGGGCGGTCTGCGTTCGGGGCGAGAGAGATCGAGCCGCCCGTACCACGGCTGTCGATACCACCTCGACCAGCGAGCCTCTCACGCGCGCGTGGGGCCGTAGGCGATTCGGGTGCTGCCGGCGCTTGAGGCTCGGGTATGAGGTCGAGATTGCGCTTGAGCTCCTGCACACGCCCTGGTCTGCGGTCGTGCAGGAACGACATAACCGCCATGTTGCGTGCCGCCTGCACCTGGGAGTTGTCGACGGGCATCGACTGTTGGCGCTTGCGAACGCGCTCTGCCTTCTGGGCGTAGGGCTCGAGAATTTCTGAGGCAGAGACTTGCTTGCGCACGTTGCCGACCTTCTGATGCAAGATGTAGTCGACGTACTGCTGACCACCGCCAGGGTTGTAACCACGCAGGCCACCCCGACGCAGGTAGATGCGTGCAGCGCGAGTGGATTCGGCGGGGGAGCCATAGGCGTCGGCGCCCGTCTCTTTCAGGATCGCGTTGCGCGTGCCTGGCATGAACTGATACGGCCCCTTGGCGCCCATGTTGCTCACGGCGCTACCGCTGAAATGCCCCTCACCCTGGCCGAGCTTGGCGAGTAGCGCCTGCCCCGAGATGCCGTAGTTCTTGCGGGACCACTTATCAATGCGTCGACCCTCTCTGCGGATCGGTGCCTGGAATCTACGCGGGACGCTCATGGGATCAGGTCACTCCCCCCACCGCCACCACCGCTGCCCTTGCCAGAGGGAATCAGTGAGCCGCTGGACGATCCGGTGCTCGGTGCGGTCAGGTCGCCTGACGTGCCACTGCGCTTGCGCTTGCGCTTGCCACCGAGCACACCGTAGACGGACTTGTAGAAGTCGGGATGCTCGTGCTTGAGGCTCAGGCGTGGGTCGAGCTTGCCGAGTGCGGCGTCGGCCTTCTTCGAGCGGTCCATGCGGCGCAGCAACTCCTTCTTCTTGGCGTCCTTGGCCGGCCCAGGTGGCATCTTCTTCCACTGCGAACGAGCGTGCTGGGAGATGTTGAGCCAGTCGGCGCGGTAATCGGTGTTGCGGCGCAGTTGCTCAAGCGTCCTGACGCGCTCGACGTCCATCACCGAACCACCGAGCAGCGACGTGAGTGCTTTCTCCTGGGCCGAGGGCAGAACGTCCTGCCAGATCGTCTTTTTCTTCTTGCCGAACTGGCCCTGGGTCGGGCGCAGGAAATCCTCACCGAAGATCGCCGGCAGACCAAGGCGAGCTGGGGTCGCCATACGCAGCAGGTCATTCATGAAGAGCGCGCCGCGGGCCTTGTACGTCGCCACGTTCGTCACGTCACCGAGTCTCGTGATGCGCCTGATCTCACCCGTGAACTGGTCTACCGATATGTCCTGACCCTCGGAGTTGACGACTGGCTTTTCGCGGCTCGTGTCGTACCCATACATGGCGTCGGTCAGGGCACCGATGCCAGGCTGGAGCACCCGTAGCGAGCTGGAGTTGAAGCCCTCGACAAAGCCCGACTCGACCAGCGCGTTGCCGCCAGGCATCTCGCGTGCTACGTTGAAGAGCTTGGCTTCCGAGGGATTCTTGCCCGTGTAGAGCACCATGCTCATGAGTGTCTGGGTCCAGTTCGGGTAGTAGCCCAGGAGGCGCTGGATCTCGCGCGTGTTGGCGTACCCCAGGTAAGCCAGTATCGTCGCCTTGATCGGGTGCTGCTGGGGGAAGTGGCGCCAGGTGAAGCGCATCGACCAGCGCAGGAACGGATAGAAGAAGGCAAGGGCGGCGGCACCCTCTTCGCGTGACGTGAGCGTGCGCCAGTCGCCGAGCATATCCCGCAGGTAGGTGGTCATCTTCGCCTGAGCTCGTGGGTTCTGCACGAAGTAGTCGAGCTGCTTTTCGTAGGTCATGCCGCGCATCTCTCGGAGCGCCTTATTGGCCTCGGCGTAGAAGCCCTGCTGGTTTCGCACGAGCCGCTGACCCGCTGCGCGGTAGTTGCGGCGCACACGCGCCAGCTCCTTGCGCGCCAGGCCGGCAGCGGCGTAGCGACGGATCCTGACCGTCATCGACTTTTCGAGGATGCGGATGATCTGGGGCACCTGCTTCATGCGGGCGTTGAAGCCACCCTGCATTTGCATCTGGAGCGAGTTGTATTCCATCTCTGGCATCCCGCGGCGTATCCCGTGGACCGAGTCGGTGGCGACCTGACCGATCCCGAAGGGTGACTCGGCCATCGCCATGTAGGCGGTGCGCCTGTGCTGCGGGGCACGGTGCCACTCGTAGACGCCCTGCATGAAGCGCCCGACCCCGACCGAAGCGAACACGGGGATCAGCGTGGCGGGGAACTGGGAGAGCAACCAGCCTGGCGAGGTGCCCAGCACGGCATACGCCTGGATACGGTTGAACTTCTGGATCTGCTCGAAGCTCTTGCTAGACCGCTCGATCTGGTGGTGCAGTTCGTTGACGGCCTCACGGTCGAAGATGTAATACCGCTCCCCGCGCGCCAGGGCTTGCTTATCGCCTCTGTTGAGTGCGTTTTGAAGCGTGGCCCCCAACGCATCGCCATCGAAGCCCGTGAAGGCACGGTCGAAGTCGCGCACCGAGACGGCGATGATCGAGTCCGAGCGCCTCATAGCACCGCTGTCGGTGGACAGTAGGCGGTGCTCGCGCTTCACCTTACGCTGGAGCCCAGGGATCTCGGAGGAGTCGAAGTCACGCCGGCCCTCGAACACCAGAGCTTCATCGTCCCTAAAGGTGCGGAACAGGCGTAGCTGCTCGTCGATGCGAAGCGGTCGCGTCAGCGACTCGGCGACGTCGACCTCCCAGCGGCGATCGACCAGCCCCTTCGTGAGCAGGTACTTGGTCGAGCGAGCCTCGCGCTCTGGGGCTGCACCGCGGAAGTGGGTGCGCTCGGCCGTGCCCTTCGTCTCGGAGGCCAGGCGTGAGGCGTCGAGGGCTCTGACGTACTGGCCGTCAGGCAGCTCTTCGCGCTTCTTGACCGTGGCGAGCTCTTCATCTGCGGCCTTGACGGCAGCCTGGAACTCGGGCTCACGCCAGATCGCCTCGGCCTCGGGCTCGCCGGCCTTGCGTCGAGCCTTGCCGACCATGCCGGCGAGTCGCTTGCCCTCCATCCGGCTCGCAGCAGCTCGCCCTTCGAGCGCCTCTCTCTCGGCCACGTAGCGAGCGGCCTGCTCATCCCACTTGTCGGCACGCTGGGCGCCTCGCACGATGCGGGCAGGTGGAGTGATGACCCGCCTGGCGAGCTCGGGCTCCAGCAGCGGCAGGCGGGGATCCCCCGAGATGGTGATGCGCTCGTGCTTGGCACGCTGGAGGATCAGCACCTCCGACTGCACATCACTGCGCCTGCGACGAAGCGACTGCTCTCTCTTGTAGGACTGGCGCAGACGGGCGACTCGACGGCGTTGGAGGCCCGTGAGCTTTGACTTCACCCTCGGGTGTAGCGGCACGGCCCGCTGCGTGACGGTACGGGCAGGGGCGTCGAAGCCTGGCACGCGGGGGGCCGTGGCCTCCGCGGAGGGGGCCGCAGGAGTTTCGACCCTGCCTGTGGCGTAACGCCCGAAGGGTGGCGGTTCCTCCCCCTTGCCCCGTATCCACGGCCTACCCTTGCGCTGCTCGAATGTATCCATCAACGCATCGGCAAGAGCGAGGGCGTCTGGTTTGAGCTCTTCGGGGCTGTATCTCTGTGCGCTGTCGAGGTTACGAAGCCCTCTGTCCACTTCGGCATCCGACATATCCGCGACCCGCTCGCGGGCTATCTGCGCGAGGGCCGCTTGCTCCCCCACCGGCCGAGGCTTGTCGACGGCGTAGCGCGAGACTGGGTCTGGTCCGAAGGGGTTGTCTGCTTCTTCGGCGACTCGCTGCCCCTCGAAATAGCCGCGGAAGTCCTGCTCGCGGTAGGCGCGCTCCAGCTCGTAGGCGAACTCCTGAATCTCCGGTGACTGGTCGCCCTCTTCGAGCCGGCGATAGAGCTCTGCCTGCTCTGGCGGGCGAGGGCGCTTATCACCGTGGGCGTGCTGGCGTGCCGAGAACCAGGCGTAGGCGCGCACCGTCGGCGACCTGTCGCCCATATCGAGAGCCTCGTCCAACTCCCTCACGTACTGGTCGTACCTGGCCTCGGCCGGCGCGTTGCGGCGATGCGACCGCTGCTGACCAATCTCGATCCTGGCCTGGCTCGGAGTGATATCGCGTTCGCGGCGGTGGCCCTCCTTCGTGTGCGTTGTACGCCGCTCCACCTGGCGCTGCTCACGGCGCTGTGGGCGCAGGCTGCGTGACTGCCCCTCGATGAAGCGATGGAAGTCGTCGCCTGGGTCGTCGGTGACTCGCGTGCGCCGCTCTAGCTCTTCGTGTGTGAAGGCATCCTCGGCGAAGGTGGGGTCATGTGGCTCGCCGGTTCGCTGGACGGTGCCCCGCTGCGTCTCGGTGAACCGGAACTCGGACGGATCGAACTCTTCACGCGCACCGAACTCTCGCGTGCGCGCCTCGCGCTCCGTTGCGATCTCGGCGTCGAGCCTGTCACGCCTGGCTGTGGTGCGGGCGATGGCCTCGTCAACCGTTTCCTTTTCGTAGTTCTTGCGCGCCTCTTCCAGCACGGCCCGCAGCGCCCTCGCACGCTCCTGGCGCTTCGCCGCCTTCTTCCCCGCACGGTTGGCCTTGGCGACCAGGGCACGAGCGGACTTCATCAGCTCGCCGGCCTGCCGTGCTACGCGCTGGTCGGGATCTGCAACCCCGTAGCGGTGGCGCTGCTCCTGGCCGGCACGCATCCTGGCTCGCTCTTCGGAGACGTTCGAGGGGCGGCGTGCCTCGGCCTGAGCACCTCGCTCTTCGAGGGCTGCGATCAGGTCTGGGTCACTCAGCACCTCGGGGTTTTTCTCGATGAACTTGAGCGCCTGGTAGTCGTGCTGGGATTCAAGGAAGTTGGCGTGCTCGCGCCCCGCCTTTAGACCCCTGTGGTACTCCAGCGAGAGATCGGGGCTGGCGAATGTCTCGTGACCACGCAGGAATCCCTCTTCGTAGCCAGCGGCGTAGTCGCGGTGTGCGCTGCGCGCCTCGACGGGGTAGGGATTCTTCGGCGGCTTGCGATGTTTCTCCAGCTCGACGCGGTGTGCGCGCGCCTGCTTGAGCCCTTTCTCGGGGTTCTTGAGTGTGATCGTGCCGCTCGCCAGGAACGAGTAGACCTTGTCCCTGACCTCGGGCTTGACCCTCCTGAGCTTCTTGAGCACAGGGTCAACCAGCGTCGGGAAGCGTGATTCAAGTCGTGACTCGGCCTGAGTGACTGCACCGGCTACGCGCTTGCGGGCGTAGCGGCGCTCGGTGGCGCGGAACACGGGCGGCGGTTCACGATGCCATGCACCCCGACCTATGCCCATCTCGGCCGATGCGCGGTTGGACTCCTGTGCGGCGCGCAGTGACTCCACGCGGGGGATGCGACGTGCCTTCGCCGCCAGCCGGCGCGTCGTCCTGACGGGCCTGGTCGCCCTGGCGAGTGGGATGCCGGCGATCATGTGCAGCGACAGCCCGTACTTTTCCGTCATCTCCTTGACGACCTTCGGATCACCGGACAGGAACTTGGCGTAATCCTTCGCTGCGCCGTACTGCATTTGCCACGCCTGCGAGAGCGGTGCCCCTGGGTCGCCCTTGACACCAGGCAGCGCACGAGCTCCAGCGATCCCTACGTTGGAGGCGATGCCGTAGAGGCCGGCGAACTGTGACAGCACGGCAGACGGCGTGCGCTTTGCGACCCCCTCGGGATCCTCCTTGATTGCCTCGAAGGTGCCCTTGGCACCACCGCTGAGATTCGGTGACAGCGCCGCGAAGCGACCCGCTCGACCAGCGGCGAGCGTCGGCCCGAGGCCGAGTCTCTGTGCGCCCGCCTCGTACCTACCCGCCCTGAGTGACTGCACGGTGTTCTGTAAGGCGCGGCCTGTACGGATGCGCTGCGCTCTGCGGGCGCTGGTGAGGGTGCGGGTGCCTACGCGCACCCCCTTCACAGCCTTGCCGCCGACGCGGCCCGCCCTGCCGAGCTTGGCGAGGCGACCCGCCAGGCCGACCGTATCGCCCTTCAAGACCGAGCTCAGGATCGGCTCCGCGGCCCTGCCACGACCGATGGTGGCGCCCAGCTTGAGCGCCTGCCCAGCGGCGCGCAGTGGCCCCGCCTCGGGGATCAGCGTCAGCCCAACCTCGGCCCCGACCTTGGAGATCTTTTCGCCCAGGAACTCCTTGCGTGGCTCCGACGCACGCACGTTGCCGTACTTGTCACGGTAGATGCCGAAGCCCTTGGCTGGCGCCCTGCCCACACCCTCCAGGCCGGCACGAAGCGGCCGAGCCTGTGTGCGTCCTGTGTCCGTCCGCGACCGTTGCAGGAACGCGGGTTGCAAGATCGGCACCCGCATCGCCTCTCGACGCACACGATCGTTCTCCCTGCGCACCTGGCGCTCGCGCCTGGTGATGTGCTTGCGCGTGATCGGTGACGGCTTACCAGGGGTGAGCCCGAAGGGACCGATGGCACGGTTGGTCGTGCGCCTGGGTGCCGGTGCCGGCTTAGGCTTCGGGCGCCCGCGGGGGACGAAGGAGCCTGGCCCCGTCTTTACATGGGGTCTGGTCGGCGTGCCGCGGGGCTTGATGCCAAGCGCCCGCTCCCGCTTGCGCCTTGTCCCGCCACCAGCAGGCACGGGCTACCTCGGCGTCTTACGGTCGGCGACCGTGCGCTTCTTGGCCTTCGGGATCTTGACGTGACGACGCAGAATCGTCATCGCCTCGGCGTGGGAATAACCGTACCTCTGCATGATCGTCGTGATCGCCTGACCGCGCAGCCTCTTGCCACGGGGGTTGTCACGCAAGATGTTCGGGTGCGCCTGGACGGTCGCACGCACATCGGCGCTGGCCCTGTTCCGATCCTTTTCGACCTGACGCTGTTGCAGCGGTGTGAGGCCACCCGCGCCGCCGCCCTTGCTGCTGCCACCAGGCTTCATGCCCCAACGCTTCTGCTGCTTAATGATCGACTGGCGCTTGGTCGGCGACAGAGCACGCCACTCCCTATCTGTGTAGCCCCACTGGTTGCCGTGTCTCGCCGCCTCGCGCTGGCGTGCTTTCTCCTTCGCCCTTGCCAGGCGATTCTTGTCCTTGGCAATCCCGATCTGCGCAGCCTGGTAGGGGTTCATCGAGTTGAGCACGGCCTGGTCACTGGAGAACTGGCGCTCTTCACCGATGAGCTGCCGCAGGAGCTTCGTGCGCCCTGGCCCCTCCACATCGGAGATGCGGCCAGCGACGTCAGCCAGGCGAGAGGTAGTGGCAGAGCGGGCCTGTGCGCCCGCCTCGGCGCCCTGCATCTGACCGGAGGCTGCCATCTGCTCTAGGAGCCCCTGGTTCGTGGAGGCGAGGTTCTGGGCCGTCTGCTGACGAGCGGCCTGGACGTCAACCGCCTGACCCTGTCGCTGGGCCGAGAGCGCGGCGAGGCGCTCCTTGGCGCCAGGGGCGTACTCGTCGGATACCTGACCGACCACCTGCTGGCCGATGTTCCCGAGCGCCTGCTGCTGGGCTGTGCCGATATCCCTGGTCGCCTGCATCCCTCTTTCGTTGAGGGCGCGCGAGGATGCGACCGAGCCCTGCATCGAGGTGGCGAGCCCTCTATATAGAGCCTCGATATCGCCGGCCGACTTGGCGCCCTGGGCGGCGATGCCCTCGCGCTCACGGCGCAGCGGTGCGAGCTCGCCTTCGGTGAGCTGGTCGACCGTCTTGCGCAGCGANTCNCCCGAGAGCCCCTGGGCGGGGTTATACATAGTTGCGTTCTCAACTAAATGGCGACGGCGCACCGCGAGCTGGGCGAGCTGCTGCTTGGCACGGGCGACGTGACTCGCGCTCCAGCGGCCAGAGCTGACACCGCGCTGGAGGCGGGTCATGCGCTTGCGTAGATGTGCTGGAACGATTCCGGCCACTGTGTCTCCTTAACCTAGTGTGGGGTAGCCCCGCTGCACGAAGCCAGCCCAGGTGCGATTCGGATAGCGCGAGCTGTAACGCTGCCAACGATCCTTGATGTATTGCGGCTGCGCCTGATAAGCGCGGTACTCGGTCATGTTGGCGAACACGCCCGTCGAGCCCTGCGGCACCTGCTCACCACCAGCGGCCGGTGGTATGTAGGCGACGGGGGCCGGCATACTCGGCGTCGGCGGTAGCGAAGTCGAGATCTGTGGATTGGTCACCGAGGGCGGCGGTGCATAGGCTTGCGTGCCGCTCGGCTTATTGAGCGTGACCCACTGGGCGAACGTGCGGCCTGGGTTCTGGGCCGACCACGATCCCCATTTGTCCTTTTCCGCCTGCGACATATCGTTGAACTGCGTGAGCTCGGCCTGGTTGGCGAACACACCCGTCTGTGTGGTGCCGCCGCCACCCTGGTTGGCGGGAATCGTGCCGAGCCCGCCCGTACCTGGCAGTGAGGTCGTGATGTTCGGGTTCGTGTCCGACGCCGGCAGGCCCGATGTTCCTGGCGAGGGCTGGTTACCCGCGTTGATCGCCGCGGTCTGCGCGTTCTGAGCCGCGAGCATCTGGTCGTAGCGTGCCTGTTCGAGCGCCTTGTCGGCCTTGCGCTGCACGGCAAGCCCGATCGCTGCGGCCTCTTCGATCGTGGCGCCGCTCTCGATCGCCGTGCGCATCGCCTTGATGCCACCGATCACCCTGTCGAAATCCTCACGTGTCTGCGTCAGGGAGATCAGGTGCCGGCGCTGCTCTTCGGTGATGTTGAAGCCGAGCTCCGTCGAGTAGAGCAGCCCCGACTGACGGGCGCTACGGGTCATGTTGCGCAGCGCGAGCGGGTGGTTGTGCTCTTCGGACTCGACCCCTCGCTCGTAGCCGACGCGAGCCGTGGCCTCCTGCTCGCCCAGTGGGGCGAGGGCGAGGCCGCGCTCGTGCGACAGGCGTGCTACGTCCGACCAGTATTGGGCGTCACGAGGATCAGCCTGGCCTGGAGTCGCAGGCGTCCACGATGATCCGAACGTGCCTGGGGCTGGCAGAGGCGGGGGAAGCGGCCCGCCAGGTGCCCCAGGTGATGCCCCAGGCGACGTTGTCGGAGCCGCGGGTGCAGGCGGCGCGGCCGGCGCAGGAGGCGCCGCAGGAGGTGTGGCGGCAGCGGGAAGGGCGGGTGCGGCTGGAGCGGCCGGCGCGAGCGGGCTGACCGGCCCTGGCGTCGGGGGA